>OMDO01001515.1_pt1 | contig 10259 bp, 8 predicted proteins | sample 1674051 | NCBI WGS metagenome assembly OMDO01 (sample SAMEA103958138, study PRJEB25191) | human gut metagenome | biome: human-associated habitat [ENVO:00009003]; feature: intestine environment [ENVO:2100002]; material: feces | place: Germany | collected 2013/2015 | reverse complement strand
CGGAAAAGAAAATCGAGCAAGCTCTTTTCTTTCCTCTCGGCTTGCACTATCTTTGCAAAAAACAAACAACATCTACGGCAATGGAGACAATGAAACGTACTGCTGAACTTGACCGCCTGTCGTTCACGATATTGGCTATCGAGGCTTCCGCTAAAAAATTAGGCATAACACCTGCCGAAATGAGACGGAGGCTTGAACGGGCTGGTCTTATAAAAAATCTCATCGTGGACTGCTACGACACGCTGCACACCGAGAGCCGCGAGGCGGTTGCCAACGATGTTGTCGAGGCTTTGGAAAATTGGGAAAGGAGGCGGAATGGATAAATCAATTCTCTACCACGGATCGACTGTCGTGGTCGAAAAGCCGATTGTCAGCATTGGCAGGAAGGACTTGGATTTTGGTCCGGGATTCTATCTTACTAATCTATACGACCAAGCATCCAGATGGGCTAAGCGTATCCAGATGATTCGCAACGCAGACCATGCCGTCATAAACACTTATAAATACGACGAGCCTGTAAATTGCAATGTCCTGAAATTCGATGCTTACAACCGCGAATGGCTTGAGTTTATTGTCGAAAGCCGTCAAGGCAAACAACCGTGGGCTGGCTACGACATCGTGGAGGGTGGCGTCGCCGACGACCGTGTGATTGACGCTATCGAAGCGTTTATCAATGGTTATGCCACTGTGGAAACGACTTTGAGCCTTTTGATTTACCACAAACCTAACTTCCAAATATGCATCTTGAACCAAGACATTGCCGACAAGCATCTGACATTTAAATCTCATAAAATCATTTAGCTTATGAAGGACTTTCTTTTGTGGAACAAAATAGCAAGAATCGTCAAGCAGCTTGCCGACACGCTCAACATCTCAAACGAACGTGCACTGGAGTTGTTTTACGATTCCGAAACCAGCCGTATGCTCCATGATGAGAAATACGGGCTTCACCTGATGAGCGACACATATATCGTCAACGACTTGATTGCTGAACTGCGCAACAAACAATAACGCCTGCTTTTTCTGAAGCGCACTGCGCTGAATGCCGGAGAAAACATAACATAGGCGCCTCTGAAAAATTGAAGTAAACTTCATTTTTCTCTCGGCTTGCACTATCTTTTCATAAGATAGGCGGCGCCTCGGATGTGCAAAATCAAACAAGTTTGTTTTGCTCTTCTCTCGGCTTGCACTATCTTTGTACTCAAATGATAGACAATACAACTTTTGACAATAAGAAGGTGGCATTCCACACGTTGGGATGCAAACTTAACTTTGCCGAGACTTCTACCATCGGCAAGTTTCTCGCCGACCGTGGCGCACAACCTGTGCAGGCGGGCGAGACGCCCGACATTTGCGTGGTCAACACTTGCTCGGTGACGGAATTGGCTAACAAGAAATGCCGACAGGAAATCCGAAAACTGTCGCGCCGATACCCGGATGCCGTGATGGTGGTGACGGGATGCTATGCCCAGCTGAACAGCGAGGAGGTGGCCGACATCGAAGGCGTCGACATCGTGGTGGGAAACGACCAAAAGGCGGAAATAGCCGACTTTGTCGACCGCTGGTATGCCGACCATGAGCCAACGGTGAAAGTGACTGCGCTGAAAGACATCAGGCAGTTTATCCCTTCGTGCTCGCGAGGCGACCGCACCAGATTTTTCTTGAAGGTGCAGGACGGTTGCAACTATTATTGCAGCTATTGCACTATCCCCCGTGCCCGCGGACGCAGCCGCAGCGGACGGATTGCCGACCTTGCCGAACAGGCTCGTCGGGCTGCCGCCGACGGTGGCAAGGAGATTGTAATCACGGGGGTCAACATCGGCGACTTCGGATATGACACGGGCGAACGTTTCATCGACTTGCTGCGCTGCCTCGACTCTGTGGAGGGTATCGAGCGCTATCGCATATCTTCAATCGAACCCGACTTGCTGACCGACGATGTCATTGAATTCTGCGCCGGTTCAAAGCATTTCATGCCGCATTTCCACATCCCTTTGCAGTCGGGAAGCGACGAGATGCTGAAACTGATGCGCCGCCACTACGACCGTCAGCTGTTTGCCGACAAGGTGGCTGCAATTAAACGCCTTATCCCTGACGCTTTCATCGGAGTGGATCTTATTACGGGTATGCGCGGCGAAACTCCTGAGATTTTTGAGGATTCGCGCTCGTTTGTCGACAGCCTCGACATCACTCGACTGCACGTGTTCTCCTACTCCGAACGTCCCGACACGATGGCGCTGAAAATCCCATACGTCGTGGACCAGCACACCAAGCATCTGCGCACTCGGCGCATGATGGCGCTGTCTGACCGCAAACTGGCGGCATTCACAAAAAAATATCTCGGCACGGTGCGCCCGGTGCTGTTTGAGCACGCTGTCGACGACGACGGACTGATGAAAGGTTTCACCGACAACTACCTGCGTGTGGCGGTGCCTGCCGACACGCGGCTGAGCAACACTATCCTAAACGTGCGCCTTGTGGAGCCTCTCGGACATGACGACCTTATAAAAGCTGAAATCGTATGAGCACGACTCTGCAACGCATAGCATACTCTCCTCTTTGGCTGCTGCTGCACGCTGTGGCTCTGTTGCCGTTCGGCGCGCTCTATGCGCTGTCCGACGCGCTGGCTTGGGTGGCTGCGTCTGTGGTGCGCTACCGCCGGCGGCTGGTCGAAGCCAATATTGCCGCAGCATTCCCCGACAAGACGGAGGCGGAACGTCGCGACATCGTGAAGCGCTTCTACCGCAACTTCACCGACGTGTTTGTCGAAACGATAAAGCTGCTCCATATCAGCGACGACGAGATGCGACGACGCATGGTGTTTGAAGACATTGAGCACGTGGAACGCATCGCCAAAGACGGACGGTCGATAGGCTTGTATTGCTCGCATTTCGGCAACTGGGAATGGATCACGTCGATAACGCTGTGGGTATACCGCGCCGACAATGTTGAGTATTCACAGGTCTACCGCCCGTTGCGCAACAAGTGGTTCGACCGGTTTTGGTTCAATCTGCGCAAGCGTTTCCACTCCACTTCTATCCCGAAAAACGGTGTGCTGCGCGCTTTGCTGCAAGCTCGCCACAACGGCGGAGTATTTGTCACCGGATTCATCTCCGACCAGAAGCCAAGCCATAACGACGGGCACCACAGCATACGTTTCCTCAACCAGGACACTCCGTTTATCTCCGGCACGGAGATGCTGCTGCGCAAACTGAAGGCGGCGGCTATGTATGCCGATGTTGAGCGCACCAGCCGCGGACACTACCGCGCAAGGATTGTGCCTATCGCCGACAATGTGGCGGAGACCGACGAGAATTTCGTGACCGACCGCTACGCCCTCCTGCTCGAACAAACAATACTGCGCCAACCGGACGCATGGCTGTGGTCGCACAACCGCTGGCGCCGCAAACTGAATAAAAAATGAAACCCGTAGGAATAATCATACTCAATTGGAACGGTGCGGCGCTGCTGCGCCGTTACCTGCCGTCGGTGGTGGCTGCCAACAGCAACGACATTGCCGACGTAGTGGTGGTCGACAACGGCAGCACCGACGAGTCGCTAAGCGTGTTGAAACAGGAATTTCCTGATGTGCGCACTCTTTGCTTCGACAAAAACTACGGATATGCCGAAGGCTACAACCGTGCAATCCGCGAACTGGGCTACCGCTACAGCGTGCTGCTCAACAGCGATGTTGCCGCGACACCGGAATGGATACGTCCGCTATACGAATATATGGAGGCACACCCGGAAGTGGCTGCGTGCCAGCCTAAGATTCTGAGCGACGCCGACCACACGAAATTTGAATATGCTGGTGCGTCGGGGGGATTCATCGACAAGCATGGATATCCTTTCTGCCGCGGACGAATATTCGACACCGTGGAGACCGACAACGGACAATACAACGACATCACCGACATTTTCTGGGCTACAGGTGCCGCGCTGACGGTGCGCACGGAGGAATATCTCGCCGCTGGCGGTCTCGACAAGGATTTCTTCGCCCACATGGAGGAAATCGACCTGTGCTGGCGTCTGCACCAGCGCGGACAGGCGATACGGGTCATTCCGCAGAGCGTGGTGTTCCATCTTGGCGGCGGCAGCCTGCCGGCGTCAAACCCGAAGAAAACCTACCTCAACTTCCGCAACAATCTGTTTCTGCTCTACAAGAATCTGCCGCCGCGCGAAGGCCGACGGATGCTCTTGATTCGACGGCTGTACGACACTCTGGCTTTCTTCGTTTTCATGGCGAAGATGGATTTTGCAAACGCTCGTGCAATCTTGCGCGCGCACAACGACTACCGCCACCAGAAAAGCCGATACGACAACGTGAGGCCGCAGCGCAGCATAATGGGCGACTTCCCTTGCTGCCACCGCAACATAATCCTCGACTACAACCTGCGCCGCAAGCACCGCTTCAGCGACTTGGCTTGACATTGTTGAACAAACAAATAAATGCGCGTCAAACTCCGGGATGTGCCGGCGCTTGACGCGCATCTCTTCTATCGGTTGTACTTATCAGGCTATCTTATAATCACCTTCTTTCGGTTCACGATATACACGCCCGGCTCGAGCGGCTCCGTGCAACGGCGGCCGTTGAGGTCGTAGATCACGCGTTCTCCCGGTGTCTCAGAATCCTCAAAGATGCTTTCAACACCTGTCACAACCGTGGTCGGAGTCACCTTCATTCCGTAAATCTTGAGGCAGTCTGCGGCTGCCGACACCTCACGCGTCTTTTTCTTTCCCGCAGCCGTATCCACAGCGTAGATATACAGATATTCAGGTGTGCTGTTATCGTAGTTTACCACAACGGTGTTTTCCGAGCTTTGCGTATAATACGCAGGCTCGTCATTGCCCTTTCTCACGGCAAGAACCATAGTGCCTACCGTCTCGCAGGTAATCTCAACGGTTCCTGTTCCGCCGACAACCACAATCATTCCATTGAACCATTCGAAATTGTCGCCTTCCGACGGTGTCGCCGGAGAGTCATTGCCGACAAACGCGTCTTCCGACATCGGTGTGTTGACCACAACGCATTTTCCCGCAGTGTCGTAGCCGTTGCCGCTGTCGGCCGGGAGGTTGTAGTACACGTTGTTGACCACAACGTTTTCCACCGTCAAGGCATTGCCGTCGCTGTCGGTGAGGTCGTTGCCGAAGTCGGTTGTCTGCTCTTTCTCAATCTGCGGCACATTGGGTGCGTATACATACTCGACCACTGCCGTTTCACTCTGTTCCTTGCCGTCGACAACGTAAGCGTATACCGTCGACGTTTCTTCAATAAGGATGCCCTTGCCGTAATACGGCTGCTCCTTTATGAGGCTTGGGTCGCTTATGTCCGCCGGAACGACTTTATAAATCACCGTGCCACGTTCGTTCTTCTTTCCGTCTACGTTGGGGTTGTAGATGTAAAGCTCAAACGGCTCGGCAAATGTTGTGGCGCGATGCGAGAACATCGGGCTTTGGAGTCCATTGTCGACATAACGGATAACCACATGGGTGGCAACCGTCTTGGTGCCGGGGTCAAACACCGTGCCGCCAAAACCCGTATAACTGAAATATCCGCCTTCCGGCTCTACAATATCCAAGCCGTCTTCAAGCATCAAGTCCGACACATTTTCCATAGCGGCATTGCTGCCGTTGAGGTTAAGCACGGTATTCTTGCCGCGCACGGTCAGATAGCCATCGTCGTGGCCCGACTTCATGGCTATGCCGTCACGCGCACCATTGACAACAACCGTACAGTTTTCGATTGTCACATCGGCAAGATATGCATAGATGCCCATACCTTTGTCGGAGATGTTGAAAGTCAGCACTTCTGAGCCGGTCGTGCCGCGGACAATCAGGTTGCCGCCCTTGCCGCCGATGCCCGGACCTTGTGTACCCATCGTGATGCCGTAGGCTTCGGCTGCGATAGTAGAGTTGCCCACCAGTTCAACAATCAGCGTCCCGTCCATAGCGTTGATGCCTGTGTTGTATTTATTGTCGGCGGCGTTGATGTCGGCATAGCTCAACGTCAGCACGCCGGCATCCTTCGTCTCCCTATACGCAACACTCTTGCCGAACTTTTCAGCAAACGCCTTGTCTTTGACGTTCATTCCGCAGAATGTCACAAGGCTGCAAGGACTGTTGGTTTTCTTCTCGACGTAATAATGCTGATGCGCCTCGGGCGAGCATTTGTCGCCGTTCTCGGCGATTGCATAGATGTCGATGTTGCCTATTTCCGAAATAGTGATCGGTCCGGTATATTCCGAAATTTCCTTAAACATTTTCCAATCCTTCATGATGTAGTATCTCACCACGGCTCCCTCGTTGCTGTTGTTGATGGTCACCGTGAATTCGCCCTCCTGCATCTCTTCCGTCGGGGTGATTTCCAGGGCGGCAAGCGTTTGCTCGCCGATGCCCACAACTACAGTGCCTTTCGTGAAGAAATCACGCCAATAGTCTGCTTCGTAGTATGCGTCCTTGCTGCCGAAAGGAATCCTCAGCTTGCTGTATGTCGTGTTTGCAAACTGCTCGGAGAGCGGTATAGGAGTAGGATTATGGCAGATTATTTCCAAAATCTTATTTCCTGAATAAGAGCTGCAGTAGAAAGCGTTCCCGCTGATGCTTTCCACCGACTGCGGAATCACCAGTTTTGTAAGGTCGTTGCAATACTGGAACGCGTTTCTGCCCACCGTCTTCAGCCCGTCGGGAAGAATCACTTCCGAAATTCCGGTGCTCCAGAATGCATCTTCTCCGATTTCGGTGAGCGACGACGGCATATTGACCTTCTTTATATCTGTAAGATAGTAGAACGCTTCTTTGCCTACTTTTCTTATCGTTTCCGGCAAAACCACCTCGCTGATATTTGTCTGCAATGTGTATCTTATATTGTTGAGCCTATAATAGAATGCATTGTCGGCAATCTCTACAACGGGCTTTCCATTGTAGGTGTCAGGCACGACAAGCTTACCGTCGGGATATGCGTTTCTAAACAGCTCGCCATAATCAACGCCTGTTGTTGGGTCTTTGACATAATCAAAGAGATTGTAGGTTGCGGAATAGCCGCCCTCAACCTCGGTGTACTTAAACGCTTCCGGGAGTTTGTATTTTTTGAATCGCTGCCACATGTAGTTGGAATAATAGGCCTTCGCATCGGGGCAGTAGACAGTAGCGTTTTCATAGGCAAATTTGTCAAAAGGAGGATTGTTGATAAGTCCTTCCGACACCTTCTGTGTTGGCGGTGTTGCCGCTTCTATATGAAGCTCTTCAAGAGCCGTGCCATAGACAGACCCTGTCTCTATCTCAGTAATAGCATCGCCTATGTAGAGCCTCTTCAGGTTTGTGCAGCCATCAAACATGTAACGGTCTATTTTCTTCAATTTCTTTGGCAGACGGATTTCCTCAAGCGCCGTGCAACCGCTGAACATATACCAAGCTTCATTGAGGTTTTCAATGTCGTCGTGGAAAACAAACGACGTGAGTTTTGGGCAGTCGGCAAATGCAAGGTATCCATAGACGTCCATTTTATGGGTAATCGTGACCGACTCCAGACAATGGCTATGAGTAAACGGGCGGTCCATAAGCTCCATCGACGCCGGCGTTGTAAACGTCTCTATGCCGCTATAAGAAAACGCTTCCTCCCTAATTATTTTCACATTCGACATGTCGGGATAATTTTTCAATTTCTCGCAGCTGTTGAACGCATTCTTTTCGATTTCAGTGATTGGGGCATTCCACACCACCTCTTCGAGATTCTTGCACCCGAGGAACGTGCTGGCTGGGATTTTCAGATATGCAGCCGGCACCGACATGCCGTCGCCGCCTTCCCACACAACGGCTCTCCTCAACGATGTGCATCCTATGAACATTCCGTCGCCGAGAGTGGTCAGCGACTTTGGCAAAGCCACCTCTGTCAACGACGTGCAGTTGGAAAGACATCCTTGAAGATCGGTGACCGACTCTGGAAACACGATGCTCTCCAATCCTTCACAAGACTCAAACGCACTCGGTCCGATGCTTGTCAATGTTGTGGGCAATTCTATGTTTTTCAACGCGACACACCCCCGAAATGCCTGCGAGAGAATCTCTGTCAATCCTCCGCGGGCAATCTTGACATTGGTCAGATTGGAGTTGCCATAGAAGCTTCCACTGCCTATTGTCCGCACCGATGATGGAATGTCGATGCTCGAAACCTTAGGGAAGCCGACCCTGTTCGACATCCGATCATACACTCCGATGTGGCGCACCGGCAGATTTTCAATCTTCGATGGGATGTTGACATGTCCTGTATAATCCAGTGTGCCGTCTGTCAGTCCTATGACAATCGCACGCTTCTCCTCGCCTTCCGGTGGATTCTTAATAGCGATATACTTCAATGAATAGCCGTCGCCATTGTAGACATTGTCTTCGGCTTTCACCGGTCTGGCGACAAACAATGCCAGTAGGGTCGCGACGACCAACAGCCATCGCGCCTGTTTGTGGTTGTAATTCTTTTTCATATAGTTTTTTGTTGGTTATGTTTTAGGTTATGTTTTAGGTTCTATCCAGGATTCATTCAAGTCTATATCCCTTCAAAATGCAAATCTACACACAATCAGCAGGTTAATTGTTGTAAAATTCTTACAAATTCGCCTGCGTCATTTGTATTTTTCAAGCAGGCGCACCCAGTCCTCGCTTTCCTCTATCCGTTTTTGCTTGCGGAATGCCAACGGACCGTACCCGCTCCATTTCTTGAATGCCTTCGAGAACGGGCTTGTCTCGTCGAAGCCGCACTTGAATGCCACATCCTTTACCTTTGCGTCGGGATATTCCGACAGCAGCCGCTCTGCCTCGCGCATCTGTATGCTCGTGATAAACTGTTTCGGCGTATATCCGGTGCAGATATACAACCTCCGGCGGAAGGTTTGCTCCGACAGCCCAAGTCTTTCCGCTATGCCCACCACATCGTAGCGATGCGACGGGATGGCATCCGCGACAATCTTGGCAACAAGGTCGACAAATTCCCTGCGTGTCCGCAAAACGTGTTCCGGCAACGACTCCCTTCCAGAAGTTGCCGACGGCTGGTGTGCATTAGTGTCTTTCTCCATACGATTATATTGTTTGTTGTCTGGCCACAAATTTACAACCGTATGTGTTTCAGAGACTTGTAAATATCTTACATTCTTTTGTAAATACTTTTCAACCCTTGAAAAAAGCGTGTTCAGGCACGTTTCTGGCGAAACTGTGTGGGCGAGCAGGAATATGCCTTCTTGAATGCGTGGGAGAATGCACTGGCATCGTCAAAGCCGCATGCGCGAGCCACCTCGGCAACAGGCACCGTCGTGTCTGACGCAAGCAGGCGCGCCGCCATTTCCATCTGTATCGCCGTCACAAACGTTTTGGGCTGCTTCCCTGTCTCTGCCACAAAACGCCGGCGGAAGGTCTGCTCTCCGAGATTCAGCCGCGAGGCAATGGCGGAGACACTGATGTCTTCTCCGCTTGCCAGTCCTTGCCGCACCGTGTCGACAACCATGCGCTCAAACGTATTTTCTGCCGCTTCAGTCGGCGCTTTTTCCGGTTCGGGCGTGCCGTAGAGGCTTTCCACATCGCGAATCAGCGCGAGCATCTCGGCGCGATAACGGCGCATCCTTCTCCGATGGATTGCTACGGCAGCCAGCACCACTACAGCCAGCACGCAGACGCCAACCACGATGTCGCGGTGACGGGCACTGTGAATCTGCTCCACCTCCTCGCGCAGACGGTCGGTGTCAAACTCTGTCTTGTAGCGGGCGAGAGCGTCGGCGGTGGCGGTGGAATACAGTGAGTCGCGCAGGGCATTGAAATGCTCCAGCTCTATCCGCGCACTGTCGGGGTTTATCGACCAGTAGCTCTCATACAGGCCCTTATGTGAATTCACAAGATTATAGAGGTCGCCCATTTTGCCAAACAACGAGGCTGCCTGGCTGAAATAGCCCACTGCCTCGCGCTCACGGTCCTGTCTGAGCATCAGAAATCCCAACTGGTTAAGGTCGATGGCAAGCGAATGGACGTTGCCCGAGGCCCGCAGCCCGGCTATGGCTTTCAGAAGCACCTGTTCGGCCTCGGCATATTTCTTCAGACCGACAAGCGCGGTGCCCTTCTGCGACAGTCGCACTGCCATCTTCGCCTCGCGCCCTCCGATAGAATCAAGGCGGTAGGCACGGTCGGCATAATCGACCGACTTGCTGTAATCGCCAAGTTTATAATAAATTATTACTGTCCGCTAAACTTTTTTAGATTCTGAAAAATAAGGGCTGATTCCATTT
>OMDO01001509.1_pt1 | contig 10289 bp, 5 predicted proteins | sample 1674051 | NCBI WGS metagenome assembly OMDO01 (sample SAMEA103958138, study PRJEB25191) | human gut metagenome | biome: human-associated habitat [ENVO:00009003]; feature: intestine environment [ENVO:2100002]; material: feces | place: Germany | collected 2013/2015 | reverse complement strand
CACTTTATGTCACTGTTCACAGGATTTCATAAACAACAACATACCTGTCTAATGCAGACAGGCAGATGAATTATAGCATCTTTGTTTTGAAAGTACAACCATATTCGCAAACTTGTGATTTTTTTGTGAAATACAATGTTACCGTTTTTTTCTAAAACAAGCAATAAGAGCGTGCTATCCACTCCTTTTTATCAGCCGGATAACACACTCTTTATATTGCCTGAATCTTTAATTATGCTTCTTCTGCTCTTGCAGCAATTTCTTTCTCCTGTACATCAGATGGAGCCTGCTCATATCTTGCAAATGTATATTCGTAAGATCCTCTTCCACCTGTCATGGAGCGAAGTGTTGTGCAATAGCCAAACAGTCCTGTCATTGGAATATCTGCTTCAATAACCTGCTTCCCTCCAGCTACCGGTATCATGCCAAGCACACGTCCTCTGCGTTTGTTCAGATCTCCCATAACATCACCTGTGTAATCATCCGGAACTGTTACTGTAAGAGATGCGATTGGTTCCAGAAGTACCGGGGAAGCTTCCATGAATCCTTTCTTGAATGCCTGGATCGTAGCTGTCTTAAATGCCATCTCAGAAGAGTCTACCGGATGATAGGATCCATCATATAATACTGCCTTTACTCCTACCACAGGATAAGCTGCCATCGGTCCTTTCACAACTCCTTCCTGGATTCCTTTTTCCACCGCCGGGAAGAAGTTTTTTGGAACTGCTCCGCCGACAACGCATTGTTCAAATACATATGGTGTTTCAAGATCCCCGGAAGGTTCAAAGGTCATCTTAACGTGACCGTATTGTCCATGACCGCCGGACTGTTTTTTGTACTTGTATTCCACATCCGCTTTCTTACGAATGGTCTCCCGGAATGCTACTTTTGGTTTTTTCAGTTCAATCTGAACTTTGTATCTCTCTAACAGTTTGCTTGCCACAACATCAAGGTGCTGGTCTCCCATACCGTAAAGTAATGTCTGGCCATTTTCACTGTCATTGACTGTTTTTAATGTAAGATCTTCGAGCATCAGCTTTTGCAATGCCTGCGAGATCTTATCTTCATCTCCTTTGTTGACTGCCTTATAACGTTTATAAGTATATGGTGTGGAGATCTGTGTTCTTATATACAGGATCGGGTTCGCTTTGGTAGAGAGGGAATCTGTGGTAGCTGCTTTAGTCAGCTTCGCTAACGCTCCGATATCCCCCGCATGCAGTTCCTTTACTTCCTCCGGCTTATTGCCACAGAGTACATAGATCTTTCCGATTTTTTCCTCTGTATCTTTATGCTGGTTGTAAAGAAGATCATCTGTTTTGATAACTCCCGAATTAACTTTGATCAATGAATATTTCCCAATAAACGGGTCTGCAATCGTTTTGAAAATATAAGCTGATTTTGGTTTTGCAAAATCATAGTCTGCATTGTATACCTCGTTGGACTTTGCATTGATTCCGGTGCAGGAACGTTTTTCCGGACTCGGAAGATATTTTACAATGTCGACCATCAGTGTATACATGCCGCGTGCAAGAACATTCGAACCCATCAGCACCGGAACGATGCTTCCATCGGATACATTGACACGGAGTGCCTGGCGGATCTCATCCTCGGAGAACTCTTCCCCTCCAAAATAACGATCCATAAATTCTTCACTCGTCTCCGCAACAGCCTCCATCAATGCTTCCCTGCAGATACCAAGATTCTCTTTGGAATACTCCGGCACTTCTACCTTTTCCACTTCGCCGTTATCTTTCCAGCGTTTTGCCCGCTGCTGTAATACATTGACATAACCGACGAACTGTCCGTTTTCACGGATCGGAAGATGGAAAGGTGCGATCCGCTTGCCGTATAGCTGCTGTAAATCTTCTACGACCTGCCGGTAACTTGCCTCATCGATATCCATATCTGTAACAAATACCATACGCGGCAGTTTGTATGTCTCACATAACTCCCATGCCTTCTTTGTGCCGACTTCAATGCCAGCCTTACCGGATACTACGATAATTGCTGCATCCGCAGCACTGACTGCTTCTTCTACCTCCCCTACAAAATCAAAATAACCAGGTGTATCAAGGATATTGATCTTGGTATCACCCCAGACAATCGGTATCACAGTTGTGTTGATGGAAAAATGACGTTTGATTTCTTCTTTGTCATAATCGCTGATCGTGTTACCATCGGTAACTTTTCCCATGCGTGTTGTCATCCCCGCAAGATAAGCCATCGCCTCGGCGAGACTTGTTTTACCACATCCACCATGTCCAAGCAGAACCACATTACGAATCTTGTCAGTTGTGTAAACGTTCATAGCAAATCCTCCAATACATATTTTTTAGTCGATACCTCTGAAACGGCATTCGCTGTATGGTTATATTTTACTAAATTTACACGTTTATTACAACTTATTTATTCATATTTACTAACTATTTTTATATTACCCGAAATTTGTTTATATATTATGTATGCATTTTAAATATTTTATAACCATTTGCATGGAATGTTTACATAGTGTTCACATTTCATCCATACTTTGATTATTTTTTCATGCAATATGCACTTTTATACTTTAACGTGTTGACTTTCTTGCAATTTATGTCTATGATAGGTAAAGAATTATGAGAACAGAACTTTAACATCTAACAGGGGGATTTCCATATATGTCACTTCAGAAAATCGGCTTTATCGGACTCGGACTCATTGGTGGTTCCATTGCAAAAAAACTGCATGCACTTCATCCGGAACTTACAATGATTGCAACTGCACATCATGCCGAGACGGTTGCCGAAGCTTTTAAAGAACATTTAATTATAAACAATACACCATGTGAATTGAAAGATTTTGCGGACTGTGATTATATTTTTCTGTGTACACCGACCAAGAAAAATATTGAATACCTGCAACAGTTAAAGGATGTGATCTCTCCAGACTGTATCATCACGGATGTCGGCAGTGTGAAATCGGAGATCCACAGAGAAGTGATAAGACTCTGCCTTGAAGCCAATTTTATCGGCGGTCATCCGATGGCGGGTTCTGAGAAGACCGGTCTTTCTAATGCTTCAGAGACGCTTTTGGAAAATGCTTACTATATTATCACACCGACCACAAAGAGTCCTTCCCCTGCTGTGGAAGAACTGACCGGGCTGGTGCGCTCTCTCGGCGCAATTCCTCTGGTTTTAGGTTATGAGCAGCACGATTATGCGACCGCAGCGATCAGTCATCTGCCGCATGTGATCGCATACAGCCTTGTCAACCTGGTGCGGGAATCGGACGATGAAAATGAGATCATGAAAACCATCGCAGCCGGAGGTTTTAAAGATATCACGCGTATCGCATCTTCTTCTCCTGTCATGTGGGAAAATATCTGTTTATCCAATCAGGAACAGATTTTAAAATTATTGGACAACTATATCCATACATTAGAGGTAATGCGCACGAACATTGCAGATGCAGATTCCCCTGCACTGTTAGATGCCTTTACTGCAGCCAAAGATTACCGTGATTCCATCACGATCACGGCAAAAGGTGCTTTGAAGAATGTTTACGAACTGTACTTAGACCTGATTGATGAGACCGGTGGGATCGCCACCGTCGCAACGATCCTTGCGAGCAATAATTTAAGTATTAAAAATATCGGGATCATTCATAACCGTGAGTTTGAAGGCGGTGTTTTGAGACTTGAAATGTATGACGGGGAATCATTAGCGCTGGCGGTTGCACTGCTTAAGAAACATCATTATACGATTTATGAAAGGTAGGAAAATGCCGTACGGTCGGTTGATCGTACGGCATTTTATTATCGGTTGAATAGTCATTTTTGTTCATTTACAAAGTACTCATAAAACTGAGCAAATGAATGTAAGTGATCACTATTTTCTATTCTTGATACCAGCGTATCAAAGTATGCTTTTTTTGCCATCTCCATAGGTTTTTTCTTACTGTACCGTACTCTGTTATATCTGCACATTTCATGTAAATAATGGAAATGATAAACAGCTATCGTTTCTTTTATATCGTCCGGCACAGCCATTAATTCAGGATCATTTACTTTTATATTATACTTGTCGTAATATGGCTGAAAATCTCCTTCCGGTCTAATATCCGGATATAAATTACCATTTCCTAAAAGCCATGTTTCAAAACAATGATTGCAGACAAAAACTTTATATAAAAAATCTACAGCACAATTCTTCTTGTCAATATATTCCTTGATAATGTTTTCAACCTGTTTTTTTCGTTCTTGTTCATTATATTCTTCCGAATCCAAAATCACTATTAATTCATCTATTTTTCCCGGATTCAGCAGAATTGTATCTATCGTCTGGAATAAAACTCTTGTGATCAGCTGCGTAACACCTTGTCCGCTCTGCATCACATAATTATTTTCCCGAACATATGTAATATCCTGCACTCTGGTGTTTTGTATCCCCATATATTTTAACCATTCAGGCAAAACCTTTATAAAGGACTTTTCATCTTCAAGCAAAAAATAATAATTCATTTATATCTTACCTTCAAATTCCCATCTGTTTATCAAATTAAAATATGCATCATGCTGACTATGCATGATTCCATACTCTTCAGCTGTAAAATTTTTTACCGTCGCAATGTCTCTTTCAATGATCTTCCATTTCTTATTTGAAATCTGGTTTATAATTTTAGGATGATGGCTGGTAATAACAAACTGTAAATCCCTTCTTTCCCCCAATAATAGTTCTGCCAATACATCTATACAATTTACCCCTAATCCATTCTCAAATTCATCTATTAATACTAAAGAGTTTTTTGACATAGTGATCAACTCAACAATATAGTATATCGTTTTTAACATTCCATTGGATATTTCATGCTGCAATAATCTTTTTCCATATACATCTATTGCCACCATATATATTTCACGATCAGGATCCTCAACAATATCTATACTGTTAATCTCCATAAACAGCTCCTTAACCGCAGAAAAAATCTGTGCGTACATTTGAGGATAATATTCTTTTGTTATATAAATCTTTAGAGGAACAGGTAAATGGCTGAATTTTTCAAAAGGCTGTTTTTCATTTTCCTTAAAGCTTTCTTTAATCTTTGCTTTAAACATATTAAAACTTTCCTGCGCAATTGCCCCTCTCACATCCATTTCAATTTCTATTGGATATAATTTTAACATTTCAGAAATTATTGGTTTGACAAAGGCATCTTCCGAATATTGTACTAATAAACTTTCATCTTTTTTAGGTGTCGGTACCTTATCATAACCTGTCACCTGAATCGTATCAGGTGTACGCTGCATCAGTATATCACCTTTTATATTCTGAAGTTTTTCATAGGCAAAAAAATACTTTATTTCTTTTGACTCAAAAATATCCTCTGCATGATCCTGCTGTATTCTATATGACCATACATATACTTCCTCTCCAATTTGAAAACATAAAGTCGTATTATATGGTTCCAGACGTAAATTCTTATTTACAGCCAATTTCAGAGAATATTCTATCGCATTTAATATCTGGGTTTTACCAACACCAGACAGACCAACCAACAATGTGATATCATCATTAAATACAACACGTTCAATCTTTAGTCCTGTTCTTAAATTCTCGAATTCAATCCATTTCAGCTTCACGTTTAACACCTCACATGTCCTCCCTTTCTTCAACTCTGCTTAAGTATTTTGAATGAGGAGAACAAATAACCTCTTTTTCCTTTGTTATATTGTTTTATTATAATTCCATTAAAATTAATAGGCAATGATTATTCACATTGCATATTGATAGTGCTAAAAAAGCCCTCCGCCTTATGGCGGAGGACTTTTTATTACAACCGCTTGTTCTGTAATCATAGTATCAATTTCGGGTAGTAATGTCAACTTTTCTTCGTTGTAATCGTCTTTGCTTTCGACCAGCCTGAATAAATCTTTGTCGATTTTTTCCCGACCTTGACAGTCTGATACGTCCGGATGCGTACATAATATTTTTTCTTTGCTTTCAGCTTTGTAATCTTTTTGGAGGTTGTACTGTTCTTTGTAACTTTTACAGTCTTTGTCGTCTTTTTTGTAAATTTACTGCTGGTGGAATACTGGATCTCATAACCAGCGGTCTGTTTGGTCTGTTTCCTCCATTTTACCGTGACTGTATTTTTTGAAGCTGTCAGTTTGGAAATGGCTGTATTCTTTGGCAGAATCGTAAATGTCTTTTTTACGGTTCCTGTATAATTGCCTTTTAATGTCACCGTCACTGTATATTTTCCAACATTTTGTGTCTTTTTCGGATAAGTCACCTTATAATCAGTACCGTTTTTCAGCTTCTTTCCTGCCGCATCCGTAATAGTTACAGATGGTTTCTGCTTCTTTCCATTATACGTCATAGATGTTTTGGAAAGTTTTATCGTTTTTGCAGCATAAATCACTTCCGTCTGTTCTGCCCCACATACCGAACATACTGCTGTAAATGTACCATTTTTACTGGTTGTTGCACGCTTTGTCACCTTTTTGTTTTTATAAGTATGCGCTGTCTTTGGAATCGATGTAGTATCCTTGACTGCCCCACAGATACTGCAGGTTAAAGTCTTTCTTCCCGGTTCAGTGCAGGTCGGCTGTTTCGTTATGCTCTCCGTATAATTGTGCTGACAGGTCACCGTATATGCTGCAGACGCCGTTCCGGTATAAGTACCTGTACCTATGATCGTTAATGTATAAGTACCTGTACCTGTGATCTCAAACCCACCTGTCACCAGATAATCACGTCCCTCGACTAATGTTTTACCATCACATTCAACCGCTGCTGTCACACTTTTTGCCGTACCGTTATATGTGGTGTTTCCAATCGTGATCTGCGCACCGGAAAGATCTTTTGGTGTACTTCCGACAACAAAAATAACTGCATTATCGTCCGTCTCTCTCGGCTGGTAGGTCACACTCATCCTGCCATCTTCCCCTGCCACTGCCTGACGGATATCTAAAATATTGTCAGAGGCGAGCAGGTCATCTGCAGTCAGGGATCTTGCCACATAAAAATTGTAGGTATCGTTCGGCGTCAGGTTTTTGAAAGATGCCGTCTGTGTGCCGATGGCGGTGTTGGTTTCGGTGGTGTCGGCTTTGAATACGGAGACTTCCTCTTCTTCAAATAATTCTGGCTGGTCTGCTAATTCAGACTCGGGTGCCTGCTTTGTAGAGTCCACTGCTGTATCTGAAGCCAATACAGAATCCGCGGATGCTTCCTCCGATTGTGTTGATATATCAAAATCAAATTTCAGATCAGATGGGAGGGCTACACCACCGGGGATGGTAATTTGGGTTGGGGTGTATCTAGCCTTTGTCGTTCCATCTCCTATCTGTCCATCAGAATTCCATCCCCACATATACAAACTGCCGTCTTGTGTAATTGCTCCACTGTGACCTACTCCTAAACTTACTGCTATTACATGATCCAGTATCTTCGTTGGCTTATATCTGTCCTCTGTCGTTCCATCGCCTATCTGTCCATAAACATTCGATCCCCACATATACAAACTGCCATCCTGCGTAATTGCTCCACTATAATAATCTCCTAAACTTACTGATACTACATGATCCAGTATCTTCGTTGGCTTATATCTATTCTTTGTCGTTCCATCTCCTATCTGTCCAAAATCATTAACTCCCCACATATACAAACTGCCATCCTGCGCGATTACTCCACTGTGATAATCTCCTAAACTTAACACCTGTGAATAACTATTTATCCCCACATCCGGTCTTATTGTATTGATCTGATTCTCTGAATTATTTCCTGTCCCGCCTCCAACTGTCTTACACAATGTAATCCGCAAGTCATCTATCGTCTCATCCATATGGATTTCAATGTTTCTTCTGGTAGGTACATACCCATCTTTTACCGGAGTGATCGTATACCGGCTTTCCGGCAGATAGACTGATAATTTGCCAAGCATATCCGTCTTTTTCTTTACTTCCTCAAACTGTCCTGTCTGATCCGTAATCGTTACTACAGTATCCGGCAGCAGATTACCATCCGTGTCAACCACAACCAGATTCAAACGATAACTTAAATGCGGACACTTCGTCAGACCATAATCATTATGATCAATGGAATAATAAAAATCAGCGATTTTCTTCGACTCCCCAATTAAATTTATATTATAGGAAATTTTACTCAGCATTTTCACGCCTGCTTTTAGCGTAAGCTCTGCATTAATTTTTCCTTCAATACATTTTTCACAGCTATGAATCGTCTTTTCCTGTTTTAGGATTTCCGGTTTCCATGATGCATTTAACTTAATGCCCGCTTTACCTGTAAGGCTTGCAGAAGCAACATTATTACTCAAAATTTTTACACGCGGTTCTAAAGAAAGCCCCCAGTAAAAACTTCCACTGATTTTTAGTTTAGGCGTACATTTTGGCATTGTGGTCAGGCTTGTAATTCCATTGTTATCTGCCTGAATGCCAAAAGTACCACTGATATCAGCGCCGACTGCACCATTAATTTCCCACTCATATATCATAGACGGCGTCAGTTCCACAATAATACCATAAAACATATATCCCACAGACGGTAGCGGTACAGTTGCTGTAAATTTTCCTTTTGCTGTAATATCAAGGCTGCCTTTATAATCCAGCTTTAATTCCACATAACACTTGGAAAATGTAAGATATAATTTTGCAGAACATGTAATCCGCATCCACAAACCGCCTGAAATACTGTAACTTCCATCAGAATCTTTTCCTGATTTATCCAATCTGAATTTCATTGTCTTTTTGACACTTCCACTGATGTCGGCTGCTTTATACTCACTGTTCTCCGGCTCATCCGAAAGTCCCTCATATGTGGCACCATCCCCACAGGCAGACGGATCGATCGTTGCGTTTGCAAGATCATCTGATGCATCAATTTTGACATAGGAAAATACATCCTCCATTTCAATGTCATCACCGGTAATCGTAACCGTTGTTCCATTTACATCAATCGATGCAACTTTCGTTATAATAAACTGACCATCTGCATATTCATAGGAAAAAATATCTCCTTCTTCCAAAGATGTCATGTCTGTATCTGCTTTTTTGATCACATATGTATTTGTGGAATCATCTGCCGACACCACAATATTTTTTTCTGTATCAGACGGAATGATAATGGTATCGTCTCCATAGACCGCAAAATTGTTCGTATCATCATCATCCAAATTCAGTACTTTTTCTTCGTCAAAATCATCTGTTGTCTTTGCTAAAAACTCCTGCATTTCCTGTGTATACATAGAGGATTCATATACCGTACAGATCGGACGAAGTGTCTCTGTTTCAATCAGATATCCACGCACCAGATAATATTGCGGAATCGTGCCGGAATTGATCGTTACTGTTGTTTCTGTCTCTGTATTTGTTACGTTCTTTTTTCCCGAAGCCAGCATCTGATTGCCGTTCTCATCATATACTGCAACGACAAGTGTTGCATCCTGTGTTGTTTCAAAAGAAACAGATGCCTGATTTCCGCTCATATCAATCGAAAACACATTACATCCATTATTTTCAGCCTGCTCGGCTGCAACACCAGAAAATTCCTGTGCAAACATTGATCCGAAACTGTCTGTTCCTCTGACCATCAATTCTGAGGTAACCCTGGCATCCGTTTTCTCTGTCTCCTGTAACTCCTCTGTCTGCTCTTCTGTTTCCGTCTCTTTAATTTCGACAGTCTCCTCTGTTTCTGTCATATCTGCTTCATTTTCTGTCTCTGTCTGTACGATTTCAGCCGCTTGTATTTCGTCCAGTTCTGTTTCTGTACCGTCTGATCCGGTCTTTTCTGTCAGAATCTCTTCCGATTCTTCTGTTTCTTCGCTTTCCGTAACTTTACTGCTCTCTGTCCCAGACTCCTCTTCCTGTACAACTGCCGTATCATCCTGCGCAGCAAATACACTGTCCGGAAATGAAATTCCCGTCATGGTCACTGTAACAGCAAGCAGACCTGCCAGTTATCTTTTGTACATAACCCATTCCTCCCTGCAATTTTCTTTTGTGATTACATTTTCTTTTAAACTTACCGGTACTTTATCTCTATTATATAAAAGTTTCCGCTCCCTTTCAATTAATATTCCTGAATTATAAGATTTTATTTGTATTTTTTCTTATATAAATATAACACTTGTATTTCAAATTTGGGGTAAATGGCGAAATGCCGGATTATAGAACATCCCAAAAAGAACTCCAGACAGTCAAAAAGCCATATTCTGACGTTAATCAGAATACAGCTTCTTGAGTTGAACTGTTTACATTATAAACTAGTTCATGGATACAAATATAGTTTAGCACA
>OMDO01001504.1_pt1 | contig 10325 bp, 9 predicted proteins | sample 1674051 | NCBI WGS metagenome assembly OMDO01 (sample SAMEA103958138, study PRJEB25191) | human gut metagenome | biome: human-associated habitat [ENVO:00009003]; feature: intestine environment [ENVO:2100002]; material: feces | place: Germany | collected 2013/2015 | reverse complement strand
ACATCACTTTCTTGGTGAATTAAGAACGGAGCTGGACGGCTTTGTGAAGCTTGTTTAATTGCTTCCCAATGATGTAAAAGTACTTTTAAGTCCCATTGTAATTCTTCTGGTGATTTACCCACACCCGCTGTACGCACGATAAGACCAACGCCTTCTGGTACATCTAAAGAACTCAATGCTTCTTTTAATTCGATACGTTCATCGCCTTCAATACGACGAGAGATACCACCTGCACGCGGATTATTTGGCATAATCACCAAATAACTACCGGCAAGGGAAACAAAAGTGGTTAAGGCTGCACCTTTATTGCCACGTTCTTCTTTATTCACCTGAACGATCACTTCTTGGCCTTCGGTCAAAATATCACGGATATTTGGACGACCTTGGAACACATAATCAGCAGGGAAATACTCGCGGGCAATTTCTTTTAAAGGAAGGAAGCCATGGCGCTCTGCACCATAATCCACAAAGGCTGCTTCTAAACTCGGCTCTACGCGAGTGATTTTCCCTTTGTAAATATTCGCTTTTTTCTGTTCATGACCCGGACTTTCAATATCCAAGTCGAATAAACGCTGGCCATCGACCAACGCAACGCGCAACTCTTCTTTTTGAGTCGCATTGATTAACATTCTTTTCATTGTCAATTTCTCGTTTGAATTATCTAAAATACCTTGAAAATTAACCGCACTTTACAGATTTACTGACCTTAGCCATCGACCTCGTGTTTCTCGCGAACAGTCAATCTCACGACTGTGTGTTGCTGGGTGCATTGATAGCATACTCAATTGTTATCTAAGACAATTTTCGTAAAACAATGCGGTGTGTTAATTACGCATTGCAAGGAAGCGTTAACCTTCATGAAAAATATGTTGATTATCAATGTCTTATGCCATTTGCCGCATTGAGTTTTGACCAACATACAAAATTGCTTTCTAAATGCCAAATTTGAGGCGTAGAAAGACGCTCTATTATCCACATTCAGGGCTAAATTAGCAAGGCATTCTTGCTATTATCACCAGGGATATTGTGATATGATTCAGCCCAATTTTTAAAGGACAGATTCAATGACTGAAAAACAAGAAAAAATCATCAATCAATCCGTCAAAATGCTCACTATTTCTGAGGATGAAGCAGGACAACGCATTGATAATTATTTATTGGCAAAATTAAAAGGTATACCAAAAAGTTTGATTTATCGCATTCTGCGCAAAGGCGAAGTACGAGTGAACAAAGGACGAATCAAACCTGAATATAAATTGCAAAATGGTGATGTGGTACGTGTGCCACCTGTTCGTGTTTCTGAAAAAAATACCGCGCCGATTTCTAAAAACTTGAACAAAGTCGCCTCCCTTGAACGCCATATTATTTTTGAAGATGATTGTTTATTAGTCTTGAACAAACCTTCTGGCATTGCTGTTCATGGCGGGAGTGGCTTGAATTTTGGTGTGATTGAAGCCTTGCGTGCATTACGTCCTGAAGCCCGCTTTTTAGAGTTGGTTCACCGTTTAGACAGAGATACATCAGGTATCTTATTAGTGGCGAAGAAACGCTCTGCCTTACGCAACTTACACGAACAACTTCGTGTTAAAACGGTACAAAAAGATTATCTCGCTCTCGTACGTGGACAATGGCAATCTCATGTAAAAGTCGTGCAAGCGCCTTTATTAAAAAATGAGCTGGCTAGTGGTGAACGCATCGTTAAAGTCAGTGAACAAGGCAAACCTTCTGAAACGCGATTTGCCATTGAAGAACGCTATCAAAATGCGACCCTAGTAAAAGCGTCGCCTGTAACGGGAAGAACCCATCAGATCCGAGTTCATACTCAATATGCAGGTCACCCAATCGCGCTGGATGATAAATACGGAGATAAAGAATTCGATAAATATATGCAAGATCTCGGGCTCAATCGTTTGTTTTTACATGCATTTTCTATTCGCTTTGAGCACCCTAAAACGGGCGAAACATTACGTTTCAATGCACAACTAGATGAAAAAATGAAAACAATTCTGAAAAAACTGCGTGAAAGCAAAGAGATAAACCCATAGACAAGAAAAATGTTTATTGCTATATTTGATGACGGAGACAACTCGTTTCTATCATTAATTAACATATAACAACAAAGGATAGCAAAATGGCAAAAGGACAATCATTACAAGATCCTTATTTGAATGCGTTACGCCGTGAACGTATTCCTGTTTCGATTTATCTCGTTAATGGGATTAAATTACAGGGTCAAATCGAATCATTCGACCAATTCGTGATTTTATTAAAAAACACAGTTAACCAAATGGTGTACAAACACGCTATTTCAACTGTGGTTCCAGCACGTTCTGTTTCTCACCACAATAATAACGGCGGTCATCATGCGGCACAAACGTCTGACGCTGCATCGGAAGTAGAAACACAAGCAGAATAATTCTGTTCAATGAATGATTTCATCAATTTAAGTGCAGTTGAAAATTCACCTGAAATTTCAACCGCACTTTCGTCATCTAAAACAGGCAACAATAGCCAATCGGCAAAAGATAAAGCTGTCGTCGTGCATGTTTTCTTTTCTCAAAATAAAAACATTGAAGATCTGCAAGAATTCCAACTTTTAGCGGAATCTGCCAATGTTGAAGTTTTACAAATCATCACCACGAGCCGAGCGACACCACAAGCGAAATATTTTATCGGTGAAGGAAAAGCGCAAGAAATTGCGGATGCAGTTAAAGCCTTAGATGCCGATGTTGTTTTGGTGAATCATCAATTAACCCCTGCACAAACCCGTAATTTAGAAAGCATCTGCCAATGCCGCGTTGTAGATCGCACAGGGGTTATTTTAGATATCTTTGCCCAACGAGCCCGATCGCACGAAGGGAAATTACAAGTTGAATTAGCCCAACTCAAGCATTTATCGACTCGATTAGTTCGTCGAAAAACAGGCTTAGATCAGCAAAAAGGTGCGGTTGGATTACGTGGTCCAGGCGAAACTCAATTAGAAACAGATCGCCGTTTAATCAAGGTACGTATTGCGCAGTTGCAAAATCGTTTGGCGAAAGTCGAAAAACAACGTAATCAAAATCGCCAAACTCGACAAAAAGCGGATATCCCTACCATTTCTTTAGTGGGTTATACCAATGCGGGGAAATCGACACTCTTCAATTTCATCACGCAAGCCAATGTCTATGCGGCAGATCAGCTTTTTGCCACCCTCGATCCCACATTAAGACGTTTGCAAATTCAAGATGTTGGCACAGCGATTCTCGCCGATACCGTTGGTTTCGTTCGCCAACTTCCCCATGATTTAGTTTCAGCATTCAAATCTACTTTGCAAGAAACGGTGGAAGCCAGTTTACTCTTGCATGTTATTGATGCAGCAGACGCTCGAAAGATCGAAAATATTGAAGCCGTGAATTTAGTGTTGGAAGAAATTAAGGCTGACAAAGTACCAGTATTGCTGGTATATAACAAAATCGATTTATTGGAAAATGTGGCACCCCATATTGAATATGATGACGAGAATAAGCCCGTTGCCGTTTACCTTTCCGCACATTCAGGTGAAGGATTAGATCTACTACTTGAAGCCATTAAAGTGCGGTTGAAAAATGAGATACTTTCTTTCACTCTCACGCTGCTCCCACAAGAGGGCAAAATTCGCCACGCGCTCTATCAATTAGATAGCATTCGTCACGAACAAATTTCAGATGAGGGTGAATTTATCCTCAATGTACAAATTGATAAAGTCGAATGGCTCAAACTTTGTAAACAATTCCCTAAACTGTCAGAAATTATTTACTAATACCGTATTGTTTTAATTTATTGGCAATCGCCGTGTGTGATACACCTAATCGTTGTGCCAATTTACGCGTACTTGGATACTGGGCATAAAATGCACGCAATACACTCGCCTCATATTGTCCCATGATCTCATCCAGCGTTTGCTCACCAAAATCCTCCGCAGAAATGACCGCACTTTGTACGGGTTTTAAATTTAAACTTTCAATATCAAGCTGGTTATTTTTCGCTAAGGAACAGGCGCGATACAAGACATTGTAAAGCTCTCGCACATTACCTTGCCAAGTCTGCCCTTTTAAATAATTCAGAAAATCAGCATCATATTGTGGCATTGAAATCTTAAGCTGCGTGCTAATCTCTTGTAAAAAACCGTCCGTTAAAGGTTGAATGTCTTCCACTCGTTCACGCAAGGGCGGTACATTTAGTGCTAAAACATTTAAGCGATGGAATAAATCACTGCGTAATTTCCCTTGCTCTAACAGTTTTTCCATAGGTTCTTGTGAAGTACAAATCACTCGAACATTCGCATGATGTTCTTTTTCTTCACCCACTCGACGGAAAGAACCATCCGTTAAAAAACGCAATAATTTTGCCTGTAAACTTAATGAAAGCTCAGTAATGCCATCCAGTAACACCGTGCCTTCGTTAGCATATTCAAAAAAACCAATGGTTTCACTGTCACCCACTTTACGTCCAAACATTTCGCTTTCCGCATCTTCATCTGGCAAACCTGCACAGTTTACTGCAATGAATTTTTTCTCACGGCGCAAGCTCGCAAAATGGCAAGCTTTTGCTAATAAGTCTTTACCCGTACCCGTTTCACCTTGAATTAAAAGCGGCACATCAAACATCGCAAAACGTTGTGCATTTTCGACCGCACTTTTCATGGAAAAGCTTTGAGTGACAAAGCAAGAGAACGGATCTTGTGGATTAAATGTCAGCATAAAATAAGCTCAATTTTATTGAATGATGCCGATATGATAGGGAGTTTATTGATATGTGTAAAGATTAATTTACATATAAAAAGGGCAATCCTTGACTGCCCTTTTAGATGGTTTTTTGTATTATTTTTTCACTGCACGATCAAGTTCTTGTGCGATGATTTCCATGCTTTCTAAACCACCAAACGCAAGATACCAATTCGCTGCATCAAGATACACAATGTGTCCATCTTTATACGCTTTGGTTTGTTTGATGATATCGTTATCCAACACTTTTTGTGCATTGTTGGCTTTTTCTGTAATCGCCGCGGTACGATCCACGACAAGTAAAAAGTCTGGATTTTTTTCTAAGATATATTCAAAACCAACGCTTTGTCCATGCGTAGACGATTTGATGCTTTCATCAATCGGTTTAAAACCAAATTTTTGATACACCATACCATAACGAGAACCATCACCAAAGGCACTGATTTTACTTTCATTGACAAGTACCAATAAGGCTGTTTTGCCTTTCGCATCTTTGGCGACTTGGTCAACCTTACTTTCTAATGCTGAAAGTTTTTCTTTCGCAACATTTTCTTTACCAAAGATCTGACCAAGTGCGGTCACATTTTGTTGAAAACTCGGGTAGTAATTGTTGTAATCATTTTCAACATTAAATACTGGTGCAATTTCTTTAAATTTGTCGATCATTTTTTCTTGACGTTTAGACGCGATGATCAAATCAGGATTGAGTTCATTAATTTGCTCCAATGATTGTTCTTTCAAATCACCGACATTCTTATATTTTTTGTCTGCAAATTCTGAAAGATAGCTTGGAATTTTTCCGCTTTGTGGGAAACCCACGATTTTATCTTGCACACCTAATGCACGAAGTGTGTCTGCTGCACCAAAATCAAGCACAATGACTCGCTGTGGATTTTGTGGCACAACCTGCTTTCCAGCGGCATTTTCAACGGTAATATCTGCTGCTTGAGCAACACCGACCAAAGCAAAAAGTGAAAGTGCTAATGTTGATAATGTTTTTTTCATGAAAATTTCCTTATTTATCTAAAATAAACGGCAATTTTATGGTCGTCGATATCCTGAATAGGTATCGCCATATCATAAATATCTTGTAGCACGGGCGATTGCATAATGTGGTTAACTTCCCCTTGATGCACTAATTTTCCATTTTTCATGGCGACAATGTAGTCTGAATAACAAGAGGCAAAATTAATATCGTGAATCACAATCACCACGGTTTTGTTGAGTTCTGTCGCTAATTTTCGCAAAACTTGCATGATCTGCACTGAATGTTTCATATCCAGATTATTTAATGGCTCATCCAACAAAATATAATCCGTATCTTGTGCAAGCGTCATCGCAATATAAGCGCGTTGTCGCTGCCCACCACTTAAGTTATCGATATATTGATGACGGATATCATCTAAATTCATATAGGCAATAGCATTATCAATAAAAGTGCGGTCAGTTTGGGTTAAGTTTCCTTTGCAATAAGGAAAACGCCCAAAAGCGACTAAATCTTCAATGGTTAGACGCAAATTAATGTTGTTAGTTTGCTTTAAAATCGCAAGTTGTTTCGCAATATCGCTACTTTTCTTACGATTGAGCAATTCACCGTTGAGATAGATCTCACCACTATCCGCATTCAACAAACGGCTCATAATAGACAGCACCGTACTCTTCCCCGCGCCATTCGGCCCGATAAAAGACGTAATTTTCCCCGTAGGAATGGTGACGGACACATTATCCACCACCTTTTTGCTTCCGTAACTTTTAGTAATATTGCGAATTTCTATTGCCATTTTTTGTTTGCTCTTAATAACAAATAAATAAAGTACACGCCACCGACAAAATTAACGATGATGCTTAATGTCGTGCGGAACGTAAAAATATGGGTCACTAATAATTGCCCTAAAACCAAGGTTATGATGGAAATTAACATCGCAGCAGGAATGAGTATCTTGTGACGATAATCACGAACAAATTCAAAGGTCACGTTCATCACTAATAACCCGAGGAACGTAAGTGGGCCAACAAGTGCGGTCGACACTGACGTTAAAATTGCCACCAGAATTAATAAGATTTTTAAGGTCTTTTGGTAATCGATACCTAGGTTAACGGCATTTTCTCGCCCTAACGCCAACACATCAAAGCAATGCCAATATCTCAGACTGAAAACAATCGTCGCGACTAAAATGGCTAATGCGACCCACAAGATTTGTGTATTAATTCGGTTGAAACTTGCAAAGCCAATATCTTGAGCGATTTGGAATTCATTTGGATCAATCAACACTTCCATAAATGTCGTTAAGCTACCAAAGAAGGTGCCGAAAATAATCCCAACAAGCAACAAGAAGAAAATATTTTGATTTTCTTTCTTAAACAGGAAGTGATAAAGCACTAATGAAAATGCCATCATTAATCCCGTACACAAGACAAACAATGCAATCGAATTCATTGAAAGCAATGTGCTTGAACCGAAAAGAAAGATAATCGTCGTTTGAATCAGTAAATACAGCGAGTCCAAACCCAAAATACTCGGCGTGAGAATTCGGTTATTCACAACCGTTTGGAAAATCATCGTAGCGAGTGCAATTGCCGCGCCTGTAATCACAATCGCAATTAAGGATAAAGCACGATTTTCCAAGGCATATTGCCAACGGTTTGGTAAGTTGTAGCCTAAATAGAGTGCAAGAGAAACAATGGCTAACAACGACAATACAATCAGTTGAGAAGAAGATTTCTTAGCCATTTCTATACCGCTTTAATAATAAAAATAAGAAGATACCACTGCCAAATACGCCAACCACGGCATTAATGGAAATCTCATAAGGATAAATCACACTTCGACCTAAAATATCGCAGAATAAAACAAATACCGCACCTAACAAAGCGGTATGAGATAACACTTTCTTCAAGTTATCCCCTAAATAAAGCGTGACGATATTTGGAATAATTAGCCCCAAGAAAGGGATCACGCCAACAGACACGATAATAATCGAAGACACCACCGCCACAAAGTACCTGGTTGTAATTTAGACCCAGATTAACCGCAAAGTCTTTCCCCATCCCGACAATAGAAAAACGATGCGCAAATAAATAAGCCACGATGAGTGTAGGAATACTGAAATACAACAATTCATAACGACCAGACATTACAAGAGAAAAATCCCCTTGTAGCCACCCAGATAAGTTTTGCAATAAATCTTCTTTGTAAGTGATAAAAGCAGTAATTGAACTGATGATATTACCAAACATAATCCCCACTAAGGGCACAAAAATCGTGTCCTTGAATTTCAAACGGGACAGAATCGTCATAAATAATAATGTGCCAAGGAAAGACACAATCACCGCAATGGTCGTTTTTAACAACATTGAAGCCGTTGGGAAAAACAGCATCGCCATTAAAATCCCTAATCTTGCACTATCCATGGTGCCCGCAGTGGTGGGAGAAACAAATCGGTTTCGACTGAGTTGCTGCATCACTAAGCCACAAATACTTAAGGATGCACCCGCAATCAATATACTGATTAAACGAGGCACTCGACTGATAAAAAAGATCTGCCATTGATTACCTTCAAAATTCAGTAACCCTTGCAGATTAACAGTACTTACCCCGAGAAAAAGTGAAACAAAGGAAAGCACGATCAAAAGAAAAATCAGATAACGTCGCTTAATCATAAAAATGAGAATAATTCTAAAATGCAAAAAGAATAGCATATTGAAGGAAAAGAGAAAAGATTAAGTGCAGTCAGTTTTCGGCTAATTTTTAGTCGTATAAAAAATGCGGTCAAATTTGACCGCACTTCATTCGCTATAATTTTAACGTTCTTTCGACTTCTTTCGCTCGAACTAAGAATTGCTTACGTTCTGCTGTTGCCATTCCGCTGCTGGTACCTGGCAATTTCACCGTAAGCGGGTTCACCGCACGTTCATTAATATGAAACTCGTAGTGTAAGTGTGGACCGGTTGAAATCCCCGTATTACCAGTTAATGCAATGCGCTCTCCTTTCTTCACGGTTTGACCCGCACTAACTAAAGCACGACTTAAATGCATATACACCGTTTGATATTCACGACCATGGCGTATCACCACATAACGTCCTGCTCCACCTGCTTGATAAGCCACTTTTTCCACTAAGCCTTCTGCTGGCGCAATAACTGGCGTACCTGGTGAAACAGCAAAGTCTACCCCTTTATGCGGACGAACACGTCCCGTTACCGGATGGCGGCGATTTGGGTTAAATGGTGACGAAATACGTGCTTGGCGTTGTAATGGATAACGCGCAAAGCCTTTACCAAGGGTCTCCCCTTGCTTATCGTAGTAACGACCATTCGCCGCTTGAATACCGTAATAACTCTTACCATCCGCCATAATATGAATGGCTTCAACGTTACCTTGACCGGTTAATTTATCACCTAAATATTCACGTGATACTAAAATCGCAAATTTGGTGCCGTTACTGAGTTTTTGAAGGCTTACCTGCCACTGTAACGCAGAGCTTAACTGGCTGATTTGACGACCATCCAAACCTAAATCACGCAAACTTGATGCAAAAGATCCGTTAATTGTTCCTTTTAACACCTCTTTCTTCCAGATACTTTTCTTCTCTAGAATTTGGCGTTTAAACTTACCGTCTTCCGTGCGTTCATAAATACGTTCTTCTTTTTCAGACACCAACCAGTTTAAATATTCCAATTGATCTTCTTTATCTAAAATCCAATAGAACTGCTGACCTGCGCGCAGCGTTTTTAATTCAGGATACGCAGCAATCAAATCTTTCGCCGTATCATCTTCTAAACCGGAAAGCTCTAGTACATCTTTTAATGAATCGCCACGCACCACCGTATGACTAAATTGATCGGTAATACGTAATGCCTGATCGGCTACATCTAAAATACCACTGAGCGCATCTTGCGCATCTTTTGGTAAATCATTGAGATCGTCAAATTGTGGTTTGATTTCATCGACTTCATCATCTTTGGCTTGAAGTTCATCATCATAAGAGGTTGCATCTTCTGTATTAGCATGTTGTTTTGCTTCAGGATGTTCGCCTTCTTGAGATTGAGGATTGCCCGATTCCGTTTTTTCAGGTGTAAGAGATTGATATTGAACGTTATCTACCATCTCTGGTTCAAGATTACTTTGCAGAGAAGGATCATAATCAGCGGTATCTTTAAAGGCGAGGAAAATGCCCGTTAAAATAAGCAAAAGTGCGGCAAAAAAAATCGCCGCTTTTATGCGGGATTTTCTTTTCCGTCGATCTCTAGCTAATTTAACGTGTTGCAAAATAGATACCTTTAAAATGAATAAAAAGCTTTTCGCTCTTCAGACTACAAACTCTAAAAAAAATTCATTTTACCCTAAAAATGTCAAATCTTATGCCTAAATATTAGGCATAGTCGGAATTTCTTGAGAAAAACAAGGAAATGAGCTATTTTAGTGAGCCATTTTTAAAGGGGGGATTATGCAGATTCACGCCATTCAACCAGCCCAATCCACACCGTTAATTACGCTGAAAAATATTAATGTGGTTTTTGATCAAAAGACGGCATTGCGGGATATTAATCTCAGTATTTATCCAAACTCAATTATCACCA
>OMDO01001492.1_pt1 | contig 10367 bp, 7 predicted proteins | sample 1674051 | NCBI WGS metagenome assembly OMDO01 (sample SAMEA103958138, study PRJEB25191) | human gut metagenome | biome: human-associated habitat [ENVO:00009003]; feature: intestine environment [ENVO:2100002]; material: feces | place: Germany | collected 2013/2015 | reverse complement strand
ACAGCCAACAGGAGGGGACTGAGACTGCGATGAAGGGATTCCAGATTCAGCAAAAGGGCGAGCGGCGCATTTCTGCGGCGCTGCGGATCATGCTGGTCGTCGTCCTGCTTGCGGTGCAGATCGGCTTTGTTGTCGCCATCTCCTACTTTATGCAGGAGTATCTGGCGCTGGCCTACGGCGTCGTACAGGTCGGCGCGCTGTTCCTTGCGGTGCATATCTACAATGAACCAGGTGAGCTTTCTTATAAGCTCATCTGGTTCATCCTGCTTTTGCTGGCCCCGCCGGTGGGTATGATTCTCTGGTTCCTCTGGGGCGGCGCGGCGCAGAAGCGCCATCTGCCGCAGAACACCAAGCGCTTTCCTGACGAGCCGGAGAGCGTGCGCATGCGCAGTGAGATCGCCGTCGACAAGCTCACGCGCCAGCTGCCCGCTTGGTCGCGCACGGCAAACTACCTCTGCCGCCGCGACTTCCAGCTCTATCAGAATACCTCTGTCACGTACCTGCCCGAGGGCGCGATTTTGCTGCGTAATCTCATCGACCGCGCAGCCAAGGCTGAGCGCTTCATCTTCCTTGAATACTTCATTCTGGCTGAGGGAAAGCTCTGGGATGAGCTTGAAAAGATCCTCTGCGCCAAGGCGCGCGAGGGGGTTGAGGTCAAGATTATTTTCGACGACTTCGGCAACATCAAGCGCTTTTCCGGCGAGACGATCGACCGTCTGCGCGAGGTGGGCGTCGAGGTATTCATCTTCAACCCCGTGCACGAGTATGTGAACCGCCTGCACTTCAACTACCGCGACCACCGCAAGATCGCCTGCATCGACGGTGACGTCGCCTACACCGGCGGCGTGAACATCGCCGACGAGTACGCCAATATCATCGAGCGCTTCGGCTACTGGAAGGACAGCGGCGTATGTCTTGAAGGCGAGGGCGCCTGGGGCCTGACGGCAAGCTTTATCCGCATGTGTGTGAACCTCGGCGGCGTGATGCACAACGAGCATGACTATTACCGCCCCCATACGCCGGTCAAAAGCGAGGGCTTCTGCCAGCCGTTTACCGACGGACCGCAGAACAACCCCGACAATCCGGCCGAGGATGTGTTCCTCCAGATGATCTCCGGCGCGCGGCGCTTCCTCTATATCACGACGCCGTACTTCATCCCCGATGAGAGCCTGATGCGTGCATTGTGCATCGCGGGCGACGGGGGCGTGGACGTGCGGCTGATGCTGCCGGGCAAGCCTGACCACTGGTACGCCGACTGCGTGGCGGAGTCGTACTTTGGCGAGCTGCTCAAACACGGCGTAAAGGTATACCGCTATACCCCTGGCTTTCTGCACGGAAAAAGCATCATGGTCGACCGCGAAGCAGCCTTTGTTGGCTCGGCGAATATGGACTACCGCAGCTTTGAGCTCGACTATGAGTGCGGCGTGATGGTCTACAGCGTGCCGATGATCGAATCGCTGCTTGAGGACATGGATATGATTGTCGACCGCAGCCACCTCGTCACGGCGGAGGAGTGGGCCAAGCGCAGCGTCCTGCGCCGCGTGTTCGAGCCGCTGCTGCGTTTGTTCGCCATCTGGATGTGACGGGAAAGTGGGGAAGAGGCAGGAATTTTCCAAATTTTGATTTTTTGGAAAATTTCCTGTTGACAAATGCAGAGTTCCTGCTATAATAACATTTGTTCGCTGAACGACACAGCGCGGCGAACAGCGCAATATAGCGGGATTGTGTAATGGTAGCACAGCGGACTCTGACTCCGTATGTGAGGGTTCGAATCCTTCTCCCGCTGCCAGCAAGAGGTCTGAAACCAAAGGGTTTCAGACCTCTTTTCTCGTTTCTGACCCTTTATTTGACCCTTTAACCGTTTTGGGTCTTTCCATAGACAGTGCCCCGCATATAGGCTTCCATGCGGTTTGCACTGTCTTGTTTCATTTTTTCCACCAACTTTGGTAATGGTCTTTGTTTCTCCAATATTCATAAAAGTTAAAGGCATCATATTCCATCTTCTTTCATAATCGTATAAATTTATCATTAAGCAATATGCTGTTTCAAATTTCATCGTTAGTATATACTAACCATCATTAGAAGTCAATAACATTTTTTAGAAAAATATAACATCATTTAGAAGCTTGTAACGTATCTTAGTCGTATATAACAAAGCTATATTCTTAAAATGCAAATTTATTTATTATACTTGACATTTTTAAACAGTTAGTTTAAACTAATTACAATTATAAAATGAAAGGTTGGATTATTATGGAAAAATATATCAATACACCAATTGATGATAAAATTGTTTCCGAGTTAAAAGCCGGAGATTATGTATATTTAACAGGAACCGTATATACTGCTCGAGATGCTGCACACAAGAGACTTTATGAAGCATTGCAGCGTGGAGAAGATATTCCGTTAGAGCTTCAGAATAATATTATATATTATTTAGGGCCATCTCCTGCCAGAGAAGGTCAGGTTATTGGATCTGCCGGTCCGACAACGAGCAGCCGCATGGATAAATACACACCATTATTGCTTGAAAAAGGACTTAAAGGTATGATCGGTAAAGGAAAAAGAAGCCAGGAAGTGAAGGATGCCATTGTGAGAAATGGTTCTGTTTACTTTGCGGCAGTCGGCGGAGCAGGAGCACTTTTATCCAAATGTATCACAAAATCTGAGATCGTATGTTATGAAGATCTTGGAGCTGAGGCAATCCGTAAGCTTGAAGTGAAAGATTTCCCGGTGATCGTTGTCATTGACAGTGAGGGAAACAATCTGTATGAAACAGTGATCAAAAAATATTGCACGTTGGAGTAAAATGAGAACAAAAGAATAAAAAAATTGGAAGAAAATATAGCATTTCAAGTCACTGGATATGTGGATGGAAAAAGCAAAGGAATTCTGCGGTGCAGTAGAGGTTATGTACGAGAAATAACATTTGAAGCGTAATTTTTTATCATTTTTGGAGGTGTGTTCATGCAGACAGATCCATTTAAAGAATATCTAAAACAGCAGGAGCCAGATAAAAAGTATAAAGGTTATGCATGGCAGACTGCGATTGGATTGCAGGCAGTCGATGGATTGAAGCCGTCCGAATATCTCGTTGATGCAGCAATTCAGAATATTGAAGGTAAAATTACGCTGGATGAAGTAAAAAATTTATTAGATTCTTACTATGAAGAAAAACCACAGAAAAATCATGACAGGACAGAAGAGGCTGATAAAGTTTCCATACGCATTGCGAAAATACTTTCGGAACATGCATTTTCTTTTACACCAAATGAGTATATCTCAATTCACAGAAAATTATTTACCGGAATATATGACCACGCAGGAAAAATCCGTGATTATAATATTACAAAAAAAGAATGGGTGCTGAATGGAGCAACTGTTATTTACGGAAGTGCTTCTGAACTAAGGAAAACGTTAGAATATGATTTTATGAAGGAGAAACATTATAGTTACAAAGGATTATCCATGGATGAAATCATTCACCATCTGGCAGTATTTGTTGCAAATTTATGGCAGATCCATATATTTGGAGAAGGAAATACAAGAACGACAGCCGTATTTTTTATCAAGTATCTTCGAACACTTGGATTTGATGCAACGAATGATATATTTGCGGAAAATGCATGGTATTTCAGAAATGCATTGGTTCGGGCAAATTATAATGATCTGAAACATGAGATTCATGAAACAACAGAGTATCTGGAACTGTTTTTGCGAAATCTGTTGTTGGATGAAAAAAATTTATTACAGAATCGTCTTATGCATGTTGATTATAAGGAAATGCTTGTGAGAGAGCCAAAAATAGAATATAAAACATCAGAAGCGAACATTGAAAATAGAAAAGTGAACATTCAACTGGAAAAAGTGAATATTGGAATGTTTGGAGAGAAAATTTCCGGTATTTCAAAGAAAACAATACAGCATATGGAACAACTGTGTGATTCCTTTGATAAAAATGAAATATTTGGAAGAAGCAGGGTTGAAGAGGTAACCGGGTTAAAAAATACAAGAGCATCATTGTTCTTAAAAGAACTACTCGAGAGAAATATCATCCAAAAAGTAACCGGACATGGAAAAGGAAAATACACATTTTTTATAAAGGAATAGTGAAATCAGGGGGAGTAGAGGTTATGGGAACAGTGGTAGTACGTAATTCTGTGGCAAAGAGAGTGATTGTCACACTCATGCCAGCAATCAGTTTTTTGTGTATGTTTGGTTTGGCGGCAATCAGTGTGAACTTTCTGGAATATGGATCAACAGCAGATAGAATTGTGGGATATATCGGTGTGTCCTGTATCATTCCGATGATAGTTTCAATACCGTTTATTTTTAAAGTAAACAGGGAGAAAACCGTATTAGATATCAATACTTTCTATGTAACGCCATTTGTAGGAAGAACAAAAAATATCCCGGTTCAGGATGTAAAAGTATGCACCATTGGACGAAGAAAAAAGATCCGATTATTCGATGAAAAATCAAATCTGATCTGTAAATATAAAAGTACTCAGGATAAAGAGCAGATCATTTTAAAAACGTTGCAAAAAGCAGGAACTTGTACATTTACATTTTCCGTCAGAAACGGAAAACAGGTTGTCGTAAAAGGTAGTGACAGAATTTTTACCGATTATCTTGCAACGGGAGAAGTTTCCAAGACAATCAATAGCTATAAATCGTTATACTACGTGCCACAGACCTCCTCTGTATCGGACAAAAAGCAGGAGCAGGACAGTCAGTTTGACCAGAATATAAAAAAGCAGATTGAAAAAAACAGAAAAATATTCCAGATAGCACAGATTGTGAGCCTGATTATTTTTTTAAGAGGAATGTTTATGCTGGCTTTTAACACTCCTGGTGGAACAAGTGGCAAATTGGCGGTCATTTTCTTTTTCGGTGGAGTTATTGGAATGTTACTGAGTAAATATCTTTGCCGCAGAAAAGAATTTGAAATCACAAAGCCGACGTTCTATCGTGTGGAAGGGACTGCTGTCAATGAAAAAGATTTTGCATTCAGATCTTCCGATTCGGATCGTCACCTGATTTATGAATTTCAGGATAAATATGGAGTGAAACATCAGCGGCCATCGGACAAAGTAAACGCTTCGGACACTGCATGGGGATTGGGTGTTGGCGAAAAGAAAATCTTATGGTACAGTCCGTTTGTTCCATACTTACTGGATCAGGAGCCGTTAGAGTTTAAAATGTTCATGGATAGACGAAGACTTACCCCGGGTGAATGGATCAAACGGCATCCTATCCTGACCGTGGGTTGTATCGCTTTCATTGTATGGATTGGTTTTCGTGGATATAAGTTTGGAAAAGCGCAGATTTTTATTTACACACATGACGGAAGAAACTTAAAAACAGAGTGGACAGCGCGTGATGCTGTCACAGATGAACAGACAAATACAGCGGTGGAGGCTGCAGGAATGGAGCGGGAAGAACTGGAAAAATGGTTGAAACAGTCCTTCTATCCATATTTTTATGTGAACAGTACCAGCTTTGGAGAGTTTGATGCATTTGATGTGGAAAATTATGCGGACGTCATGGGAGAGGATAAGGTGGAAGCTATCCGGGAAAATATCTCCGATTATTGGGGAATTCATGACAGAAAAAGCCTTATGAAAACAACCGATTCCCTGTTACAAAAAGGCGATAAATATACTTATGCACAGACTTTGGAAAAATTAGGGGAAGAGGCGCTGGCATTACCGGAAGACAGTATCTATTATACATACAAATTGTATGCCCCAGATGAAATGTGCAAATATCTGGGAACTTATTACGCATACAATAACATTGGGGATGCAGGAGTGGATGCATGGGACTATTGCAGATGCATCCGGTTATTTGCATTTGGCTATATATGTGGTTATATTTCGTATGACGAATATCTGATTCATGCCGCACCGCTTGCAGTCTATCTGCAGAATGAATATGATTCCTGGGAAACAATGTATGAGAGTTATTACTACGGTTATCTTATTTTTGCAGGAAGAAATAAAAACTCAAGCAGCAGCGTCATCTATAGTGACTATAGATATTACGAGATCATGGCAGATAAGACAGAGATTCCGTTTCGGACAGAAGAGAGATAATCTCACAACGGGAATACAGGAGAATTATTATGAAAATCGGTATTATATCAGACATACACAGCAACATTTACGCTTTTAAGGCATGCACAGAGTATATGGAAAAACACAAATGTGACGAGTACTTCTTTCTTGGAGATTATATTTCCGATATACCTTACACAAGAGAAACCATGGATTATCTGTATGAATTTATGGAAAACCATACCTGTTATCTGTTAAGGGGCAATCGTGAGGAGTACATGCTCACACAGCAGGAAGCCAGAAAAAAGAAATGCACAGAGCAGATGTGGATAAGTAACTCTGCAAGTGGAAACTTACTCTACACTTACAGGCAGCTTGTGGATAAAGATTTTGATTTTTTTCGGAATCTTCCAATCACATTTATTTATGAGAAAGCAGGTTATCCGTCCATTACCTGTTGTCACGGATCACCGGCGAGCAGCAGGGAACTCTTGCAGTTGAATGAGGATCCGGTAAAACAATGGTTAGAAAAGATTGACACTGATTACATGATCTGTGCTCATACGCATTATCCGGGAGAGATGACATACAAAAACAAACATTACTTTAATTCAGGCAGTGTTGGAATATCCATTGATGATGCCGGATATGCACAGTGCATGTTGCTAGAGTCCGGTGTGGAAAATGGAACGACAATCTGGAAACCCCAATTTCTGAAAGTACCTTATGACAATCAGAAAGTTGCACAGGATATGATCACCGGCGGACTGCTTTCCATAGCACCGTGGTTTGTGAACAGCAACATTCTGACAATCCTTACCGGAATCGACTGTTCAGCCAAAATGGTTGAGTTGGCAGAAAAACTTGCGTTAGAGGACAATGCTCAGGCAAAGTGGCCGCACATTGATGAAAAATATTTTGAAGAGGCAGCCGTATATTATAAAATTCCGGATTACCGTGCCAGAAACAATGAAAAGGAACGTTAGAAAAAAGATAACATTTGCAGAACAAACACCATTAGATATAAATCCGGAAAAAAACAGGAGATGATGAAAATGAATATAAGAACTGCAACATTACAAGACATCGACCAGATTGCGGCAGTAGAAAAAGAGTGCTTTCCGGCAGCAGAGGCGGCAACAAAAGAGGAATTTGAGCAGAGGCTTTCACATTATGGAGATCATTTCTGGCTGATGTTCGAGGATGATAAATTAATCGCATTTGTTGATGGTATGGTGACAGATCAGGAAGACCTGACAGATGAAATGTATGAAAATGCGTCCATGCATCAGGAAAATGGAGCATGGCAGATGATATTTGGTGTAAATACGCTCCCGGCATACCGGAACCACGGCTATGCCGGAGAACTTTTAAAAAGAGCGATCGCAGATGCAAAAGACCAGGGAAGAAAAGGTCTTGTCCTTACGTGCAAAGACCGGCTGGTGCATTACTATGCAAAATTTGGTTTTGAAAATGAAGGAGTTTCAGAATCTGTGCATGGAAATATCGTGTGGAATCAGATGAGACTGAAGTTTTAAAGTTCAAGTTGAATTCATGTAGATATCAGGAAAGACAGCAGGAGCGGATCAGTATGTTTTGGGAAAAGAAAACAAAAATAAGAAAACATATCATTTTTTATGGCAGAGTTCAGGGAGTAGGGTTCCGTTATTATGCAGTACAGAAAGCAAACCAGCTCGGACTGACCGGCTGGGTGAAAAACCTATATGACGGCAGCGTGGAAATGGAAGTAGAAGGCGAGGAACCGCTGATCGACCAGCTGATTATTTTTTTGCAAAATCGTACCTACGTCTGGATTGAAAATATGGATGCAAAAAGCATCCCACTGGAACATGATAACGGATTTTACGAGAGATAAAAGAAGATATAATATGCAGATGGCAGTTATGCGGATGCATGTTTGATGATAAAAAATTGAAAGAAAGTAAGGAGTGTGACAGATATGCCATGTACAACAATTTTAGTAGGAAAAAAAGCAAGTTATGATGGATCAACCATAATCGCAAGAAATGATGATTCAGGATCCGGGCATTATACTTCAAAAAAACTTGCAGTGATCAAACCGGAAGAACAGCCGAAAATCTATAAATCGGTCATTTCGCATGTCGAAATCGAGCTTCCGGAAAATCCGATGCGCTATACTGCAATGCCAAATGCAGAAGAGGGCGAAGGTATCTGGGCAGCCTGCGGAGTGAATGAAGCCCATGTCGGAATGACAGCAACCGAAACAATCACATCCAATCCAAGAGTTCTTGGAGCTGATCCGCTTGTAAGATATCAGCCTGCAAAAGACGGAAAAGAAGAAATTCCTGGAGGAATCGGGGAAGAGGATATTGTATACATTGTACTTCCATACATACACAGTGCAAGGGAAGGTGTCAAACGTCTTGGCAGCCTGTTAGAACAGTATGGTACTTATGAAATGAATGGAATTGCATTCCAGGATGCAGATGAAATCTGGTGGCTTGAGACAATTGGCGGACATCACTGGATCGCACGCAAAGTACCGGATGATGTTTATGTCATGATGCCAAATCAGTTTGGAATGGATCAGTTCGATCTTGAGGATGCACTTTCAAACCAGAAAGAATATATGTGTTCCGCCAATCTGAAGGAGTTTGTTGAAAAATATCATTTGAACCTTTCGCAGGATGGAACGTTTAATCCAAGAGATATTTTTGGCAGTCATGATGACTCTGATCATGTATACAATACACCGAGAGCATGGTATATGGCACGCTGCCTGAATCCGAGTACAATGAACTGGGATGGACCGGATGCAGATTTTACACCACTTTCTGATGATATTCCATGGTGCATGGTTCCGGAGAAAAAGGTGACGATCGAAGATGTGAAATACGTTCTTTCTTCTCATTTTCAGGGAACACCGTATGATCCGTATGCATCTTATGGAGATAAATCCATGAAAGGTGCATATCGTGCAATTGGTGTAAACCGGACAGATTTCCTGGGAATCATCCAGATGAGACCGGATGCAGGAGAAGACAGCCGGGCAATCGAATGGGTCGCATTTGCTTCGAACTTATTTAATACAGCTGCACCGTTTTACACAGATGTAGAGAAAGTACCGGAGTATTTTTCCAATACGACCGGAGATGCTTCGACTGATAATTTTTACTGGGCAAGCAGGATGATCGCAGCCATGGCAGATGCTTCTTATAGTAAATCCATTTTCCATATTGAACGTTATCAGGAAAGAGTCATGTCAAAAGGACATGAATATATCAACCAATATGATGAACTTCTTGAGAAGGAAAGCAACGCAGAAAAACGCATGCAGCTTCGTCAGGAGGCAAATGAAAAAATCGCTGACATGGTAAAAAAAGAAACTCAGGATACTTTGAATAAAGTATTATACGAACTTAGTAATCAGATGAAAAATGCATACTCCAGATCAGACGCATAAGGAACGATTATATTTGTTGGAGAGTGGTGAAAAGTTATGAAGTTATTGTTTAAACAAAGGTTGTTTTCATGGTTTGACAGCTATGATATTTATGATGAAGCCGGCAATACTGTTTATGTAGTAAAAGGCCAGTTTTCCTGGGGACATAAACTTGCAATTTATGACGCTTATGGAAATGAAGTAGGAATGGTTGTTCAGAAAGTTCTTACCTTCCTTCCTAAATTCGAAATTTATAAAAACGGCAGTTATATCGGATGCCTGAGCAAAGAATTCTCATTCCTGACACCACATTACAATATTGATTACAATGGATGGCATATTGATGGAACCATTATGGAATGGGATTATAGTATTCTTGATCGAAGAGGTTATCAGATAGCAAAAATAAGTAAAGAATTGTTTCGTATGACTGACACTTATGTTATTGATGTACAGGATCCGGGAAATGCATTAGATGCGTTGATGTTTGTACTTGCAATTGATGCAGAAAAATGTTCCAGAAATTAAATGGTTAATTGTGTTGCTGGTGAAAGAAGTAAAAAATACGCAAAAAAGTATTTCAGATCAGAAAAAGAAGAAATAGAACAATCGCAATTTAACGCTTGAAAAAAGGAAAAATCGCATTTGTTCATTTGTAAAGTAATTGTACACAATGTCTGCTACGTATTGTAGCAGGCATTGTAAATGGCGGTTTCTTGTTAAAAACTCGAAAATCGTTATAATGAGTTTACCAAATAATAAGGAGGACTCAAAAATGAATTTAGGAGAAAAAATCAAAGAATGCAGAAAGCAGGCAGGTTTTTCACAGGAGCAGCTTGCTGAAAGAATAAATGTATCAAGACAAGCAATTACAAAATGGGAAA
>OMDO01001474.1_pt1 | contig 10419 bp, 9 predicted proteins | sample 1674051 | NCBI WGS metagenome assembly OMDO01 (sample SAMEA103958138, study PRJEB25191) | human gut metagenome | biome: human-associated habitat [ENVO:00009003]; feature: intestine environment [ENVO:2100002]; material: feces | place: Germany | collected 2013/2015 | reverse complement strand
CGGATGAGGCGTTTGTGAACCTTGTCCGCACGTTCGGCGCGAAGCGTATTCTGTTCGGCACAGACAGCCCATGGGCTGACCCGCAGGCGGAGCTGCAGCATATCCGCGCACTTCCCCTCTCGGATGAAGAAAAAGCGGCCATCCTCGGCGGAAACGCCAAGCGGCTGCTGCGAATCTGATTGCTAACTGCATATTAAAAAAACGGAGAAAACCGGCAGCGGCATTTTGGCGTGTGCCGATAAGGCAGTAATTTGAGATAACTGCAAAATTGGCATCTGCCGGGCAGGATTGGACAACAAAAACAGGCGGCACTCAGCTTCGGTTGGGCGCCGCCTGTTTTGCACATATAAGGGTAGAAAATCACCGATTTTCCGCTTTACGATTTAATCCACCACGATGCTCTTCTTTTTGCCGTTTTTCTTGCGCGGATATTCCCGGATGCGGGTGACGAAATCCAGATTGACGATTTCCGTCTCGCCCGTCGTCTTCTCGATGACCAGTCCGCCATCTTCAACCTCTTTCAGCACGCCCTGTATGCTGCCGCTCTCCGAGGTAATGGTGTAGATGATGCAATCTTCGCCAATCAGCCGTTTTGCCAGTTCTTTCATTTCACTGTTCTCCTTGTTCTGCTTTTTTTGATTCAAAATATGCCTGACTGCTGCCAGTCTCCTTTGCCGCATGATCCATGGGATAATCACAAGAAGGAACAGGGCAAGCAAAATGAGGTAAAGACTGTCCATTTGCGCATCCCTCCCAATTTATATTCAGGAGATTCTATTTCCTGCTTCGGAATATCGCATTGCTTCTTTACAGTACATCGATATATTTACAGCCCAAATAAGGCATACAGTAAATGAGGGCAGGAATCCAATGTCGAACACAAGCGCACAGACCGCAAGCACGATCGCCAAAACCGTACACACCGCATTTGTTGCGGAGTATGCTTTGAACGCACACTTGCCGATCATAATTTTTTCGGCTTCATCGCAGTCGTCAATCCACTTTTTTTGAAATCTCATATCGTAGACGGACGCTTTCTTTTCGGGATTCATTTGCTTAGTTGTATCTACGCACTTTTGCTGAAAGAGGATCGCTTCAATCATAATAGCGAAGAAAGAGACGATACCGATGAAAAATACAATGGTTTTCTCCATGTCGTCAAATATTGCAAAACCTCCCGAATAGGATGCCGCGATCAGAAAATAGGCGACGATAAAGCTTGCGCTCGCGATCCAAATTACGACAGACAACTTTCGGTCAATAGTATCCGAGATAGCCTCATCCTCGCCATCCCACGCAGCGAGCAATTTCTTTGCACTCCGATAAATCGGGAGGCAGAGTACAGGCACGATGATTGCTATCGCAACCATCAGCCACGGAGCAATGTGCGTTCCGAAAAACGCTCCCGTTTCTTTCATCATGCCGACCAGTTCATCCATCCCTCCTTTTGCCGCACCATAACCGGAGTAATAGCCGATTACACCGCCGACAATCGCACATACGACCGCAAAAAGCAAAAACTTAGGCAGAGCTTTTCGATTTGCCTCTTTGATTTCGTCATTTTTCATTTTCCGTTTCCTCCTGTAAATAGAAGACTTCTTCAACCGTAACGCCGCATACCTTTGCGATCGTCAGAGCAAGTGTAACGGACGGCGAATAATCGCCGCGCTCGATCAGGCTGATCGTTTGCCGTGATACGCCGCATAAGCGCCCCATTTCCTGCTGATTCACATTCAGGATCGCCCTGAATACTTTCAAGCGATTTTGCAGTATCATGCAGCACCTCCGTCTGACGATTTTACTTGTCTTAATGACAACTATCATTGTCATGTTGTATTATACTCTTGTTATTTGAATCTGTCAAGTTGTTTTGAAAAAGTGAGGGATAAAGTTCGTTGCCTTGCCCTCCGCTGTCAGTAGAATGGCGTGTTCTGCAGTTCGATCTTTATCTGGGGTCACCTAGGATGAACTGCTAAAAGCGGAACAGGCATGATCGAATCATGCCTGTTCCGAGAAGTTTGAATTTTACTGTCTTATCGGCAGGGGGCCTTTCTCCGTTCTTTTTTATCCGTTTTCCAGACTCATCGTTGCATAGGCGTTGAGATCCTGCCCTGCGCGTTTTCCGGCCAGATATTCGTAGTAGCCCTGCGCGCCGATCATGGCGCCGTTGTCGCCGCAGAGGCTGAGGGGCGGCATACACAGGCGGACGCCGAGCCGCTGTGTTTCGCGCGTGAACTCGCCCCGAATGCGGGAATTGGCAGCGACGCCGCCCGCGATGGCAAGCGTTTTGTAGCCAGTTTCCTTCAATGCCTGCATCGTCCGCGGCACGAGCATATCACTGACCGCCTTGGAAAACGACGCGCAAAGCGACGGGATATCCAGCGCCTCACCGCGCTGCTCATGCGTGTGAATAAGGTTCAGCGCCGCTGTTTTAAGACCCGAAAAGGACATATCGAGCGGATTTCCGCTGAGCTTCGTATGCGGCATGGGATATTTTGTTTCGTCGCCGGTCTGCGCCGCTTTGTCAAGCGCCGCGCCGCCGGGATACGGCATACCGATCACGCGGGCGATCTTGTCAAAGCACTCCCCTGCCGCATCATCGCGGGTCGTGCCCATGATGCGGAACTTTGTGTAATCCTGCACGTCGACGATCAGCGTATGTCCGCCGGAGACAACAAGACACAGAAATGGCGGCTCCAGATCGGGATACGCCAGATAATTGGCCGCGATATGCCCCCGGATATGGTGAACCGGAACGAGCGGCACGCCGAGGCTGTACGCCGCCGCCTTCGCAAAATTTACGCCCACCAGCACCGCGCCGATCAGCCCCGGCGCATAGGTCACGGCGATAGCGTCGATCTCCTGCCGCGTTATGGACGCGCGGGAAAGCGCCTCGTCTGCCAGCGCGTAAATTGCTTCAATATGCTTGCGCGAGGCCAGCTCCGGCACAACGCCGCCGTAAAGCCGGTGCAGTGCGACCTGTGAGGCGATGCAGTCCGTCAAAACTGTTCTTCCGTCCTCCACGACAGCGACGGCAGTTTCGTCACAGGAGGATTCCACGGCAAGAATTTTCATTTCAGTTCCTTTCTGAGAATGCGTGCATCCTCTTTGGGGTGTTGGTAATAGTTTTTCCGCAGGCCGATCTGCTCAAAGCCGAGCGCGTCATAGAGCGCGATTGCGGGCGCGTTGGAATCCCGGACCTCGAGCGTCAGGGCCGACGCCAGCATCTGTCTTCTCAGCGCCTTACACAGCGCAAGAACGAGCGCACGGCCAACGCCCCTCCGGCGATAATCCGGATGGACCGCAATGTTCATCATATCGGATTCGCCCAGAACGGTTTGGCTGCCAATATAGCCAGCGACGGTATCGCCGTCTACGGCGCAGAGCCAGAGACTCAGCGGGTTCTGCAGCTCACGTACAAGAATTGACTCCGGCCAGGGGTCAGAAAAGCAGGCAATTTCCAGCGCGGCGATCTGCGCAAGATGCTCCGGCTCCATCGGTGTTATGGTAAGTTCCGTCATGTTCTTTACTTTGCCTCATACCAGCTCGCGCCGGACTTCGCTTCCGCCAGCAGCGGGACCTTCAGCTGCACGACGTTTTCCATCTCGGCGGTCACAATTTTTTTGACCTGCTCCGCTTCCTTGACCGGGCACTCGACGATCAGCTCGTCGTGCACCTGCAAAACGAGCCGCGCCTTGAGCTTCTGCCTTCGGAGCGCCGCGTCGACGCGGATCATGGCCAGCTTGATGATATCCGCTGCCGTACCCTGAATGGGGGTGTTGAGCGCAACGCGCTCACCGAACGAGCGGATATTGAAGTTGCTGCTTTTGAGCTCCGGCAGCTCACGGCGGCGGCCAAAGAGCGTGGTCACATAGCCATCCCGCTTCGCCTGCTCGACAATTTCATGCATATAGGTCCGGACGCCTGCATAATGCGCCAGGTAATTGTCGATATACTGCCGCGCTTCCTTGCGCGTGACGCCGATGTCCTCGGAGAGGGAGAACTCCGAAATGCCGTATACGATACCGAAATTGACGGCCTTTGCGTGGCGGCGCATGAGCGGCGTGACCTGCTCCGGCTCCACGCCGAAGACCTGTGCAGCCGTTGAGGTGTGGATATCGAAGCCGGATTGAAACGCCTCCTGCATGGTCTGATCGTCAGCGATATGCGCCAGCACGCGCAGCTCGATCTGGCTGTAATCCGCGTCAACGAAGACGCAGCCGTCGCTTGGCACGAACATCCGGCGGATCTCGCTGCCAAGCTCCGTGCGGACGGGGATATTCTGAAGGTTCGGATCTGTCGAGGACAGGCGGCCCGTGGCCGTGACAAGGTTCTGGAAGGTGGTGTGAATGCGCCCGTCGTCCGCGATCTGCTTGACAAGCCCGTCGGCATACGTGCTTTTGAGCTTTGTCATGGCACGGTAATCGAGAATCGCCTCAATGATCGGGTGCTTGCCCTTGAGCTTTTCGAGCACATCCGCGTTTGTCGAATAGCCGCTCTTCGTCTTCTTGCCTGCGGGCAGTCCCAGCTCATCAAACAGGATCTCGCCGAGCTGCTTCGTGGAATTGATATTGAATTCGCGCCCGGCGAAAGCGAAAATGGTCTGCTGGGCCGCTTCAATGCGGCTTTGCAGCATATTTCCAAACGAGATCAGGGCCATCTGGTCAGCCTTGACGCCCGCATATTCCATCTCGGCCAGTACCCGGCAGAGTGGCAGCTCGATCTCATAATAGAGCTTTTCCATGCCGTTCTGCGCAAGCTTTTCCGGCAGCGCCTTATACAGTGCCGCGACCGCAGACGCCTCCGCAAGCCGATTGCACACCCGTGCAGCCTCTTCGCCGACCTCGTCCTTGTCCGCGCGGCCGATCTCAAAGCCGAGCAGATGCGTGACCACGCGGTCAAGGTCGTAGCTTCCCTGTGTCGCGTCGAGATCGTAGGCGGCCAGCGCGGTATCGAAAATGAAGCTCTCCGCCGGGTATCCAACCTCCAGCAGGCGGCGCATGAGCGGCTTGCAGTCGTGCGTGACCTTCTTGACGGACACGCCGAACAGGGTTGACATAAATTTTGTACTTTCCAGCGCGTCCCCGCAGAAATAATAGCCGCTTTCATCCGTATTGACCGCAATTGCAGATAAATCCGGTTCTGCAATCAGATTTACATAATGTTCTTTCTGGAAGGATGCCGCAAGCGTCTCGGCGCGGGCGGCGTCGCTTACGACCTCGCTTGTGCAGACGCCATCGATCATGCCGTTCTCCGCTGTCTCCTGCGGCGCGTGCAGGCCGTACCGGGCAATGAGCCGCGTGAACTCCAGACGGGCAAACAGCTCGTATAGAGCTGCTTCGTCATACGGCTGTACAAGGCAAGCTTCCGGCGAAAACTCGATCGGCGCTTCGCAGCGGATCGTCGCCAGATCGTAGGACAGATACGCGCTGTCCCTCCCCTGTTCGAGCTTGGCACGCAGCTTTTCCTTGACCGCGTCCAGATGTGCGTACACGCCGTCCAACGTGCCGTAGTCCAGCAGCAGCTGCGTCGCCGTCTTCGGGCCGACGCCCGCAACGCCGGGGATATTATCTGAGCTGTCGCCCATGAGCGCCTTCAGGTCGATCAGATGAATGGGCTCAAAGCCGTATTCCTCACGGAATTTTGCGGGATCATAGTTGACTGCGACGGTCTGGGACAGCTTGGACGAGACGAGCTTGACCGTCACGTGTTCATCGATCAGCTGCAAAGAATCCCGGTCGCCGGTGACGATCACGCAGTCCCAGCCCGCATGGCCACAGCGTTTTCCGATCGTGCCGATCACATCGTCGGCTTCCCAGCCCTCGCATTCAAAAATCGGGATGCGCATGGCCCGCAGCACATCCTTCATAACGGGCATCTGCATGGCAAGCTCGTCCGGCATGGGATGGCGCGTGGCCTTATAGCCGTCATATTTCAAATGGCGGAATGTCGGCGCTTTAAGATCAAACGCGACGCAGAGCGCGTCCGGCTTTTCGTCCGCGCGCAGCTTTTCCAGAATATTCAGAAAGCCATAAATGGCATTTGTAAAGAACCCGTCTCTGGTCGTCAGTGCACGGACGCCATAATAGGCGCGGTTGATGACGCTGTTTCCGTCGAGAACCATCAGCTTCATAGGCGTAAACTCCTTTGCATTTCTTTGGTTAGTTTACCACATTTCCGCCCTTCTTTCAAGAAAGGCGCTTCTTCCGGTTGACGGTTTTTCGTGAAAAGATTATACTAAAGAAAAAAGAAAAGGAGCATTTCGATATGATCTACTCTTCGAAGGACATGGAATCCCGCGCCGTTCTGGATACGGCGGCAAAGATCTGCGCCGCAGCGCGCACCGCGCCGAAAACCAGAGGCATGGACGGCCTCGTGACCTGCGTTTTAACGGGCGAGGATAAAAGCCAGCTGGCCACGCAGATGCGGAAGCTGGCCGACGGGCTGGATTATGCGTTCTTTAACCGTGACGCAGATAACGTTGACGCGTCCGACGCTGTGGTGCTTTTCGGAATGGAGGAGGTGCGGCGCGGGCTTGACGCGGGCTGTCAGTACTGTCACTTCGAAAGCTGCGCCGACTGTACAGAAAAGGACGGCCTGTGCGCGTGGGATGCCATCGATATCGGCATCGCCATCGGCTCCGCCGCTGCCGCAGCAGCCGACGCGCGCGTCGACAGCCGCGTGATGTTCTCCGTTGGCCGTGCGGCAAAAAGCCTCGGCCTGCTCGGAGAAAAGGCTTCGCTGGTGCTTGGCCTGCCCCTCAGCATCAGCGGAAAGTCCCCGTTCTTCGACCGGAAGCCGAAGAAATAAGCCGCCGACCCCACAGAATTATATTGCCATCACGTATACCTGACAGGGATTCCATTCATCCCATAATGTCGGAAATACCTCAAATTCCTGAAAGCCGAGCGACAGGTAAAACCGGTTCGTACTGTCATATTCCGCATATCTTCCCATCTGCACGGTTTTTACCTGAATAAAGGAGTATCCAGCTTTGCCTGCCGCTTCTCTTGCTTGTTGAAACAGCTCACGGCCAATCCCCTGACGGTGATATTCCTTCAATACGCCCATCACGTATAATTCGACGGTAGCCTTTCCTGTTTCTTTCAGATACAAAAATCCCACGGGCTTGTCTGCGTTATAGGCGCAGAAGAACTGTTTATCGCCGCTTTCTTTGATGTAATCCTCCCTTGCCTCTGGGATACCGAACCATTCCGGAAGCGCTTCCAGAATGCTCCGCGTCACAGCCTGTTTTTTGGTGCTGTTTGTCAGCTGGCATATTTTCATTAGCTACTCCTGTAAATTCAGATTGGATAATCTTTTGATGCGCAAACCCGGAGCAAATGCTCCGGGTTTTGTTTGATCAGATGTGCTTCCACTTTGCGCCGCCGGGGATATCGGTGATCTCGATGCCCTGCGACTTGAGTTCATCGCGGATACGGTCGGCCTCGGCGAAGTTTTTGGCCTTTTTCGCGTCATAGCGTGCCTGGATCTGCGCGGTCACAGCGGGATCGTCACTGCCATCCTCGCAGAAGATGGAATACGCACCTGCGGCAGGCTTTTCAGCCGCATTGCGCTTGCGGATCTCATCTGCCTTTTTGCACAGGTCAAGGCTCAGTACCTTGTCGAAATCATCAAGGACGAACAGCTTCGTCGCGTCGTTGGTCTTGTATTTGAGCACGTCGTACAGTGCTGTAATCGCAAGAGAGGTATTCAGATCATTGCCGAGCGCGGCGTTGAATTTCTCGCGCAGTGCGGACACGGCAGCCTCGTCGATCTCGCCGTCGCCGGGCTTCAGCGCAGCGATTTTCGTCAGCAGCTTCTGATACGTTCCGGCAGCATTGTCAAGGTTTTCCCATGTGAAGACCAGATTGCGGCGGTAGTGGCTCTGCAGGCAGAACAGGCGGTAGCACAGCGGGTCGTAGCCCTTCTGCTCCAGTAGGGATACCGTCAGGAATTCGCCCTTGGATTTGGACATTTTGCCGCTGGCGGTGTTCAGATGCATAACGTGCATCCAATAATTGCACCAGTGGTGGCCGATATAGCTCTCAGACTGCGCGATCTCGTTCGTATGGTGCGGGAATGCGTTGTCGATGCCGCCGCAGTGGATGTCGAGGTGTTCGCCCAGATATTTGAGCGAAATGCCGGTGCATTCGATGTGCCAGCCCGGATAGCCGACGCCCCACGGAGAATCCCACTTGAGCGCCTGATCCTCAAACTTGGATTTTGTGAACCAGAGCACGAAGTCGTTCTTGTTGCGCTTGTTCGTATCCTCCTCGACGCCCTCGCGAACGCCGACGGCGAGGTCTTCCTCTTTGTGCTCGTTGAAAATGTAGTATTTTTCAAGCTTGGAGGTATCGAAATACACGTTTCCGCCCTCGATATAGGCGTAGCCGGTGTCAATGAGCTTGGTAATGATCTTGATATATTCGTCAATGCAGCCTGTGGCGGGCTGAACGACGTCGGGCTTCTTGATGTTGAGCTTGCGGCAGTCCTCGAAGAACGCGTCGGTGTAGAACTGTGCGATCTCCATGACCGTTTTGTGCTCGCGGCGGGCGCCCTTGAGCATCTTGTCCTCGCCCTCATCTGCGTCGGAGGTCAGATGGCCGACATCCGTGATATTCATAACGCGCTTCACGGGATAGCCCGCGTAACGGAGGTATTTTTCCAGCACATCCTCCATGATATAGCTGCGCAGATTGCCGATGTGTGCAAAGTGATAGACCGTCGGGCCGCAGGTATACATTTTGACCAGCTTCGGGTCATAGGGGACAAATTCTTCCTTTTTGTGTGTAGCAGAGTTATAAAGATACATCGTCAAGTCTCCTTTTTCGTATCGTTGATCTGTTCTTCCAGCAGCGCCATGCGGCGCTTGAGTTCTTCGATTTCCAGCATGACCGGGTCCGGCGTGTGAATATGGTCGAGCTTATCGCCGCAGAGCCGGACGATCCGGCCCGGAACGCCGACGACCGTCGCCCCCTCCGGCACCTCGCGCAGTACTACAGCGTTTGCCGCAATGCGGGCGTTGTCGCCAACGCGGAACGGGCCAAGCACCTTTGCGCCGGAGCCGACCATGACGTTGTTGCCGAGCGTCGGATGGCGCTTGCCGATATCCTTGCCCGTGCCGCCGAGCGTTACGCCCTGATAGAGCAGGCAGTCGTCCCCGATCTCAGCGGTTTCGCCGATCACGATGCCGGTTCCGTGGTCAATGACCAGCCGCCGGCCAATGGTCGCGCCGGGATGGATCTCGATTCCCGTCCACATCTTCGACCACTGCGAGATCGCACGGGCGATGAAAAAGCAGCGCCGCAGGTAAAACCAATGCGCGATCCGGTAGTCGATGGTCGCGTGCAGGCCGTTATACAGCAGCATGACCTCAATGGCAGACCGTGCGGCAGGGTCATTTTTCTTATATGCCCGGATATCCTCCAATAAATGCAAATGAAGCTCCTCCAATATAAAAACCCGCCTCCTGACTGCTCAAGAGGCGGGTCAAAAAACTCGCGGTTCCACTCTGATTTCTTGCTCTGGCTGTAACGTCAGCCTGCACGGGGTCTCCCCTCGCTCCCGAACGCACGTTCCCGCATCGCCTTTGCCCCCGTTTGCAGCCGACGGCGGAGACTCTCTGAAAAAGCGGAGCAGCGGTACTCTTTTCGATCAACGCGATATTGAATTTTCTTGGGAAATCATATCATTGGAGCAGGAAAAAGTCAAGCCTTCTTCGCAAGACCGAGGCAGGCCCAGTTTTTGCAGAAATACTCCACGCCGGAATAGACCGTTGTGACCAGAATGACGATATTCACGACCAGATCCAGCGTCGGAAGATTCGGCAGCACCATCATGGCGATCAGACCGACCATCGTGCAGGAGGTCTTGATCTTGCCGCTCCAGCCCGCCGCCACCACGCGCCCCTTTTCCATGGCAATCAGACGCAGGCCGTCCACCATCAGCTCGCGGATGACCACGATAACCGGCAGCCATACGGGCAGCATATGCAGCGAGGACAGGAAAATCATCATCGTGACGGTGAGGATTTTATCGGCGATGGGATCGGCAAATTTGCCAAAGTTCGTGATCAGCTTGTTCCTGCGCGCGATCTTGCCATCCAGAAAATCCGTCACGCACGCCAGCGCAAATACCGCGGCCGACCAGACAAACTGCCCGGCGTAAAGCAAAATCAGGCATACCGGCACCAGCGCGATGCGCAGCAGCGTCAGCTTGTTTGGCAGGTTCATGCTTCTTCCTCCTCACACAGCTTGCCATACAGATCATAGGTATCAGCGCGCACAATGCGCACGCGCACAAACTCGCCGGGGGTCAGCTCCCGCGGGGCGGTAAAGAGGATGCTGCCGTCCGAGTCCGGCGCTTCCATCTCGCTGCGGCCGGTATAGAGCATACCGTCAAAGCCCGTCACCAGCA
>OMDO01001464.1_pt1 | contig 10528 bp, 5 predicted proteins | sample 1674051 | NCBI WGS metagenome assembly OMDO01 (sample SAMEA103958138, study PRJEB25191) | human gut metagenome | biome: human-associated habitat [ENVO:00009003]; feature: intestine environment [ENVO:2100002]; material: feces | place: Germany | collected 2013/2015 | reverse complement strand
TAAAAAGAATACATTTTATCGGTATAGGCGGCAGCGGAATGTGTCCGCTGGCTGAGATTCTTCACCACGAGGGCTATGAGCTTTCGGGTTCGGATATGAACGAGGGTGAAACTCTTGACAGAATTAAGGGTTACGGCATTCCCGTATTTATGGGACACGCCGCAGAAAATATCAAGGGCGCAGAGCTTGTTGTTTACTCAGCGGCTATTAAGGAAACTAACCCCGAAAGACAGGCGGCAAAGGAACTCGGTATTCCGTGCATTGAAAGAAGCGTAATGCTCGGTATTGTTACAAGAAGATACAGAAGAAGTATTGCGGTTTCGGGTACACACGGCAAAACAACTACAACCGCTATGCTTTCACAGGTGCTTATCGGCAGCGGTTTTGATCCGTCAGCTATTATCGGAGGAAAACTTCCGTTCATCGGCGGTAACAGCTATGTCGGTCACAGCGATATAATCGTTTGTGAGGCTTGTGAGTATGTTGACACATTCTTACAGCTCAATCCGTTTATTTCGATTATTCTTAATATTGACGCAGATCATCTTGACTACTTCAAGAATCTTGACAACATTAAGAAGTCATTCAACAAATTTGCTCATCAGACAACAGGCTTGCTTGTTATCAACGGTGACGACGAAAACACTCTTGATGCCGTAAAGGATGTTGAGATTGAGAAAATCACTTACGGTTTTGGCGAAAACTGCGATTACAGAGCTGAAAACATCAGCGCAGACAAGGGTGTTCACGAACAATTTGACCTTTACTTCAAGGGTGAGAAGCTCACACAGATTAAGCTTATCGTTCCCGGAAAGCACAACATTTATAATGCACTTGCCGCTGCGGCTACTGCACATTATCTTGGCGCTACTCCGAAGGAAATTTCCGAGAATCTTCACAAGTTCGGCGGTGTTCACAGAAGATTTGAAATTCTCGGTACACCTGACGGAATTACCGTTGCCGATGACTTTGCTCATCATCCCACAGAACTTACCGCAACACTCAATGCCGCAATGAAAATGGGCTTTAACAAGGTTTGGGCAATATTCCAGCCGCATACATTTTCAAGAACAGCCATGCTCCTTGACGATTTTGCGGAGGCTCTTAAAATTCCGGATCAGGCAATTATTTCGGCTATTCTACCTGTTCGTGAAACAAACACCTATAACATCTATTCTACTGACCTCGGTGCAAAGGTTCCGGGTTCTGTATGTCTTGACACATTTGAAGAAATTACCGACTATGTTTGCAAGAATGCAAAAGAGGGCGACCTCATTCTCACAATGGGCGGCGGTAATGTGTATATGTGTGCCAATATGATTTACAAACAGCTTAAATATATGGAAGAAAATAAATAAGATTTTTAAACAAACAAAAGAACCGTGCTTTTATGGCACGGTTCTTTTTTCTTTTATTGAATATTAAGCAAAAATGAACAAAGCTCCGTGCGGTTACGGAGCTTTGTTCGTTAAGAGAGAGTTTTTTGTCTACAGCTTTGGCTGTATGAATATTTATATAAAAAGCTAAAAAGCTTGTTGACTGTTATTGACCGAACATATAGTTCCAGATTGAGTCGTTGTCACTGTTATCTGAACTTTTGCTCTGTGATTGTGACGACTTATTCTGTGTGTTTGAATTGCCTGCTGAAGAACTGCCGCTCGGTGAATATTCTGCAAGAGTGAGCTTGAGATTTGCAGTCTTACCTCTTCTTGTAACGGTAAAAGTTACTGTATCTCCCACCTTTGAATCCTTGAGGGCTGTTTCAATGTCTGATTTTGAAGAAACACTTGTACCGTTTACTGCGGTAATCATATCACCTCTCATAAATCCTGCTTTTTCTGCATTAGAACCGCTTGTTACCGAAAGAACATAACAGCCTGTGTTGCTGAGTCCGTAGTAGAATGCGGAATCATCGGATGTTATATCTGTAAGCTCCATACCGAGGTCAACCTTGCCCTTTACATAACCGTATGTTTTGAGATCGTCAATTATATCAAGAACATTGTTAATCGGAATAGCAAATGCAATACCTTCAACCTCTGTTGCACTGTCCTTTGCGTTTACAATACCGATAAGCTCACCGTTTGAGTTAAAGAGTCCGCCGCCTGAGTTACCGGGGCTGATCTGAGCGTTGTGCTGGAGAAGCGTCATACTCTTACCCTCAACCGTTACCTGACGGGCAAGTGCGCTGATAATACCGTCTGTTACTGTACCGCCGAGCTGTCCGAGCGGATTACCGATTGCAACAACATAGTCGCCTACTGCAAGATCTGAGCTGTTGCCCATTGTTGCGGCTGAAAGACCTGTTGCATCTATTTTAAGAAGTGCGATATCGTTGTCCTCATCACTGCCGATTAACTTAGCCTTGTATGAAGTTGCACCGTCACGGAGTGTTACCGTGATATTCTCCGCACCCTCGATTACATGGTGGTTTGTGATGATGTAACCGTCCTCGGAAATGATAACACCTGAACCTGCACCCTGCTGAACATACTGCTGAGCAAATCCGCCTGTTACAACGCTTTCGGTAGCAATTTCAACGCTGTCGGCTGTTTTCTTAACAATTTCGGAAGTTGTTCCGCTGAGAGCGGCATTGCTTGTGGTTGATGTGCTGTTTGCGGATGCCTGCTTGATATTTACACTTGAAGATGAGTTGTTGTTAAGTGATGATGCAAGCATACTGCCGCCGAATCCTGCACCGCCGCCGAGAATGATTGCAGCTACAAGCATTGCGGCTACAAAACCCTTTGATGCGGGTTTCTTCGGCTTTTTAGGCTTTTTAACTTTTACTTTCTTAGCCTTTGGTGCGGAATACTGTTGATTTGCATACGGTGAACCCGACTGTGAGCCGTATGGATTCTGTGACGGATTGCCGTATGAATAGTTGTTAGTCTGCTGTGAAGAATATGGGTTTGAAGAATACTGTGAACCGTATGAATCCGATGAGTAGTTCTGTGAAGATGTACCCGATGCTGTGTTTGAAGAATAAGCACTTTCATAACGGTTAGGGTTGTGTGACGCATTCTCGTTGTTACCGTTTATATACGAATGGCGGTACTCACCCGAATTTACACTTGATGTTGAATTTGTGTTCCATTCATAAGAGCTTTCTGTATTTTCTGCAGTTGATGCAGACTGTGAATCTGATGATGAATGAATATCCTGATAGTTGTTGTCAGCAGTATTATTATCTGACGAATAACCGTCATAACCGTTTTTATTGTTTTCAAAGTTATCGTTCATAACTGTACCTCCGATTAAAAGTTATATTTTCAAAAGACTTCATCGAATGTCGGTGTTGTTTTTTGATGTTGTAGATATAATAAAGCCCCAAAGTGAAAAGTATATGAAATACGGCTGAATTAATGTTGAAAGCAAGAAAATAGTATGTGAAAATTCGGTGTGCGTTGTGAGGAGTACGACACAATCATCTGTATTCACGAAAAAAGGGCAGAACAAAACGCTCTGCCCTATATAATGTTTAAGATAATAACAATTTTAAATATCAGTTATCCTTAATCTGATATTTACTAAATAATCCGTCAACAATACTTTTCATATTATTGAAGAACCTATTAGTAAGTTGTATGAACACACAAAAGAATATAATTACAAAGCCTACACCTTTAAAACGAGGATTAAGCGTTCCTGTCAAAATAAGATTACAACCGATAAAGAAGAGAAACGAAAAGATTATGAAAGCAACAACCATCATCGGACTTGGAATCATTCTGACAGTTAAATCAGAATATCCACAATCTTCCTCTATCTTACCTGAAAAAATCGGACTCAGGCTATAAATTCCACCGTAATTTTTAGCCGGTACAAACTTCATTTTAAAGCCCTTATCCGTAAATTTTACATCATAGGAGTAATCCTCTCTCTTAATGTCAGCACCATACTTAGAATTACTTTTAATTATATCATTTATGTGTTCTTCGGATAAAGAAAGTTTATAATGAAGTTTATCAAAGAATTTTATAATCATAGAAATAACTCCATATACAAAAGGCACTCAGTTTGCCGAAACGGTGTTGACCTGTTCTTTTGTTTCGGGCTTCTTTTCAACCTTTTCGTTAAGCTTTTTCTTTACCGAAACTTCGTCAAACTTCTTTTTGAAGGATACTCTGCCGTTGAACTTCTTTCTGCAATATTTGCATGAAAATTCGGCGGTAAAGCTTTTGTTGTGAAGTCGCCACTTTGAAAGCTGAACAAGCGGTTTTCCGCAATCTTCACAATCGAAAAACATAACGCTTTTGTCAACATCGGGGCTGTTGATATCTGTAACAAAATGATTTTTGAACAGCAGTCTGTCATAGAATTCGTCACAAACAGCATCCTTAATGTACGGCTTTAACGGATACTTACCGTAAAAAGCCTTCATACATTCCAATGTTAGGTACACATCGGCAAGAGCCCTATGCTGATCATCTTCCGAAAAATCAACACCTGCCATTTCGGCACAGGCACCGAGTCCCAGCTGACAGGATGAATCGTGCAAATCAAGACAATCTTCACAATAGCTTTGCAGATTGCAATAGCGTGAGAGAAACGGAAGTCTGGTTCTGCCCGTGTAGTAGCTGTAGTTTTCTATAAGAGCATGAAGGTCGGAGTCGCTCCATGTCATAAGCACACTGTCACCCAGAAAATCCGAGAACAGGCTGATTGCTTTGATAAAGCTGACGCCATCGTCCTTCAACTCTTCATTTGTTATTTTAGTAAGCTGTTTTACCTTACTGCATAGCTTTTTGCCGATTTTCGGAGCAACAAGCATTGTAAAGGTGTCACATACATTCAGTTCATCATCAAGCTTAACCGCACCGATTTCAATTATTTCATTGACAAATTTGTGCAGAACCTTGCTGTATGAACCGTTCCATTCAAGGTCAAGAATTACATAACTCATTATTTTAATTATTTCTTACGGAATGCCTGTTTCATACGCTGTTCTTTTGAAAGAATACGCTTACGCATACGGATATTTTCGGGAGTAACCTCAACAAGCTCATCATCAGCAATGAATTCAAGGCACTGTTCAAGCGACATAATTGTCGGAGGTGTAAGCTTGAGGGCATCATCAGAACCCGACGCACGGGTGTTTGTGATGTGCTTTTTCTTGCAGACATTAACTGTGATATCCTCAGACTTAGGACTTGCACCTACAATCATACCCTCGTAAACAGGAACACCGGGTCCGATAAAGAGTCTGCCTCTTTCCTGAGCGGCATAAAGACCGTAGGTTACAGTTTCGCCTGTTTCAAAAGCGATAAGTGAACCCTGATGGCGGGTTACGATTTCACCCTTGTATGGCTCATAACCGTCAAATACATGGTTCATAATACCGTTACCGTTTGTATCCGTAAGGAATTCGGGGCGATAACCCATAAGACCTCTTGACGGGATTCTGAATTCGATGTGAGTAACACCGCCTTCACGAGTACCCATATTGATAAGCTCACCTTTTCTTGAACCGAGCTTTTCCATTACAGGACCGACATATGTGTCGGGAACTTCGATGATAAGAAACTCCATAGGCTCATGAAGCTTGCCGTCAATCATCTTTGTAATAACCTGCGGACGGGAAACCTGAAATTCATAATTCTGACGGCGCATTGTTTCGATAAGGATTGAAAGGTGGAGTTCACCTCTGCCCGATACCTTGAATGTATCGGCGCTGTCTGTTTCTTCAACACGAAGTGCAACATTTGTTTCAATTTCCTTGAAAAGTCTGTCACGAAGGTTACGGGAGGTTACATACTTACCCTCTCTGCCTGCAAACGGTGAGTTGTTTACGATAAAGTTCATTGAAACCGTAGGCTCGTCAATCTTTACAAACGGAAGCGGCTCAACGCAATCGTTTGAACAGATTGTTTCACCGATGTTGATATCCTGAACACCGCTTACGCAAACGATGTCACCAACTGTTGCAGTGTCACATTCAACTCTTTTAAGTCCTTCAAACTGATAGAGCTTTGCAATTCTTACATTCTGAGTTGTACCGTCTGTGTGACAGAGAACGGCAGCCTCTCCGTTCTTTGCAGTACCTCTTTCAACACGGCCTACACCGATTCTGCCGACAAACTTATCGGAGTCAATGTTTGAAATAAGGAGCTGGAGTCCTCCGTTCATATCACCCTGAGGAGCAGGGATTTCTTTTACAATTGCGTCAAAGAGAGGTTTCATATCCGTACCGGGTTCATGATAATCCTCTGATGCATAGCCGTCACGGGCAGACGCATAAATTACAGGGAATTCAAGCTGATCTTCGTCGGCACCGAGTTCGATAAAGAGGTCGAGAACCTCGTCAACAACCTCCTCGGGTCTTGCACCGGGACGGTCGATTTTGTTAAGAACAACAAGCGGCTTTTTGCCGAGGCCGAGTGCCTTTTTAAGAACAAATCTTGTCTGCGGCATACAACCCTCAAATGCGTCAACAAGCAATACAACACCGTCAACCATCTGGAGAATACGCTCAACCTCACCGCCGAAATCGGCATGACCGGGGGTGTCAACAATGTTAATTTTGATGCCGTTGTACATTACGGCTGTCGGCTTTGAAAGGATTGTGATACCTCTTTCACGCTCAAGGTCATTAGAGTCCATTACTCTTTCTTCTACATTTTCATTTGCTCTGAAAACACCGCTCTGCTTCAAAAGCTGGTCAACCAGAGTAGTTTTGCCGTGGTCAACATGGGCGATAATTGCAATATTTCTTAAATTCTCTCTAACATCCATAAAAATACCTCGTTTTGCTAAAATCACTTAAATCTTATTGCATACATCAAGCATTATAACACTATAAAAGCTAAAATTCAATTTATATTTTTCATCACCTTTTATGCTAATATCCGACACTTTTTGAACATTTTTCCGATAGAAAACCGCAAAAAATATTTTTTAGTGAAAAAATAACGATTTTTGCTCATTTCGTGTGATTTTTTCTTTACAATATCTCAAGATTGTTATATAATTAACATAGTGTTTTGCATTTTTTTCGCAGGACCTGAATTATGATAGGCATTAATTTTTAGGAGGTAATATTATGGGCTACACGATTGCGCAGAAAATCATCAAGAATCATCTTGTCTGCGGAGAAATGACCGTTGGCAGTGATATCGGTCTTAAAATCGACCAGACTCTTACTCAGGATGCAACAGGCACTATGGCTTATATCGAATATGAGGCTATGGGCATTCCGAGAGTAAAAACAGAAAAAAGCGTTGCTTACATTGACCACAACACACTTCAGACAGGTTTTGAGAACGCCGATGACCACAGATTCATTCAGTCTGTTTGTAAAAAACACGGTATCTATTTTTCAAGACCCGGCAACGGCATTTGTCACCAGGTTCACCTTGAAAGATTCGGTAAACCGGGAAAGACTTTAATCGGTTCTGACAGCCACACTCCGACGGGTGGCGGTATCGGTATGCTCGCAATCGGTGCAGGCGGTCTTGATGTTGCTGTTGCAATGGGCGGCGGCGCATACTATATTACTATGCCGAAAATGGTAAGAGTTAATCTTACAGGCAAACTCAGTCCGTGGGTTTCTGCAAAAGATATTATTCTCGCAGTTCTTCGTGTTATGAGCGTTAAGGGCGGCGTTGGCAAGATTGTTGAGTACGGCGGAGAAGGTGTTGCCACACTTACGGTTCCCGAAAGAGCAACAATCACAAATATGGGTGCAGAGCTTGGTGCTACAACCTCTGTATTCCCGTCTGATGAAACAACAAGAAAGTTCCTCAAGGCTCAGGGCCGTGAGGAAGACTATACAGAGCTTAAGGCTGATGATGACGCTGTTTATGACGAGGTTATCGAAATCAACCTTTCAGAGCTTGAGCCGCTCGCAGCCTGTCCGCATTCACCCGACAATGTTAAGCCAATCAAAGAGCTTGAGGGCAAGAAGATTGATCAGGTTTGTATCGGTTCATGTACAAACTCAAGCTACCTTGACCTTATGAGGGTTGCTCACATTCTCAAGGGCAAAAAGGTTGCTGACAATGTATCTCTCGCAATTGCTCCGGGTTCAAAGCAGGTATTTAATATGCTCGCTCTCAACGGCGCACTCGGCGACATGATTGCGGCAGGTGCAAGAATCCTTGAAAGTGCCTGCGGTCCGTGTATCGGTATGGGACAGTCACCTAACAGCGGCGGTATCTCACTCAGAACATTCAACCGTAACTTTGAAGGCAGAAGCGGAACGGCAGACGGTCAGATTTATCTTGTATCTCCCGAAACTGCAGCAGTTTCAGCAATCAACGGCGTATTTACAGACCCGAGATGTCTTGGTGCGGCTGCTGAGATTGAAATGCCCGAAAAATTCCTCATCAATGACAATATGGTTATTGATCCCGCTCCTGTTGAGGAAATGGACAGCGTAGAAATCCTCCGTGGTCCTAACATCAAGAGTTATCCCGAAACTCATCCGCTCACAGATTCTATCGAGGCGTCATGTTCACTCAAGGTCGGCGACAACATTACAACCGACCATATTATGCCTGCAGGCGCAAAGATTCTTCCGCTCCGTTCAAATATTCCGAAAATTTCAGAGCATTGCTTTACAGTATGCGACAAGGAATTCCCAACCCGTGCAAAGGCACTCGGCAAGAGCATTATTGTCGGCGGTGAAAACTACGGTCAAGGTTCATCCCGTGAGCATGCGGCTCTCGCTCCCCTTTTCCTCGGTGTTAAGGCTGTACTCGTAAAGAGCTTTGCAAGAATTCACAAGAGCAACCTTATCAATGCAGGCATTCTTCCGCTTACATTTGTAAACGCAGAAGATTATGATAAAATCAAGCTTGGCGATATGCTTGAACTCCCGAATGTTAAGGACGAAATTGCAAACGGCAAGCAGGTTACTGTTGTAAACAAGACAACAGGCGACACAATTGTTGCTGACTGTGAGCTTTCAGACAGAACAAGAAACATTATCATTGCAGGCGGTCTGCTTGACTACACAAAGGAGAACAGCTGATATGGAAAAAATTAAAATGGTCACTCCTCTCGTAGAGATGGACGGCGACGAGATGACAAGAGTCATCTGGAAACAGATTAAAGAGATTCTCATCACACCTTATGTTGACCTCAAAACAGAATATTATGACCTCGGTCTTGAGCACAGAAACGAAACAGACGATCAGGTTACAGTTGACAGCGCCAACGCAACAAAGAAATACGGTGTTGCCGTTAAGTGTGCCACAATCACACCTAATGCCGCAAGAATGACAGAGTACAACCTCAAGAGTATGTGGAAATCACCTAACGGTACGATTCGTGCTATCCTTGACGGTACGGTATTCAGAAGCCCGATTCTTGTTAAGGGCATTGTCCCCTACATTCCTACATGGAAAAAGCCAATCTGCATTGCCCGTCACGCATACGGTGATGTTTATAAGAACACAGAAATGAGGGTTGAGGCAGGAAGCAAGGCAGAGCTTTGCGTTACAAAGCCTGACGGTACCGAGGAAAGAAGCACAATCTTTGACTTTAAGACTAACGGTATTATTCAGGGTATGCACAACATTGACAAGAGTATCTCATCATTTGCCCGTTCATGCTTTAACTATGCACTTGATCAGAAGCTTGATGTTTGGTTTGCTACAAAGGATACAATCAGCAAGATTTATGACCACAGATTCAAGGACATCTTCAACGAAATCTTTGAGAATGAGTACAAAGAGAAGTTTGAGAACGCAGGTATTACATATTTCTACACACTTATTGATGACGCTGTTGCAAGAGTTATCAGAAGTGAAGGCGGTTATATGTGGGCTTGTAAGAACTATGACGGTGATGTTATGAGTGATATGATTGCAACTGCATTCGGTTCGCTCGCAATGATGACAAGCGTGCTTGTTTCTCCCGACGGCATCTATGAATACGAGGCTGCTCACGGCACAGTTCAGCGCCACTACTACAAGTATCTCAAGGGCGAAGAAACTTCCACAAACTCTGTTGCAACATTGTTTGCATGGACAGGCGCTCTCCGCAAAAGAGGCGAGCTTGACGGTCTTGACGATCTTATGAAGTTTGCAGACAAGCTTGAGGCCGCAACAATCAAGACAATTGAGGACGGCGTTATGACAGGCGATCTCTACGCTATCTCGACACTTGAGAACAAAAAGAAAGTAAACACAGAAGAATTTCTCAAGGCTATTGACGAGCGCCTTGCAGCATCTCTCTGATTTTAAAGTTAAAGGAGCATAGTGAGTAATGTCTAAGAATGACAGTATTTCAATGTCGGTTATCAGGCGTTTGCCAAGATATTACCGCTTTTTATCAGAACTGAATGACCAGAACATTGACAAAATTTCTTCAACTAAGCTTGCGCAAATTATGAATGTGACCGCCTCACAGGTAAGGCAGGATCTTAACTGCTTCGGCGGATTCGGTCAGCAGGGTTACGGTTACAGCGTAAGTCAGCTGAAAGAGGAAATCAAGAACATTCTGGGACTTAACAACGATTACAAGGCCATTCTTATCGGTGCGGGTAATCTCGGCACTGCGCTTGCCGTTCACATTAACTTTG
>OMDO01001454.1_pt1 | contig 10605 bp, 7 predicted proteins | sample 1674051 | NCBI WGS metagenome assembly OMDO01 (sample SAMEA103958138, study PRJEB25191) | human gut metagenome | biome: human-associated habitat [ENVO:00009003]; feature: intestine environment [ENVO:2100002]; material: feces | place: Germany | collected 2013/2015 | reverse complement strand
CATCATGAAAAAGAGGGAGAACGCTCCGCGTTCTCCCTCTTTTTTCAGCTCAGTGCGCTGATGATGCTCTGGTACTTGTTGATGTCCGAGCCGCCGTTCCACGTCATAAAGCCGCCGCTGCAGCCGGTGTCCCGCAGAGCTCGGACCTCCGCCGCCACCTCCTCCGCGCCGTAGGTGTTGTACGGCTCGCGGATGGCGTTGTAGGCCTGTATCCACGTGCGCACCGCCGCCGGAGAGGCTGTTTCCTTCTGACGCTCCGCTGCGGCCGCGCCGAACATGTGTACCGTGTCGTAGGGGTGCTCCCAGGGCTTGTAGTCCCCCTGGGCGCTGTAATGGTCGGGATAGGGCATGCCGGAGATGGCGTCCACCGCCGCGCTGATGGCCGGCCAGTACTGGCCGCAGGCGGTGACGTAGGGATTGGCGCACTCGCCGAACACGTCGCCGGACAGATAGTACCCCGCGCTGTGGAGCCGCTCCGCCGCGTACAGCAGGAACCTCTGCACCGCTTGGGCCTTGCTCTCGCCGTAGGCGTTGCGGTAGTCGATGGTCCCCGCCTTCTCGTAGCTATACGCCCCATCGGGGAAGCGGATATAGTCGAACTGGATCTCGTTGAAGCCCAGAGCCGCCGCCTCCAGCGCCAGATCCACCTTGTACTGCCACACCGTCCGGTCGTAGGCGCTGGGCCAGTACATGGAGCTGATCTTCAGAGGCGTACCCTCCAGGTCGCAGATGACCTGCTCCGGATGGTCCGCCGCCAGATGGGCGTCGTTGAACACGGTGATGCGTCCGATGAGGTAGTATCCCGCAGCCTTCAGCTTCTGAATGTTGGTCTGGAAGTTTTCTCTGGTGTCCATGGCCGCCGCGTAGGCGGACGGGCTGTACTGCTGCATCACCGGTGAGGCGTAGGACACGGCGGTACCGTCTACGATGTCCACCACGAAGGCGTTGACGCCGCTGCCCTCCGCCACGCGCAGGTAGCTGTCGGCGTACTGGACGGCGGAGCCGTTGAGGTACAGGGCCCGCACCTCATCGGGCATGACGTTGCCCTCGATGGCCCCCTTCTCCACAGGGTAGTAGTCCAGCCCCGCTGCATCGCCGCCGCCCCAGCTGTCGCCGCGGGAGGCGTGGAGCTGATACAGCTCCGCATCGTACTGGGTCAGGGCCTCGTCCTCTGTCATGCGGACGTTGGCAGCGGCGATATAGCCCTCGCCCCGCTGGCAGGACACCTGCCAGCGCAGCACCTCGCCGTTTTCGTCCAGCCCGTCGAAACCGGTGACGGCGAGGGCCATGCCCTTTTCCACGGCGCAGCCCGGGACGGCCCCGGTCTCATCCAGCAGGCTCATGCCCCGCAGGGCGTACACCGTCTCCACCTGTACCGTCCGGCTGAGATCATCGGCCAGATGGGACGCGTCCAGCAGGACGTACCCCTCGCCATTGACCACGCGGACGCGGCCGTCCTCACGGGGCGTCTCCACGTCTGCGGCCACGTAGGCCACCTGACTGCCCCGCACCAGTACGCCCAGCTCCGCGCCGCTGTCGGCGTCGTACACCGGCGCGGACGCCGTCTCCGACGCCACGTAGCCGATGGCCGTCTCCGGCGCCTTCGGCGGCTGCAGCTGCCGGTAGATATACACGCCCAGAACGGCCACCGCCGCCAGCGCCAGCAGGATAAAGAGGATCCCCGCGGTGCGGCCGGCGCTGCCGGTTTTCTCTTTTGTTGACATAGGCAAATTCTCCTTGTGCTCGTTGGTGTTACAGCGGACATTATACGATATTCTCCGCCATATTTCCACCCTGTTCTTCCTGCGGCGGCAAAATTTCCCCCTTTTTCCGTTTTTCCCCACATTTCCGGTAGACAACGGTGGGAACGAATGGTATACTGTCATTGATTATTATGTAAATCAGCGGCGTTCTCCGCCGCTTTGACGACTACTGAAAAGGCAGGGTGTATGCGATGAAAAGGATGAAGCGGAGCACCGCCATGGTGCTGGCCGCCGCCGTGGTGCTGAGCCTGCTGGCCACGGCGCTGCTGGCCGCCAGCAAGAACTGGCAGGACGCGGGACTGGGCGACCTGAGCCAGTACTACGAGACGGGCAACAGCGCCGACCCCGGCTACGTCTCCACCGTCCGCGGCGACAGCGGCGGCACGTCCTACGGCATCTATATGTTCGCCAGCAACGCCGGCACGCCCCTGAGCTTCGTCCAGTGGCTGCAGGAGTTCAAGTCCGGCTCCATCTACCGCGACATGGGCGACACGCTGTATAACGCCTACGCCTACGACCGCAACGGCAAGTACTCGCCCGGCTACGGCAGCAATTTCAACGCCACCTGGCGCAGCGTGGCCGACGACTACCCCGACGAGTTCATGCAGTCCCAGAAGGACTATTGGGAGACCCACGCCTATGCGGACCTGCTGAAGAACATCAAGTCCGCCGTCCCCTCCTTCGATCTGGATGACTACTCCGTGGCTCTGCGCAATGTGTTCTGGAGCCGCAGCGTCCACCACGGCGCAGGTGTGATCCGCGGCGCCAGCAGCAGCGATGGGCGCAGCGGCGCCACCGGCGTCATCCTCCGTGCCTTCGACTCTCTGGGCGGCTTCAAGAACCAGAGCGAGGCCCAGCTGATCCAGGCCATCTACGCCGAGTGCAGCCGTCTGGACAAGACCCCCGAGCCCAAGCGCATGACCGGCGACACCGCCAGCAAATACGGCGTATCCGGCCAATCCATGGCTTATTTCAGCGCCAACTCCGGCGACGTGCAGCTCAGCGTGTACAGCCGCCTGCACGTCAATGAGCCGGCGGACGCGCTGGTAATGCTCTACGCCAACTCCGACGCCCCGCTGGCCGACGGTGCCTACCGCCTGTCGCCCCGCGGCACTACGGACCGCGGCATGGCCGCCGACCTGTCGGGTCTTACCAATATCTCCTCTGCCGCCTCCGTGCAGCTGACGTACTTCGCCAGCGGCTACTACACCCTGACGGTGGGCGATAAGCGCCTCAGCGATAACGGCGGCAAGGTCACGCTGGCCTCCGCCACTGCCGGCAACGAGCAGCTGTGGGCCCTCACCGGCGACAGCCCCTACTATCTCCAGAACCGCGCCACCGGCCGCTATCTGGCGCTCGCGGACAACAGCGTGTCCACTGTGAAGGACACCGCCGGCGCCACCAAGCTCCAGCTCACCGCCGATGGCAGTGTCTGGGGCGCCGAGGGTCTGTTCTACCCCGGCAGCGAGGGCAATGAAACCCAACTGCTGGCCAATAAATCCTCTTACCCCGTCCGCGGCGTCATCACCAGCAGCCTGCCCATCACCAGCGTCACCGTGAAGGCGGTGTCCTCCAGCGGCAGCACCGGCTTTACCGCCACCAGCAGCATCAAGGGCACCGTCTACTCCTACGACCTGTGGAAGCTGGACAGCGCCTGCGCCTTCAGCCGCCTCAGCGTCGGCGAGTACACCCTGACCATCACCGCGACAAACAGCGCAGGCACCGTGACTCTGGCGGAGTCCCAGTTCAAGGTCAACGCCAACAGTTCCTTCAGCCCCGGCGACCTCTCCGACGAGGAGTACGCCGTGTCCTTCCAGATAGGCGACGTGGTGGTCGAAAGCCGCATGTACCGCCTTACCGACACCTATGGCGAGCTGCCCACGGTGGACGAGGCCGGCTTCCAGGGCTGGTACCGCGAGGACGGCACGGAGATCTCCCCCAACTCGCCGGTGGCCGCCTCTAACCACACGCTTTACGCCCGCTTCGGCGACCTCTACACCGTCACCTTCCAGGTGGACGGCGAGACGGTCCGCACCTTCAAGCTGGCCCAGGGCGATCTCATCACCGCCCCTGCCAACCCCGTGAAGGCGGCGGACAGCAAGTACACGTACAGCTTCAAGAACTGGGTGGATCAGAACGGCGACGTTTTTGCCGCCAAGGCCACCTACATGGGCACCAAGGACATCACCTACACCGCCCAGTTCACCAAGACCGCCAAATCCGACCACGGCAGCGGCGATCCCACGGAGCCCTCCGGCGCGTTCCTCACCGGTATCGCGCCCCAGACCTCCGTCAAGACGCTGAACGACTCCGGCTACACCGTGTATGACGGCAAGAAGGAGATCACCTCCGGCTACGTGGGCACGGGCATGACCGCCGTCGACGGCAGCTCCAGCCTGACCATCGTCGTCACCGGCGATGTCACCGGCGACGGCCGCATCACCATCACCGATGTGGTCAAGCTCCAGAACTACGCCGCCGGCGCAGGCGACCTGAACGAGGCCGCTCTGAAGGCCGCCGACATCAACGGCGACGGCCGTGTCACCATCACCGATGTGGTCCAGGCGGCCCAGGTCACCGTGGGCCAGCGCACCATCTGAGCAGGAGGTACTCCATGAAAAACAAACTGCTTCGCACCGCCCTTTCCCTGGTCACAGCGTGCCTGCTGGTACTGGCCATCCTGCCCCAGCGGGCGGAGGCCGCCGGCGCGTCCCTCTCCGGCAGCAGCAGCGTCCAGGCCGGCAATTCCGTGACGCTGACCCTGTCCGTGGACAGTAAGATCCTCGGCCTGACGGCGGACCTGAACTGCGGCGACGGCCTGACCTTCACCAACTACTCCTGCTCCGTCAGCGGCTGGAGCATCCTGGTGAACCAGAACCATTTCAGCGTCTATGGCACCAACAGCGCCAGCGGCGGCATCATCACCGTGACGCTGAAGGTATCCTCCAGCGTTCAGGGCGGCGCGGCCCTCAGCGCCAGCTTCAGCAACATCGTAGCCTCCGACGGCGAGACCGACATCGACGTGGGCACCGCCAGCTGGACCGGCAGCGTGGCCGCCGCGCCCAGCGGCGACTGTACCCTGTCCGCCATCATGTGCGGCAACGCCACCCTGTCCCCCGCCTTCTCCTCCGGCACCACGTACTACACCGCCAAGGTCCCTTATAGCGTGTCCAAGCTGAGTCTGGATTATAACCGCAACGACAAGGGCCAGACCGTCAACATCAGCGGCAATGACCTGGCCGTAGGCGTCAATACCGTCACCCTGAAGGTCACGGCGGCCAACGGCACCACCAAGTCCTACGTCATTGAGGTCACCCGCGAGCAGGACCCCAACTACAAGGCCTCCACCGATGCCGCTTTGTCGGCGCTGGGCATTGAGGGTGCGACCCTCAGTCCCGCCTTCAGCAGCACCGTCCACGACTATGTGGCCTATGTGCCCTTTGAGACAAAAACGGTGAAGGTCAACGCCTCCGCCAACGACAGCAAGTCCAGCGGCATCACCGGCACCGGCGACATCACGCTGGACAAGGAGGGCGACAACCCCATCTCCGTGGTATGCACCGCCGAGGACAAGACCACCAAACTGGAGTACACCGTCCATGTGGTCCGTATGCCGGAGTACACCGGCACCCTGCCCGTGATCTCCGCGGCGGAGCCGGAACCGGAGCCGGAACCGGAGCCCGAGCCCGAGCCGGAGACTCCCATGCTCCAGATCCCCGTGAGCATCAAGCTGCCCCTGCTGGGTGAGGTCCGCACCGTGGTCGCCCTGATCGGCGGCGTGGTGCTGGTGGCCGCCCTGCTGTTCCTGCTTGGCCTGTTCATCGGCCGCGGCACCGGCGGCGGTCCCGATGATGACGGCAACGGCCCCGATGACCGCGATGACCGCCCCGACCGCGGCGGCAGAGACCACCGCGAGGAGCGCGAGGAGCGCCGCGAGCGCCGTCACCCTGCGCCGGAGCGTTCCCGCCCCGCGCCCCGCATCGTGCCCCGTCAGGCGGAGCCGGTACAGCAGCCCGCTCCCAAGGCCCGTGACTGGAAGGACTTCGACATCCCGCTGGACGATGAGCCCACCGTCAGGCCCGCGCCTCAGCCCGCCGCTCCCGACAAGGACCTGCTGGCGGACACGGTGGATCAGGTACTGGCGGACGAGCCCACTCCCAAGGACGAGGAGGACGTGCGCACCATGTCCCTGGAGGACCTGCTGAAGGATATTCGCAGCATGTAACAAAAAGAGTACGGACGCTTTCGCGTCCGTACTCTTTTTTTCTCACAGCGCCCCCTTGGGGCAGTTCTTCACACACTCCATGCACAGGATGCACTCCGTGCCGTTGGCCCGTCGGCGGGAGTTGTCCGTCATGTCCACCTCCATGGGGCACACCCTTCTGCACCGCCCGCAGGACACGCATTTGCTCTTGTCGCAGGTGATACGGACCAGGGAAAAATAGCTCATGGGCTTTAAGAACACCGTCACAGGGCACAGGTACTTGCAGAAGGCGCGGTTGTCCCGAAACGCAAAGGCCAGCAGGATACCTGCCCCGTAGTACAGTGCGTTGCCGATGACAAAGGCCCAGAACATGATGCGCTCCAGGTGCCCCACATTGGCCAGAAACAGCGTCGCCACAAAGGCCAGCGACAGTGTGAACGTCACGTACCGCAGCCAGCCGATGGGCTTCCGCGGCGTCTGCGGCGCCTTGTAGGGCAGGAAGTCCAGCACCATGGCCGTCCAGCAGGCGTACCCGCACCAGCCTCGCCCGAACAGCAGCGGCCCGAAGATCTTGGCCACGGCGTAGTGGATGGTGGCCGCCTCGAACACGCCGGTGAACAGGTAGTACCAGAACCCCTCGATCTGCATATTCTCCCCGCAGATCAGGCCCAGATACACCAGCATGTACGATCCCACCAGCAGCTGCGTCACCCGTCGGGCGTGCTTGTATTTTCCCACGAACAGCGCCGTCCCCAGGGCGATAGAGCCGCCGATATAGCTAAAATTAAAGAGGTAGAACAGGTTGTCCTTGGTGAGCCACAGCACCACGGCCACCGTCTCGAACACCGCCAGCAGCGCCAGCGAGGGCAGATACTTCTTCATACCCTTACTGCCCTCTGCGGAGCATGGAGGCCGCCTCGCGGGCCGCCGAAGCCGCGTCCTCGGTGTAGGCATCTGCGCCGATCTCGTCGCAGAAGCTCTGGCTGATAGGCGCGCCGCCCACCAGGATCTTCACCCTGCCGCGGATGCCCATCTCCTCCGCCAGACGCACCACGTCCCGCATCTCCTGCATGGTGGTGGTCAGCAGGGAGGAACAGGCGATGATGCCGCAGTTCTGGTGCAGCGCGGCCTCCACGAATTTCTCCGGCGCCACGTCCACGCCCAGGTCCACCACCTCAATGCCGCTGCCCTCCATCATGATCTTCACCAGATTCTTGCCGATGTCGTGCATATCGCCCCGCACCGTACCGATGCAGGCGCGGCCCAGCTTCTCCGTGCCGCTGCCGGCCATGCGGGGCCGCAGCAGCTCCAGAGCTGCCTGCATACACCGCGCCGCCATCAGCATCTCCGGCACGAAGGCGATACCGGCGGAAAAGTCCACGCCCAGCCGGTCCATGCCCCGCATCAGCCCGCCGGACAGGATGTCCGCCGCCGCAATGCCCTGATCCAGCGCCTCCCGGCACAGGGCCAGCACCTTTTTCTGCTGTCCCCGCTGCAAGGCCGCCGCCACGCGGTCCAGTGCGTTGTCGCCGCTCTCCGCAGTCCGGACGGCATCGCCGCTCTCCTTCTGCGCCAGCACCCGCCGCGGCACCGGCGGCAGATCGAACTTCGGCAGGTGTACCTGCCGGTTATACCCGTCGATGGCCTCGTCGATATACCGGTCCACGTGGGGATACACCGCCCCCGCCAGTCCGTAGGTGATGGATGGGATGAAGTGCCCCAGCGGCCCGCAGGACGCCAGCACGTTCTTTGCGTAGTCCCGTATCTCCTCCGGCGACGCGTCGGCGCGGTCGATGGCGGCACCTATGCCGCCCATCAGCACCAGTCTCCCCCTCAGCTGCCGCTGTAAGGCGGGGATATCGTTCTCCGGCAGCACGCCCTGCCACACCTGGATGCCGAGCTCCGCCATGTCCTCCACGATAGGCGCCAGATAGGAATCGGCGTGGTGGACGGCGATGCAGCCCCGGGACCGGATGTACCCATAGAACCGGCGGTACGGCTCCTTGAAAAACTCCCGCCACATCTCCGGCTGCATGAACAGGGCGTTCTTGGTGCCCCAGTCGTCGTGGGAGAAGATGACGTCCGGCTGCAGGTTGTCGATGAGCAGCTTCACATATCCCAGCCGGTACTCCGTGATGTACTCAATGAGCTCGTGCATCTCCTGCGGGTGCTCGTACAGCGCCGTCAGCGTGTCCTCAAAGCCCATCAGGAAATGGCACTGTTCAAAAATACCGGTGCCCATGAACCCTGCCAGCAGCTTCTCCTGCCCGCATGTCTCCCGCGCCTGCTGCCGGACGGCCTCCCAGCCCTCCGTGCAGTTGGCCGCCAGATCCGGTGCATGCACCGTCTCCCGCCACCGCGTCACATCGGGACACACCGCAAGGCCATCGTGGGTGACGGGCATGGGCCCCGGCGCGTCCTCCGGGAAGCTGATGGTGGTGCCCCACCGGTCCACACTGACGGTGCCCCGCTTCCGGTTGCCCCGCAGGTAGGTGTTGATGGGATCGCCCAGGCACATGTGCAGCGCCTCGTACTGCCGCAGCAGCCGGTCCGGCTGTCCGTCCGGCTTCAGAAGCTCCAGAAAGATCTCTTTCGCTGTCATCATCGCGCTCACCTCACAAAGACTCTTGACAAAGCAGCCCCGCACTGCTTAAAGTAGTGGTATCATTATAGAAATCTGGTTCCCCCCTGTCAAGTACGGCGCGGCCCTTTCATCCCATCACGGAGGTATTCACATATGGAACTGCATTTTCCCCTTATTCTGGACGGTGCCACCGGTACGGAGCTGCAAAAGCGCGGCTACACCGGCGACGTCAGCGCGGAGCAGTGGGTGCTGGCCCATCCGGACAGCATCCTGTCCATCCAGCGCGATTACGTGGCCGCCGGCAGCCAGGTGCTCTACACCCCCACCTTCGGCGGCAATGCCGTGAAGCTGGCGGAGCACGGCGTAACGGAGGACACCGCCGCCTATAACCGCCGTCTGGCGGACCTGTCCCGTCAGGCCGCGGACGGCAAGGCCCTGCTGGCCGGAGACCTGTCTCCCACCGGCCTGTTTCTGGCCCCTCTGGGCAGCGCCTCCTTCGACCAGCTGGTGGACGCCTACGCCCAACAGGCAGCCGGACTGGAAGCCGCCGGTGTGGACCTGTACATCATTGAGACCATGATGACCCTGTCCGACGCCCGTGCCGCCGTGCTGGCCGTGCGCAGCGTCTCCGCCAAGCCCATCTTCGTCACCTTTACCTGCGACCAGAATGGCCGCAGCATCTCCGGCACCGACATCACCGCCGCCCTGCTGGTATTGCAGGGCATGGGCATCGACGCCTTCGGTCTCAACTGCTCGGCGGGGCCGGACCAGATGCTGCCCCAGCTCCGCCGCCTGCGGGAGTACGCCCGCATCCCCCTGATCGCCAAGCCCAACGCCGGCATGCCCACCATCGTGAACGGCAAGGCGGTGTACGACTGCACGCCGGAGCAGTTCACCGCGCTGGTGCCGGACATGCTGGCCTCCGGCGTCATGATCTTCGGCGGCTGCTGCGGCACCACGCCGGAGCATATTGCAGCCCTGCGCGGTGCGCTGGACGGCGCGGCCATCACGCCTCCCGCCCCGCTGCACACAGATCTGCTGCCCGCCGCCACAGAGAAGCTCCCCGCCCTGCTGCCCGCCGACGCTGCCCACGGGCCGGTACTGGACGTGACCCCCGGTCTGGAGGATGCCCTGTCCGACGCGCTGGAGCGGGACGACCCCATGGTGGCCCTCCGCGTTGCCTCCATGGCGGACGTAAACGCGCTGGCGGACTGCCAGTACCTGCTGACAAAGCCCCTGTGCCTGGTCTGCGGCGATGCCGCCGTGCTGGAGCAGGCCCTGCGGGTCTATCAGGGCCGCGCCCTGTACGAGGGCAGCCTGCCGGAGTCCGTTCTCCGGCCCCTGTCCGACAAATACGGCCTGCTGTTCTGAACCGCACAAAAAGAGGGGCGCTTCCCCAAGGGAAGCGCCCCTCTTTTTCTCATTCTTCGGCCTTCATGCGGAAGGTATAAATGCCATCGGCGCACACGGTGCCGCCGTCGTCCTCCACCCACGCCCGCATCACCACGATGCTGTGACCCATCCGCACCGCCTCCGCGTGGGAGGTCAGCGTACCGCCTACCGCGCCCGCCGCCAGAAACCGCACGTCGCAGGTGACGGTGCGGCACAGCGCGCCGCGGCTGCACGCCGCCGTCCCCGCCACCTGATCCATCATGGTGCAGTACACGCCGCCGTGTACGATACCCATGGGGTTGCCGTGCCGCACCTCGGTGTGCAGCTCCCCACGGGCCCAACCCTCGCCCATGGCCACGATGCGCATGCCGTTCTCCACGCCGAAGGTGTCCTTCTGGTTGGCCCGCTTCATCACGTCCGCATACAAGATCTCCTTTTCCTGCTCTGTCATTTGCTCCTTATCCTTCCGCTATCAGCGTCATCTCGCCCAGCACCACATACCGGTAGTTGTCCGCCTCGTAGGAGCAGGTACACAGCCCCACGATGCGTCCCGTGGGGATGCCCCGTCCCGCGTAGAACGTGGACTGGCTGATGAAACGCTCCAGATCCACAGTCTGGAACGATGTGTTGAATACCTCGTGCTCTCCGGGCACAATGAGGCC
>OMDO01001452.1_pt1 | contig 10606 bp, 7 predicted proteins | sample 1674051 | NCBI WGS metagenome assembly OMDO01 (sample SAMEA103958138, study PRJEB25191) | human gut metagenome | biome: human-associated habitat [ENVO:00009003]; feature: intestine environment [ENVO:2100002]; material: feces | place: Germany | collected 2013/2015 | reverse complement strand
CTGACAAGGCTTGTGGATTTCTTTGGTCAGCCCATGTTCGAGGCACGGTTCACGCTGGCCTACGAGCAGGACGAAGCGCCCTATCACGTAAAGGAGCTGAGCCGCCGCGAAATGTTCGAGCAGGTGAGCCACGGCTCCAAGAGCGGCACCAAAAAGCTGCTGCAGCTGCTGCCCGGCCTGCGCAGCGAGGACGACGGCGGTGTGGATTTCCGCCTTTTGCTGCACCAGCGCACAAAGCAGCTGAAGGCATCCATGGAAACGCCGCTGAAGTACGGCTACTACCTGCCCAACTTTACCGATAAATGCTTTGGCTGCGGCAAGTGCGAAAAGGCCTGCCGCGCCGGTGCGCTGAAGCTGGAGGACCTGCCCGACGGCCAGACCCGCATCGTCATCACGCCGTGGAAGTGCAGCGAGTGCGAGGTGTGCGTGGCATCCTGCTCGAACCACGGCATCGACGGCATGAAGCTGCGCCAGCTGACCACCCTCGGCCCGGTGAGCGTCTACAAATGCAGCAAGACTCTCTGTGCCGACTGCGGCAAGCCCATCGCGCCGAACAGCGCCGAGGGCATCTGCTCGGTCTGCCGCATCAAGCGCCGCACCAAGCAGCGTCAGGAGGAGGCCGCAGCCCGCGCCAGGGAGCGGATCGCTGAGCGCGAGGCCCGCAAGGCAGCGGAAGAGGCCGCAAAGGCCGCTGCCGCAGAGCTGGCCGCTGAAAATGCCGCAAATGCTTCCGGTGCCGCCGCAGCCGAAACGGCAGCGGTTCCCGTCTCTGCCGCGCCTGCCGCTGCGGCGGCAACAGCTGTTTCTGTTGCAGAAACAGCATCTGCACCCGAAAAGGATTGACGCGGCCGCAAATCAATGCTATACTCAGTCATGACCACACTGTTTGGTGGCCGGGACTGTTACAAAGGAGTAACGGATGGATTTCCGTTGCTCTTTTTTCATAAAAAACGGTCCATTTGTCCGTTGCCGGGAAACAGCGGACACCGCACAACGCGATGCTGTCCTTTGTACAGCAAAAACAAGAAAAGAGGGAATTTATGATGAACACTTCCATCTCCCGCCGTCAGTTCCTGAAGGCCAGCGGCCTGGCAGCCGCCGGTGCCTGCGCAGCCGGCCTGCTGACTGGCTGCGGCGGCTCTTCCTCCGGCAGCGCTTCCGGCGCAGCCTCTTCCGGTTCCGGCTCCAGCTACACCATCCTGTACGACAGCCAGCCCGCTACCCTGAACTACCTGACCACCGGCACCGACCTTGAGATGGTCGTGGGCGCAAACTGCGTGGATACGCTGGTCGAGTACGACAACAAGGGCGTCATGCGCGAAGGCCTGGCCACCAGCTGGGACTGGGATGCCGACACCCTGACCTGGACGTTCCATCTGCGTGAGGAGAACTGGGTGGACTGCAACGGCGAGGTCGTGGCCCCCGTCACCGCACAGGACTTCGTGGACGCTCTGAAGTACGTCCTGACCCCGGACTACGCCGCCTCCAACGTGGGCCTCGTCACCGCTTACATCGCAGGCGCTGACGACTACTACAACTACCACCTCTATCTGAACAACGCCAACACCGGCGTCGTGGACGATGACGGCACCACCTACACCGTGGACGGCAGCGGCGTCGTCACCGTGACTGCCCCCGACTCTGACCCCGCCGCCTACGCACCGGTGGACTTCGACGCCGTGGGTGTCACCGCTGTGGATGACCACACCCTGACCTACACCCTGACCTACGACTTCCCGGGCTTCCTGAGCCTGCTGTGCTATCTGCCCTACGAGCCCGCTTACGGCCCGCTGCTGGAAGAGACCGGCGACCAGTTCGCCACCAGCGCAGAGACCACCTACAGCTGCGGTGCCTTCTATCTGGCCGCCTACGAGTCTCTGGAGACCTGGGTCATGAAGAAGAACCCCGAGAACTACGACGCTGACAACGTCTTCATCGACACCATCAGCCGCATCTACAACGCCGAGGCCAGCGTCAACGGCCCCGAGATGATCAAGCGCGGCGAGATCGACGAGGCCACCATCGGCTCCGACATCCTCGACAGCTGGCTGTCCGACGACACCACCAAGGACATGGTGTCCATGGACCGTCCCAACACCAACTACACCTACTTCTATATGTTCAACTTCATGCCCTTCTCCCACGAGTTCTCCAACTGGAGCGTGGAGGGCATGGATGCCGAGTACGAGCCGGAGAACTGGGCCAAGGCCATCAACAACACCAACTTCCGCAAGTCCTTCCTCTACGGCATCAACAACTCGGTCACGCTGGCCGTCAAGGCACCCGAGGGCTACGACAACTACAAGCTGAACACCATCACACCCCCCAGCTTCTGTGCCAACGCTGACGGCGTGGACTACCTCAAGTGCGGCGACCTGGCCAACATCACCGAGTTCTTCGACGAGGCCAAGGCCAAGGAGTACCGCGACGCTGCCATCCCGGAGCTGACCGCTGCTGGCGTGACCTTCCCCATCAAGGTGCAGATGCCCTACAATCCCTCTTCCACCGACTGGGACAAGCAGTGCCAGGTGTTCAAGCAGCAGCTCGAGGGTGTGCTGAATGACGGTTTCGATTTCATCGACATCATCATCACTGCCGGCCCCTCCGACAGCTTCCTGTCCAGCGTCCGCCGCAACGGCAAGTTCGCTTTCCTGCAGTGCAACTGGGGCGCTGACTACTCTGACCCCCAGACCGAGACCGACCCCTTCTATCAGGCCGAGGGCGCACGCGGCAGCCGCTACGCCTTCCTGCGCACCGGCGTCGAGGACGGCTTCATCACCGGCGACACTGCGGACGCCGTCATGAACTACATGAAGGCCATCGAAGAGGCTGTCAAGATCACCGACGACATCAACGCCCGCTACGATGCCTTCGCCAACGCCGAGGCTTCCCTCATCAACAATGCCCTCGTCGTCCCCATGGGCATGAGCATCCCGGCCTACATCGCCACCCGTCTGAACTACTGGGAGGGCCAGTACGCTTCCACCGGCTTCTCCAACAAGCGTCTGAAGGGCATCCACGTCCTCGACCACTACATCTCCATGAGCGAGTACGAGGCCAACCGCGACGCCCGCTAAGACTTTTTGAGTCTGTCTGCTCCAAAGCTCTCCGTTTTCCCACGGGAAAGCGGAGAGCTTTTCGTTTCTGAAGCCTCTTACATGAATTTTTGTAACGAACTTTGCTAAATCACTTTCCAAAAGTGGTTTTTTGTTGTATTCTATTCCTATCCGACATTCATTTTATAAAAGAGAGGGGTGCGCACAGATATGCTCAAATATCTGGCGAAACGCATCGGGCGCTCGATACTGACCCTGTTTATTATCGTCACGCTCGTTTTCTGCCTTTTGCGGCTGATGCCGGTGGAAGGCTATTTTGCTAACTATGAAAAAATGACCGAGGCCCAGATACAGGCCGGCTTACAGTCCATGGGTCTGCTGGACCCGCTGCCGGTGCAGATCGGCCGCTTCTGGGTCAATATGCTCCACGGCGACCTCGGCGTGAGCCACATCTATAAGGTCAACGCTTCCGTCACCAGCATCCTCGCCAAGAAGCTGCCCATTTCCATCCAGATGGGCGTGTACGCCATGCTGCTGAGCCTTGTCATCGGCATCCCGATGGGCCTGTTCATGGGCCGTTTCAAGAGCCGCTGGCCCGATAAGATCGGCACGGCCATCATCGTCCTCATCCAGGCTGTGCCTGCGGCAGTGTATTATCTGTACATCCAGATGTACGGCACCACCGCGCTGAACGTGGGCCTGCTCTTCGACGCCTCCAACTGGAAATACTGGGTGCTGCCCGTCTGCTCCATGAGTCTGGGCAACGTGGCGTTCTACGCCATGTGGCTGCGCCGGTACATGGTGGACGAGAGCAACAAGGACTATGTCCGCCTTGCCCGTGCCAAGGGCGTGAGTGAAAACAACATCGCCCTGCGCCACATCTTCCGCAACGCAATGGTGCCGCTGGTGCAGTATATTCCCTCCGCCTTCCTGAACACTGTGGTCGGCTCTATCTATATCGAGAGCCTCTACAGCATCCCGGGCATGGGCGGCCTGCTGGTCACCTGTGTCCAGCGCCACGACAACACGATGGTGCAGGGCATCGTTCTGCTCTACGCCTGCGTGGGCATCATCGGCCTGATTCTGGGCGACCTGCTCATGGTGCTCATTGACCCCCGTATCAGCTTTGGCAAGAAAGAAGGTGGCCGATAATGCTTTTCCGTATGAAAGATGAAAAAGCACACCAGCTCGAGGCAGAGCTGGATAAGTTACAGGCGGACGGCCCCGCCGCATGGGCAAAACTGCCCGAAGAAGAGCTGTTCACCCCTGCCGGGTTCAGCGAAGAGCGGGCCGAGGCCACGTCCTACTCCAACTACAGCTACTGGGGCAGCACCTTCCGCGCCTTCTTCAAGAACCGCGTGGCCGTGCTGCTGCTCGTCGCCCTCATCGCCGTGGTGGCCTTTGCATTTTTGCAGCCCTGCCTGCCCGGTCAGGCAGACCCCAACCTCTGCGCCGTGGACCCCGCCACCGGCATCCAGTACCGCAACATCGCCCCCGGTGAAAAGGGCTTCATCTGGGGCTCCAACGCCATCGGCCAGGACCTCTGGGCCCGCATCTGGGCCGGCGCCCGCACCAGCCTGACCATCGCCTTCTTCGTGGCCCTCATCGAGGCCGTGGTGGGCATCACGGTGGGCGTGCTCTGGGGCTATGTCCGTCAGCTGGACTTCTTCTTCACCGAGCTGTACAACATCTGCGACAACGTGCCTTCCACCATCATCCTGATCCTTATTTCCTACGTCGCCAGCCCCAGCGTCCAGACGCTGATCCTGGGCATGTCCATCACGGGCTGGATCGCCATGGCGCGTTTTATCCGCAACCAGATCCTCATCATCCGTGACCGTGACTACAACGTGGCATCCCGCTGCATCGGCACCCCCACCTCCCGCATCGTGGTTCGCAACCTGCTGCCCTACCTCGTGTCGGTCATCATGCTCCGCATGGCCCTGACCATCCCCGCCGCCATCGGCAGCGAGGTCTTCATCACCTACATCGGCCTCGGCCTCTCTGTCGAGGTGCCTTCTCTGGGCAACCTCATCAACGATGGCCGCAAGGTCATGATGCAGGCCGGCCTGCGCTATCAGCTGCTCTACCCCACCATCATCCTCAGCTTCGTCACCATCGCGTTCTACCTCATCGGCAACGCCTTCTCTGACGCAGCCGACCCCAAGAACCATCTGCAGTAAGGAGGAACAGGCATGAAAAAGAATGAACTGATCCTCTCTGTGCGGGATCTCAACATCAAATTCAATCTGCGTGGAAAGATCCTCCACGCCATCCGGGGCATCGACCTCGACGTCTACCACGGCGAAGTCCTCGCCATCGTGGGCGAGTCCGGCTCGGGCAAGAGCGTGTTCACCAAGTCCTTCATGGGCCTGCTGGACTCCAACGGCTCCATCACTTCCGGCACCATCGACTACTTCGGTGCCGATGACCACCAGCCCATCCGGCTCTCCGAGTTGAAAAAGGAGAAGGACTGGCTGAAAGTCCGCGGCCACGAGATCGCCATGATCATGCAGGACCCCATGACCAGCCTGAACCCTCTGAAGACCATCGGCGACCAGATCATGGAGGCCGTGGAGCTCCATCAGGGCCTCAAGGGCGCTGCCGCCAGAGAGAAGACCCTCGAGTATCTGCGGGATGTCGGCATCGCCGACCCTGAAGTGCGCTTCAAGCAGTATCCCCACGAGTTCTCGGGCGGTATGCGCCAGCGCGTCGTCATCGCCATTGCCGTAGCCTGCAACCCGCAGATCCTGATCTGCGATGAGCCCACGACGGCTCTGGACGTGACCATCCAGGCCCAGATCCTCGAGCTGCTGAAGGAGATGCGGGTCAAATATAACCTCACCATCATCCTCATCACCCATGACCTCGGCGTCGTGGCCAACATCGCCGACCGTGTGGCCGTCATGTATGCCGGCGACATCGTGGAGATCGGCACCTCGGATGAGATCTACTACGACCCCCGCCACCCCTACACCTGGGCGCTGCTGTCCAGTATGCCCCAGATGGGCGTGAAGGGCGAAGACCTGTTCAACATCCAGGGTACGCCCCCGAACCTCTTCACGGAAATTCACGGCGACGCTTTCGCGCCCCGCAACCCGCTGGCGCTGAAGATCGACTTCGTCAAGCGTCCCCCTTATTTTGATGTCAGCACGACCCACCGGGCCAAGACCTGGCTTCTCGACCCCCGCGCACCCAAGATAGAACCGCCCGCCGCTGTGCGGATGCTGCAAGAGGAGGGCAAATAACATGGCAGACGAACGCGAAGTTCTGGTCGAGGTAAAAAACCTCGAAGTGACCTACGGCTCCGGCCGCAAGGCTTACAAGGCCGTCAAGAACGCAAACTTCACCATCTATAAGGGCGAGACCTTCGGTCTGGTGGGCGAGTCCGGCTCGGGCAAGACCACCATCGGCCGGGCCATCATGCGCATCCTGCCCACCTCCGGCGGTCAGGTGCTCTACAAGGGCCAGCAGATCAACGGCAAGATTTCCCACGCGCTGGACAGGCAGGTCATCAAGGAGATGCAGATGATCTTTCAGGATCCTCAATCTTCCCTGAACGAGCGCGCCAAGGTGAGCTACATCGTGGGCGAGGGCCTGATGAATGTCCGGCCCGACCTCTCCGCCGCCGAGCGGGACGAAAAAGTCCGTCAGGCGCTGCTGGATGTGGGCCTGCTGCCCGAGTTTGCGTCCCGCTTCCCCCACGAGTTCTCGGGCGGCCAGCGCCAGCGCATCGGCATCGCCCGGGCTCTCATCGTGGAGCCGGAATTCATCATCGCCGACGAGCCCATCTCGGCACTGGATATGTCCATCCGCGCCCAGGTCCTGAACCTTCTGCGCCATATGCAGAAAGAGCGCGGCATCACCTACCTCTTCATCGCCCATGACCTCTCCGTCATGCGCTACATCTCCGACCGCATCGCCGTCATCCACAAGGGCGACATCGTGGAGCTGGCCGACGCCGAAGAGTTGGTGACCCACGCCATCCACCCCTATACCCGCAGCCTGCTGTCGGCCATCCCCATGCCCAGCCCCCGCCGCGAGCGGCAGAAAAAGCTGCTGGTCTATGACCCCTCCATGCACGACTACTCCACGGAGGCTCCCCAGTGGCGGGAGCTTCGGCCCCGTCACTGGGTGCTCTGCAGCGCCTCCGAGGCCGAAGACTGGTGCCGGGAATCGTAAACTTTTTCTTGCGTTTTTCTCATTGTGGCCTCTCTGTTTATTGACTTTTGTTCTCTGCTCTACTACAATAACAGGAGTGGCTTTGTAACAAAACGAAACAAAACATTGGCCCCCGCGCGGGTCTACAAACATAAAGGAATGAGAAATTGATGACGACGCAGAATCCTGTTTACGCATCCCAGGCCAAGCCCTGGCTCAAGTATTACGACCAGAAATTCATCGATCAGACCCTGCCTGCCCTCTCGGCCTTTGAGTATGTCTGCCAGCGGAGCAAGAACCACCTGAACGACACGGCTCTGGAATACTACGGCCGCAAGTTCACCTACGCCGACCTCATCGTCAACGTAAAAAAGACTGCCGCCGCCCTGCGGGGCGCCGGGGTGAAAAAGGGCGACATCATCACGGTGGTCAGCATCATGACCCCGGAGATCATCGCCCTGTTCTACGCCGCCGACATGATGGGAGCCACCCTGAACCTTGTGGACCCCCGCTACAGCGTCGAGGGCATCCGTGAGTATATCGAAGAGGTGGATTCCCACCTGCTGGTCTGCCTGAACGTGGTGTACGAGCGCTGCCGTCAGGCCGCAAAGCGCACCAACGTGGAAAAGGTCATCGTCCTCTCTCCGGCCGACTCTCTGCCCCCGGTGATGGCCGTAGGTTACAAGCTGACCACCCCCGACAAGAACAAATATGCTTCCAACGTCATCCGCTGGAAGCAGTTCATCAAGGGCGGCGAGGGCCAGAGCACCGCTGCGGAGCCCTATGACCCAGACCATGCCTGCGTGGTGGTACACACCGGCGGCACCACCGGCTCCCCCAAGGGGGTCATGCTGACGGACGACTGCTTCAACGGCATCGCCCTGCAGTTCCAGGCTTACCCCAAGCTGTTCCACCGGGGGCAGAAGCTGATGAACGTGATGCCCCCCTTTATCGCCTACGGCTTTGCCTGCGGCATCCATCTGCCCCTGGTGCTGGGCTTTACGGTGGTGATCATCCCCAATCTGGACCCGGCCAAGCTGGGCAGTCTGGTGCTGAAGCACAAGCCCGAGCATATGTTCGGCGTGCCCACCCACTACCAGCAGCTGGCCGCAGACCCCAAGCTGCGGGACAAGGACCTTTCTTTCATCATCAACTACGCCGCCGGCGGCGACTCCCTCTCCCGGGGGGCCGAGCAGACCGTCAACGATTTTCTGGCTGCCCACGGGGCCCGGTACCCCATTGCCAAGGGCTACGGCATGACTGAAGTGTCCTCGGCAGCCACGGTGGCCGCCGGGCTGGACAACAAGCCCGGCAGTGTGGGCATCCCCATGGTGAACACCGTGGTGGCGGCCTTTGAGCCGGGCACCGATCAGGAGCTGCCCATCGGCCAGCGGGGCGAGCTGTGCATCTCCGGCCCCTGCCTGATGAAGGGCTACTACAATAAGGCTGACGAGACGGCCATGATCCTTCGCCGCCACCCGGATGGCCGCATCTGGGTCCACACCGGCGACATGGGCTATCTGGACGAGGACGGCTTCGTCTACCTCGACTCCCGCATCAAGCGTCTCATCATCCGCCACGACGGCTTCAAAGTCTTCCCCTCCATGATCGAGAATGTCGTCAGCCGCCACCCCGCTGTGCATCAGTGCTCTGTGGTGGGCTGCACCGACAAGGACCATGTGCAGGGCCGTCTGCCCTTCGTCTACATCGTGCTCAAGGCCGACACCACCGCCAAGAAAAAGCAGGTGATCCGGGAGCTGGAGCGGATGTGCGCCGAGGAGCTGCCCGAATACGTCCAGCCCGTGGCCTACAAGTTTATTTCCAGTATGCCCATGACCCCTGTGGGCAAGGTCGATTACCGTCAGCTCGAAGCTGACATCTCCCCCCGCGACTATTGATTTTCATGAAAGGACTCTTCTGCCATGAACAAGCGTTTTGCAAGTCTGGCGGTCTCTGCCCTGCTGCTCGTCTCCCTGCTCAGCGTCCCCGCGCTGGCCGAGGGGACTGAGGCCGCTGCGGACGCCGCCGGCGATGATCATGTCATCGTCACCCTGAACCCGGAGGCTGCCCTGCAGCCCGAGACTCCGGCGGAAGCCGCGGCTTCTGCCACCGAGACGGCTCAGGCCGACCCGGTCCCTTCTGCGTACGACGCAGCCTCAGCAGCGACCGCTGCTAAAGCCGAGGTCAAGGCTGATGGCACCAAGGACGAGCAGCTCACCTACGTCGCACTGGGCGACAGCATCGTGTCCGGCGTCGGCCTGGCCGATGTCCAGTACAGTGCGCGCTCCGGCTACAGCGTCGATATGGCTCCCAACTTCCATGGCTACTCTCCCGACTGCTATGTCGGCAAGGTGGCTGCAGCTCTCGGCCTCGACCGTGACCACGCCATCAACCTCGGCCTGCCGGCCCTGACGGCTCCCGACCTCGCGGACATGATCCGGTACGGCAAGATGCCCCAGATGAACATGGCGTCCGGCTGCGAGTACAACTACCCTGAGTTCCAGGACTACATCCGCAAGGCCGACGTCGTCTCCGTCCAGATCGGCTCCAACGACGCCTTCGTTCCCTGCATCGTGGCTCTGGGCAACGCCACCAACTGGAAGAGCGAGAAGCTGGCCGCTACCATTCTGGCCGGCGATCTGCGCAATGAAGGTTCCGGCTCCACCATGTCCACCATCTACCGCAGCATCAAGGCGATGGACCTGACCAAGGCCGAGAGGGACGCCACCTGGAATCTGCTCTTCTCCGGCATGAGCAAGATCTGCGACGAGACTTACCCCAAGACCACCGCAGCCCTCATCTCCATCGTGCAGGAGATCCGCAATCTCAACCCGGATGCCCAGATCATCCTCGTGGGCTACACCAACCCTGTGCCGCTCATCCCCTGCTGGCGCAGCTACTTCAACAAGCTGAACAAGTTTGAGAAGCAGATCGCCAAGACTTATAACTTGACTTATGTGGCCATCCCCAAGGCAAAGACCGACCTGGATGTCCACCCCACCATTCAGGGCCACGAGTACATCGCCAACAAGATCGTCAACGCCATCGACGTGAAAGCTGAATAATTTCTGTACTGACCATCCTGCAAAGAACGCCCGCTTCCAACTGGAAGCAGGCGTTCTTTTTTGCGTGTGATTCGTTTTTAAGCGGCCAGCGCTTTTTTCAGGTTGGCAAGGACGGTATCGCTGTCCTCACAGCAGACAAGGACCACCTCGCCGGAGGGAAGAGTCTCCACTTTCGCGTTCTTGGCGATCTGATACTGGTCCTCGAGATAATGCTCCATGGACTGCTGCTCGCTCTCCACATAGGCATTCAGGGCGTCTACCACGTCCTGCGTTCTGCCCTCGGCAGGCTTGACGATGGCAAGGCCATAGCTCTGCACCATCATT
>OMDO01001431.1_pt1 | contig 10740 bp, 5 predicted proteins | sample 1674051 | NCBI WGS metagenome assembly OMDO01 (sample SAMEA103958138, study PRJEB25191) | human gut metagenome | biome: human-associated habitat [ENVO:00009003]; feature: intestine environment [ENVO:2100002]; material: feces | place: Germany | collected 2013/2015 | reverse complement strand
AGTTTCGCAAGGATGCGAAACCAACAGAGCGTTCATATGGCAAGTGTGGTGGTGCAAAGCAAAGGATAGTGCGGGTTTGGAAGGTTTATGCGGGGCGAGGGGGTGTGTGATAATAATATAAAAAGCGGTCACAGCATATCACCGTGACCGCTGCATATTCAAATTATTGCTTTGCGTAACACCGCCGTTCAGCTAATCTTAGCTGACCGCCTACAATTCCAAAGGCGGAATTGTCAGCGGCGACTCGCCGCCCGCCCGCACGCACGCTCAGGCTCTGGATTTTATGATGTCGACCATTTCGCCGACGTTCTTCATCGAAGAAACCTCGCCCATCTTGAAACGGATACCGAATTCGTCTTCTACAGCGGAGATGAGGTTGATATGCTCGAGGCTGTCCCAGTCCTCTATATCATCTGCTGTTGTGCCTGCTTCGACCTCGATATCGTCATCGTCGAATACGTTTCTGAAAACCTCGTTTAATCTTTCGTAAATTTCCTGCTCGCTCATTTTACTTGTTCCTTTCTACAGTAATATACTTGTTTTTAGGCTCGTAGCCCGAAAGCGAAAGCTCCCATACGGTGTTGCCGTCTGCGTCCTCGCTGACATTCGTAAAGCCGAAGTCGCCGTACAGCTCTTTCACCATTTTATTCTTTGCGGTGGGGTAATAATATCCCTTTACCGTCTTAAGTCCACGCTGTTTTGCTCTGTCGCAGAGATTGTCGAGCATTGCGTATTCCATATCACGCTTAAGCACACGACAGCTCATAAGCCATAAATCTATGTCGAGCGTATCGCCGTTCACCTTGCCGATAACTACCGATACTATACCGTTGTCGCCGAACTTGTCGGCAAGCCTGCCGTACAGCCTGATATAGCTGTCATCTGCGAATACCTGCTCCATTTCTGCGGTCGTAAAACGCTTTGTGGTGAGGTTGAACTGGTTGCTCTTGTTTGTAAGCTGTGTTATGCGAGGGAGATAGACAGGCAGGAAGTCATCTATCACAGCCACCATCTCAAGACTGTGAAGATACTCGCCGTAGTCGGTGAACTGTGCCTGCTGTGCGGCTCTTACCGCATTCTCCTTGTACATTTCGTTACGCTTTAAATCATCGCTTGAAAAAGCGGTTATCTCAAAGAAGCGTGAGCGGTCTACCACTCTTATATAATCCTCCGGACGCTCCATTTTGGGAACGGCTACTGTAGGCAACTGTGCGGAAACTATCGCACGCTCGGCAGGGTTATCATCAAGGAATACAAGCGCATCCTGTCCGATGTTGAGTTCTGTCGCTATTGCCTCGATATTTCTGTCCTTGTTATCCCAGTTTGCCTTTATCATTATGAAATCATCGGGCTTTAAACTGCCCTCGGGGTGATTAAGACCTGCAAGGGCGTTTTCTTCATCGTTCTTCGAGCAGACGGTGAGCATTACGCCTGTATCCTTCACAAGTCCGAGATACTTCTGGAATTCGGCATAGACCTGTCCCATATGGGTTTCCTGTCCGATTTCGATACCGTCAACACCGTCATCTCCGACAACTCCGCCCCATAATGTATTATCAAGGTCGAGTACAAGCGCTTTCTTGTTCTTGCCGAACACCGACTTTATTATTGCCGCTAAATTGAATGCAAAGTCGGGTATCGCAGGAACGCACATTGCGTACTTGTACAGGTGCCAGTAGGACGGCTCGCTCCACTTGTCAAGACCGTAGCAGGCGCTGACATAGTTTATATCATTGATATAAAAACTCTCGTGCGATGCGGCATAATCGGCAAACGCTGTGTTCAGCCTGTTTATGAAATTCACTCTGCCTCGGCAGTCAAACGCATCACGGTTGCCCATAAGCCTGAAATACGGCTGTTCAAAGTTATTCTGTATAACGGGGCAGTGGTAGCGCTCGGCTATCTTTTCCCACATTGTTTCAAAATATTTCATCTGCTCGGCAAAAAGAGCGTCTGTCTGCTCCTTGCTGTCGGTTATCGCAGGATATTTCAGAATATTGCGGTTTGATGTATGAACGAAAATAAGGTCGGGTGAGAAGCTGTCAAGCTCCTCATTTCCGAATACTGCATCCTGCCAGTAACGGTTGTACTCCGACTCGTAGAAGGTCGGCTCGATACCGTAGTTCAGCAGGAATAATTCGAGCATATTTATTATATCGTTCGTGGTTGAGCCGCCGAGAACGGCGATTTTTTTCTTTATACGCACACTGCCGTCTGACAGGAGCTGTCTTTTTATAGAGCGTTTCTTTTTCAGCAGATAACCGCTGTCGAAGGGGTATTCAAGTTCTTTCATAGGTGTGTCCTTATTTCAAGCAATTAAATCATATTATCAATTATCTCATTGAAGTGCTTTTTATATCCCTATCCCCCTGACCCCCTTTCCCCCGGAAAGGGGGAGAATACGGGGGCTGACGCCCCTGCGACCCTTTCCGGCTTCACAGAAGCCGGGATTACAATCGTTGAAATAGTGAATATAAAAACACTTTTTAAATGTTTCTTATATATGAGAAGTAGTCGCAGTTGCCGCCCGCAACGGTATAGGCGCAATTTGCAAACAGCAGATCGGTCGCATCGACCTGCTTGCAAAATTTTATTGCGTTTACCTCGCAGTAGCGCAGGTCAAGCACATAGATATTATCAAAGCTCTCGGTGAAGAACGGGATAAGTCCGTTGCCGTAGCTTTCCTTGATAACGACCAGATTTCTGCCTGTCTTTGCGTTGGTCTTTATATGGGCGATGAGATCGTCACTGCCTAAAAACGACAGGTAGTAATAGCTTGCGTTGTCACAAAGGAAAAGGCTGCTGTCATAGCCGTTGCTGTAATAACGGTCGTAATATGTGGTTTTCAGCTTATCCTCATTCGGAGAATAGTAGACCGTATAGGTTTCGGGATCGTTATTAAGATGCTCATCGGACGAATAGTAATACATCGAGCCGACATAGCCGCCGCAGGTTTCCTTGCGGTATTTTTTTATATCGGGTACCTTTACTCCTGCAGTTTTGCAGAACACCTGTGCGGCATAATATGCGCCGAGCGGCATCCAGTGGTGGTCCGTCCTTGAGTATATCTCCTCTGAGGTGTGCTTTGACAGAGTATCATACACGCTGACATTTGTAACGCCCGTGCTTTTAAGTCCGCTTTCGATATAATCTATCTTATCTTTCTGAAGCTCGGTGTAGCCCTTGTATTCGGTCGGATTGTAGAAATCGACAGAGGTCGGTATTACCATAGAATATACCGTCACTTCGGGAAGCGCCGACTGGAACGCCTTTACATCGGTCATATATTGGTCGCAGTAGCCGTATGTACCGCCGTAGAACATAATTCCACGGTAGTGATTATCCATTCCTGCGACTAATATGCCGTTGTCGCCTATCGCCCTGTAGCTGTTTATATCGCTGTTGCTTGCGGGAGCGGAGCTTTCTTCGGCGGAAGTATCCGGCGGTAACGTTTCGGGAGCGGAGGTATCGGGCTGTTCGGTTTCTTCGCTTTCGGTGTCCGAAGGAGCTTCCGATGATACAGGGTCGGATGGTAGGGTGTATGCCGATGTGTCCTTGCCGCTTGCGTTGCTGTCGGGGAAAACCTCCGAGCATCCGCAGGCGAGCGATAATGTCAATATAAGCGCTGTTATCTTCGGGAGCTTTTTCATACTGCTCCTCCTTTCAGAAAACCTGTCAAAGATTTACTTTGAAAGTAGGTTGTTCTTTATACCCTCTGCATTTTCACCGACAGCGGAGAATGTACACATTGTGAACAGAACGTCGGTAATGCCGTTATCCTTTATAAAGTCGGGTGCGTAAAGGTCAAAGTAGCGGATGTCGCAAACGTAGATTTCCTCAAAGGAATCTATGAAGAAGGGAACTTCGGCATTGCCGTAGCTGTCCTTGAAGATGCAGAGCTTTCTGCCGTTCTTGTTTGCGGTTTCTATCTTTACTATCTTCTGATCGCCGCCCATAAAGGTCGAATATGCGCCGCTTGCGGGCTGATCTACAAATATGCTGTGGAACTGTGTGAGCTGCTCGTCAGCCTTGAAGTCGGTGGTATAATAAGTGGCGGTGTAATCTGTAGAGGGGATATAGTAGGTGAAGGTATCGGGGTCGTTCTTGATACGCTCGTTATAATCGGTAAATGCGTACATTGTTCCGACAAAGCCTTCTATCGTTTCCGTCTTGTAGGTTGAAAGCTCTTTTACGGGTACCTGTGCCATTTCACAGAAAGCCTTTGCCGCATAATATGCGCCGAGGGGTTCCCAGTGGTGATCGGTACGGGTATAGATGTACTCGTTTGTGTGCGCCTCAAGTGCGGCGTATCCGTCAACGTTTATTACGTTCACCAGCTTGTTTGCAATGCTGTTTATCGAATCCCTGTGGCTTGCGTTGTATTGTTCGTAGCCATCGGGAAGGTAGTATGCGCCTGCTGTAGGCACTACCATATTGAATACGTTTACCGATGAGCCTACCTTTTCCTTGAACTCGTTAAGGTATGACGCATAGTTTGCACCGTCGCCGCCGCCGTAAAGGGAGATGCCCCATGTATGACCGTCTATGTCAACGACAAGCTGGCCGTTTGTCTGAACGCCGTCAACGCCGACAGGCTTCTTATTTTCGGACGATGATTCATCGGCAGAAGCTGTGCTTTCTGAAGATGCGGATGAATTATCGCTTGTTGTATCGCTTTTTGTATTATCCTTGCTTTCTGCAGCGGAGCTTTCCACTACACTGCTTTCGTTTTTGCTGTCCGTAGCGGAGCTTGTATTCTGTGATGAGCAGGCGGAAGCCGACGTCAGAATTGACGCACAGGCAAGTATTGCCGCTGTTAACTTGATATTGAGCTTCATAGTATGTCCTTTCTTTATGCGGGGTAAATATATCGCCGAATATATTATACCAACTTATTCTCTGTAGTTAGGACTTTAATCATTCCGATATAAAGCAGATTGCTATAAATAAACAACTTAACAATCTTTCGGATTTCTTTATTCTTTTCACGGGAGGGGCAAGTTAGGCAAGGATGCCTAACGTATGTACCAAAAGTTTTGCAGGGATGCAAAACCGTAAAGTACATACAACCCCTCCTCTACAAAAAATACATAATGATATCACATAAATCAACGATGAAATTTCTGACTTTTTGCTACCCGTAAATGTAAATTCTTGTCCTATTGTAGTATATCACACTATCGTGTCAAGTTCAAGGATTTTCACTTAAGTTTCAGCCGGCAAAACGTTATATTTACTGTAAATGTCACGGGTTATGACTATTCCGCCGGGGAGGGCATATTCGCTCTGCATATAGTCGTAATAATCTCCGGGGGTGATTATGCCTGCGGTCTTTACTATATCGGTTCCTGCCTTGCTGAGTATATAGTCCGCAAGGAAAACGCAGTTTGTACTCATAACGAAATAGGTCTTGAATCTGCCGCTTTTAAACTTAAAGAACCGTGCGTGTGTGCCGTTCCACAGCGAACTGCAATAATCGTCAAAATCCGCAATATCGGCGATGGGGCTGTTTTCGGTTGCAAGCTGATAGGGCGGTTTCCAGCGTGTGATGTTTCGTTCGAGCTTTGCTATGCCTTTTCTGACTTTTGCAAGCTGTTTTTCCGACAGCTTTATGCCGAAATCGAACACCATCTGCAAATCGTGATAGACGCAGAAATTTATATACTTGTCAAAATCCGCTTTGAAAAGCACACCGTCACCGATGCCTCCGAAAAGCCTTTCCGACGCTTTATCGTAATTTCCGTAGGATATTACAGTACCGTTCAGCACAATGTCGCAATGTCCTATAGAGCCTACTCCGTCGGCGCTGACGTGGATAAGAACGTGTATATCGGGGGTGCCGGCGCTTTTTTCGTAACGCTCCTCGTTTTGCAGTTTTTCAATATCTATCTCACGGGAATCAAGCCGCTCGGTATAGCTGCGCAAGGTTTTCAGCGGTATGAACGTGGTTATGACCTGCGGAAGCGAAAAGCGTATCCTGCGGCGGATGATGCCTTTGGCTTTATTCGGAGCGGCCTCACGGATAAACAGCCTCAGCTCGCCTGCACCGTAAATTATGCAATATAGTCCGATGACAACAAGCATACCTTGACTTCCCATAAGAGTGCCGAAAAGCATAATAATGCCGAAAACGCTGAAGAATATTCCGGAAAAAAAGTCATAGAACGCATCGGGAACGGCATTTTTAAGGGCTGTGCCGAAGTCGATGAATTTCACAAGGGCATTAAGAAAAACGTAAAGCGAGAATATAAACGACAGAAGCGCAAGAGTAGCGGCGGGGAAGAAAACGGATATTAGTCCTATTATAATGTTTCCGACACCGCTGAACACGGGCAGCCGCTGATGTCTTGCGTAGGCACGGATAAGGCGGTGGATACCGTTTGCGACGATAAAGATACCGCCCAGCCTTGCGGCAGGCTCTACCACTATTTTTCCGTTTACAAGTACAAGTATACCGACAGTGATAAGCCCTGCACCGTACAGGAGCAACCACGTTATATTGAAGTTCTTTTTTATATTCGGCTTTACGGTCATAATATGCTTTTACTTCTTTCTATAAATATTTTTTATAATGTCTAACGGGGGGTTGGGGCGTAGCCCCAAGCGGGGTGAGGGCGGCAGCCCCACACTCAGCCCCGGCATGGATGCCGGGCGTGTATGCCCAAGGGCTTTGCAAGGACGCAAAGCCAACCAAGCATACACAGCCCTTCACCACGGGAAGGGGTTTGGGGTTAGGGCTAGAAATTTGCACTTCATATTGAAAATCACACTTTTTCTACTAACCTATCGTCTATAAAACCATCTTGATTTTTACAAGAAAATATGGTACAATAACTATCGCAACTTTACTGTGCGGTCACGGGGTGAAAACCGTGAGGAAAGTCCGAGCATCACAGAGCAGGGTAGCTGTTAACGGCAGCCGGAGGCGACTCCAGGGCGAGTGCAACAGAAATATACCGCATTGTTTTACAGTGTAAGGGTGGAAAGGCGAGGTAAGAGCTCACCACGGGGCAGGCGACTGTTCCTGTCTGTAAACCCTATCCGATGCAACACCGATTGGTTTCGGGGGTAAACCGTCTGCTCGGCGGTCCCGATTTAAGGTGGCTTGAGGTCTGCGGCGACGCAGGGCGTAGATAGATGATCGCACACGACAAAACTCGGCTTACAGGTAAAGTTGCTATATTGATATTGTGCCGGCTCGAAAGGGTCGGCTTTTTGTTTTTATAAAGCCGCTCGGTTATCGGGCGGCTTTGCTTGTGAAAACAAATTTTATACTGATTGAAAATAAACTGTGACAGAAAAAAGTTTTAGGACAGTAGTGCTATAAACTTCAATCCCCATCATAGTTGGCTCGGCTTGACCGAGTAGCAGAACCTCACACTTTTTCGAGGCGGGCATGGATGCCCGAAGTTGAACGCCCAAAGTTTTGCAAGGATGCGAAACCAACAAAGCGTTCATTAAAAGGCAAGGGCGATGGTGCTTTTCGAGGGATAGTTGTACTTTTGCAATGATTGTAAGAGTGACAGCATTCGGTGCAACGGGAGGCGCAAGCAAGGCAAGGATGCCTTAAGCGTGTGTGCCCAAGGGCTTTAAGCACGGATGCTTACAAGTGGTCGCAAAAAGTCGGTGCAGGACGCACCGACCGCAAACGACCACGATTGCAATGGACGCAAAGCCAACCAAGCACACACAGACGCTCACCCTACGAAAAGCGAGTGGGATAGTGCGGTTTTGGGAGGGTTGGTGTGAGGCGAGGGGATTGAATCTGATGTGAGCGCTACCATAAAAGCTGCTAAGACATTAACAATCCCCACCGTCTTGACGGCAGACCGACTTAGTAATTATAAAAGTCGGATATATCACATAAAAACGCTGTAAAATTTAGGCTTGTGCCTTGCCGTCAAGCCACCTCCCCTTTTTCGAGGGGAGGCAAGGGTGATGGTGCGAGGCAAGGGATAGTGTGGATGCGAAACTGGCAAAGCGTTCATTCAAAGGCAAGTATGGTGCTTGGCTGAATTATCGTTCCTTTTAAATATTTAATAGTTATTGGGTTTTACTTGCTGATTATCTTTTCGGCGGCGGAGGCAAGGTAGAGCGAGCCTGTGATCATCGCTATATCCTTTGTTCCTGCCTTTAGCGTCGCCTGCGATATTGCGCTGTTAAGATCGCCGCAGGCGGCAGCGCGTACTCCCTGCTCTATAGCAAAGCGTGTAAGCTGAGAAGCGGGTACGCAGCCGGGCATAAAGCCGTCAACGAATATTACATCTTCGAAGCGGGGGAGAATTATTTTAAGGGCGGTCTGCCAGTCCTTGTTTGCCATCATACCGACTACGGCGTGTATTTTTCTTTTGTCGCAGCTCAGCAGTTTTTCGGCGGCTCTCATTGCGGAGGGGTTGTGCGAGCCGTCTATGATGCAGGCAACGCCGTTCACGCTTACCTCCTCCATTCTGGCTCTGAGGGCGGATCTTTCAAGTCCTGTGAACACACTGCTGTACTCTATATTCAGTATACGGCAGGCCTCTATGGCGCACAGTGCATTTTTTATCTGATGTTCACCGGACATAACGAGATGATAATTCATACCCTTGTATGAAAAGAACACATCGGTAATATCCATATGGAGCATCTGCACTCTTGACATATCGGGGATAATTTCTTCGCAGTTATACTCACGGCATTTATCGTCAATGACACGCATTACCTCTTTTGCCTGTCCCGGATATACTATGCACGGAACGGACGGCTTTATTATGCCTGCCTTGTGACGTGCTATTTCGGCAAGCGTATCGCCAAGCACATCGGTATGGTCGAAATCTACCGATGTTATAACGCTGACAGCGGGATTTACAACGTTAGTGCAGTCAAGAAGTCCGCCTATGCCGGTTTCTATAACGGCAACGTTTACCTGCTCCTTATAGAAATAAAGCAGGGCTATGGCGCAAAGTATCTCAAACTGTGAAAAGCCGTCAAAGCCTGTCTGTTCGACTGCCTTTTTCACCTGTCCGCAAAGAAGCGCAAAGGCAGGGCGTGAGATATATTTGCCGTTTACCTGTATGCGTTCTTCGATGCACTCAATATAGGGCGATGTGAATTTTCCTACGCTCTTGTTGTCGGCTTTTACAGCGTTGCTTATATATTCGCATACGCTACCTTTTCCGTTTGTTCCTGCAACGTGAACTATTTTAAGCTCGTTTTGCGGATTGCCGAGAAGCCTCATAAGAATAACAAATCTTATAAGGTCCTTTACAGGCGTACCGGATTTTGTGAAAGAACCGACGTATTCAAATGCCTGTTCGTATGTCATGTGGGTTTCCTTTCGCATTTTCTTCTTTTACTCAAAACACAATTTCTTCATTTCATAAGTGCGATAAAGCTCTTTGCCTTATTTACTATCAGCTTGTCGTTATCATAGACGAGCAGGTTATGCGCCTGTCCTATGCCTACCCAGCGTATCTCGGAAATTTCTTCAAGCTGGGGGGTGTAATCATAATTTTTTGCACGGGCGACAAAATACACAACTTCCTTTTTTGCGTCCTTGCGTGGCGAATATGTAACCGTTTCTCTGAAGCCTGAGTCAATATAAACGTCTATGCCGGTTTCCTCTTTTATTTCACGTTTTGCGGTTTCTTCTTCGGTTTCGCCGTTTTCAACGTGTCCTTTCGGGAATGACCAGTAGCCCGACTTGATGTGCTTTATAAGCAATATTTCCGTATTGCCGTGAAATTTTCTGTAAACAATACCGCCGCAGGACTTTTCATAAGTCATCTGCTCCGAACACCTCCTTGTGTCTGACCGCTTGCTTTGTCAAAGCATTAAAACACGGTGCAGTTGTTTATAATCGTTTATATTATAGCATGTTTTTCACAAAAAGTCTATAGCGAAGGGGTGTAAATGATAGTGGGGTTGGGAAAAAGAGGTGGTTTTTAGTTGGTTGGAGGGGAAAAGCCACGGCGGGTTATACACCTTGCCTTTCTGTTTTTCTACCCCCATGTGTCCAATTTTAGTATAGCACTTCAAGGGGTAGTGCGTTTTTGGGAGGGTTGGTGGTGTAAAGCAATCCCTCCGTCTTGACGGCAGAAAAGTTTGGTGAATAAAAAGGCGGATGTGTCGCAATTAAAACGCAACAAGACAACAGTTTGTGCCTTGCCGTCAATCCACCTCCCTTTGACAAGGGAGGCAAGGGTGGTAGTGCTTTTCGAAGGATAGTGCGGATTTGGAAGGGTTAGTGCGAGGCGAGGGATAGTGCGAAACGAACAGAGCGTTCATTAAAAAGGTAAGGGTGTTGGCGATTTGCTACGTTTTGCGAAACCGGCAAAGCGTTCATATGGCAAGTGCGGTGTCTGCAATTTATGTGCGGTTGTGATAAATTGTAGAAATATTTGTAGGGTGAGGGTATGTGTGTGCTTGTATGGTTTTGCATCCACGCAAAACTCAGGGCACACACGCTAAGGCATCCTTGCCTTGCTTACCTCTCCCGAAACATCATTGCAATTATCAAAAAGCAAGTTAATAGAATTATTATGTAAAATGTAATCTTATTTTATCCTTGATACTTAACATATTAAAAACACTCAGAAAATCAAAAAACATCGATGCAACGGGAGGGGCAAGCAAGGCTAAACACCCATTTTCAATAATTATGTAGTTTTTCGCAGACATAAGCCACGGCGGGTGCCGTGGCTTTTTAGTATTTATCTTTGGTAACAAGCTACCGATAGTTCTTTTTGTCGGACAGCACTT
>OMDO01001425.1_pt1 | contig 10765 bp, 9 predicted proteins | sample 1674051 | NCBI WGS metagenome assembly OMDO01 (sample SAMEA103958138, study PRJEB25191) | human gut metagenome | biome: human-associated habitat [ENVO:00009003]; feature: intestine environment [ENVO:2100002]; material: feces | place: Germany | collected 2013/2015 | reverse complement strand
TGTGGGCGCGATTCTGGCGGTCATTCTGATCGCCCGGACACCGATGCCGCTTTGACAGAATAGGAGAAACTGACAATGATTGTTCTTACAGAGCAGATAGAGATTCCGGCTTCCTATGAAAAATTAAAGGCATGGACTGCTAACTTTGAGGAAGAGTTTGTGAAATGGAGTCCCTACCACATCGAATGCAATCTCTATAACGGAAACTATAACGCAGGAAGCAAGATCCGCTTCCGCGAGATCGTCATGGGGCTGGACTACGATGTGACCGGCACAATTACGGAATGCGAACAGGATGAGAACCACTTCCGCATTGTATTCCGGAGCGACAAGAAAACGGCGTTCATCACCTTTGAAGGGAAAAGAACCGAAACCGGATGCCATTTCTCTCACACCGAGGCTTTCGGCATGACAACACCGGTAATTGGGGCGATCATGAACTTCCTGATTTTCAAGGTGTTTTTTAGGAAAAAGGCAAACTGGCGACTGATCCGGGACGATATGATTCTGGATAACAGGTATTTATACGACATTCTGACCGAAGGAAAATACCCGGAACGAATCCCGCTGGACAAGCTGCTGACCGGCGAAGAATCAGCGTCTGAGAAGACTTTAACAAAATCGCAGAAACGCAAAAAGCGATATTTGACGGGGAATAAGCGTGGCAAGAATCCATATGTATCAGGCACTTGACACCATAGAGATTAAAACAGGCAATCAGACGGTACAGGAGATTACTGATGAAATCTGTGTCCTGTAATAGAAGCTCCAATTTGTCAAGCAGAGCTTGCGTCAGAATCATAAGCTGCGGATACCACACGGGAGAGAATCGCAATCAGATTCTCTCCCGTGTGGTATTTCCGCTCTATTCTCTGGGCGGCATTCTGCCGCAGGAATGCTTCTCCGGGCAAAAACCGATGGCTCTGCACTTTGGCATGAAGTAATGGCTGACTGTGTAGTCCCACTCCTCCGAGTAACCGCTCAGCTCCCGACATAGGTCGCTGAACAGTGCGCGGTATTCGTGATATGCACGGCTGCACATCCTCTGGCGCGACATATCCATGAGATTCCGCAGGTTGTGCTTGCAGACGATCCTCGTCTCCATGCCGAGCGGCAGCCCCATCGCGGAATCCTCGCGCGGGACGCCGAGCTCGTCCAGCCGGGCAAGATGCTTCTGAATTTCCATCATCAGTTCATCGTAGACCGCCTTTGCGGCCGAACGCTCCGCAATGCTGGCCGGCGTCACATAGTCAAAGCCATGCTCATAGTTGATATAGCGCGTGCTGGCCTGCAGCCGCGTCGGCTGGCCGCCGATGTGCGTGTACCACTCCCGGATCACCCTTGCCGAATATCCCTCCAGCGTCAGATAGACATCCGGAAACTCAAACGTTCTTCCGTGCCCGCTCTCCAGACAGTCCAGCCCTCTGCGATAGTTCTTTTTTTCATCCGCAGTGTCCGCACCCCAGCAGATCCCTGCTTCAAACCCGATCATCGTGATCGGGTTCTTGCACGTGTAATTCTGAATCATGACTCTTCCCATGGTTCATTCCTCCTGTTCTGCACCAATGCCGTTATGCAATTCTGACAAGCCCCCAGCTGATCCAGTCCCATGCGCTTTCCCGTCCGTTCCGTTCGGTGATGACAAGCCGCTGCTGTTCGTCAAACTGCCACGTGGCGGCATCCAGACCGATATCCGAGGCCATCCAGGCCGGGCGAAAGTTCTTTCCCGTCCAGTCATAAATATCAATATGCTGCGACCAGCCCCAGTCCGGTCCGGTTTTCCAGAACGGCCGGCTTTTTCCGAACCGCCCCCATCGCCAGACGAGGAGCAGCAGCTCCGGCGCTCCGTCATGGTCGATATCGCACCAGAGCAGGCTCTGCACCTTCTGTCCTGCCGCCGAGCGCCAGATCTCACTTCCGTCAGAGACTGCACGAAGCGTTTTTCTGCGCAGACTGAGCTGCTCCGGGCCTTCCTCCGCCATACAGAAACAGTCTGCCTCCTGCCAGACGATCCAGCGCGGCAGAAAACAGCCCAGCCGCCAGAGGAGCAGGACTGCGCCGCAGACAGCCGCCAGCACTGGAAGCAGGAGCCATTTTCTCACCCCTGTACCCAATAGCTTTGCGTCCACCACGGCTTCTCCGGCGTTTCATCCTGATGGAAGCGCCCGTCCGGCGACATCCATTCGCCGATCATCTGCCGCCATTCACTGTCTGTCAGCCGCGCGGACAGCGGCTGACGGAACTGATAGAAGTTATAGACGACGCCGGAGGCGATGCGGAGCGTCCCATCCACCGGTACGATCACATAGATCTGCGCCGGGCGGCCGTTCGCAGCCTGTAAGACCGTTCCGTTCGGATCCGTTGCGATATCTGTCACCAGAGACGCCGGGATCTCCCGTGCGTCGAGATACTCCGCATCTGTCCGGTCTTTGACGGCTTCGATCCAGAAATGCTCCAGCGTGCCGCCGTATTCGCGGATAAGATCATATTCCGCATCCGTCAGGCTTTCGTTTTGCAGCTCCTTCCGGCTGATCGTCTCAAGGCTCCGCGCGAGCGAAGCGAGGCGTGTCAGATTTTCGCGGTCGGCAGGATCCAGAATTCCATATGTCTGAAGCCCGTCTGCCGTCTGCTCCGCCAGTTCCGCGAACCGGCGATAGACCTCCGTCTCCGGTTCCACATAGCCGCGGTCATCCAGCTCCTCCGGAGGGCCGCCGCCCATCTCCGCCATCACCTGCTTGGCATAGAGTACCGTGTCGTGCTTGAGTTCCGTAAAGCTGCCCGCGTAGGTTTCCAGCGCCTTCTTTTTCCACTGCTCCGTCGTCATGAACGACGGGTATCCGGCGCCCTTTTCCTCCAGAAGAGGATTGAGCGTGTACAGCCATCCCGCGTAAAGGCTCGCCGACCACAGCTCCTCCGGCGCTTCCTTTACTGCTTTTCGGAGCATCTGCATCTGCTCCGGGTAGCGTGCGTAAGCCGTATCGCCCTGCTGCGTCAGAATGGACAGCGCCGTCTCAGAGCCGAGCGCCGCCGGCATATCCAACACATCCGGCAGCATCCGCCGTTCTCCCTGTGCGTTTTCCCTGACCTTGTTGAACACCAGCTGCTGCATCACGGCGGCATCCAGCGTAAAGCGCTGCCCCATGAAGCGGAAGCCCTTTCCCTCCTCCGCCAGATCGACGGTTCCCTCCGGGTCGACCACTGGGATGGAGTTGATCTGCGGCGCGGCCAGCGTCCTGATCTGTTCGGTATAGTGTTGATAGGCAGTCTCATCCGCGCGCAGCAGTTCCGTGTCTGGAATGGTGCCGTAGGCAGCCTCGATTGCCGGCAGATACTCATAATAGCCAAGATCGTCACTGGCGCCCGCAAAGAATGAGGTCACGGCATAGAGCTTTTCCCAGCTGTCCGACGCTGTGTCGTGCAGCGCCAGTGTGATCAGCAGCGCCGTGCGGTTCATATCCTCCTTCTTCTGCGTGAAATTGATCTGCCCGTACCACATCATCGCGCGGAAATACGCCTCCAGCGTCTCGTCGCCTTCATAGTAGCCGCGCGGCTTGAACTGGGAATAATCCAGAAGATCTTCCGTTACAGCACACGGGGCAATACCCTCTGCTGCATAAATGGCAGACAACTCCTGCGCAGCAGCATCCTTCACCTGCTCCGGTACCTGAATCTTCGGATCCTGGAGCGCAGCACCCACCGCGAAATACGCTGTGCTGCGCTTTGCCGCATTCTCCCACGCTGTTCCGGTCAGTGCGTCCAGCTGTGCGGCAGATGCGCGCAGCATGTCTTTGCTCAGCGTTTGCAGCTGCGCGGCAAGCTGCTGCTTTTCCGTCCGGTTCAGAAGCAGGCTGAAATACAGGTGATAGGTGTGCATCATGGAATCTACCGTTACAAAATTCGGGATCTGCAGATAGCGATTCCATTCATAGCGGCCGAAAAACTCGGAATAAAAATCCGGCTCGACCACAAACAAATTCTGCGCAAGGATGGCTTTGGCCGTGTCGGAAAGCCCGTTCCACTCCATCCATTCCAGATTTGTGATCTCATGCAAGTCCCCGGATACACTGTAGTCCGGCACAGCTGCAGCCGTCTGCGCGTCAGCGGCCGTGAAACGGAGAAACTGTGGCCGCGCCAACGGCTCCACCGGAACCACTGCCGCTGCTTCCCGCCTGTCCACCGTCAGTTCCTTCCACCGGGCTTCTTTTTTCCGCTGTGCAATCTGATACACAAGTACCGTGCAGGCCAGGAGCAGCGCCAGCACACCGGCTGCGATGGCAATCAGCTCCATAGGCTTGATTCTATGCCGGTTTCCACGTCCATGGGCTGCGGCAGCGCCGCAATACGGGCAGCTGCGCTCATATTCCCGGAGTTCTTTTCCGCACTTTGGGCAAAACATGATACCGCCTCCTTTTCTGTGCTTCTGTTTCACCTCTTTTACAGTTCGAGCTTACCATACAACCGCAATTCTGGCAAGACAAATCCAGAAAAAAGGTTCCTGCCAGCCTAAGCTGCAGAAACCTTTTTCTTAATCTATTGATTGAATTTTCGCCGGTAGGCCGCAAAGGCCTCCCGGATCACCGCGACGGCCTCAGCACGGCCATGGACACTGTCGACTTCCGCGTTGGTATCCGGCTCCAGATGCTTGTAGACGCTGAAAAAATGGCTGATCTCATTGGAGATATGTGCCGGCAGATCGGACAAGGCAGAATATCCGTTGAACATCGGATCGCCAAACGGGATCGCGAGAATTTTGTCGTCCATCGCACCATTGTCGCGCATGGTAAAATATCCGACCGGATAGACCCGCACCAAGCTCATCGGGCGAATTGGCTCGCTGCACAAAACCAGCACGTCCAGCGGATCGCCGTCATCGGCATAGGTGCGCGGGATAAAGCCGTAATTGGCCGGGTAGTGCGTCGAGGTGTAGAGGATCCGGTCCAACCGCAGCGCACCGGTCTGCTTGTCCAGCTCATATTTGTTTTTTGAGCCCTTTTCAATTTCAATCACCGCCAGAAAATCCTCCGGCTGCATCCGCTCTGGGCTGATATCGTGCCATAAGTTCATCGGTCGACCTCCTTTTTCCTGCGCGTTCTTTTTTACGTTTATTGTATCGAATACAGCCCTTTTTGTCAAATAGCGACCGCCTCGCATACAGATGAGAAGCCAGACGGCTATCCTCTACAGCTGTACGCAGATCCCTTTTCATGCTTTGTAGAAGCTGCGCATCATGTGATTCACTCCTGAAACAGTTTTTCTGCCACGGGCAGTTGCATGACTACGATTTGACTACTATCACCTGTAAAACCGAAAAAGCCGGTTTGTCCAGTGTTTTCAATGGTTCCGCAACAATTCAGAAAAGACGGACGTTTTCGCCGAAAGCTGAACATTCCTTGAAAACACAGCATTTTATCCGTTGATGCCTGAAAACTCCGGCCCTGTAGGCAGGACGGCTCAGCCCTTGACGGAGCCGGCGGTCACGCCCTTGACGATATAGCGAGAAAGGAAGATGTACACGAGCAGCACCGGCAGGATGGCGAGCAGGATGAACAGGAATGCGAGCCGCTTGAGCTTAAAATGATAGGCGTGCAGGCCGTAGGCGGTCAGCGCGGAAAAATAGGTGGACAGGATGGCCGTCGCGGCTGCGATGATAAAGCTGTTGAGCATTCCGCGTGGGATGTTGATCGAGCTGTCGTTCCACGCGTTTTTGAGATTCTCCAGGAAATGCCCCTGTGGCAGTGCCTTGAAGCCGCCCTGAAGGTCTGCGTTGGTACGCGAGGCGTTGACGATCAGCATATAAAATGAGAACAGGCACAAAATCGAAAGAAAGATCAGCAGCGCATAGACCAGCACGCGGCTGACGGTCAGCATGGCGTGGGCTTTGCGGCTGTCCGTGGAATTCTTCTTCATTGCGAGCGCCTCCTTAGTTTTCTTCCTGCTTCGTCAGCGACTTGAACACCACAAGGCTCAGAAGGCCCGTGATGATAAAGATCACGACGGAAATTGCGCCGGACATACCGTAGTTCTTGCTTGTCTTGAGGTAATTGTTGAGGTACATGACGAGCGTTGTCGAGGTGCGGTTCGGTGTGCCAAGCCCATTGGTCAGCACCTGCGGCACATCGAACATCTGAAGACCGCCGATGAGCGCCGTGATGATCGTATAGACGAGGATCGGCGTCAAAAGCGGCAGCGTCACCCGGAAGAACACCTGCAGCGACGTCGCACCGTCGATGTTTGCCGCCTCAAACAGGCTCTGGTCGATGCCCATGATGCCGGCCATGAGCAGGATCGTCGTGTTGCCGAACCACATGAGGAAGTTCATCAGGCAGATGAGCCCGCGCACGGTAAAGCGGATGTTGAAAAAGTCGATCGGCGCGTCGATCCAGCCGAGCTGCGTCAGGATCTGGTTGATCGGCCCGACGTTGGAGAACAGCATATAAAACAGCATCGCGAACGCCGATGCCATGATGAGGTTCGGCATATAAATGACGGTCTTAAAGAACTGCTGGCCCTTGATCTTCAGGCGGTAGCTCGTAAAGAAGCACGCGAGCATCAGCGAGATCACGACCTGCGGGATCGCGCCGCAGACCCAGAGCACGATCGTATTTCCGGCATATTTCAGGATATCGATCGTGCCGTTTTTATCGGGCGTAAAGAGCGTGATGTAGTTTTTCAAGCCGACGAAATTCGGCCCGACCTGCGTCAGACCCTCCCGGTAGTTTTCAAAAAAGCTGTTGTAGATCGTCAGCAGCTGCGGCGCAAAGTGAAACAGCGCATAGGCCAGAAAGAACGGCGCGATAAAAATATAGCCCCACTTTGCATAGCTGATTTTGGATCGTTTGGTTTTCAATTTGGGTGCTTTTGTCGTCTGCATCAGATCTCCTCCTCTTATTCTCAGACGTAGTTCCCAGCGGGCCGGAGCGGCCGGTTCGGAATCGCGCCCGAAATCAGCGCCGGGGCAGGGCGTTCGCCCTGCCCCGGGAAGCCGTAGGATTTACGGAGTGACGATGGTCGGATACTTTTCGTTGATGTACTTATAGAAGTTGCTCATGGCCTCGTCCTCGGTGACGGTGCCCTTGCAGTACTCTCTCCAGTTGGCCTGCAGGCCCTCGTTGAGCAGCTGGTCATAGATGGTGTGGTTTTCAAACTTGATGTTCTTGGCAAGGTCACAGAACAGGGCGATGTCGTTCTGGCCGCCGAGGAACTCGCTGCCGTAGGCCGGGTCCTGCGCGACAGTCTCGTTGACCTTCTGGTTATTGGAGAACTGCGCCTCGTTCTTGACCAGATTCGTGCAGACCTCTTCATTGTTGATGAAGGTGTTCATGATATCGGCAACCATGGTGGGGTTATCCGTACCGGCAGGAGCCAGCAGCCACGTGCCGCCCCAGAAGTGTGCCTGCGGGCCTTCGCAGATCGCCCAGTCGCCGAAGCAGCCCTTGTCTGCGTCCTGTGCGTTGCCCATGGAGAAGTTGAAGTACCAGGCCGGCCCGAAGTAGCACATGGCCTTGCCCTCGCCGAACATCTGCGCGGTGCACTCATCGGACCAGATATCGCAGTCCTGCGTGTAGCCGTTGTCGGAGAAGTCCTTCGCCTGCTGCATCCAGGTCTGGATGGCCGGGTCGATCTGGAGGTTGTTGTTCGCGTCGACCCACGGCTCGGAAACATTGTTGGAGAAGACACGGTAGGTAGCGGCCTCGGAGGCGGTCATCAGATAGCCCTTGGCCTTGGCATCAGCCGCGACAGCATTGAACTTGTCCCAGCTGTTCAGCAGCTCCTGGACCTCGGCGGGATCGTCGGTGCCCAGAACGTCCTTGGCGATGGAGCGGCGGTAAATCAGAGCCGCCGGGCAGCACTGGAAGGATACGCCCTTAACGACGCCGGAAGCATCAGACGCAGCCTGCACGGTATATGCATAGGTGCTGGAGAAATCGGTCACGCCGAGGGCGGTGACGTCCTGCGTGACGGGAGACTCGGTATACTTCTGGATGTAGTCGGCCTCAGCGAGGAACAGGTCGACCTTGTCGTCTGCAGAAGCGTTCTCCTGATTGAGAAGAGCCTCGTCGAGCTTGTCCTGATAGGCGCCATCGGCGCTCGGGGTGATGATCCAGTTGACGGTCACGCCTTCGGGAACGGTGTAGTACTTCTCAAAGAAGCCCTTGAACTCTTCGTTCCAGGCGTAGATGTTGAAGACCTTGCCTTCCTCGGAAGCGGGTTCCGCGGCGGGTGTCTCTTCGGCGGCGGTGTTTTCGTCGGTCTTGGCAGGCTCAGCCGTATCCGTGGAAGCGGCGGGCGTGTCGGTCGTCGTTTCCTTGCTGGCGCAGCCTGTAAACACAGCTGCGAGCATCAGAACTGCAAGAAGCAGCGCAAGATACTTTTTCATTTGAATTCCTCCTGTAAAAAATAATAGTTGACAGTTTGATCTATGTGCACTGCCTCACGGCAGAAAGCACCATACTTAAATTGCACGGACAGAGCCTCCCTCTACCAGCTTGCCCGGAATGAGGATCCGATCGACCAGCGCGGTACGCGGCTTTTCGATGAGTTCGATGAGCTTCGCGGCAGCGGTCTTGCCAAGCGCGGCCGTATCCTGACGATAGGTAGTCATCGCCGGGTTCGTAACGCTTGCAAGCTGGATGCCGTCATAGCCCGCCGCGCTGACGTCTTCTGGAAAACGAAGGTCCATGCGGCGGATGGCGTTGCCGCCGCCGATGCTGGAAAAGTCGTCCGGCATCAGGATGCAGGTCGGCGGCTCCGGCAGCTGAAGCAGCTCACGCGTCAGCTCCGCGCAGCGGTCGGGGTCATGGTACACGCCCTCGCGGACGTACTCCTCCGGGATCTCCAGTTCCAGCGCGTCGCAGGCGCGATAGAATCCCGTCAGGCGGTTTTCCGTGACGGTAGTGCGTTCACCGTGGATAAACGCGATACGGCGGTGGCCCTTCGCATAGACATAGCGGACCAGCTCCTCCATGCCGCGCACATTGTCGGAAACGACGGCGGCGCGGTTATTGAAGACGTGATCGATGGTCACGACCGGAAGGCGGGAATTGACCAGCTCCAGCACCTGCGGATCGTTGAAATCGACGCAGGCGATCACCACGCCGTCGACGCCTCGGTACTGGCAGTGCTGCAGGTAGGTCGTCGCCTTTTTGCCGACGTTGCGGTTGATGAAGGTAATGTCATAGCCGTTGGCCTCGGCCTCGACCTTGAGACTTTCGAGCACGGCGGAGAAATATTCATGCGCAAGGCCGCTTCTGCGCTCATCAACGAACAGAACGCCGATATTATAGGTGCGGTTCGTTTTGAGTGCACGGGCGGCGGAGTTTGTCATGTAGCCGAGGGAGTCGGCAGTCCTGCAGATCAGCTCGCGCGTCTGTTCTCCGATATCCGGCTGTCCGGAGAGGGCTTTGCTGACGGTCGCGACCGAAACGCCGCAGGCCTTTGCAATATCCTTCATAGAAACCATGCCGGTCTGCCTCCATTCTGTCCGCGAGTTTCTTAATCGTTTTCGTAGCTTCAAAATAGCTGATTCTGCACAAAATTGCAAGGGGAATTTTTGATTTTTTAGTGTTTAAAACAAAGTTTGGCTGTTCTGCTCAATTTGTTCACGTAAATTTAGCAAATTTGACAGCTTAACTTCTCCGAAACTTGCTCTGTGCCTCTCTTCCCTTCCTGAAAATCATGTTTTTCAGAAAGAATCGCAAAATATGTCTTGCATTTTGCGCAAAAAGCCGCTATTGTAATGGTGCATATCCGTTATATTGACAACTCAAACGATTTCGAATTCTGTCGGTACGCATCAGCCTGCCGGCATAGGAAGGAGTTCCAGATGCAATTCGGCCATTTTGACGATCAGCAGCGGGAATATGTGATCACCGACCCGCGCACACCGCTTCCGTGGATCAACTATCTCGGCAGCGAGGATTTTTTCACGCTCCTGTCCAACACGGCAGGCGGCTACTGCTTCTATCGCGACGCGCGGCTGCGCCGTCTGACCCGCTACCGCTATAATAACTGCCCGGTCGACCAGGAGGGGTTTCATATTTATATCAAAGACGGCAAGACTGTCTGGAATCCCGGCTGGCAGCCCACCCAGACCGAGCTGGACAGCTATGAGTGCCGCCACGGCCTCCGGTACAGCATCATTACCGGCAAAAAGAACAGTCTGACCGCGAAGCTGGAGCTGTTTGTGCCGGTAGGCGACAACTGCGAGATCGACCGTCTGGTGCTGACCAACGAGAGTGATGTACCGAAATCGTTTACTATATTCAGCTATCTGGAGTTCTGCCTCTGGAATGCTGTGGACGATTCCACCAACTTCCAGCGCAATTTCTCTACCGGCGAAGTCGAGGTCGAGGGCAGCACCATCTACCACAAGACCGAGTACCGCGAGCGCCGCAACCATTACGCATTGTTCACCGTCAACACGCCCATTGACGGCTTTGACACGAGCCGGGACGCCTTTTTAGGCGCATGGCACAGCAATGCGAATCCCGAGGTCGTGGAAAACGGCCGTTGCACCAACTCTGTTGCCCACGGCTGGGCACCCGTTGGCGTGCATCAAGTCAATGTCACCCTGCAGCCCGGCGAAAGCCGCAGCCTGATTTTTGTTTTGGGCTATATAGAAAACCCGGAGGACGAGAAGTGGGCCGCGCCCGGCGTCATCAATAAGACCCGCGCCCAGGCGATGGCTGCCCGCTATGCCACGGATGCGCAGGTCGATGCGGCACTTGCCAGGCTGCACGACCACTGGAACAACCTGCTGTCCACC
>OMDO01001421.1_pt1 | contig 10780 bp, 10 predicted proteins | sample 1674051 | NCBI WGS metagenome assembly OMDO01 (sample SAMEA103958138, study PRJEB25191) | human gut metagenome | biome: human-associated habitat [ENVO:00009003]; feature: intestine environment [ENVO:2100002]; material: feces | place: Germany | collected 2013/2015 | reverse complement strand
AGTAGATCAACAGCGTGGTGGTATCCACGATGGTGGTGATCAGGGGCGAAGCCATCACAGCGGGGTCTACGTGCAGCTTTTCTGCTGCCACGGGCAGAATGCCGCCGATGATCTGCGAGAGCAGGATGGTGCAGATCAAAGTCAGGCACACCACCAGCGCCACCGGAGCCGCGATGCGGTCAAACACCAGCAGCTTTACAAAGTTGCATACGGCCAGCGTGCCGCCGCACAGCAAGGCCACGCGGCTCTCGCGCCACAGGATGCGGGGCAGATCGTGGGGCTGGATATCGCCCACCGCCATGCCGCGGATGATGGTGGAGGTGCTCTGGCTGCCCGCGTTGCCGCCTGCGTCGGTCAGCATGGGGATGTATGCAGTCAGCACGGTCACAGCGGCCAGTGCATCCTCGTATCCGCGAATGACCAGACTGGAGAAGGTGGCACTGATCATCAGGAACAGCAGCCACGGCGCACGGCTCTTATACAGATCCCACATGCTCTGCTTGAAGTAGGGCTTGTCGGAGGGGCCGATTGCGTTCATCTTTGCAATATCTTCGCTGGCCTCGTCCTGCAGGATGCTGATAGCATCGTCAATGGTCACGATGCCCACCAACCGGTTCTCGGCGTCCACCACCGGGATGGCCAGAAAGCCGTATTTCTCGAACAGCTTGGAGACGTCCTCCTGATCCGTGGTGGTGCTCACGCTGACCACATTGAAATCCATCAGGTCCTTGATAGGCTCCTCCGTGTTCTTTGCCAGCACCAGCGCCCGCAGGGACACCACGCCGATCAGCCTGCGGCTGTCATCGGTCACATAGCAGTTGTTGATGGTCTCCTTGTCAAAGCCGTTCTGGCGGATGGCCTCCATGGCCTGCGCCACCGTCATGTCCGGGCGCAGCTCCATCAGCTCGGTGGTCATCACGCCGCCGGCCGAGTCCTCCGGGTACTGGAGCAGTTCGTTGATCATGCGGCGGGTGGCGGGGTCGGCCTGGCTCAGAATGCGCTTGACCACATTGGCCGGCATCTCCTCCACAAGGTCGGTCGCATCGTCCACGCACAGCTCGTCCACCACGGCCTTCAGCTCGGTATCGGTCAGGCCGTCGATCAGCTTCTGCTGGGTGGCAGGGGTCAGCTCGGTGAATACATCCGCCGCCAGATCCTTGGGGCACAGACGGAACAGCACCGGGAGCTTTTCGGCCGGCAGGTCCTCGAACACGGCGGCCAGGTCGGGAGCCGGCAGGGTCTCCATCACATCCCGCAGGCTCTGGTATTTTTTGGCGTCATCCAGATTCGCCAGCATGGTCTTGAGGGTATTGATCGAAATTTCAGACATAAAAAAGCTGCCTCCTTTTTTACCAGGCGGCAGCGGACACTTTCATTTCCGGGGAAGGCAAACACACCGTGCGTTCTCACGCACAGCCGGGCCGTTCTCCGGCATGCAAAAAGGCTGCCGTCTGGTTCTTTGATCGGGGATATAAACTGCCGCTGCTTCCAGCAGGTTCCATGACGACCACCTCGTTTTTCTATCGTAAAAAGGCACTTTGGCCTTTTCCGCCCATTACTTTACCACGGCCGGAGCCGTTCGTCAACCCCGCCCCGCAAATTTTACAGCTTCTTTGCAGGGCCGCGCGCCTTTGTGCAACTGTACCAACCTCAGCCGTTGTTTTTCGGCAGATTCCCCCCTTGTTCCGAAGCCCAAAACCCTCTATGATTATGGTACAGCGTGGCTCTGGGCAGCGGCGGCCCGGAAGCCAAAGCCGCCGACGACGATGTGACCGACGATGTGGACAAAGACGGCCTGTACAACGCCTTTGTGCACCTCGGCCTGATTTAACACAACCGCTCAACAAGTCAGAATCCCCCTGCCCGTTCCGGCATCTGCCGGGATGGACAGGGGGATTCTGCATGAAGGAGAAAAAGTGAAGAAAAAGATTTCGGAGATGGTATCGCACAAAAGGCAGGATACCACCGCCACGGTGATACCCTGCCTTTACTTGCTCCTGTTTACCGTTCTGCGTACTCTCGCCGCAGGACTTCCCGTAAACAAAAAACGTACCCGAACCCTTTCTCATAGAGAATCGGGTTCGGGTACGAACTGTATGGTGGAGAATTAGGGACTCGAACCCCAGACCCCCTGCGTGTGATGCAGGTGCTCTAACCAGCTGAGCTAATCCTCCGAATCGGAACGTGCTTATTATACCACTCCGTTGGTCCAAATGCAAGCCCAAATTTTCGTTTTTCGAAAAAAGTTTGAGCCGGCAGCGCTTTCCGGTTGCTCTCCAGGGGCAGATGGTGTATACTGGGGTTGGAATTCTTTCGAAAGAGAGGTCTTTTTTATGATAACTGTACGCGGTATCATCACCTTGCTGGTGCTGGCTGTCCTGTTTGCACTGGCGGTGGTGTGGATCTCCCGGCAGGGCGGCTGGAAAGGCGAGGGCTGCGGAGGCAACTGCTCTTCCTGCCACCAGCACTGCGACACCCCCGAGAAGAAACACTGAGCACACGAATGCCCCCTGACCGTCCGGTCAGGGGGCATTTTTGCGTCACAGCTCACCGTAGTGGGCGGCAAAGACCGCGATGGTGCTCAGCAGGTCGTCGTGGGCCTTCTGATAGGTGCTGTAACTGATGTTCAGCTTGTCCATCACCTCTTCCCGCCTCCGCCTTTCCATGTAGCGCAGCTGCAGGATGCTGCCCCGCAGGCCCGGGTCTGCCTCGCGGTAATACTCCTCGGCCAGCTGGATGGCCCGCTTCCAGCCCCAGTTGCAGGGGCCGTAGACCCAGTTTTTCTGCCCGCAGCGGCTGAGGGCCTCCTTCGTCTTCTTGCGCTGTTCCTGTGTCATGGCTTCCATCCCCTTTTTCCCTCAGCCCGCCGGGCCAAAGAAGCAGCGGTCGCGCTGCTCGACGGTCATCCCCAGCATCTTCGAGAGTTTTTCGGCCTCACTCACCTTGAATTCACTCTCATTTTCCAGCTTGCAGCGGAGGGTGTTGTTGGTGATGCCCAGAACATGGGCCACATGGCCCAGTTTCATGCCCTGGCTGCGGATGCAGTCGCGGATCATCATGGTATCGGTCATAGGCGTTTCTCCTTTCAGTTTTGCGTTCAAAGCGCTTTGCACAATCATTGGTTGTATTATATCTTCAGGTTGATTATTTGTCAACATTATTTGCGAAATAGTTCCTTAAAAGTTGATTTATAGTAAATTTTTTGCTATACTGTCCTCAGAACACCGAAAATCGTGCAAACCGCAGAGAAAGCGAGGCCCTATATGTCCGATACCGATCTGTCCAGCCGCATCCGGCAGCGCCGGGAGCAGCTGGGCCTGTCGCAGGAAGAGCTGGCCGCCCGGATGGGCTACCGCTCCAAATCCTCCATCACCAAGCTGGAAAAGGGCATCAACGACCTGCCCCGGGCCAAGCTCGAGGAGCTGGCCGCCGCTCTGGACACCACACCCGCGTGGCTCATGGGTCTCGCAGACCTGCCCTGCCCTCCGCCGGGTTTCGAGCCTCTGCCTGAGATGGTGCGGGTGCCTCTCGTAGGCTCCATCGCCTGCGGCACCCCCATCACCGCCGAGCAGAACATCGAGCAGTACATCGGCGTTCCGGCGGCGTGGCACGCTGACTTTGCGCTGACCTGCCACGGCGACAGCATGGCTCCCACCATCTGCGACGGCGACATCGTCTGCATCCGCTGCCAGCCGGAGGTGGAGCAGGGCGAGATCGCCGCAGTGCGCATCGGCGAGGAAGCCACCCTCAAACATTTTCACCGGCAGGGCGACACTGTGATGCTGCTGGCCGACAACGCCGCCGTCTGCCCGCCCATGGTCTACACCGGTCCCCAGCTGAACGAGATCCGCATTGAGGGCCGGGCCGTGGGCTTCTGCCGCGGTTTATAACCTATCATAAGGAGGGTCCGCCATGTTCTTTTCCAAAAAGAAACCGTCTGCCGCCTACGACCCGGCCGTGCAGCGGCCCGCTTTGCGGTGCAGCATCTGCACCGGGGAGCAGGTAGCCGGTTTTGTGCACCCGGACGGCCATTTTGAGGACGTCCAGCTTATCCGCACCCCGCAGGAACTGGCGGCCTTCCGCACCCGGTACGGCATCCCGCCGGAGACCGTCATCGAAAAAATCTACTGAACAAGGAGCGTCCTATGCCCACAGCACCCGAAGAGATGACCCTGAAGGTCATTGCCCACATCCATACTGCCTTTCCCACCAAGTTCGGCATCCCGCGGCAGAGCGGGCTGGTGGACAGCCTGCGGGGCGAGGTGATCTTTACCCCGGAATACCGCAGCGCCGACGCCGTGCGCGGGCTGGAGGATTTCAGCCACATCTGGCTGGTGTGGCAGTTCTCCGGCGCGGTGCGGGACAGCTGGTCCCCCACCGTTCGGCCGCCGCGTCTGGGCGGCAATACCCGCATGGGCGTGTTCGCCACCCGGTCCCCCTTCCGGCCCAACCCCTTGGGCCTTTCCAGCGTGAAGCTGGAAGGCATCGAGATGCGCCCGGAGGTGGGCCCCGTCCTGCTGGTGCGCGGGGCTGACCTGATGGACGGCACCCCCATCTATGACATCAAGCCCTATATCCCCTACGCCGACTGTCACCCGGACGCTGCCGAGGGCTTTACCGGCCAGACCCGGCGCCACCTGTTGGAGGTGTCCTGCCCGGAAGAACTCTGGGCCGCCGTGCCGCAGGCCGACCGCGACGCCCTGCGCGGGGTACTGGCCAACGACCCCCGCCCCTCCTACCAGCACGACCCGGAGCGGGTCTACGGCATGGAGTTCGGCGGGCTGGAAGTCCACTTCAAAGTGGACGGCGAGGTTCTGACCGTCACCGGCATCGACCGCCGCTGACGCCGGAGGGACTGTTATGGAACTCCGAAATATCAACACCTTCCTTCATATCGCCGAGCTGCACAGCTTTTCCAGCGCTGCGCGGGAGCTGGGCTACTCTCAGTCGGCGGTATCGGCCCAGATCTCCCAGCTGGAAACAGAGCTGGGTACGCCTCTCTTTGACCGGGTGGGCAAGACCGTCCGCCTCACCGACGCGGGCCAGACGTTCCAGAGCTATGCCCGCACCCTTCTCATCACGGCCCAGCAGGCCAAGGCCGCGCTGCTGCCTGCCCGGGCCGTCAGCGGCACCCTGCGGGTGGCACTGGCCGATTCCGTATGCAGCACCTTCCTGCCCGACCTGCTGCAGCAGTTCCACGCCCTCTGCCCACAGGTAGAGCTGGTGCTCCGCACCGCCACCGCCGACGAGATGCTGCGGCTGCTGAGCGCGAACCAAATCGACCTGGCCTACACCCTCGACCAGCCTCTGCTCCTGCCCAGCCTGACGCTGGCCGTCAATGTGCCAGAGCCGGTCTGCTTCGTGGCCCCCGCCGGGCATCCGCTGGCCGACAAGGCCGAAGTGCCGCTGGATGTTCTGGCTCAACAGGAATTTCTTCTCACAGAGCGGGGCATGAGCTACCGTGACGCCCTCGACCAGCGCCTCGCCGCCCGCGGGCTGTCTATCCATCCCTACATCGAGCTGGGCAGCGCCTCGCTGCTCTGCCAGATGGTGGAGCGTGGGATGGGGTTCTCCTTCCTGCCCGAGTACATCGTCCGTCCTGCCCTCTCCGCCGGGCGTATCGCCCGCCTCCATGTCCCCGACTGCACTGTCACCATGCACCGGCAGCTGTTCTATCACAAGGACAAATGGCTCACACCCCAGATGAAAGCCTTTATTGAACTGGTAAATCAATAAGCAAAAGCCCCGCACCACATCGAACGATGCAGTGCGGGGCTTCCTCTTTGTATTTTCGGTTCAGCTCAGCCGGTTCATCCGGACCGCCACATAGGGGTCCGGAAGCTTGAGTTCCTCGGCCAGGTCCTCTTCCGTGTCGTACTTGTCTGCCGCAAGGCCCACGAAAACGCTGCAGCTGTCGAAGCGTCCATCTGGCGAGAGCGCCGTTATCTTTGCCTCGCCGTCGGCGACGGCAGTCACGACACCAGAAGCGTCCACAGTAGCGACGCCGGGATTGCTGCTGACCCATGTGATGGGTACATTCGTGCCGTCCTCCACAGCGACAGACGCTGTGAGTGCCTCTTTGCTGCCCACCGTGCGGAGCAGCAGGTCGCGCTTATTCAGAGTCACCTTGCCGACATCGCTGTTGACGGTAACGGCGCAGCGCAGCGCCTGACCGTTGGTGGCCAGCGCCGTGATGGTGGTGGTGCCGGGCTTCTGGGCCGTGACAAGACCCTCCGGATCCACCGTTGCCACCTCGGGGTTGCTGCTCATCCACTGGTAGGCATAGACAAAGGAGCCGCTCGTGTTGATGAGCTGCAGTTTCTGGCTGGGGTGGGCATTGTTGTACTGGATAACGAGGTTGAGGGTGGTGTGGTCGAGGGCAGGCTTTTTGCTGGCCGCATTGCCGCTCTCCTTGCGGACAGTCACCTTGCAGGCAGCGCACTCGCCCCGGTCAGTGATAGCGGTGATCGTGGCCTCACCGGCGCTGCGGCCGGTGACACGGCCATCGCCGTCCACGGAAGCCACGGTGGGGTTGCTGCTCATCCAGACGATGAAGTAGTAGTCGCTCTGCCCGCCGGTGTAAAGATAGGCTTTGGGGCGGGGGTCGTCTGCCGTGATCTCCAGCTCCATCTCGTTCACTTCCAGCTCAAAGTTCGCCGATGCTCCCAGCAATGCGGGGGCCGCCTGTGCAGCAGGAGCTGCCAGAAGCAGCCCGCTCAGCACAACCGCCGCTGCCAGCCGTGTGATCTTATTCATAGGGTAGCACTTCCCTCCTTTGGATAAGGTTTATCGCAATGTGCTCTGCACAAAATCCCTCTCACTATTAGTTTATTGTACACGCACCCAAAAGAAGGGTCAAGTTCTTCGCCAGAAGTGTCACAATTTCGCGCACCTTTTCGTGAAAGGCACTAAAACACCCCCGCCAAATTTATACAAATCGTGCAGACTGTATTTCACCAGACAGCAAAAGAGCCGCCGCACTTTATATAGGTGCGGCGGCTCTCAGATGCCGTAAAAATCAGTAGTTCTTGGCCTTCAGCTCAAAATAGCTCTGGGGATGGGCGCAGACCGGGCACTTGAGGGGTGCAGACTTGCCGATATGGGTGTAGCCGCAGTTCCGGCAGACCCACACCTGCTGCTCTTCCCGGGCAAAGACCTTGCCCTCCTTTAGGTTGGCAGCGAGGGCGCGGTAGCGCTCCTCGTGCTCCTTCTCGATCTGTGCCACCATGGTGAACAAGGCTGCGATCTGGTTGAAGCCCTCTTCCTTGGCCTCCTTGGCCATGCGGGGGTACATCTCGGTCCACTCGTCGTGCTCGCCGCCGGCGGCCATGTCCAGGCAGGTGAGCGTATCGGGGATGGCACCGCCGCACAGCAGCTTGAACCAGATCTTGGCATGCTCCTTCTCGTTGCCGGCGGTCTCCTCAAAGATGGCAGCCAGCTGCTCATAGCCTTCCTTCTTGGCCATGCTGGCAAAGTAGGTGTACTTGTTGCGTGCCTGGCTCTCGCCTGCAAAGGCTTCCCACAGGTTTTTCTCGGTCTTGGTACCCTTGAGTTCCATATTCTGTTCTCCTCTCTGATGTGTTGACACTGCCAGTATAGGCCATGTCGGGTTTGGTTTATTCTACGCGCAGCCCGCTTTGTTCGGTACCGGGTGTGCGATCGGTCTTCCTTGTCTCTGAGGGTATTATACCAGAATTCCGGGTAGAAATCAAGAATTATTCCTATTTATTTTGAGAATATTTCTTATTTATTTTTTCAACTATGCTGCTTGAGTGCGCACACGGCGATGCTGAGAGCGCTCCATGCCGCCTGATACATCAGCACCGCAGCCACGCTCAGCATCCCCACGCTGCCCGCATAGGTCAGCAGGACGGCGATGGCCACCGAGAACCACACCGACACCAGCTGCACCGTGGTAGCGGTCGTCTCGGCGTTCTGGGCCTGCTCTGCGGCCCGCAGACCGCCGGTCAGGCTGGCAAAGCCGTTGGTGCAAAGGATGCAGCAGCCTTCGGAGCCGGTGTCTTCGGCGGTGGCAGCGCCCAGTGCGGCACACTGCTCCTGGTCCAGCAGGACGACCATGCCCTCGGGCAGATGGTAGGCGTCGGTGATGTGTCGTGCGGTCAGGGTGGGGTCCTGGCAGGACACCAGCAGCTGGATATTCTCTTTTTGCAGCTGTTCCAGACCGCGGGCGGCGTTCCGTCCCCCCACATAGTGGAGCACGAACATGGCGTGCAGACTGCCGGACACGGCCAGATAGAGGATCTGCAGCTCGCCGTTCTTGGAGTGCTTGGCCTCATATTCCTCGTCGGGCAGAGGAACTTCTTCTTTTTCCATGTACGCACGGGTGCCGATGAGGATGCGGTTGTTGTCGCACCATGCAGAGAAACCGAGGCCGCGATGGACTTCCAGGTCCTTGACCGGGTAGAGGATGTCGGTGCGGTCCTCGATAATTTGGCGGAACAGGCCGCTCAGGGTGTTGCAGCACTTGCTCAGGACGCTGGCCGAATAGAGGATGGCCCGGTCGATGCGTCCGCCCTTGAAGATGCGGATGTCCTCGAGCATGGCGCTGTCCGGGGTGAACAGCTCATCGGCGTCAGCCTGAACGGTATCCACACCGCCCAGTTCCTCGATCGCCGCCCAGCCGGGGATCACCGCACCTGAGGCAGCGGCAGACTGCTGCAGCCGCAGGGATGCAAAACCTGCGATAAGGGTGGAGGACAGAGGCGAACCCATGCAGAGCACAGCGGTCAGCGCCGCAGCGCCGCCGTTGAGGCCGCCGCCAAAGACGCAGAAGACCAGACCGGCCAACACAGCCGCACCCAGCAGGATGTAATTCGTCTTACGGGCGCGGCGCTCACAGGCGCGGGGGCCAAAGCCCTGCTCCACCATCGCGTCGTCCCACTCGGCGGGTCGGCTGAGCAGCACCCAGGGGTCTTTTTCGTCCATGTCCTTGGAGAGGATGCGGATAAGGTCTTTGTCCTTGGCGCGGAACGCACCGCGATGCTCCGGACCAGCCTGCGCCAGTTTGAAGCCGCCCTGGACCGAGGCCAGAAGGACACGGTCGCCCAGCAGTGCAAGGAACAGCCCCAGCGCCGCAATGCCGGACAGAAGGGTGAAGCTGGACGCCTGATAGTTCTGCGCGTTCAGCAAAGCCACAGCGGCCTGCAAAAGCGCAGCGCAGGCTGCCATCGCGGGCATGGTCTCCATGCTGGGGCGTTCGCCCCGCAGCCCCTTCAGGCCGTCCCTCACGACGGGCCAGCCCACAGCCAGCGCCAGCGCCAGGAAGAGCAGATCAGCGGCATAGAAGGCCGCCGGGGCAGTTACGGGGTCAAGGCCGCCCAGCGGGCCGACAAGGCCCTCCGCGGCGAGGCCGAAGTGGAGCAGCACCAGTGCAAGGATGCCGCCCAGCGCACAGCGCAATGTAAGGGCCGCGCCCATCTGGTGCAGCCGTTCCCCCACCTGTTCCGGCGTCTCGGGCGTTTTTTCCTCTTCGACAGGCGCTTCCTCGATGGGTGCAGCCTCCGGAGCAGCCGGGGCAGTGCCGGCCTCTTCGGCCGGCTGTGCAGGCGCTTCCTCCTTCGGTGGCTCCACCGGAGCCGCCTCGTCGCCGTCGTTCAGGAACATGAGCGGCAGGCTCATGCTGTCATCATTGTCCGGCGGCGTCGCGCGGGCCGGGGCTGCGGGCGCTTTCTCGTCGTCACCCTTGCCGAAGAACTGCATCGCCGGGGCCGCATGGGGCTTCGACACCTTATCTTCTGCAAACACCATCTCGGGCATCGGCACGGCAGGCTTCTCCGGCGCTGCATCCGGCTCTTTTTCTGCGTCCGGTTTCGTTGCAATGACCGGAACTGCCGGGGTGCTCTTTTCCGGTTCTGCGGGCTTCACCGGCTGGGGAGGCTCTTCCTCCTGCGGCGGAAGCTTTGCACCAAACAGCATGGCTTTGAGCGCCTGCATCTCCCGGTCCTCGTACTGCTCCTGCGGGGTGCGCGGCTCGTACTGGACCGCCTTTTTCCGGGGCGCGGCCTGCTTTTCTGCCGGCTTTTTCTCCGGCTTGGGAGCCGGCGGCTCCGGCGCTTTGAGGGGTCCTGCGGGCTTTTGGGGCTTTTCCGGCTCAGGCTGGGGGGCGCTGACCGGCTCGGCTGGCTTCGGCTGCTCGGGCTTCGGCTCTGCGACTTCCTCTTCCAGCGCCAGGACCAGCTCCAGGTCGGAGGGTTCTTCCGGCTCCTCGCCGCCCAGCTGTATCTCGCCGGTACGGCTCTCTTCGGGTGTGCCGCCTTCCTGCTGTTCGGCCTTTTCACGGCGGAACAGCCGGCCCAGCAGGCTCTTGGGCTTTTCTTCATTCTCATCGTCCCGCCGGGTCATCTCCTCCGGGACCTGGGCTACACTGGTGGTAAAAAAGGTGCGGAATTTTTCTTCGCGGGCGTCGAGCTCTTCCTGCGTCATTTCCTTCCGCTCGTCATCCTTTGGCATCCTGATCTTCCCTCCCTTGTTTCGTTCGGCATGGGCCAGCTCAGCCCTGTGCGGCGCGCTGGCTCTGGATCTCATACAGGATGATGCCTGCGGCCACCGAGACATTGAAGCTGTCCACGCCGGTACCCTGTGCGGTCATATCGAGGCTCACAACGCCGTCGCAGAGCTTTTTGACCAGCTGCGACACACCGCTGCCCTCGCTGCCCAGCACCAGCGCAATGGGGCCGGTGAGGTTGTTCTTGCGCAGGGACACGCCGTCCATGTCGGCGCAGTAGACGAAAACACCCTGCTCCTTGAGGCGGCGGATGGT
>OMDO01001419.1_pt1 | contig 10786 bp, 8 predicted proteins | sample 1674051 | NCBI WGS metagenome assembly OMDO01 (sample SAMEA103958138, study PRJEB25191) | human gut metagenome | biome: human-associated habitat [ENVO:00009003]; feature: intestine environment [ENVO:2100002]; material: feces | place: Germany | collected 2013/2015 | reverse complement strand
ACGCTGCCGTGGTAGATGTTGTCCTTCATCTTGTCGGGGTTGGGCAGGTCCTCGGCCGAGAGCATCATACCGTTGCGCTCGGCGCTGCGGCCCAGCAGATAGTCGCAGGAAACATTATAATAGTCGGCCACGCGCACCACAAAGTCCAGCCCGCACTCGCGGATGCCTTTTTCGTAGTGGGACAGCAGGGCCTGCGAAACACCCAGATCTTCCGCCGCCTGCTTCTGGGTGATGCCGCGCTCCTTGCGCAGCAGCTTGATGATACGGTTGAATTCCATGATTTTTGGCTCCTCAAAGTTCGATATAGGGGGACATCCTTGTTTTTGGTTTACAGCAGGTTGATTATACACAACGGAAAACCTTTTGTAAAGCAAGAAAAGTGACGATATTTTTCATCAAATTTCGTCATTTCTGTCAAAGGCCTTGCCGGGTACACTACATCTATGTTAAACTACAGGTATAACAGCATACATTTTGTGGCGGACGCCCGGGGCACAAAGATGCCGGGCGGGGATATTTTTGGCAGAGGACGCGCTTTTCTGCCAGAAAATGGCTCCCGTTCCGGCCAAAAGAAACGGCACCCGGCGCAAAATGCAAAAATTCCAAATTGGAACTTCCATCTTTCCTGGTTTTGTGCTATAATGCTGTTTTGGCACCTGTCCTTGCCCGGCGCACAGCTTTGTGGTGGGCAGGGAGGCTATAAAAATAGGAATAGGAAAGAGGATTACCAAAATGAAACGCAACACCATCACCCGTCTGTGCAGCCTGGCCGCTGCCGCTGTTCTGGCTGTGAGCTGCATCGCCCTGACCGGCTGCGGCAGCAGCGCATCTTCTGCTGCTTCCAGCACCGCTTCCTCCGCAGCCACTTCTTCTGAGGCTGCGTCCTCCGAGGCTTCCGGCGAATCCGTCGAGCTGATCGTCTTCGCCGCCGCCTCCCTGACCGAGACCCTGAACGCCATCGCCCAAGACTACTCTGCCGAGAACCCGGGCGTCACCTTCCGCTTCAACTTCGATTCCTCCGGTACTCTCAAGACCCAGATCCAGGAGGGCGCTGACTGCGACCTCTTCCTCTCTGCCGGCCAGAAGCAGATGAACCAGCTGGACATCACCGCTTCTGCCGACGTGAACACCGACGGTCTGGACTTCGTGGACCCCTCCACCCGCGTGGACCTGCTGGAAAACAAGGTCGTCCTCTGTGTGCCCGAGGGCAGCGACAAGGGCATCGACAGCTTTGATGCTCTGTCCGAGCACCTGAAGGCTCAGGACATCCTGTTCTGCATGGGCAACAGCGATGTGCCTGTGGGCCAGTACACCCAGAAGATCCTCGCTTACTATGACCTCGACGAAGAGGCTCTGGCCGCTGCCGGTGTCATCACCTACGGCTCCAACGTCAAGGAAGTCACCACCCAGATCAGCGAGGGCAGTGTGGACGCCGGTGTCGTCTACTGCACCGATGCTTACAGCGCCGGTCTGACCCCCGTGGACGAGGCCACCAAGGAGATGTGCGGTCAGGTCATCTATCCTGCCGCTGTGCTGAAGGCTGCCCCCAACGCCGAGGCCGCCAAGGAGTTTCTGGCCTATCTGCAGACCGACCGCGCCGCCACCGTGTTCGAGGGCGTGGGATTCAGCGCCGTATAAAGGAGCAGGCATGGACTGGTATCCGTTGTGGAACAGCCTGCGCATTGCTTTGATCAGCTGCGCGGCGGTGTTTTTTCTTGGCATTTTTGCAGCCTATTATATTGCCCGGCTGCCCCGGGTAGTCAAGGGTGTGCTGGACGTGCTGCTCACCCTGCCCATGGTGCTGCCGCCCACGGTGGTGGGCTACTTTCTGCTGCTGCTCTTTGGTGCAAAGCGGCCGGTGGGCATCTTCTTCATGGAGCAGTTCGGGGTCAAGCTGGTCATGAACTGGTACAGCGCCATCTTTGCGTCCATCGTGGTGGCCTTCCCACTGATGTACCGCACCGCCCGGGGCGCCTTCGAGAGCTTTGACGAGACGCTGGCCTGGTCGGCCCAGACACTGGGACAGTCCAACGCGTGGATATTCTGGCGGGTGCGGATGCCCTGCTGCCGACAGGGCATTCTGGCCGGTACGGTGCTGGCCTTTGCCCGGGCCTTGGGCGAGTACGGTGCTACCAGCATGATCGCGGGCTACACCCCGGGCAAGACGGCCACCATCGCCACCACGGTGTACCAGCTCTGGCGCACCAACGATGAGGCCGGTGCCATGCGGTGGGTGCTGGTGGACATCGTCATCTCTGCCGTGGTGCTGCTGGCTGTGAACCTCCTGGAGAAAAAGCAGAAAGCAGGTGGCCGCGCATGAGCCTGGAAGTACATATCGAGAAAAAGCTGAACGGCTTCACCCTCCGCTCCGACTTCACCGCCGGGAACACTGCTACGGCCATTCTGGGCGCGTCGGGCTGCGGCAAAAGCATGACACTGCGCTGCATCGCGGGCATCGTGAAGCCCGACAAGGGCCGCATCGTGCTGGACGGGCGGGTGCTGTTCGACAGCGAGCAGCACATCGACCTGCCGCCCCAGCAGCGGGGCGTGGGCCTGCTCTTCCAGAACTACGCCCTCTTCCCGAATATGACCGTGGAGCAGAACATCCTCTGCGGCCTGAAAGCCGAAAGGGACAAAGCCGCCCGCAAGGCCCGCTGCGCCGGGATGCTGCGGGCCTTGCGGCTGGAAGAACTGGCCAGCCGCCGCCCGGCAGAGCTTTCCGGCGGACAGCAGCAGCGCACCGCGCTGGCCCGTATTCTGGTGGGCAAGCCGAAGATCTTGATGCTGGACGAGCCGTTCAGCGCGCTGGACAGCTACCTCCGCGAGGAGGTGGAGGGCGAAGTGGGCAGCCTGCTGGCGGGTTTCGACGGCACGGCTCTCCTCGTCACCCACAACCGGGACGAGGCTTACCGCCTGTGCCGGGACATGATCGTCATGGACGGCGGGCAGGTGCTCCGCACCGGCACCACGAAAGAGGTCTTTGCCGACCCGGGCAGCACCGCTGCGGCCCGGCTGACCGGCTGCAAGAACATCCTGCCCTGTACCCGGGTGGACGCCCACAGCGTCCGCCTCGCAGGCTGTGAGCAGGTGCTGCACCTCGCCGCTGAGGTGCCGGAGGGCTGCACCGCCGTGGGCATCCGCGCCCACGACTTCGCCCCCTGCGCCCCGGGCGCAGAGAACGCCCTGCCGGTGGAGCTGCTCTCGGCCAGCGAGAACCCTTTCGACTGGAACCTCATCTTCCGGCTGCCGGACGGCACCACCCGTCTGTGGTGGAAGGTGAGCAAGACGACCCTCTCCGTGGCCGAACCCGACGCCCCGGCCTGCCTCTCCGCCCCGCCGGAGCGCATCATGGCGCTGGTGGATCATAGCCAATACGAACAGTAAACGCCAAAAGAGCCGGTGCAGACGCACCGGCTCTTGCTCTGTTTTTATGACTCGCCGAAGAATTTCTTGGCAATATCGGCGCTCTGCTTGGCATCCTTGGCGTACCAGTCCGCGCCGATCTTCTCGGCGTACTCGGGCGTCAGGACAGCGCCGCCCACCATCACCCTGCAGTCGAGCTTTGCCGCATGGAGGGCCGCGATGGTCTCCTCCATGCTCTTGAGGGTGGTGGTCATCAGGGCCGAGAGCCCCACGAGGTGGGCATCCTTCTCCCGGACAGTGTCCACCACCGTCTCCACCGGCACATCGCGGCCAAGGTCGATGACCTCGAAGCCGTAGTTCTCGAGGATGACGCGGACGATGTTCTTGCCGATGTCGTGGACGTCGCCCTTGACGGTGGCGAGGACGATGCGGCCCTTGCTGGCCCCGGCCCCGCCCCGCTTGGCGATGGCGGTCTTGATCTCTTCAAAGGCGGCCTGTGCGGCGCTGGCGGCCTGTAACAGCTGGGGCAGGAAGAGCCTGCCCTTCTCGTACTTTTCACCCACGACGTCCAGCGCCGGGATGAGGGCCTCGTCCACCAGCGTCAGGGGCTCGTTTTCGTCCAGCAGGGTGTGGGTGCGGGCGGCGGCTTCCCCCTTGAGGCCCTTTTCCACCGCCTGCATCAGCGCGGCAAAAGGGCCGCTGTGAGCTGCATCCGCCTCCGCCGGGGTGTTTGACGTCTGAGACGCCTGGGCCGTCTGGGCCTGCTTCAACGCGGCGCTGGCAGGGACTTTATCGGCATAGCGGGCGATGTAGGCCATGCTCTGCTTGTCGCGGTTGGTGAGGACGTTGTAAGAGTAGACCGCCGCCATCATCTCTTCGCTGGAAGGATTCATGATGGCGAGGTCGAGGCCCGCGTACATGGCCATGGTGAGGAAGGTGGTGTTCAGATAGGGGCGGCAGGGCAGGCCGAAGCTGATGTTGGACACGCCGAGGATGGTGCGGACGCCCAGTTCCTTCTTGCAGCGGGCCAGCGCCTCCACAGTGGCCAGAACGTCCTGCTGCTGGGCGCTGGCGGTGAGGGTCAGGCAGTCGATATAAATATCTTCCCGGGGGATGCCGTGGGCCAGCGCCGCGTCCACCACCCGTTTTGCGATCTCAAACCGGGCGTCGGCGCTGGGCTGGATGCCCCGCTCGTCGATGGCGAGGCCGACGACGGCCGCGCCGTACTTTTTGCAGAGGGGCAGGACGCGCTCCAGCACTTCGGTCTCGCCGTTCACCGAGTTGACGATGGGCTTGCCGTTGTAGACCCGCAGGCCCCGCTCGAGGGCGTCTGCGTGGGAGGAATCCAGCTGCAAGGGCAGGCTGACGACACTCTGCAACGCCTTCACCACCTGCTCCATGACGGCGGGCTCGTCCACGCCGGGCGCGCCCACATTGACGTCCAGCACCTGCGCACCGGCCTCGGACTGGCTGACGGCCTGCTCGAGGATGTAGTTCATGTCGCCCTCGCGCAGGGCCTGCTGGAACCGCTTTTTGCCGGTGGGGTTGATGCGCTCGCCCACCACGGTGATGCCGTCCACGGTGACGAAGTCCATCGGCGAGCAGAGCACCGAGGGCATGGCGTGGGCGGGGCGGCCCGGCTTGCAGTCGGCGAAGACGCCGTTCAGCAGCTTGATGAAATCGGGGGTGGTGCCGCAGCAGCCGCCCGCCGCAAAGAGCTTCAGATCGCGGTAGGGCTTCATCTCCATGGCAAAGAGCTGGGGCGTGATGTCGTAGCCGCTGCCGTCGGCGCGGGGCAGGCCCGCATTCGGCTTGACAAAGACCGGGAAATCGCCGGGCAGAGCCTCGGCCAGCCGCTTCGCCATGGGGAAAATTTCTTTCGGGCCGAGGGAGCAGTTGATGCCCACGGCGTTGGCCCCGAGGCCCCGGGCCGTGACGGCGAAGCTCTCGACGGTGCAGCCGGTGAAGGTGCGCCCGCCTGCCTCAAAGCTCATGCTGGCGAGGATGGGCAGGCCGCAGTTCTCTTTCGCGGCCAGCAGGGCGGCTTTCAGCTCGTACAGGTCGGTGAAGGTCTCAAAAAAGACGAGATCGGCCCCGGCGGCGACGCCCGCCCGGACGATGCGGCCATACTCGGCCACAGCGTCTTCAAAGGCCAGCGTGCCGTTGGGCTCCAGCAGTTCGCCCAGCGGGCCGACGTCCAGCGCGGCCAGTGCGCCGTAGGGGGCGCAGGCCCGCTTGCAGTTGGCGATGCCCGCCGCAATGATCTCTTCCAGCGTGTATTCGCTGCCCGCCAGCTTATGGGCCGACGCGCCGAAGGTGTTGGCATTGATGATGCGGCTGCCTGCGGCGGCGTACCGGCTGTGGATGCTCTCGATGAGCTGCGGGTCGGTGATGTTCAGTTCCTCAGGCCGTGCGCCCAGTTTCAGGCCCGCCGCCTGCAGCATGGTCCCCATGCCGCCGTCGAGGAGGATGGTATTCGGCTGGGTAAACAGTTCATTCGCTTGCACAGGTCTTGCCCCTCTTTCTATATTCGCACCGCGTGTTCAGCACGCAGTGTCCGCACCCGGCAAGACGTCCTTTCACCGGATGGTCGCTCAGGCCCAGCAGAGCGGTCACGCTCTTGCGGGGCGTCATCAGGTCATTTTCGGTCACGCAGAGCCCGGCCCGGCGGGCAGTGTCCAGTGCCGCCGCCACCAGCGGCTGCACCCCGATGGGCCAGTCGCCGTAGCCCGGCGAGAAGCGGCCCGTGAGGTACTTGTCCTGCTCTGCGGCCCACTGCCGCAGCTCGGCCTCGGCGGCGTCCGCGGCCTGTTCGGCCAGTACAGAGCCGATGGCGTCCGACGCCACACCGGCGGCGATGTCACCCACACCGGCCCGGCGTATCTGTCCGTCCACGCCGGGGCCGACTGTCACGGCCAGAAGCAGGGCCTCACTGCACCCTTCCAGATGCCGGAAGATGTCCTCCCCCTTCAAAATACCGGCCTGCGTGAGGCTCTCCACGTCGGCCTCGAGCCAGACAGCCCGGGGCGTGGCGGCGGCGAGAAGGGGCGCAGCGCATTTTTCCAGAAGGGTAAGGGTAGCGCTGTCAGCCTCGCCCCGCGCGCCGAAATACCGCGCGGCCTGCCGGATGTCGATGGACTCCGGCTTTGCTAAATTCAGGGGTCTGCTGGGGCCGATGGGCATTTTCAGCCGCCTCCTTCTTTTGAATAAAGTATGATAAGTATACCGCACCGGTAGGCTAAAATCAACACAAAAGCCCCTCCCTCAGCATTTTTGCCGGGGGAGGGGCCTATTATATGATCTTTCCTTTCAGCCTCCCCTTGATAGGGGCGGCGGCACGGCGTCAGCCGTGACGGAGAGATTTATCAGCGGATGTCCCTGACCGACACCGCCTGTTACTTCAAAAACTTGTGGACAGCGCGGGCGACGATGCCGCCCAAGATGCCGGAGACAAGGAACTCGGCCACGCCCTGCACGCCGACCAGCAGGACGACGAACATCAGGGGGTTGGCTGCGCCCTTGACGGACACGAGGTTCTGGACGTAATCGCAGCCGTAGAAGGCCAGCACGATGTAACCCATGAAGAACAGGGTGTTGAGGGCCGGGGCGCACATGGCGCTGACAAGGTAGCTCCAGGTGCCGGGCTTATCGAAATTCTTGACAGCGTTAAAGATAAGGCCGACGCACACGCCCATCAGCACACGCATACCCACACAGAGGATGAAGGTGTTGACGGGGCTGACCTGGAACAGCGCACCGGTCATGGCGGAAGCGCCGGTGACGGCGTCATAGAAGCTCACGGCACCGAACACGCCGCCGAGGATAGCGCCTGCGGCGGGACCCATGGTGATGGCACCCACGGCGATCGGCAGGGTCAAAAAGCTCATGTAAAGCGGGCCTACAGGGACACTGCCCAGGCCGACGGCCTTCATGACCAGCTCAATGGCGACCAGCAGTGCCAGCCGGGTGAGGGTGCGAATGTCATTCTTTTTCATAATTCAGTTTTCCTCCTTGCTGCCGTTCCGCCCTAAATTGTCGGATACGGCGCAAACCTGCCCGTGAAATACACGGGGTCTTTTGTAGAATACGGTCTGAAATATACGGGATGTTTTGTCAGGGAACTCCCGGGGATAGCATTATAAATCAGTAGTAAAGCGGATGCCCGCATCGCGGCGGGCCGTTTCCAGCACACGGCTGACGGCCACCGAGGTGTCCAGCATCCGGCTGCAAAGCTCCATATCCTCGCTCTCGATGGCGCGGGCAAAGGCGTGGAACTCCGCCGCCTGCCGGGGACGGCCTGCGCTGAGGTTGAAGTGTTCTTCCTTGCCCTTATAGGGGTGGAAGGTGACGCCGCCGCAGAAGTTGGCGGTGGATTTCTGGAGCAGATACCCCTTGGTACCCTGAATGATGTACCGGGCCGGGGAACTGCTGTCCTTGGCATTGATGCTCACGGCCTTGAAGCTGCGATACTCCATCGTCAGCACGCCGCTGGTGTCGATGCCGCGGGCGATGTTGGCCGCGTAGTGGACTTTGTTGGGTGCGCCGAAAAGGCCCACCACATAGCTGACGTTGTAGACGCCGAGGTCCATCAGCGCGCCGCCGGCACAGGCCGGGTCGAAGGACGGCCAGACCCTGCCGATGCAGAAATCGTCATACCGGCTGGAATACTGGCTGAAATTGCACTGCACCATGGTGACAGCGCCCACCTTGGGCAGCATCTCACGGAGCTTGGCGTAGTTGTCCTGATACTGGGTGGTGACGGCCTCGAAGAGGAAGAGCTTTTTGCTCCGGGCCAGCTCGGCCAGCTCTTCGGCCAGCGCCGCCGTGGGGGCCATCGGCTTTTCGACGATGACGTGGCGGCCCGCTTCCAGAGCGGCACGGGTATATTTTACGTGCAGGATATTCGGTACGGCGATATACACAACGTCCACCCAGCTCAGCAGTTCGTCGTAGCTGGTGGTGTGGCGCGGCACACCATACTGGTCGCAGAGGGCCTGTGCTGCACCGGCGCTCCGCTCCGTGCTGCAAAGAGCCTCGACCTTGAAGGGGCTTTCCGGCCCGGTGAGCCAGGGCAGGAACTCCCGGACGATCATGCCTGCGCCGAGAATGCCTAATTTCATCATAAGGTCTCTCCTTTCAGGGCTCAGCCCGCTTTGGCCTCATCGTCCCGGCGGGGACGGCGGTTATTGTGGCTGCGGCGGCGGGGGCTGCTGCCGTTGTTGTAAGGGCGTCTGCCTGCCGGGCGGGGACGGCGGCGCTCACCGTCGCTGCGCGGCTCGTGGTGACGCTCATGCTGCGGCGCATTGAGCTGGTAAAGGAGAGCCAGTCCCTTCAGCAGCAGCTCGGGGTCATAGGTGAGCGGGTGACGGCAGAGCGGGATGACATACTTTGCCAGACCGCCCGTGACCACCAGCGTGGCCGGACGGCCCAGTTCTTCCTCGATGCGCTGGGTGATGCCGTCCAGCAGGACAGCCGTCCCCAGCACAGAGCCGGAGAGCATACACTTCTCGGTATCGACGCCGATCGCGCTTTTGGGCGAAGAAAGATGTACCTGCGGCAGCTGGGCGCACCGCTCCCCCAGCGCCCGCAGACCGGTGGAAAGTCCGGGGCAGATGACGCCGCCCCGGAAGACCTTATTCTCATCTACCACGTTGAACGTGGTGGCGGTGCCGAGGTCTACCGTGACCACCGGCAGGGGGAAATTCGCCGCCGCGTAGGCCGCATCCACAAGGCGGTCTTTGCCGACGGCGTGAGGGTCAGGCACCCCCATCGTGAGGCCGGTGCGGATGTCAGGCGAGACGATGACCGGCTTTTTTCCGGTGTAGTGGCGGGCGCACTCGGCCAGCGCCCCCGTGATCTGGGGGACGACGCTGGTGAGGACAGCGCCCTCGAAGCGGATGGGCTTTTCCGGGTGTCTCCGATGAGAGAACACCTTTTCCATCTCGGCACGGTACTCCGCCGCTGTGCGGGTGCGCACCGTGTCCATGTGGGCCACAAAGCATACACGTCCGTCCCGGATGCCCCCGAGGGCGACGGTGGTGTTGCCTATGTCAATGGCTAAAATCATAATTCAGTTCCTCGCAGGGTCGAACCTCTCCGCAAAAGGCTCCCCCTCTGGGGGAGCTGGCGCGAAGCGCCTGAGAGGGCAAGGCCAGTACGACAGAACTCATACACAGCGATAAGCAGACTTTTTGTCAGAGCGATGCTGTCGCCGTGTCTGCAATTTCCTGTCAGCGTCCTTGCCCTCTCCGTCACCTTCGGTGACACCTCTCCCAAAGGGAGAGGCTTGTGTGCGCCAGCGCTGACGGAGAGCTTTTTTGTATAAGTCAAGCTGTATTTTACCGCATTTTGAGCCAAGATACAACCCCCATCAAAGATTTTGTTGTGCTCTGGGCCGTTTTGCATTATACTGTAGTTATATTATCCCTATTTATAGGAGGTATTTGGGATGGATCTGAAGGGAAAATGCGTCCTTCTGGGCGTCAGCGGCGGCATTGCCGCCTATAAAATGGCCAACGTGGCCAGCGCACTGCGCAAGCTGGGGGCCGACGTGGAGGTCATCATGACCAAAAACGCCACCCAGTTCATCACCCCTATCACGTTCGAGACCCTAACGGGCCACAAGTGCATGGTAGACACCTTCGACCGGGATTTCAAGTTCGAAGTCACCCATATCTCGCTGGCAAAGAAGGCCGACGTCATCCTCGTGGCCCCGGCCACCGCCAACATCATTGCCAAGATGGCTCACGGCATCGCCGACGATATGCTCACCACCGTCGTTCTCGCGGCCAAGTGTCCCAAGCTCGTCTCCCCTGCCATGAACACCGGGATGCTGGAGAACCCCATCACCCAGGACAACATCGCCACACTGGAAAAGTACGGCTTCACGGTCATCCCCTCCGAGAGCGGCGTGCTGGCCTGCAAGGACGTGGGCAGCGGACGCCTGCCGAAAGAGGATGTCCTGCTGGACTACATCTTCCGCGCCATCGCAAAGCCGAAGGACCTCGCCGGTCTGCGCATTGCCGTCACGGCCGGCCCCACTCAGGAGCCGCTGGACCCTGTGCGCTACCTGACCAACCACTCCACCGGCAAGATGGGCTACGCCCTTGCCCGCGCCGCCGCCATGCGGGGCGCCGAAGTGACCCTGATCCACGGGCAGACCGCGCTGCCGCCGGTCAAGTTTACCACCGATGTGCCGGTGACCACTGCCCAGCAGATGTACGAGGCGGTGACTGACCGCTTTGACACCACCGATGTGCTCATCATGGCTGCCGCCGTGGCAGACTACCGCCCCGCCACCGTGGCCGACGACAAGATCAAAAAGAAGGAGGGCGACCTTTCCATCCCCGTGGAGCGCACCGAGGATATCCTTGGCACCATCGGCCCCCGCAAGACCCACCAGTTCCTGTGTGGTTTTTCCATG
>OMDO01001417.1_pt1 | contig 10806 bp, 9 predicted proteins | sample 1674051 | NCBI WGS metagenome assembly OMDO01 (sample SAMEA103958138, study PRJEB25191) | human gut metagenome | biome: human-associated habitat [ENVO:00009003]; feature: intestine environment [ENVO:2100002]; material: feces | place: Germany | collected 2013/2015 | reverse complement strand
ATCTGCTGGAACATTTCACCCTCAAGAAAAGCTCCTAGACCTGCCGATACTGGCAGCTCTGACACAGGCATCATTATGTAGTCGATTTCCGCAGGCTCTTCTGTGTCTGGCTGGTAGCGCCGAGATGCAATCAAGTCCATTTCGTACTCAGCGACCTTTTTTTGCCCGATGGCATTTAGAAGGGCGGGTTTCTGAAAGGTCTTTGTAAAGTAGGAAGGTCCTTCCTTGATGTTCAATGCGTGGCAGATTGCAACCAGTTGGTAGATGCTGGGAGTGGTGTATCCTTTTTCCCATTTACTGATTCCCTTGTCACTGACATCGACGCCATAGTGGCGGAGAAGTTCGGAGAAAGTTACAAGTGAATAGCCATTCCTTTTTCGTACAGCTGCGAGAATCAGACCAACCTCATTACTATCCCTTGCGGCGACTGCATCATAGCGCACTGTGGATGGGGCTATGTGCATTTTGGTGAGCGCAGTTTTCTTTTTCATAGCAAGAACACTCCTTTGTGATCCGGTAGCTCTATTATAGTATAGAAAACATAAGAAATCAACAAGAAATCTCCAAAATAGCGACAAATGCGTAATTGACATCTCCATAAAGTGGGTGTATAATCGAATCAAATCCACAAATAACAGCTTTTTGGTGTTAATTCTGGACCGAAATCGTGTATATTTGGCGTTTTTGAGAGGTGATAATATGAGAAAAGAAAATGTAAGATGCCCGATGTGCGGAACCATGAACTATGATGTAGATCTTGATGCAACCGATGGCTGGACAAAATGCCGTCTGTGCAAAGCAGTAACCTGCTCTATGGATGAGTGGAAAAAGCATACAGTGTCCGTTCCTCTGTTAAACGAAAAACAGCTCGTGGCACGCAGTATGATTCGCAAGTAATGCACGCTGCATTCTGATAAATCTGCAAAAAGGAGGATTTCTGATGTGTGGTGATTACAACCTTCGCCGTGAGAAAAGATACGTCGAAGTGGATGTTCGTTTTACTCCTGATGGCAAGATCCGCCCTCTTGCCATAAACTATGACAAGGCTCACACTTATGGAATTGATCGTGTCTTGGCAGTCAAACACGGGACATCACGCCTAGGCGGAAAAGGTCACTGCTTCACCTGCCTGATTTGCGGTCAGAAGCGGAATCTTTGGCTTGAACAGGGCAAGTGGTTCGTGGAAGCCTACTGTTCCGTGCCGGAAAGCTGTGCTTCGTAATGGCAAAATACTTATCCCGCACAGACCTTTCGCACATAGCGGGCAGGTATATCGAGCAGTACTATAACTTTTTCGGAATTAGCAAGGATGCCCCAGAACCCATTGACCCGGAACGGCTCGCAAGTTCTGTTCTTGGGCTGAATGTGAAAATGCTGCCGCTATGCAGCGATGGCAGTGTCCTAGGACTGACTGTTTTCCAGAAATGCGGTTTTACCGTAACCTTGGGGGACGGAACAAAGCTTGTAGAGGTGTTCATGCCGAAGGACGTCGTAATCGATTCCGCCCTTGCGGCAGACAGCTGCACCGGATGCCGGAATTTCACGATAGCGCATGAAGCGGCACACCATATTCTGGCTGACCAGTTTCCGAACGACTACGGAAAAGCAGTCAAGTGCCGTGGGCACATTGCCTATCGGGAGAGAAACGGAAAGGCCTCGTGGGAAGAATGGCAGGCGGATACCCTTGCAGCAGAGCTGCTGATGCCAACATTTCTGATCAATGCCGAAATAGAACGTGTAGCGTTGACTCTGCCAAATGGGATTCTGTACAAATCAGTGTCTGACCCTAACTATGAAAAAATTCTGGAGATGGCTCGACGGATTGGGGTTTCTTGGTCTGCAATCAGGATCAGACTGCAGCAGATGCAGGTTATAAAAGGCAAACCCATCCACTGCCATCCATTGGACATCATGCGATTTGGAGAATGAATATGATTCAGTTAAAGAACCGTCCCTTTGCCGGTAAAGCACCGACTACTACACAGCAGGCAGAATTTAGCATAGGCTGGAGATTTTGCCCTGTTTGTGGAAATAAGTTATACCAAAAAATCGAGGGGTGTTCAGGTATACTACAAGTGAAGTGCAATAGATGCAAAGAAACCCTGAGACTTGATCTGGCATTTAGATGCCGGTGATTTTCCAGTCATTTTAACAAATACGGGTGCATTGCACCCTGAATATGGACTGTTCGCTCCGAGCAACGGGCCATTGCCGCAAGGCAATGTATGAAACGTGCTCCAAATAGCCGGGCAACAGCTGATTGAGAGATTTTCTTTGAAGATCCCTCAGTTGGTTGTTGTCCGGCTATTTTTTTAGCCTTCAGGAAGCCTGCTCCCGTAAAAAGGAGCAGGCTTTATGTTTGTCCGTTTTTCGTGGATGCCCCAAGCGGCTAGATATCCGTAGCAACTCCGAGTTTTCGACTTCTCACGCTTTATCGAAAATTTGGAGGTCACACATGAGTTTTGATCCGAATGCTATTGGTAACCGTATTTTTACTTTGCGTACAAATGCGAAGTTATCGCAGGAAAAACTTGCTGAAAAACTTGGTGTTTCCCATCGCCACCTCGGCGATCTTGAAAGGGGAAGCTCCAATGGCTCTGTAAAAATCCTGATCGATATTGCAGAATACTTCCATGTCAGTATGGATTATCTTCTTTTGGGCCGAGATCCTTCTAGGGATCAGTTTCAAAATGAACTGCAAGCCGCTATAGATCATCTTGAAAAAATCAAAGGTCTTTTATAATCACTTCAACAAGAAACGCTCCTGCCGGTTTTACACCGACAAGAGCGTTTCTTGTGTTATTCAAAAATATCGGCAAGGGTAAGCAGCTGTACTTCTCCGCGTTCCTGTGCCTGAAGTAGTCCGTCCGTAAATCCGCCTTTCGAGAAAATGTAGTAGTGGTAGTTTGTTCCTTTCCCAAAGACTGCTGCATATTCCCGAATCAGTTCCAGTTCGTCCAAACCGATTTTTTCATTGCGATATTTGCAGGAGCCGATGATATAGTCATTGCCCTCAACCGGCCTACCGACAATATCGATTTGTATCTGCTTCTTTTTTTGAGGGTCGGTTCCCCACCACTGCCCAATCTCACTCAACTCGATAGGAAGATCATTCGCATAATAGAGCAAGTAGTCTTGGCACATCTTCTCAAAAATCAGACCCATATAGTCTGGAAAATACTGCTTCACCGCATGGGGGTAGGTCTTTGCGATCCGCCCCGAATCAATGGCACTTGCATTGACCGGCACAAAACGGTACCAAAAACGAAAAAAATTGTCTGCCAGAAGATAGATCGTTTTTTTGCCCGGTTTCTCATTGATCGGCGTTTCCTTTTTGACGATTCCAAGGTCTATCAACGTTTTGAGGTACTTCGCCACCACAGAGTTTTCTTCACCAACTTTCGTGGTGATATCATTCAGGCGAGAAGCCCCCTCTGCAATTGCCTTGATGATTGCATTATAAATTGCTGGCTCACGCAGCTCCTGCTTTAACAGGTTGGCCGGTTCCTCATAGAGGTAGCTGGAACGGTCAAACAAGTTTTCCATCAGTGCTTCATCTACGCTGTCCCGAACATCCAATTTGTTGATATAATGCGGAACGCCGCCTGTGATGCCATAAATCAGGGCGTTATCTTCCTCGGACAGATTCGGATGGAACACCGCTGTTTCCTTGTAATCCAGCGGCATGATCTTGAATTGCGCTGTTCTGCGCCCATACAGAGGGCTTTCTTTGCCCAAAACCTGACTTTCCATAAAACTCATGGACGAGCCACACAGGATCAGGTACATTTGGGAATCTGTCCATTTATGGTCGATGATGTGCTGAAGCATTGCGGAAATAACGGGTTTAGCCTTTGCAAGATAAGGATACTCATCAATTACAAATACGATCCGCTGCTCCTTGGAGAGAGCTGTCAGTTCGTCCAATGCTGCATCGTAGGTTGTAAATTCCGGAGATGATTCTGCATTGGGTCGTTCAAAACTCATGATTGCCTTGGACAAGGCTTCCAGATTTTCTTTTCCGGTCGTATTCAAGGCAGAGAAGAAAATGGTCGGTTTATCCTTGCAGAATTCATTGATCAGCGCAGTTTTTCCAACACGGCGTCTGCCGTAAATGACAACGCATTCAAACTTTCCATTCTCATATCGTTTGTTTAACTTCCGAAGTTCCTCATCGCGGCAGTAAAATCGGCTCATTTTGTTCCCTCCCCAAAGTGTATTTATCGAATTTATATACTCGTAAGTTAGTTTCTTACGAGTATAATACTTCATTTCTTACATAAAGTCAAGAAATATATTTTTGACGGCTCATCGAGAAACAGGAACTATACTTCCTATTTTCCTCAAAAATTGTGAACTCTGAGTTCCTGTTCATTTCGTTCCGCATCGGTTACAATACAGCCATAGCTTCGGAAAGCGTTCAAAGCAGCCCTCAAGCTATCCCGCCCCTTGAAAATTGAACACGCATTCTTCAGTCACGTTCCTGTGATGATGAGCCACGTCCGTAACAAATGCGATGATCTCCCACTGAGGGAATGAGCGGTAGGTTGACGGTAAATGGATGACAGCTTCTCCATAGCTAAGAGCCATCACAGAATAATGATACTTCTGCCTTCGGGCAGCTCGGTGAGAACCACGGAGAGGTGAGAACCCTATGGATTCGGTACGCTGCCGGACGGCTGAAAGATTTCCCACACGAAAACTGAGTTTTCGTTTTCCGGGGATGTCGGGGACAAATACGGAAAGGTATAGAACTATAAATCACAGCAATTTGCTGTTTGAGATAGTAGGGTGGGCTGTGCGAGCAGCCCACTGTTACATATACGGATAGAAAGGAGAAATCCAAATTGGCAACACGAGGCAAAAAAGAGAAAAAGTATCCGCCTATGCCCGCAAACTGGATGTACAAGCGCGGGGATGTCTACATGATGGATCTGAATCCTTACAGCGGTTCCGAACAAGGCGGCATCCGACCTGCCATTGTTGTCCAGAACGATGACGGTAATTTTTATTCCAATGTTCTTCTGGTCGTTCCGCTGACAACACAGATCAAAAAGCGAAATATGCCGACGCATTTTATTCTGCACAATCGCTTTTTGAGTGCGCCATCTATGGCGATTTGCGAAAGTCCGCGCCCCGCAGATAAATCCAGAGTGTTAAGCTACCTTGGGCACCTGTCCAAATATGAAATGCGGCAAGTGTCAGTGTGTCTGCAATACAGCTTTGGCTTCATTGGGTATAAGTCATTCCGAAAATACCTTACGGCTCCTCCGCAGGAGGATGTTCTCGCCGCTGCAAAAGAGCTGCTCTCCCAGCAGTTTCAGAATCTTCGTGTGCTGAACAGTCAGCCCCCTGCTCTCACCAAGCACACAAAAGGCGATTTACATAGCATTGAGCAGATATCGGAAAGGATGCTCTCCACCCCAACAGAATCTTCTGTTGAGTTCATGGTCGCAGAACTGGATGATGCACTTCAATCGCTTATGTTCCGCTGGAATATCTGTTATGAACGGTATTCCAGTTTTCACTTATCCGATAACGAAAAGAAGAAAATCGGTTTGATTATCCAATCAGGAATTGATTTTCTGCAAAAGAAGAAGGAGGTTCCTTTATGATGAACGCAGTTGTAAAACCTTACCATGAGATGTGCCTGAACAGCAGCGAACTGATCGTGCCGCGCGACACTTATCAGCGTGCTCTTCACCCCGCTCGTGTTGCCCGTATCGCAAAAGAATTTGACGAGCGGGTTGCCAATGAGCCGAAGATCAGCTTCCGGGATGGTCACTACTATGTGATGGACGGACAGAACACCATCGCTGCACGGAAATTTCTGAACGGCGGCGAAGATTTGCAGATTCGCTGCAAGGTTTATTTTGGTATGACAGAACGAGAAGAAGCCCTTCTGTTTGCACAGCAGACAGGCATTTCGGAACGGCTGAGTGCAGGACAGAAGCTCCGTGCCCTGATTTTTGCAGGGGAGCCTGCTGCCGTTGCATTCCAGCAGGCCACCGAATTGGCTGGCGTTCATCTTTCTTTTGAAGAAGGCCGGGGCAAGCAGCGGATCAGCTGCATCGCAACCGCCTATCACGAATTCATCCGGCTTGGTCCTGAACTGTATATCGAATCCCTTGATGTTTTGCTGAATGCGTGGGACGGAGAACCTGATTCCATGAGTTCTGCAAATCTGCTCGGCATCTGCCGCTTTGTAGAACTGTACCACTCCGAATACAGTAAAAGCCGTCTGATTGCCAAACTGCGGCAGGTCGATGCATTCACGATTTTTCGCCTTGCACGAACCGCAGGCGTAAGCCTTCCCGGCAAGACGAAGTACCTTCAGCAGGTCTATACTATTTATAATGGTGGCAGCCGCCGGGCTGCATTGCCGCTCAAGTTTTAACTTTAAGTATATTTAACGAGGTATTATCCAATGATTATCCATGAAGAACCTTCGCCCAACTCGGTTTCCTCCCCTGTTTCCACAGCAAAGGACAGCCGCTGCTATACCGTAGAAGACCTGATGGAAATGCTGCTCCTGAGCCGTCCCACTGTCTACCGTCTACTGAAGCAGAACGAATTCCGCTGGTTCAAGGTAAGCGGCGCTTACCGTATTTCCAAAGCCAGCTTTGAAGCATGGCTCAATGATGGCACTGTTGAACGCAATCCTGCTGTTTGACATCCTCAACATTTCACGCGAAATCTGCTATTCTTTAGCCGGGATGAGAAATCCCGGCTAAACTTTTACATAGATAGAGAGGTGTCTTTCATGGATGATATGCGGAATACTTCGGCTCCCTTATACGGAAAAGCTGAACCTGCCACTACCAAAACCACCATGTCGGTTCGTGAGATGCGGCAGCTTCTCGGCCTTGGCAAAACAGACAGCTATTGGCTGCTTCATAAGAATCTCTTTGAAGTCATTCTGATAAACGACAAAAGGCGTATCGTTATTTCCAGCTTTGAGAAATGGTATGCCAATCAGGTCAAATATCATAAGGTCAATGGTTCGCCACCGGGCGAGGAACTTTGCAAACGGTCCTATTCCGTTCCTGACGCCGCCGAGATATTGAAGGTGAAACCCGAAACGATCTATACACTCATCCGACAGGGCAAGTTGAAAACAGAAACGGCAGACTTCTGTATGAGAATTCCCAAAGAGGACTTTGAGCGGTGGTACCGATCACAAAGTCGCTACCGCACAGCAGCCGACCGTGAGCGTGACCGGGAGATTGAAGCGCAAACCATCTCCATCCCGGAAATGGCAAAACTACTCGGTATCCCACGCAAGAATGTTTATGGGATTCTTGATTGCAAAAAATACCGAGATTGTTTCGTCATTGAGCGCGTGGCCGACAGGCCGCGCATTACCAAAAAAAGTTTTAAGGCATGGCTTAAAAGCCAATCTACATACCAACTTCAAAAACCGAAAAAAGAAACGCATGAGGAGCCGCCGCTAAAACTGCAATGTCCCAAGAATGGGAAATACTACAGTTTTCAGGAAATTCAGGCTTTTTACGGAATCAGCCGCCCAACACTTGACTCGTGGGTTCTCAAAGAAGGAATTCCAACGATGAAGTTGGGAAGGGTAAAACGCATCCAAAAAGATGCTTTCGATGAAGTTCTGAAGTCCAAACGTAAAGTAGAGGAGGATGTATAATGGCTAGCATTGTCAAACGCAATAACCGATACTGCGTTGTCTATACCTACAAACACACTAATGGAACGCTAAAGCAGAAATGGGAAACCTTTACCGACCTTGCAGATGCCAAAAACCGTAAGAAAGAGGTCGAATACAAAGAATCCGTCGGTACCTTTGTGGCACCCCAGTGCCGAACTCTAAAAGACCTGCTTAAAGAATACGTCACCCTGTACGGAAGAACCAAATGGGCACTTTCAACCTATCAATCAAACACTGCACTGATTTCAAACTACATAGAACCGCTTATCGGCTCAATGAAGCTGCAAGATCTCACCACCCGCGTAATTGAGGGATATTATCAGCGGCTGCTTAAATACGAAGCCGTTGACCCTATGTGTGGAAAGCGTCAGCATCAATACGTTTCTCCCGGCACGGTTCGTTCGGTTCACAAAATTTTGAGAAGTGCCTTTGAGCAGGCTGTAAAGTGGGAACTTATGGAAAAGAATCCCTGTATTTATGCCACCTTGCCCAAATACACTGCAAAGAAGCGTGATATCTGGACTGCCGAGACCCTGTTCCATGCCTTAGAAGTCTGTGATGATCCACGGCTCCGGCTCTGCATCAACCTCTCCTTCTCTTGTTCTCTGCGCCTTGGCGAACTGCTCGGTTTGACTTGGGATTGCGTGGATATCTCTCCTGAAAGCATCGAAGCCGGGCGAGCCTCCATTTACATAAATAAGGAATTGCAGCGTGTAGATATTGCTTCGCTGAACGCCTTGGAAAATAAAAATGTCATCACTCGTTTTCCCTCGCTGAGTTCCCGCTGCACCACGGTCCAGGTTCTGAAAAGCCCTAAAACAGACAGCAGTATCCGAACCATTTTTCTCCCCAAAACAGTTGCTGAAATGCTTGTCCACTATAAAGCCGAGCAGGACATGACAAAGGACGCACTGGGTGCAGAGTATGCAGACTATAATCTCGTGGTTGCCGGCCCGCTGGGAATGCCGACCGAACAATCCACCATCAACGGTGCATTGAAGCAGCTGATTGAGAAAAACAATCTCCCCAAAGTGGTTTTCCACAGCTTCCGACACTCCAGCATTACATACAAGCTCAAGCTGAACGGCGGCGATATCAAAGCCGTGCAGGGCGATTCCGGTCATGCACAGGCTTCGATGGTCACCGAGCAGTACGCACACATTCTGGATGATGATCGGCGTTTGAACGCACAACGATTCGACGATTTCTTCTATCAGCATCATGGTGCAGAGCCTGAAGCCCTCCCTCGCGCAGAGCAATCCACTCCCAAAGCCAGTCCAGTCGATACAGATGCGGCAGCAGCTCTTGCCAAACTGCTGGCTGACCCCTCTATGGCTACACTCATTAAAAATCTTGCAAAGAACCTATAAACCTCTATACATAAGCAGCGGCAGCTTTCCGATTTGGAAAACTGCCGCTGCTTGTTTTATGATGATTCAGTTTCTTTACGGGCTTTTGCCTTAGCTTCTTCTATATCCATCTTCAACTGATGGGCAAGCTGCTCTACATAGTCGAGTGAAACTTCATAGTCTTCTGCGATTTTTTCTGCCGGCATCCCATCAAGGATACGGGAGATCACAATGTTCTGAGTGGCTTGTTTTCTCGACTCTGCAATCATTTCCTCAATAGAGGGGCAATGTTTATTATGCATCCAATTCAAGTAATCCAAGCGTTCAGCTTCTATCCGCGATAGAAGCCTGACTGCATAGAAATTGTCATCTACCTCGAAGCGAACTTCCTCTCCGGGTTTGACTTCAAGTTTTTCCAGAACCGCATCTGGGAGTTTTACAGTTCCATCTTCACCGACTACAATATTAAATTTCTTTTCCATCGCACACTCCTAAAATCACGCAAAGTTCCTTGCATCCAGTGCCTTTACTCCCGTAAGAATACCATAAGCCCCTTCCTTTTACAAGACAATGCGCATTTCCATTCGCACTGTTACATAGACCAGAGTTTTCTCGCAGAAAGCTCTGGTCTTTTTCTATTGAAAACATTTGTCCATCACACCAGCTACGGCTGTATGGTCTGGTTCACGAATGCTAAACAAGCAAATATCCGTAGGGAAACGTACACTTCCCAGCTAATGAAAGGTGGGCATTTTACAATGAACCTTCCACTTTTCATTAGCTCTGCTAATTTTCTGCTAATGAAAAGCCTTTTACTCGTTTTATTTCGGGGTTTGTGTTCTTTACTCAGATTGACAGCGCAACAAAAAATCAATTGATAAAACGTTACTTGTTTTACCTACTTTTGCCTAGGATTTATGGCTTCAGCCCCTACTCCTAAGCGGAAGGCCGTGTGTTCGAATCACATCGGGGACGCCAGCGCAAAACCAAGCCCGGAAGGTTTACGAACCCTCCGGGCTTGGTTTTTTCTATTGAAAGTGAAAGCGCCAACGCAGCGCTCACACCAGCTTTGCCCCGGCGTGGGGCAGGCTTTCTGCGCCAAGGCTTTGCAGCTTTTGAGGCAGGGCGGCAAGGTCGCCGCCGGTATAGTACCAGCCCGCAGCCAGTCCTGCCAGTGCCAGCAGCAAAAGCACCACCAGCGCCTTGCCCAGTCGGTGATGCTTCGGGCGCGGCGGCACGGGCGGTGCCGCTGCGAGGGAGGCAGGGGTCAGGGCTGCATCCGGCACGGCTCTGCCGTAGGGCTGCCAGTTTGTACCCCCAGCCTGCGGCAGACCACAGGCGGCACGGCGCAGCATATCCAGCAGCCATAGCCCGGGGTTCTCGTCCGGCGCTACACACCGCAGCCAGCAGCCCTTTTTGCCGCCCACCAGCAGCAGGCGGCTTTGGGGCAGTTCCACACAGCCCACCGTCAGCGCGGCACCGGTCAGCTTCTGCATGACCTGCACCCGCGCCAGTGTGCGGGCAGGCTCTGCCTGCGGGGCCTTGCGCAGCTTGCGGCTGAGCCGGGCGGTGAGCGCGGCATTGGCGTAACTCATGGCGCCAAAATCGAACACCTTTTCCGCGCCGGGAAGGTTTTCCAGCCGGCTTTCCAGCAGCGCCCCGGCGGCGGCACCGAAGATGAAACAGACGATCACGCCGTAGTAGTGCAGCGCCTTATGCAGCTCCTCGCGCTTCCGGTCGAAACAGCAGTGGAACAGCGCCTCCGTGCCGCTGCGGAGGTTT
>OMDO01001403.1_pt1 | contig 10918 bp, 10 predicted proteins | sample 1674051 | NCBI WGS metagenome assembly OMDO01 (sample SAMEA103958138, study PRJEB25191) | human gut metagenome | biome: human-associated habitat [ENVO:00009003]; feature: intestine environment [ENVO:2100002]; material: feces | place: Germany | collected 2013/2015 | reverse complement strand
TCGTGGCACTTCTTGGCGGCGGGGGCGCGTTCTATTATTTTAAGTTTATGAAGCCGAAGCAAAACGTCAAGGGCGGCACCGACCTTGAAGATTTCGATTTTGACGACTACGACGAGGACGAGCCGGACGAGGGGGACGGGCTTTCTGATGAAGAACAGGAGGACGAGGAAGCATGACCCTGTTTACCGACAATCCCTTTGAAAAGATGATGATACAAAGACCGGGCGGGCGGCGTGACAATGCGCCGCCCGTTCCCCATTCCCCGGCTTGCGCTTCCTGTCCGTACAAAGGGCAGCTCCCTTGTGTGGGCTACTGTCTGAAACAGGTACAGGAGAAAAAGGCAAGTGAGCCGGAACGCTGAAAATGGACTTTTAATTTTCGTTTGCAACATCTATGAGATTTTCGTAATGCAAAAGTGTTATGTTATTTTCATTTTGCAGTTGGAGCTTTCTATCACGAATATTCTCAAAATCTTTACGGAGTCCGGCTATCACAGCATAGTAGATTTGATAAGGGCAATATTTGTATAATTGTCTGGGTAACTTTGTATTGGAGAATGAGTGCTTTTCCAATTCTGCTACAATTACATTCCAATTTGCAGCAATATACATTTGCCAATCCCTAACCTGTTCAATCCCTTTATTGATTACTTCCCCGAAACGAGTACCTTTTTCTTTTGTTATCCGCCCGTTGGGAGCTTCTAATTCCACAAAGACAAATTGATAACCGTCTGAACTATTACCTATGAGCAGATAATCAGCCACATAAGCCGACCCGATTTTGAACTCTGGAAAGATATAATTATCGTCATGGTGTCCTGTTCTGTAATAATGCCGTAATAAGCCAAACAAATAATTCCATGCACGATTAGAAGCTATCCAATTTAGTATAGCTCTTTCTGTTGTATCGGAAGAAGTAATCAGTTGATAAAACTCTTTTGTCGTATCATATATAGGTGTGAACCTTGAATAATGGTTGTTGGGAAATAGCGAAGTAGCACACTCAATAAAGTAATCCATTTCTTTGTTTTTACCGCGCCTGTAATGCCCGCCACGTTTTTTATTCATTGCTTCTTCCTGTTCATCAGTAGGAGCAAAAACATCGAAAGTATGTATTGATTTCATATTGTCACCTGTTTCTTATAGTAATGCTTAAAGTATAAACCAATTTCAAACCTAAAACAACCGAAAGGAGAACAGAAAATGAAACTGATTATTGCAGAAAAGCCGAGCGTGGCGCAGACTATCGCCGCCGCGCTTGGCGTTAAGGAAAAGAAAGACGGATATATCGAGGGCGGCGGCTGCCTCATTTCATGGTGCGTCGGGCATTTGGTACAGCTTGCGGAAGCTGCCGCCTACGGGGAGCAATATAAAAAATGGAGTTTTGAGAGCTTACCCATTCTGCCGGAGGAATGGCAGTACGCCGTTGACCCGGACAAGGGGAAGCAATTCAAAACCCTAAAAGAGCTTATGCACCGCGCCGACGTTTCCGAAGTGGTAAATGCGTGTGACGCGGGGCGCGAGGGAGAATTGATTTTCCGCTTTGTCTACGAAGCGGCGGGCTGCAAGAAGCCCATGCGCCGCTTGTGGATTTCCTCAATGGAGGACGGGGCAATCAAGGCGGGCTTTGCTTCCCTCAAAGACGGGCAGGAATACGACGCGCTCTTTGCGTCTGCCCTCTGCCGCGCAAAGGCTGACTGGCTTATCGGCATTAACGCCACCCGGCTTTTCTCCTGCCTGTATGGAAAGACCTTGAACGTGGGGCGCGTCCAGACCCCGACCTTAAAAATGCTCACCGACCGGGACGCGGCTATCTCCCATTTCCAGAAAGAAAAATATTATCATGTGCGCCTTGATTTATCCGGCGCGGAAGCGGCAAGCGGGAGGATTTCCGACAAGGCAGAAGCCGACGCGCTGAAAGGGGCTTGCGAAGCGGAAACGGCGGTATGCGTTTCCCTCACCAGAGAGAAGAAAACCGCAGCCCCGCCGAAGCTCTTTGACCTTACCTCTTTGCAGCGGGAAGCGAACCGCATTTTCGGCTACACCGCAAAGCAGACCCTTGACCTTGCACAATCCCTTTATGAAAAGCGGCTCCTTACTTATCCGAGGACGGACAGCAGCTTTCTTACTGACGACATGGGCGGCACCGCAGCGGACATTATCGCGCTGCTCTGCGAAAAGCTCCCCTTTATGGCGGGCGCGGACTTCACGCCGGAGATTGCAAAGGTATTAGACAGCAAGAAAGTATCAGACCACCACGCAATCATTCCCACTATGGAGCTTGCAAAGGCTGACCCGGACGCGCTGCCGGAAAGCGAGAAGAATATCCTTACCCTTGCGGGGGCGCGTCTGCTTTTTGCCACCGCCGAGCCGCATATTTATGAAGCGGTTACGGCGGTTTTCTCATGCGCCGGGACAGACTTCACCGCAAGGGGAAAGACCGTACTTGCGGAGGGTTGGAAAGAGCTTGAACGCAGATACCGGGCGACGCTGAAAGATAAGCCCGAAGCAGAGGACGGGGAAAATGAGGGCGTGACGCTGCCGGAGCTTTCCGAGGGACAGAACTTTCCTAACCCCGCCGCAAAAGTAACGGAGCATACCACAACGCCGCCGAAGCCCCACAGCGAAGCGTCGCTTCTCTCTGCTATGGAGCGAGCCGGGAACGGGGACACCGACCCGGGCGCGGAACGCCGGGGGCTTGGCACTCCCGCCACCCGCGCCGCCGTCATTGAAAAACTGGTAAAGGGCGGCTTTGCAGAGCGCAAGGGGAAGCAGCTTATCCCCACGCAGAACGGAGCCGCCCTTATATCAGTCTTGCCGGATATGCTCACTTCCCCGCAGCTTACCGCAGAATGGGAAAACAATCTGACGCAGATAGCAAAGGGAGCCGCAGACCCCGGCGAATTTCTGTCCGGCATTGAAGCTATGGCGCGGGAGCTTGTGCAGACACACGCCGCAGCACTGGACGGGAAAAAGGATTTGTTCCGGGAGGAAAAGCCCTCTGTCGGCAAATGCCCCCGTTGCGGTTCCCCCGTCCATGAGGGGAAGAAAAACTATTATTGCAGCAACAAAGAATGTGCCTTTGTCATGTGGAAGAATGACCGCTTTTTCGAGGAACGCAAGACCGCTTTTTCCGCGAAGATTGCCGCCGCGCTCCTTAAATCCGGCAAAGTGAATGTGAAGAAGCTCTATTCCCCGAAAACAGGCAAGACCTATGACGGAACTATCGTTCTGGCTGACACTGGCGGGAAATACGTCAACTACCGTATCGAAGTACAGAAGAACTAAAAACTTGAATAGCAAGCATAGGAAGCGGGTACCCACTTCCGTAAATCCCCGTTGCGACGCTGACGCGCCGGACGGGGATTTTGCTTGTTGGGAAGTTTCCCAAACCCTCTTTTGCGGAGGGCTTCACCCTCTAAAAATTTTTGAGAAATCTTTGGCAGAAATGCGGGCGTACCCGTAGTAGACCATGCAGCCCAAAAATGCAGCTTGTGACGCTGCCCCAAAGAAAGGAGGTTTTTCACTATGGCAAGTTTACGGGACACCGTAAAGGACTATCAAGACGAGCTTAGGGACGGTATCGCATGGGTGGCGTTCTGGAAACAGGGGCGTTCATGGAACGCGGAATATTTTCATCTTGATATGGACGATACGCTCTACCCGGAGGACAGGAGCCGGTTAGAGGAAATAAAAAGCATTGACCCCGCCGCCGTTATCTTAAACGGCTACTATTGCGGGCATTTAGGCGAGGACATGAGCCTTGACGAGCTGACCGCCGGAGTGCGTTACCACTACGAAAACAGCATGAACGACATTGACGGTTTTATCGGAGCGCATGACGACAGGCTTCCCCCGGAGGTTATCGAGGAAGCGAGGGCAGCCGCCCATGAAGCGGGGCTTCCCTTTTCCGAAAAGCCCTACCGGGACGGGGAGGATTTTAACCCCTATGTATTTGACGGGAGCATGAGCATTGAGGATTTTGAGCTTATGCACCGCATGATTGAAAAAGAAAGGAGCGAACAAATGGCAGAACCGATTTTAAGCGGCTATCTTTCCAATCTTGGGAAGTACACCGAGGGCAGACCCGCGGGCGAATGGGTGACGTTCCCCACGACTGCCGAACATCTGAAAGAAGTCTTTGACCGTATCGGGATTGACTTCAAGCATTACGAGGAATGGCATTTCACAGAATTTCAATCCCCTATCCCCGGCTTGGCGGAACATTTAAGCGAGTATTCCCACCCCGACGAGCTGAACTATTTAGGGAAGCTCTTGGAAATGCAGTTTGACGACGACCGGGAGAAATTCATTGCAGCCATTGAATACGGCGACCATGCCGACAGCTTACAGGACATCATCAACCTTGCACAAAACCTTGACTGCTACTGGATTTATCCGTCCGTCCACAATGAAGAAGAATACGGGCGTTATCTGGTTGATGAACTGGAAGAACCGGAACTTCCCGAAGAAGCGAAAAAGTATTTCATGTATGAGGAATACGGGCGGGACGCTTCCATTAACGACGACGGTATGTTTACCGAAAAGGGCTATATCTACAACAACCGCAACACCTTTACAGAATGGTACGACGGGCGCGACGTTCCACAGGAATACCGGGTAACGCCGCAGCCCCCGCAGCGGTCACGCCCCGACCCGGAAAAAGCAGATTTTGACGCAGCCGCGCCGGGGCAGAGAACCGCGCAGACCGCAGAGCAGCCACAGGAGCCGCGCCCGGTTATCCCTATCGTGCTGACGAGCGAGAAGCCCGCCGAAAAGCTCAAAGAGATTACCGACCGTCTGGAACAGGGTATTGCGGAACTCTTTGACAGCGAGCGTTACCGGGAATATCTGAAAGTCATGTCAAAATTCCATAATTACAGCTTCCGAAACACCGTCCTTATCGCCATGCAGAAGCCGGACGCTTCCCTTGTGGCGGGCTTTTCCGCTTGGAAGAACAACTTTGAACGAAACGTGATGAAAGGGCAAAAGGGAATTAAAATCATTGCTCCGTCACCCTATAAAATCAAACAGGAAATGCAGAAAATCGACCCGCACACGCAGAAGCCCGTTATCGGCAAGGACGGGAAGCCCGTCACCGAGGAAAAGGAAGTCACCATACCCGCCTACAAGGTGGTATCCGTCTTTGACGTTTCCCAGACCGAGGGAAAGGAGCTGCCGGATATTGCCGTTGACGAGCTGACGGGCGACGTTGACCGCTACAAGGATTTTTTCGCAGCCCTTGAAAAGACTTCCCCCGTTCCTATCGCCTTTGAGAATATCGAGGGCGGCTCTCATGGCTACTACCACTTGGAGGACAAGCGCATTGCTATCAACGAGGGCATGAGCGAATTACAGACCTTAAAGACCGCCATTCACGAAATCGCCCATGCGAAGCTGCACGACATTGACCTCAACGCGCCAAAGGACGAGCAGCAGCCCCACGTTGACCGCCGCACCCGCGAAGTCGAAGCGGAAAGCGTCGCCTATACTGTCTGCCAACATTACGGGCTTGACACGTCGGACTACTCTTTCGGCTATGTCGCCGGGTGGAGCAGCGGGCGGGAGCTGTCCGAGCTGAAAAGCTCCCTTGAAACGATACGCAGCGCAGCCGCCGAGATTATCAATTCCATAGACGAAAATCTTGCGGAGCTGCAAAAGGCACAGGACAAGGAGCAGACCGCCGGACAGGAGCAGCCCACCAGAGAGGAAAAGGCAGCCCCGAAAGAACAGCCGCAGCCGGAAGCCCCGGCAAAGGCAGATACAGCCGGGAAAGAGAAGCCGGAAGCAGCCGCACCGGGAAAATCCGGCGCACAGGAAAAAGCGGGCGCAGCCCCGAAAGAAGCCTTTACCCCGGAAACGATTTACAGAGTGCGCCGGAACCCTTACAGCGACAGCCGGGAAAACAGCTACCTCTTGCAAGCCTATGTGACACAGGAGAACGGGCGGGCGAAAATGGGCGACGTGCTTTATACGGGAACGCCGGAGAAATGCCGCGAGCTTATGGGGCAGCTCAAAAGCGGCGAGCTGACCGAGGGCGACGTGAAGCAGCTTTACGCAAAGGCACAGGAAACGGCGCAGACCGCCGGACAGGACAAAGACACCTTTTCCATTTACCAGATAAAGGGCGGGGACGAAACAAGGGATTTCCGCTTTGAGCCATACGACCGCCTGCAGGCGGCGGGAAATGTGGTTGACAGGGCGAACTATGAGCTTGTCTATTCCGCGCCCCTTGCGCCGGAAACTTCCCTTGAAGATATTTACACCTGTTTCAATATCGACCACCCCAAAGATTTTAAGGGACACAGCCTTTCCGTTTCCGACGTGGTAGTGCTTCATCAGGACGGACAGGACGCGGCGCATTTCGTTGACAGTGTAGGTTTTCGGGAAGTGCCGGAGTTTTTACAGGAGCAAAAGCAGCTTACCCCGGACGACTTGGAAACGGGCGAAACTGTCAAGACACCGAGGGGGACTTTCCATGTGACCGCCATGAGCCGGGAGCAGATAGAAGCCGCCGGATATGGCTTTCACCACCAGTCGGACGACGGAAAGTATCTGATTATGGGGAATGGGACGCGGGCGTTTGCCGTTGCCGCAGAACAGGCGCAGCGGGACAATCCCTTGAAAACCGCCGAGCAGACCACAGAGCAGAACGGGAACATGATTGACGGTATCATCAACAACACCCCCACCGTTGACGAACTGGAAGCAAAGGTAAAGGCGGGCGAGCAGATTTCCCTTGTTGACCTGGCTAACGCTGTCAAAGCCGACAAGGAGCGCGGCAAGGGAGCGAAGCCGGAAAAGAAACCCTCTATCCGGGCGCAGCTTAGAGCCGACAAGGAAAAGGCGCAGAAGAAAAACGCAAAGCAGAAGTCACAGGACTTGGAAAGGAGCTGACCCATGCCGGAACAGAGTAAATTTGAAAACGTGGATTTGTTCGCTTCCCTTGAAGCGATTATGAAGCAGAACACAGGCTTTTACCAGAGCGACTTAGACATTGACAAAGAGATTATCGCAAAGGCGGCGGCAAGCCCCAACAGGGAGGACAAGACCCTTTTGTGGTTCTGCCGCCCGTCCGGGACGCACTGTTTCCGGGAGCGCGACGTTTTCCTCAAAGACACCGCGCCCCACAACACATGGCGTTTCTACATGGAGCAGACAAGCGACCGCGTTCTTGCCTATGCAATCGAGCTGACGGGAAAGGAGCGCGGGAAAATCAAGGGCAATCTGTACGAACTGGACTACTCTAAACATTATGAGCGCGTCAAGGAAAAGGAGCTGCCCGCCGATACGGTGAAGCTGATTTATGAGCGAGGGGAAAGGGAGATACCCGCCGGACGGTTCTTCAACGGCAACCCAGACCCGCAGCTTGGGAAGTTTGAACGCTTTGAAGCCCTACCCGACGACCCGGACGCGCTGCAATCACTCTTACAGGAAGAACGGCGCAGCCGGGAGCAGCTTCCACCGGGGGACTTCAAGGCGCATATCACAGCCTTGCGGGACGGGCTGATTGAAACGGAAGCGCGGCGCATTGTGCGGGAAATGAAGCGGCACTATGAGCCGAATAGCCCGAACAAGACCCATTTCATGGCAGAGCTTTCCCCGGCGTTCATGCGGCTTGCAGCCACAAAGGACACTGACCGCCTTTTCTCCATGCTGCCCTACAAGACCCTTTCCTTTTCCAAAATCGAGGGCAGACATGGGACGTATGCGCTGATTGACAAGGGGGAGAACCGGGACAGGGAGATAAGGAAGCCCCGCCCCTCTATCCGGGCGCAGCTTAAAGCAGACAAGGCAAAGACCGCCCCGAAAAAGGCGGCGGCAAAAACAAAAAATCACGATATGGAGGTATGAGCATGATTAGACTGACTGTTGAAGAAACAAACCTTTTGAGCATTTACAACGAGGGCGGCAAGCGGGCTTTGATTGAGAATGTCAACGCCGCGCTGCCCTACATGGACGCGGATATGCGGGAGCTTGCAAAGCGCACCCTTTCCAAAGTGGACGCTTTGACCGAAGCGGAATTTGCAGAGCTTCCCATTTACGCCGCTGATGAAGTATGAACGGGGTTAAGCGGCTGACGCCGCCCCAGAGCCGGAAAGTCAACGCCCTTGTGCGCCGGACGTGCTGCAATTATGATAACGGGAACTGTATCTTACTGGACGACGGGGACGAGTGCGTATGTCCGCAGCTCATTTCCTATTCGCTTCTCTGCAAGTGGTTCCGGGTTGCGGTGCTTCCCGCCGACAGGCTGCTTTATGCGGAGCTTTACCAGACAGGGGATAAGAAGAAATGTACCGAGTGCGGCGCGTTCTTTGCGTCAACCTCTAACAGTGTCAAATACTGCCCCGTCTGCCGGAAACGTATCACCCGCAGACAAGCCGCCGAGCGCATGAGGAAAAGACGCGCCCCTGTTACGCAGTAGGCGCGGAAAATCCCTTGATTTACAGGGCTTTCCGGGCGTGAAAATCGGATAGGCGATACTTTATACCTTTACCCCCAAAAATGGCGTTCTACTGCGTAACATTCACGAAAACAGCACCCATAAAAAGACAGGGCGCGGAAGTCATATACTGGCTTCCGCGCCCTGTTCTTTTTTTGCCTATCTGACATTTCCCTTTTCCATTTCTTCAAGCGGGAACTGCGGGAGGGCTTCTATCAGCTTCTTTGTGATGGACTGGCGCATATCTTCGTTGATTTCCTGTTTCGTGCTTCCGTCCGGCTGTCTGACCGCTACCGTCGATAGCCTGTCGATTTCGTCCTTGTAGCACTCCACGACTTTCTCCACCGCCCATTTTTCCCCGGCAACGGCGGCGCGTATGGTTTCATATTCCGGCATTTTCTGGTTTTCCATGCTCAACGCTCCTCTGCTTTTTGATAGCCCTATCATAGCACAGCGGCGGGGATTTTGCTATCCTTATCCGCGCTCTGTTCCCTTTTCCCGTTCCGGCTGCCTGTCTGCCTGTAAAATGCTGTCAATGTTCTGCTTGATAATATCGTATTCCCGGACTTTCTTTTTCAGCTTCCCATAGTCGGCATAAAGGGCTTCTTTCTGCGCTTGGAGGGCTTCATATTCCGATTGCAGCGCGGCAAGGTTCGGGAGCTTTGCAATGCCCGCCGCTTTCAGCGACCTTGCGGCGGCTTCATGTAGGATAATCGCCTGTTCCTGTCCGGCGCGGTACTTCTCCCTGTTCCTTGCCTTGCGGTATGCGTCATAGACGGGCTTTGTCTTTTGGTAGGTGGAAACATTCTTGATAAGCACCGCCATGTCCGCAAGCCGCTTTTCCGCGTCCTTCAATGCGTCTGCCGCCTGTCCGCTTTCCGCTGCCATTTCTTCAATCCGGCTGACTAAATCCGCGTACTGTTCAATCTTATGTTCCGTCAAGAAATTCATGGTCTTTGCTGCCTGTTTCAGATTGTGGATTTTCGCCCACTGTTCATAGCCCTTACTCTGCGCCGCCTTGATACTGTTCTCAATGTCGATAAGCAGCGAAACGCCGCGCTGCTCTCTGGGGGCTTTCGCCGCCTTTGCCCGTCTGCCCGCTATCCGTTCCCTTATGGCTTCCTCTGTATAATCCGCGCCGAGGGTTTTAAGACGGGTGAAGCGTTCCTGTCCGGGGGCGCGGCATGACACATATTTCCCCGGCTTTATCTCATAGCCCGCCGCCTGTAACCGCTGCAACAATTCCTCAAAACTGGAAACTTGGGGGATAAGCGCGTCAACGGCAATCTTTAGCTTGCCTTTCCAACTTGTACCCGTCTTTTCTGCCTGGTACTCCGCATAGCTCTTTCCCTTGCTGCCCTTGCCGGGAACGACGACGGACAAGCCATTTTCCCGACACAGCTTGTCGCTCATGTTCCGTATGCCGTAATAGCTCCTTTTGTTGGAATTATATTTGCGGTGGTCTACGAAATTTACGGCGCAGAAAATAATGTGATTGTGGACGTGTCCTTTGTCAATGTGCGTCGTGAGTACATATTCATGCTGCCCCTTTGTTACCGCGTCGGCAAGCTGCTTTCCGATTTCATGGGCTTTCTGATAATCGACTTCCCCCGGCTCAAAGGACTGTATCAGATGAAAGGCTAAATTGTTCCCCTTTTGGAGTGCTTGGGACAAGGTATATTCAAATTCAATATCTGCCGTTTCATAGGAGCAGCCGAAAGAGGACACAAGCATTTTTCCGTCCGTCTTGTCCGGGTTTTCGATATAGTCAAGGGCTTTGCTTAGAGTGCTTTTAATAGGCTTAATCTTTGTAACCGCCATATCTCCGCAAGCACCCCCTTTATTTCCTCTATGTCCTCTTGGTATGCGTTCCCCGTCGCGTTTACGCGGCGTGCTATCTGGTTGACGTTGACACCGATTTTCTGTATCTCTGCGGTCATTGCCTTTATATCGGCATGGTCTATCTGAATGATATACCCGTCAATGGCAATCTTCCGCAGATATGCCGCCATGTTCCGGGTGGGTACGAGCTTCATTTTTTCCAGTATTAAATCCCGTTCCGCTTCCGTCACTCTGAATTTGATTTGCACCGTTCTTTTGCGTCCGTTCATGTATTCGCTCCTTTCCTTTCCGTTCCGAGGGTTTGGGACACTTCCCAACAAGCAATTTTCAACCGACGCGCCGCAGCGCGGGAGGGGAAAATACGGAAGTGGGTACCCGCTTCCTATGCTTGCTACGAATGTTTTTATCCCTTATGCCTTACTACGGAGCTATGCCCGGTTTTGCCAAACTTCCGCAAAAGAAAAACGCTGCAATCCTCAAAAAAAGATTACAACGCTCTCTAAACCTTATTCAATTCTGACGGACACTTCTTATCTGCCCTCTGTTTCGACTTCCGCTATCTCCTTTGCCGTTGCGCTCACAATCCGTATGCCTGTATCGCTCATACCGTCAAGAAGCGCGTCAAGCTGCCGCC
>OMDO01001392.1_pt1 | contig 10991 bp, 4 predicted proteins | sample 1674051 | NCBI WGS metagenome assembly OMDO01 (sample SAMEA103958138, study PRJEB25191) | human gut metagenome | biome: human-associated habitat [ENVO:00009003]; feature: intestine environment [ENVO:2100002]; material: feces | place: Germany | collected 2013/2015 | reverse complement strand
CCGCCGTCAGGGAGCGGGGCCGGTTGGCCGTGCCGTTGGTGTATACTGCCGCAGCCATGGCCGGATATACGCTGCTTGACGGGCCGGACCCGCTGCCCCTGCTGTTTCAGAGCATGGCGGGTGCGGGGCTCTATCTCCTGCTGCCTCAGCGCCTGCCGCTGCGGCTCGCCCAGCAGGCACCCGCGCCGCCGGCCCAGCCGGAGGCCACCCCTGCCGCTGCGTTCCGCGCCGTGTACGACAGCTTTTTCACCGAGGTATCGCCGCCGCGGCCGGAGAATCCCGCCGTGCTGTTCGACCGCGCGGCGGAGCAGATCTGCGCAGGGTGTCTATTGCAGCGGGATTGCTGGCAGGCACACTACAACGACACCTACAATGCCTTCAACGACGCCTGCCCCCGCCTGCTGCGCCGCGGCAGCGCCTGCGCAGAGGACTTCCCCCTGCATTTTGCCAGCCGCTGCCTGCACTTCCCCCAGCTGCTGGAGGCGCTGAACGACCAACTGCACCAGTTCCTGCTGCGCCGCGCCCACCGGCTCCAGCTGGAGGAAGCGTATCAGGTGGCGCGGCAGCAGTACGCCCAGATGTCGGAGGTGCTGTCCTCCGGCGTGCCGGTGTCGGCGCCGCCTCGCTTTGCCTGCCGCACCTCCATCGCCCTGCGGCCCAGGGAAGGCGAGACACTGTGCGGCGATCAGGCGGCGTCCTTTGAGGCGGGCGGCGCGGCGTGCCTGCTGCTGTCCGACGGCATGGGCAGCGGCGAGGCCGCCCACCGTGAGGCCGCCATGACCGTACGGTTACTGAAGCAGTTTTTACAGGCGGGCGTGGAGCCGCTGCCGGCCCTGAAAACACTGAACACGGCGATGCTGCTGCGCTGCCGCGAGGGCGCGGGCTTCACCACCATCGACCTGCTGCGGCTGGACCGCAGCACCGGTGAGGCCGCGCTCTATAAATACGGCGCGGCGCCGTCGTATCTGAAAAAGCTGGGCCGCGTCACGCGGTACGGCGGCGCGGCGCTGCCCGCGGGACTGGAGGGTGCGGACCGCCAGCCCGATGTCATCCGCTTCGTCCTGCCGCCGGACGGCTGGCTGGTGATGGTCTCCGACGGCGTGGTCGGCGGCGACGGGGACGAGTGGCTTCAGGATCTGCTGGCCGGTTGGGGCGGCGGCACTCCCGACGCCCTGGCCCGCCGCATCCTCACCATGTCCGCCGAACACGGCGGGCGGTCCGATGACTGCGCCGTGCTGGCGCTGCACCGGCTGCGGGGCGAAGAAAATGGCCCCGCGCAGGTATAATCTGCCGCCGCGCCGTCCATACTACTACCGTCGCCCGATGCGATAGGGCGGCGCAGTAAACGGACAGCAAGGAGGGCATATGCTTGGTTAAAGGTATTTCCCGCCGCGTCATCGTGGTGGATTCTCCGGACCCCCAGATCTTCGAACAGGCCATTTTCATTCTGCGCACCGATGGCGGCGGCGTCAGCTCACAGCAGCTGGTGGATCAGGCCGTCCGCATCGCCAAGAACTATGCCCGCTGTCAAGGTCTGCCGCGTCGGCGCGTCCGCGTCCCCGGTTGGCTGTGGGCCGCTATCGGCGCGGCGGCCATCGGACTGACGTGGCTGCTGTGTACCCTGTTCTGATCTTCCCATGGTTTCGGCGGGCAGCGCCCGTTTGAAATTGATTTTCCATCATTTTTCTCCTCACTTGGAGCGGACGTGACCCGTCCGCTTCCTTTTTTTGCGCAAAAAACCGCAGGAGGGCTTACCCTCCTGCGGTTTCGTGTCTCAGTGCTTCTTTTTCCGCGTCACGACGATGCCGATGATCGCCGCCACGGCGATGACGCCCAGCAGCACCCACAGCCATGTGAGCCCCGCGCTCTGCTGAGGAACGGCGGCGCCGTCCTGTGCGCCGGTCTGGCTGTCGGCAGAGTCCGGCAGGTCGTCCACGGAGACGGTGCCCTCGTCGATGCCGGTGTCCTCTGCGCCGCCGGTGCCGCCCGTGGTACCGGTGGTGTCACCGGCAGTGCCGGAGTTGTCCACGTCCACGGTGCCCGTGTCGGCGCCGGAGCCGCCGTTGTTGGGTTTGTTGTCGTCGGGCTTATTGTCGGCGGGCTTATTGTCATTGGGCTTGCTGTCGTCCGGTTTGCTGTCGTCCGGTTTGCTGTCATCGGGCGTGTTGCCGCCGTTGACGTTGCTGTTGTAGTTCACCGTGATGCCGGAGGCAAAGGCCCCCTCCTCCACGGCGGTGATGGTGTCCGGCAGGTCCACCGTTTTCACGTTGTCATTGCCCGTGAACGCGCCCTTGGCAATGGTGTTCACAGGGATACCGGCGATGCTGGCCGGTACGGTGACTGCGGCGTCCTTACCGAAATAGCCGGTGATGGTGATGGACTCGTCCGCAATGGTGTAGTGCAGCGCACCCTCGGTGTAGACGGTGGCAGCCAGTGCTGTGGCCGTCATGGCCAGCGCCATGAGCAGCGACAGCAGCACGGGGATGAGTTTTTTCATAAGTCGCTCCTTTGCTTTGCGCACAGGGGCATAGTCCGCGCGGACTATGCCCCTGTTTTGGGTTAGGGTCGGAGATGGGCGAATCAATCAAGGTCGATGTCGCCGCCGCCCGGAATGGACGTCGTGATGATGTCCTCACCGGTAGTCAGAATGACCTGCATCTCCGGAGCTTCATACTGCTTCTTGTCCATTTTCAGTTACCTCCATTAGTAGTCAGACTGTTGTAGCTGCCGGACAGGATCGTATCGCTGTACACATACACCATGGTGCCGCTGCTGTCGCGCAGGATCATGTAAGCACGGCCATACACCGTACGATCCGCGTACTTTGTGGTACCATTCAGAACCGTCACACCCATCGCGTCAGTATTGGAATCCTTGAGGATCAGCGTATTATCGGGCCGGTTACCATTGGCATCCAGCTTCATGGCATCCAGCGCGTCCGCCTCGCCGTACTGACTATTGGTGCTCACCAGAATGCCCTGCTCGGTGACCGTGTAGCCATCGGGCACGGAGCGCGTTGCCGTGAAGGAGACTGCGTACTTCGCGCCCTGCTGGCTGGCGCTGATCTCCGTCAGTGCGATCACGGGCAGACGATCCACTGTGGTGCCGGCATCAACATATTCAGCCGTCAGGGTCAGATCGCCGCGAGGCGCGACCTTCAGGGTCTCCGTGTAGCCAAGCACGGTGTCGCCGTTCTTCCAGCACTTGAAGACCTTTCCGTCAATGCTCTTCGCTGTTACCGTAGTGATCTTGCCGACTTTAGCCGTGTAAGTTGCCGTCTCGTCATTCGGGTAATTGACGGTTACCGTGTAAGAGCCCGCGCTGAATTTGTACACCGGCTCCACAACGATGATACCCGTCGTGGTAGTGGCCATGGCGGCGCGAATCTCAGCTTCCGTCATGGACCAGCGCACGAAGGTCGCGCCCATCTTGATGGGAGGCTCGGGGAACTGGATCTCCTGCGTGTCCGTGTAGCCCTTAGAGCTGATGACCTGCTGCGTGTGGGAGATGAAGACCACCATGGCCTGGTGCTCTTCCTTCTCGGCATACACGGCCTTCAGGGTCGTGGCGCTGCCCATGGAGAAGGCGTAAGTCTTCGAGGTGGAGACCACCTTGCCGGACTCATTGACCCAGTACAGGAAGTTCTCGCTGCCCTTGAACACAACGGTGACCTGCGTGCCAACGGGCATCTTCTCCAGCAGGTAAGAGCGCTGCGTCGCGCCGCCGTTGACCGTGAATTTGGAGGCGGAGACCTCCAGTGCGAACACGCCGCCGCTGATGGGCTCATAGACCGCGATCATGGTGCAGTCATCGGTGGGCTTGACCACGCAGGTCAGGTCAGTGCTGTACGGCGTGCCGGTGTACTCGTTGACGAACCAGCCCACGAAGTTGTAGCCGCTGATGGCGGATGCCGTGACCGTGGTGCCCTCTGCGTAGGTAATGTTGCTGCCGCCGCCGGCCACATTGGCCACGGGGCTGTCGCTGCCGGTGGTGCGGGACGTCACCTTGACGGTGAACATGCCCACTTCCACGCCGTAGGTGCCGTCACCGTTATCGACGGGAACGTAACCCGCAGCGCACCACTCCTTCTTCACCTCCGTCTTGAAGGTGCCGCCGGAGATGGCATAGGAGCCCTTGTCAAAGACCTTCTCAACATAGCCGCTGTCGATCTTGACCAGAGAACCGTTGTTGCCGAACTTATCCAGCTTGTCAGCGCTCTCCTCCTCACCGGAGAGGTAGGTGATCTTGGTGCTCTCGCCCGTGATGGTCAGCTGGCCATGGACCACGCCGTTGGTAGCCGTCGCGGAGGGAGCGGAGTTGACGAACACGGTGCCGATCACGGAGTTCTCCACCGTGACGTACACGTTGCCGCCGACCCACAGGTCGTTGGCCGCGTAGTAGTTCGCATTGTTCAGCTCCATCGTGCCGGTGCTGCCGGTCAGCGTGGAGTTCCTGATGGTGGCATGAGAGCCGCCGCCGGAGATGTGGATGCCGCTGCCGTAGGCGATGCCGCCGCCGTTGGTGGAAGTAACGCCATCGAACACCGTCTCGCCTGCGCCGCCCTCATTGAGGAAGATCTTGGAGACGCCGCAGCCGTCCAGCGTGACATTCAGGAAGGTCAGGGTGCCCTTTGCGGACTGGGTGCGGTAGAACATACCTGCCTTGCCATCCGCGCTCGCCAGCTTCTTGGCCGCCTTGATGGTGTACTGGCTCTGGCCGTCGATGGTGATGGCCTTGCCGGTGGCGATCTGTGCATCCAGAGTGACATTCGCCAGCAGTCTCACGGTCTGGCCGTCCTCAGCCGCCGCAACGGCCTCGGCCAGCGTGTTGTACGCGTTGACGGAATTGCCGTCCTTGTCCAGGATCTGGGCGGTCATACCGGCAGCAGCCGTGAAGGAGCCGTCCTCGTTCCTGGTGATACCAGTGCCGGGAGCCGCGAAGCTGGGAGTCTTGCCGTCCACCTTCTGCTCGGGGGAGACGTTGGGGTCGAAGCCGACGAACGTACCGCCGCTGATGGCGACCTTCGCATTACCAGAGGTGAACTCGCTGTCGATGCAGTTGAACAGATACTTGTTGCTGCCTTCCCACTTCTGGTGCAGGTCGAAGGTGCCGCCCTTGACGGACAGGGTACCCTCCTCCACCTGAACCACGCTGACGTTGCCGTAGAAGGTGCCGTTTTCGATGGTCAGGTCGCCCTTCACCACGTTGATGGTGTAGCAGTCGTTCTCCTTGGCATCTATGGTGCCGTTGCCGGTGATGGTCACCTTGGCGCCATTTGTGATGGACAGGATGGCGTTGGCATTATCGCCCCAGATGTCCGCCGTGTTCTTGATGGTCTTGCCGTTCAGGTCCAGCGTGATGCTCTTGTCGATGGCCAGCTGGGTGTTCTGCTCGACGTCTGCCAGCAGTCTCACGGTCTGGCCGTCCTGCGCCGCGTTGATGGCGTCGGCCAGAGTGCTGTACGCCTTGATCTTGGATTCGCCGCTGGCCTTATCCGCCACGATGACGGCAGGCATCAGGTCATCCACGTCCGCATCCGCCTGGCTTCTCGCCGGATAGATGAGGTCGCCTCTGTTGTAGTGCACACCGCCGTTCGACAGCGTGATGGACACCGTCTCAGGATGCTCCATGTAGTTGCCGTCCACCTTCAGCGTGCTGTCGGTGCCGACCCACCAGATGCCCATGCTGGCGTCACCGCTCACGGTGCCGTGCAGCTGGTTATCCGTGACCGTCAGCTTGATGTTCTGGCCCTCGCAGTCAAATCCGCTACCATAAGCCATCTCAATGTGGATATGGCGCACCTGCGTGCCGTCAGCCTTGGCCCTGAACACGTTGTTGCTGACGTTGACCTCCGCACCTTCCATCGGCGTGACCTGGATCGCCTCGTACTCGATGCTGTCAAAGGTACAGCCGGTGATGGTCAGCTTGCCCTTGACCTGGGAGAAGTAGAATGCGGAAAGCTTATTGCCGTTGGCAATGTCCTTGAAGTTCACGTTGCGGATGGTCACATCCGCGGCGGCATTACCGGGCATGTTGTGGCCGCTGCCATCCAACGTGATGTTCTTGCTGATGGTGAGGCTGCCGCAGTCTGCCACATCCGCCAGCAGGGTGACGGTCTGGCCTTCCTGAGCCGCCGCGATGGCCTCAGCCAGCGTCTCGTACTTGGTGCTGCCAACCTCGGCGACAAACTTGCCTTCCTTCACGCCGTAGGTGCCGTCCACGTTCTTGGTGGGGATGAAGCCATCGGCGCAATAGGCCGCAGGGACCTCGGTGGTAAACGTACCGCCAGAAATTTTGATGGTCTCATCCGCGAAGTCCGCGTAGGTTTCCTTCACGGACTTCAGAGAGCCCAGGCCCACGGGGCCGGTGTATTTGCCCGTGCCCTTGATGATAATGGTGCCCTCCGGCTTGGGGGTCACGTTATTCATCGCGTTATCCGTGGACACCACGGCGAAGCCGGAGCCCGCAGGACCATTGTTATCCTGCTTGTAGTTGGCATCCTTCGCGGTGGTGGAAACGGTGCAGCCGTCCAGCGTCAGGTCGGTGTACTTCACCTCAACACCGTTGAGCGCACCGGAGATGGTGCAGCCGGTAAAGATGGCCTGCTGATATCCGCCCGCGCCATTCTGGTTGCCCGCATTGGACTGCGCGCTCGTGGAGCCGGAGATGTACACGCCGCAGCTGCCGCTGCTGGTGATGGTGGTATCCGTCACCGTCAACTTCAGGCCGTAGTTACTGCCGTTGTGGTACAGGGTGTTGCCCGTACCGGTCAGCGTGCTGCCGGTGATCCTGATGGTGGCGTTGTTGGCGAAGCTGCACACCGCGTAAGCGCCTTCAATGGTAGAATCCTTAATAGTATAGGTCTTGCCATCGGCGCAGAATGCCACGCAGGCATGACCGCCGGTCAGCTGCTGCGTCACGGTCGCCTTGTCGCGCAGCGTCAATGTCGCGAGAGCGCCGATGGCGCGAGCCTGACCCGCCGCAAACGTACCGTTTTCGATGGTCAGCGGGGTGTTGTTCACCAGCGCGTAGCTGCCATTTTTGATGGCCTTGTTGATCGCATAGGTGCTGGTCAGCGTAAAGCTCTCCAGGTTGAGAGTAATGGCCTTGCCCTTGGCGTTCTCGATAACCAGCTGATGGTCGACCGTTATGTTTTCACGCAGGTAGATAGTTGCGCTTTTAGTGCTCGCATTGGCCGCAGCGATAGCCTCGTCAAGGGTCTCGTAACCAGTGCTGCCGACCTCGGCGACAAATTTGCCTTCCTTGACACCGTAGGTGCCGTCCGCGTTCTTGGTGGGGATGAAGCCATCGGCGCAATAGGCATCGGGAATACTCTTGTTAAACGTACCGCCGGAAACCTTGAAGTTGTCAGAGGTGGCCTTGCCGACACCGCGGAAAATGCTCTCCCCAGACATCTTGTTGACGAAGTGACCGCCGGTAACCCGCGTGATAGCGGTATGGCCCTCCACAACACCGGTCAGGACGACCGTCGGGTGATTCCACCGTCCTGTGGTGGTCAAACTCTGGATAAACTCGCCGCCGCTGATGGTGGTATCACCGTACGCAAAGATAACTCCTGTGTATCCGTTCGTCGCATAACTCAGCTCGAATGTACCGCCGGTGATAGTCAGCTTGGAGTCTTCCTCGCTCTTGACCACGTTCAGACCGCCGGTGTAGGTACCGCTGGTGATGGTCAGGGTGCCCCAGTTGTCGATCATGGAGGAGCCGGTGTTGCCCGCCGTGGCGGTGACATCCGTCAGCGTCAGGTTGGCATCCTTCTTGGCCTCGATATTGTAGTAGCCGGTGCCGCCCTTAACATTACCGTTCTTCACGGTAACGGTGCCGCTCTGCACAGAGATCGTGGCATTGCCGGCGTTGGTGTTGGTCAGGGTCTTGCCGCCCAGATCGAGGGTGATGCTCTTGCTGATGACCACGTCCTTAGTGGCATCCGCCAGCAGGGTCACGGTCTGGCCGTCCTGCGCCGCGTCGATGGCCTCGGTCAGGAACTTGTAGCCCTGGCTGCCGATCTCGGCAACATACTTGCCTTCCTTCACGCCGTAGGTGCCGTCCGCGTTCTGGGTGGGGATGAAGCCGTCAGCGCACAGGGACTTGTCCACCGCGCTGGAGAACGTACCGCCGGAGATGGAAACCTTGGCAGCCTGCGTGAAGTCGCTCTCGGTCTGGTTCGCCCAATCGTAGGCCTCGACTGCGGCGTTGTCGCCCTTGGCCGTGAACTTACCGCCCTCGACCTTAATCTCGTCCAGGCCCTTGTAGCCGGTGCGCTCCACGATGGAGATGGCCGCGCCGTCCTCGATGGCGCCGTCGTTCTCGGTCTTGGCAATGCCGTCACCGGAGACGGTGATGGCCGTGTCAGCGCCGCTGATGTTCAGGCTGCCGGCGCAGACCTGCACGCCCATGGTCTTGGCGTTGATGACGCTGTTGTCGATGGTCAGCGTGCCGGAGCTGGGGAAGTAGATGCCGAAGCCGTTGGGCACGTTCAGCGTACTGTTCCTCAGCGTCACGGTATCGTTGGTGTTGCTGCCGTTGGTCTCGATGCCGCTGTGGCCGTTGGCCGTCATCTCGACGCCCTCGAACACCAGAGTGGAATTGTCATACTTGATGGTGCCGCCCATGGCGGAGGGGATCAGACCCGCCAGCTGGCTGCTAACCACCTTGCCGTTCTTCACGGTCAGCGTCACATCGGAATAGTTGATCTCGAAGGCCGCGGACGCCGTGTCCACGATGTTAGCGGTCCACGTATGCCCGCCCAAATCGATGGTGAAGCTCTCATCACCGGAGTTCTGCACCTTGTTCGTGGTGTAGTCTCGCAGCATGACGATGGTCTCGCCCGCCTTGACAGCGTGGAACGCCTCATCCATGGTGTAGTACTCGGTGTCGCCGATCTTGGCCAGATACGCCTTCGCCACACCGAAGGTGCCGTCGTCGTTCTCAGTAATGGCGGAATTCTCCACCACGTACTGGGTGGGGTCTTTGGAGAACGTGCCGCCGGTGACCTCGATGGTGGCCTTGGCTGTCTCGTCCATAGCAACCAAGCCATTGTTATAGGTATAGGTGCCCAGCGTACCGGTGACGGTGCCGCCGGTCACATAGACCCGCGCCTGCTTGTCCGCAGCATTGTCATAGTTCACGGAAGCAACATTGCCGTTGACCGTGCCGCCGCTGATTTCCAGCTTGCTGAACGCCGCACCGGTGCTGTATACCCAGGTGGACACGGTGCCGTTGACCGTACCGCCCTTGATATAGGCGTTGTTCCAGTTCTCAATGGCGAAGCTGTTGGCGGAGTTCACGGTGCCGCCCAGCAGGTGCAGTGTACCGCGATCCACCTTGATGGCGATGAAGTTATCCTGGGTAAACGTACCACCCTTGATGGTCAGGGTGGGCCATCCACTGACGCTGTCGTTGCCCAGACGGATCAGGGAGGAACCCTTGACGCCGGGGATGCCGCTGTTGTTCTCCACCTTGCCGCTCTCGACGATCATAAAGCCGTTCTTGCCCTGGATGTCGATGACATAGTGGGAAGTCTTCGTGTCCGCAGTATCCTCACGCTTGATGGTACCAGTCTGCGCCTCGCTGCTGTCTTTCAGCGTGACCTTCTTGTTGTCGACGGTCAGCGCGGGCTTGGCATTCTCGGTGCCGCCATTCAGCGTATGACCATTCAGGTCAAGGACGATGGCATTCTTGGAAACCGTGACATTCTCGCGAGTATCCGCCAGCAGGGTTACGGTCGCGCCGCTCTTGGCCGCGTCAACAGCCGCCTGCAGGGACTTGTACTTGGCACCGTTGACCTCTGCCACGGAGGCTTCCACCGTTTCCTTGACCTCGTAAAGGGTCGTGACTGTGCCGTCATCAGCCTTCGCCTTCACCGCGACCGGTTTGCCGGTGGTCTCAGTGACCTCAGTAGTTTCCACCTGATACAGCGCGGAGCCGGTGGTGCCATTGGCCTCAAGGCCGGTCACCATGTTCGTGCCGCTCAGCGTCACATCAAAGGCCTGCGTGCTGTTCTTGATGTTCAGGAACGCCTTGCCCGCCTTGTCGGAGTTGACTGTGCAGCCGTTTACTTCGACAGTGCGCGCGTCCGTGCTGGGTTGCTCCACGTAGACATTGACGCCCTTACCGGAGATGTTGAACCTGCAGCCTTCAAAGGTCATGGCCTTGGTGGAATAATCCCACAGAGCATAGTCGCCCTCCGGTGCATTGAAGGTAGAGTTCACAAACTTCGCGGTCTCATAGCCCCAATACGCCGTCTTGCCTTTGAGCGTGCAGTTCTCAACCACGGTGTTGCTGATACGGATGAAGCCGCGATAATCCGCGCCGTTGCTCTTTAGCGTCATGTTCCGGAAAGTAACGGTGTTGCAACCGTCGAAGCTGCAATCGCCATTTCCCTCACCACCGACGTCCTTGTCCAGGTCACCGATGGTCCACACGGTACCTGTGCCCGCGCCCACAAAGGTCAGAGACTTCTCGGGAGAGGTGTTTCCGTAAGTGGTAAACTCGCCCTCGCCCAGCGTGATGGTGTCACCATCGTTGGCAGCAGCGATAGCCGCCACCAGTTCCTCGCTGGTGCTGACCACGCTGCTGGCCACGGGCAGCACCGCATCCCCATCATCCTGCGGGTCTGCGGAATCGTTTCCGTTCACAGAATCGGTAGGATCAGCGCCGCCCTCAGCACCGGTGGTATCATCCGCCGTGCCGCTGCCGCTGCTGCCTCCGACCTGCTGGTCGCCGGTGACACCGCTGTCCTTGCTGTCTCCGACCTGCAAGTCATCGGTGTTACCGCTGCTGTTGCTGTCGTCGGACACGCCCGTTCCGTTCTCGGAGACGCTCGCGCCCTGGGTGTCGACGCCGTCCGCCATCGCAGCGTACGCCGCCGTCGGCAGCAGAGACAGCATCATTACCAGCGAAAGCAGTAATGACGCCGCTCTTTTGCCCATTCTTGTTTTGTTCATGTTCCCCCATCCTTTCATGTGATT
>OMDO01001388.1_pt1 | contig 11022 bp, 8 predicted proteins | sample 1674051 | NCBI WGS metagenome assembly OMDO01 (sample SAMEA103958138, study PRJEB25191) | human gut metagenome | biome: human-associated habitat [ENVO:00009003]; feature: intestine environment [ENVO:2100002]; material: feces | place: Germany | collected 2013/2015 | reverse complement strand
ACTAATAGTTTACAGGAGAAGAGAATTTTGGAGCAGCAACTTTTAACAGAACAGGAAATTCACGAGCTTGGCTTACAGGCTCTTGTTCCCTGGCTGGAAAGTCATAATTTTAAAATTGATTATATGCAGACTGATATGAATACTGTACCGCATATTTTTGCCCTGAGCGGCAAAATCCTGACGGTTATCGTCGCAGCAACGGCAATGTACCCGCACAAGGGTGTTGTCGGTGAAGCGGACAAGGCTTATACTATGCGTGTAGCAACACAGCTTGGTGCTCTTTGTGCTACCGCTTCTATCGGTCTGGTAAATGTAGATGGTCTGCCTGATGATAAAAAGCTCATGGGTACGCCTATGCGCAATGGTCATTATAAGGCAGATTTTAGTGGACTGGAATACATTCACTATACCGATAATGCACTGTGAGGTGACGTTATGGACTTGTTAACAGTTAATCAGGATAAATGCCTGCGTTGCGGCATTTGCGTAGAATGCTGTCCTTCCTGCATTCTTTCAATGGGTGAAAACGGACCGGAGTGCAATTTTGACCGTGGCTGCATGAGCTGCGGCCAGTGCGTTGCTATCTGTCCCGTAGGAGCCTTGGATAATAAATATACGCCGCTGGCGGAACAGCGTCCGGTGACGATGCCGCTGCCGACACCTGAGGTTGCTTATGAATTTTTGCGTATGCGCCGCAGTGTGCGCAACTTCAAGCCTCAGGCACCGACGGATGAAGAAATTACCCGTATGCTGGATGTGGCACGCTATGCGCCGACTGCCGGCAATTCACAGGGCATGTACTATATCGTTATACGCGATAAGGAACAGATCCGTGCAATTGCCGACACTGTTGCCAACTGGATGGAGAACGAGGTTGCGGCAGGCACCGAAAATAAACGTTATTTTCAGGTGGTACTGCGCGCTTACCGTGAGCGTGGACAGGATATTATCGCCCGCAATGCGCCCTGTCTGGTTTTTGCGTTGGCACGCCGTCTGAATATTACCGGTGTGAGCAATGCAGAGCAGAGTTGGGCCTATGCAGAGCTGTTTGCCCCGACCATCGGTTTGGGAACAACTATCGCCGGCTTTATCCAATCCTGCGGTATTGCAGGCTATCAGCCGCTGCTGGATTTGATTGCCGTGCCGCCGAAACATAAAATTGTAGGTACGCTGATGGTTGGCTATCCTAAATATAAATATCAGCGGATGCCGGAAAGACAGCATCTGAAGGTTGATTTCCGTTAGTTTATTTAAGCATGAACTATTGCCGTGGTTCATGCTTTTTATTTAAGATTTTATCTGATAAGAAGTTCTTGATTATATAGAGTGCGGACTGTGATTTATTGTCGCTGATGCTTCTATGTGGTATAATATAAAAAATTGGGTAAAAGTATATGGCACTTAAATTTATTTGAATTTTATGATGAAGTATGAGCATGAGGTGTAATAATGTCAGAAGCAGTTTTGAGTGTTAATCATTTATCTATAGGCTACGGCAGCCGCTGTGTTATCAGCGATGCAAGCTTCACTATCGGCAAGGGCGAGCTTGTAGGTATTATCGGCTGCAACGGTGCCGGCAAGAGTACGCTTTTGAAAACAATCCGCGGCATGTTGCCGAAGCAGAGCGGTGAGGTTTTGTTTTTTGATAAGCCGATGGAGGAATATACCGACAGAGATTTGGCGCGTGAGGTAGCCTATCTGCAGCAGCAGGTAGAGGTTGGCTTTGGTTATACAGGCCAGGATATTGTTATGGCAGGCCGTTATCCCTATCTTAAATGGTGGGAGCGCGAAAGCGAGGACGATAAGCGTCTGGCGCTGGACTGCATGGAATATACCGGTACGCGGGAGCTGGCAGATAAGCCGGTGACAGAGGTTTCCGGCGGTCAGAAGCAGCGTATCCTGTTGGCAAAGGTTTTGGCGCAGCAGACACCGGTGCTCTTTCTCGATGAGCCTACTACCGGTCTGGACATGGTTTATCAGGAGGAGATTTTCCGTTTTGCGCGTGAGCTGGCGCTGATGGGCAAGACGGTGCTGATGGTTGTGCATGAGCTTAATCTGGCAGCCAAATACTGCGGCCGTATTCTGCTTTTAGGCGAGGGCAAGCTGCTGGCAGACGATACTCCGGAGCGTGTTTTTACAGAGCCTTTGCTCAGCAGAGCATATGCGGCTGATATTGCCGTAAGCCGTAATCCGCTGAATAATAACCTGGAGATTACAACTCGTGTAGATGAGGCAAGCAAAGAGAAGGAAACAGCATTATTGAAAAAGATTTGCTGTGAATAGGTGAAGTATGAGAATCTTATATATCCTGCTGGCGCTGCTGTGCCTCACGCAGCAGGTCTTTGCAGGCGTAAAGCTGGAGGCAGTGTATCCCTACAATCTGGATAAGAGTGCCGCACATGTAGTGCATGGCGGCAGCACAATGCCTTTGTTTATCAATATTACCGGCTTTGATGTACCGCATGAGCAGCCGGCGCATTTGCGTGTTATTTTGCCGGAAGGCTTTAAGGCGCTTGCCAATGACAAATGGCGCTTGGGAAGCGCTGACGGCCGCCAGACGGCGGAGGCAGATTGGGTGCTGCCGGCAGATTTCGGACAGAGCTTTGATCTGCTTTACATTCAGCCGCAGACAGACCTTGCACGCGGACAGAAGCAACTGCTGGTTGAGGTCAGCGGCGATGGCTGGCACGAACGCAGGGAGCTGAGCTTCAGCTATGAGCCGGCGGCAGCAGCTGTTGCTATTGCGTCGCAGCCGGGGAAGAAAATCGACAGAAGTAAATTCAACTGGTATATTCAGAGCGTTACTCTGCCGGTAGATAATTTGGGTAATAAGGATGACCACGCGGCAGAAGGCGTGGTTTTTATCCGCGATACTACGCTCGAAGGCTTTCGCAACCGCATGACGGGCGATGGTGCGACGAACTGGTCGGCAGTGTTTAACCATCCTGCAACTTTTCTGGTGCTGGATATGCGTAACCCGCAGCGCGATGTGCGCCTGTTGAAATTTAAGGCGGAGCTGATTGATAAGAAGACTGGCAAGGTTATGCCCGGTCTTTGTACCGCCGGCAAAAACAATGAGGATTCCGAGCATGGCTGGGCAGGTGACACAGGCAGCGTCAACGAAACTACGGCGCTGATTTCGCTGGACGGCAAGAAAACTCAGGCCTTTATCATTCCGTTATATGTAGATTATTTTACAGTGTTGGAGGGCGATTACAGCCTGCGTGTTACTGTAAGCGGCAACGGGCAGGAAAAGGTGCAGGAGGTACCGCTGACAATCGCCAAGAAGCATAATCTGGGCCTTTTGGCAGTAGGCTTTTCCTTTATCTGCCTGCTGGCTGTGCTGGCCTTTAGCTATAAGCTGAAGGGCTGTATTTACCGTATCGGTGCGCGCGGTGCTATTACGGTGGCACTCTTTGCGGCGCTGGCCTTTGGCGGTATCACACTGCCGACGACACTTATCGGTGATTTGCTGCATGTATTCTTAGGGCCTTTCTCCGGCTTGGTGACAGGCATTCTGAGCGGTATGCTGCTGTATTTGCTGGTGGTGGCGCTGCTAGTGCTCTTCCGTGCACCGGGCGTACTGACGCTGATGTATTTTGTCAAATATATGCTTTCCGGTCTGATGTTCGGACATTTTACGCCGTTAGGACTTTTGAGCATGTGTGTCAACGTAGCGATTTTGGAAACGCTGTTGTATCTTTCCGGCTTCTACCGCAGGCAGGAGCTGGGCAAGGGCTATATGCTGTTCATCTGCCTGCTGATGGGCGTGGGCGATGCGCTTGTCACCTTCGTCAACATGGAGCAGATGATGTTCTTCTACCGTCTGTATTATGCAGACTGGTATCTGGCGCTGTATATGCTGGTCAACGGCCTTGTGTACAGCAGCATCGGCGCCTGGCTGGGTGCTAAGACGGGCAGCAAGCTGCAGCAGGTTATGGGGGAATAGAGATGCTGAAAATAGACAATTTATCTTATCGCTATCCCTCTAGGAAGCAGTTTACCTTAAAAAATATCAACCTGACGCTGGCGGACGGTGAAATGCTACTTTTGGCAGGTCGCAGCGGCTGTGGCAAGTCGACGTTGATTAAGGCTGTCAGCGGCTTGTTGGGCAGCGAGGAGCGCGGTGAGCTGCAGGGAGCAATTTACCTGCAGGGCGAGGATATCAGCAAATGGCCACCGGAAAAAACAGGCCAGCTGGTGGGCACTGTCTATCAGTCACCGGACGACCAGCTTTTTGCGATGACGGTGGCGGATGAGGTTGGCTTTGCACTGGAGAACCAGGGCGAGGAGCCGGAGATTATCGCGCGCAAGGTGAGCGAAACTTTGCAGTTGGTAGGCTTGGGAGGCTTTGAGGATTACAGCATCCACAAGCTGAGCGGTGGCCAGAGGCAACGTCTAGCGTTAGCTTCGATTCTTGTTACCAGGCCGGGACTTTTGATTTTAGACGAGCCTGTGAGCCAGATGAATCCGCAGGGCGTGCAGAGCTTTATGCAGCTTTTGGTGCGCCTCAACCGCGAGGCAGGCATTGCTATTTTGATGATTGAGCATCGTGTAAACGAGCTTTGCAAATATTTTTCGCGTCTGGCAGTAATGCAGGACGGACGTATTGTTTATGACGGTCTTGTTAAAGATGCCTGGCAGGCGATGACAGGGCGCACGGATTTAGGCTTGCGTGAACCGCAGACGGTGAAGCTGTGCCGCGCACTGCAGCTGTCGGAGCTGACGACAGACCAGGAAAAAATAGTGCAGATGCTGCGCAGCGAATGCGAGCCTGCAGCAGCTGCTGAGCAGGCCAAGCCTGCAGGGCAACAGCAGCCTCTTATGGAAGCTTGCGATTTGTATTACACCTATCCCGGCGGCAAGGAGCCAACGCTGAAGAATTTGCAGTTTACGCTTTATCAGGGGCAGATTACAGCGATTATGGGCTTCAACGGCGCCGGCAAAAGCACGCTGATGAACCTTTTGGGCGGCCTGACACAGACGCAGCAGGGAAGCATGCTGCTGGAGGGAAAACCGGTCGACAAGCAGCTGGGCAAAATCGGCTATCTGCGGCAGGAGCCTGATCTGATGCTGCTCGCAGATACGGTGCGCGAGGAATTGTGTTGGAAGAATCACACGATTACGCAGCAGGAGCTGCAGCAGCTCTTAGAGCATATGAATTTAGCGGAATATGCCGATGATTTTCCGCTGGCGCTGAGCAAAGGGCAACGTTTGCGCGTTGTTTTGGGTGCTATGCTGGCGAAGAAGCCGGCGCTGCTGCTTTTGGACGAGCCTACGACAGGACAGGACGAACAGAGTCTGGCGGAAATCCGCCGTCTGCTTTTGGCTTATAAGGAGCAGGGGGGCAGTATCTTCATCTGTACGCATGATATGGAGCTGGCGGCACAGGTGGCCGACCGCGTAATTGTTTTGTGTGCGGGGCAGATTATTGCCGACGGCACGACAGAAGAGGTTTTGAGCAATAAGGAGCTGGTGGAGGCCGGCGGTCTTACACCGTCAGCGCTCTTGCCGGTGTGCGAGCAGGCGGGGCTTCCTCCCTGCATCACGGTAGAGGGGGTGAAGCGCTATGTCCGTAAGACAGCTATGGGAAGGCACTGATGCAGCAGGATGGGCGCAGAATCTCAACGGGCGTACTAAGCTGCTGTTCCTCTTTCTCTTTGCTATTCTGATGATTACCGTGGATAATCCGCGGACACTCTTTATTTTATTTACGTTTACCTTATTATTGCATCTGGCAGCGAAAACCTCCATTTACAAATGGAAGGTAATGGCAATTTTGCTGCTCTTAGGTCTGTGGGGCTCCATGTTCAGCCAGGCGCTGTTCTTTGCGCAGACGCCGCGTACACCGCTGTTGGTGCTGATTGCTCCGGAGGCAGGCTTTATCGGCCAGCTGACGGGCGGACTTTTCATCTACCGCGAAGGCATTCTGTACGGTGCGGTGCAGGGATTGCGCAGTGCCAGCATGCTGGCACTGGGACTTTTGGTCTGTTGGACGAGTGACCCGCGACAGCTGCTGCAGGCCTTGCTGGTCTGGAGACTGCCGCCGCAGATGGCGTTCATGCTGGTGACGGCGATTCGTTTTTTGCCGGTGCTGGCGGCAGAAACAGGCGAGGTTATTACAGCGCTGCAGCTGCGCAGCGACAGCCAGAGGGGACGCACTGCTGTGCTGCGGCATTTGCCGTATATCGCCAAGCCACTTTTGGCGCGCTGCCTGAGGCGTGCGCAGACGCTGGCGCTTTCGGTTGTGAGCCGTGGCTTTTTCGCAGGCGGCGCCGGAAGGCGACGCCAACAGTGGGACGCACGCGAAAAGGCAAGCTGCCTGCTGCTGTTTGCAGTAGTGGTGGCAGTTGTTGGCAGTAAAATAATTTACCTGCTGTCGGAGCAGGGCTTCTACTTTGGCGTTTTCCGCCAAATCTATGATTGGACGGTGCTGTATCTATGAATAAGCTTAAAGGCTGGCTGGCGCTTGTGCTACTGCTGCTTTCCTGGTGCGCACTGTACTGGATTACCGGCAGCAGAACGCCATGGAACCAGTTTCATGTTAACAATGACGGCTCCGGTGTGAGCGTTTATCTGGGTGATATCCCAACACAGAATTATGACCGCATGGGCTTTACTAAGGCGGTAGTGCGTTATGCTGCCGACGAAGAAGGCTGGATTGTCGGTACGGAGCGTGGCGAGCTCTTCCTCTTTGACAATGAAGGACGTCAGAAATGGAAACGCTCCCTGGGCATCGGCAAGCTGATTGCGCTGTGCCTTACGTCTGACGGCAAACTGGCGATAGTAGGCGAGCAGAGCGCTGAAGGCAGGCTGTATGCTGTTGATGTTCATACGGGTGATATCCGTTGGCAGTATAAGAGTGCTGACTTCGTCGGCTCCGATGCTTCGCAGCGTTCCTATCCGTCGGTGGTGCATATTGCAGTCGACAATGAAAATAATGTCTATGCCAACGCTTACCGCTTTTTGATGCGCAAGGACGGCAGCAGAGGCTACAATGCAAAAATGCTGGCTGTAAATGAGGATGGTAAGTTGCTGTGGCAGTTCCCCAAGAATGAGGTTATCGACAGCTGGATAAACTGGTGCGATGTCAACGATAATAACGGCAGAGCAGTGTTTTCTACTTCTGCCTACGATTACCGCGAGGATATGAAGTATAAGGATACGATGTATTTCCTCGATAAAAGAACCGGCGAGCTGCTCAATTCGACGCATGTGCCGCCGATTCCGCCCTTTGATAACACAGTTATGCGCGGCAGCCCCAACTACAGCGCGGACGGCAAATATCTGGCAGCAGGAGCCAGTGACGGACGCGGAATTTTGTTTGATGAGGCAGGCAAAATCCTGTGGACACGTTCCATTTCCAATCCGCAGCAGGTGGATGGTGCATATGTAAATGCCAGCGGCCGCGACGGTTTCGTAACACCCTACGGCGTACTCTTTACCACGATTAACACCTTTAACCGTGAAAATTGGCAGCTGCCGACGCCGGTAGAACACCCGAGCAATAACAGTATTTTTGTATTCAATACAGACGGTACCTTCCGCTATCAGTATATGGCAGACGGTACGATGGAGGAAATTGCTTTCGCCGGCAGGCTGGCGGCCTGCGCGGTGGGGCGCAACGTGCGCACGCACAATTACAAGGCGCACGGAGCACTGGTGCTGGACCTGAAAACAGGCAAAAAGTACAGCTATTTCCCAACCGAAGGACCTTGTCAGGCGATTGGTATTTCACCTGACGGACAGTGGCTGGCAGGTGTGGAGGCGCCGGCACTGACTCCGGATGGCAAAATTATCGGTGCTTACCGTTTACATATCTGGAAAAATAACGCAGGAGGAGCAAAGTAAATGTTAGAAAAAATAATTCATTATTATAAGCCCTATAAGCTGATTTTGCTTCTGGTGCTGATAGGCTCATGCTTCTCGGCCTTGATGGAGCTGGTCTTTCCTTATATTGTAAGACAGATGCTCAACGTCGAAATTCCACAGAAGAATCTTGACGAGCTTTTTTACTGGGCAGGCATACTGGTAGTATTGTATCTTATCAACTTTGGACTGCTTTTCGCAATTAACTATTATGGACGTGTGATGAGCTCCGGCATTGAAAACGACATGCGCCGTGATTTATTTGCGCATATGGAAAAAATGTCCTTCCGCTTTTTTGATAATGCCCGCACAGGTCAGCTGCTGTCGCGTATTACGAGCGATATCGTGGAAATCAGTGAGCTGACATTTAAAGGTCCGAATGACCTTCTCATCTGCACCATCAGTATGCTGGGTACGATTTTCATGATGCTTTACCTGAACCCCTTCCTTGGTTCTATTATCAGCGTGCTACTGCTTTTCAAGGCAGTGCATTCTGTTTATGTTAACAGGAAGATGAAGCGTGCCTTCCGCCGCAGCCGTGAAAAGTCCGGTGAGGTTTCGGCGCAGGCAGAGGAGGCACTGAGCGGTATCCGTCTGGTGAAGGCCTTTGCCAACGAGCCGTTGGAGCTGGAACGCTTTATGCGCAAGAGCAACGAGCTTATGCGCGTGCGTAATGAATCCTTTGGCATCTTGTCATACTTTAACGGCACTATTACCTTCTTTACCAATATTACTAACCTTGTTGTATTAGTCTGCGGTGGTGTGATGGTTGCTGATGGCCAGCTGCCGCTGAGCGATTTTGTCGCTTTCTTCCTATATGTCAACATCTTTATGAAGCCTGTTTTCCGTCTGCTGATGTTTACGGAAATGTACCAGCGCGGTATGGCCGGTTACAATCGCTTCAATGAGATGATGCAGCATGAGGTGGAGATTGACGATGCGCCTGATGCGATTGCTGCAGGTGAGATTAAGGGCCGCATTACCTTTGAGAATGTAACCTTTGGCTATCTGCAGGATAAGCCGGTGCTGAAGCATTTTGATCTTGATATTGCTCCCGGTGAAAAGGTGGCCTTTGTGGGTGCTACGGGTGCAGGCAAAACGACACTGGCAAGCCTGCTGCTGCGCTTTTACGAGCCGACGCAGGGCAGAGTGCTGCTTGACGGCGTAGATATCAGAAAGTATAAACAGAGCTACTTGCGCAATCATGTAGGTTTGGTGCAGCAGGATGTTTTCCTCTTCAGCGATTCTGTTAACTTTAATATTGCATATGGCAAGATTCAGGCAAGCGAGCAGGAGATTGAGCAGGCTGCCAAGCTGGCGGCTGCTGATGACTTTATCAGCGCGCTGCCTGAGGGCTATGAAACTAAGGTCGGTGAGCGCGGCGTGAAGCTGAGCGGCGGGCAAAAGCAGCGTATTGCTATTGCCCGTGCCTTCCTGAAAAATCCGCCGGTAATGGTTTTTGACGAAGCGACGAGTGCGCTTGATACCAAAACGGAAAAGCAGATTCAGAAGTCCCTGGATAAGCTGGCTGAAAGCCGCACTACGCTGATTATCGCACATCGTCTGTCTACGATTATCAACGCTGACAGAATTGTGGTGCTGCATAACGGTGAAATTGCGGAAATCGGCACACACAAAGAACTAATGGCCCTTGGCGGCATTTATAAGCGCCTTTATGAGCTGGATGAACAGGATTAAGCTTAAAAATTAAATTTAAGCAGACGGAGCAGTTAGATTGCCTTTCGAGCAGATAATTGCTCCGTTTTTTATGCTATGTATACACTTGCGGAGCTTTGCGCTTATTGACATTCACAGGCAAAAATTATATAATTTTTTTATATGCAATCTTTGTCTGCTGCGGTAATTTCCGCAGTAATGCAGTATTATTTTTCGAAGGAGCGAATGAACTACTATGAAATACATGACTGGTAACGAAATCCGCGAAAAGTTTTTGAAATTTTTCCAAGATAGAGGCCATCTTATGCTTCCGAGTGCTTCCCTGATTCCTCAGGATGACCCGACTCTGCTGATTATCGGTGCTGGCATGGCACCCTTTAAGCCGTTTTTCACCGGCAAAATGAAACCGCCTGCTACTCGTATCACCACCTGCCAAAAATGCGTGCGTACCGGTGATATTGAAAACGTTGGCCGCACTGCGCGCCACCATACCTATTTTGAAATGCTGGGCAACTTCTCCTTTGGTGATTACTTTAAAAAAGAGGTTATCCCCTGGAGCTGGGAGTTCCTGACCAAGGAGCTTGGCCTGCCTTCTGATAAGCTGTACATCACCATCCACACTGAGGATGATGAAGCTTTTGATATCTGGCACAATGTTGTAGGTGTTCCTGAAGACCACATTGTACGCCTGGCTGATAACGTGGAAAACTTCATCCTCTTGAAGAGCAATGAAGAGTACTTTACCGATCCGGTTTGCAAGAACGGGTATTTCCGTGGGATAGAAACTTATAACTTCGTGAGGGATATAACGGCAAGGTTTGAACAGTATAAGAAAAAGATAAAAAGCTGATTCACGGGATAGGACATAAAAATTACAGCGTTTTCAGACATAAGGACAAGAGAATAGAGTAGGTTGCAATGTATAACTTTTTGCTGCATATTTTTCTGTTCTCTTGTTCTTATATCTGCAATACGACAGTGAAAACCTCAAAACAAATTCAGCCGATTAGCCTTTGCCTCTTCAAGAGATACCGTTTCAACTTGTTTCTCCTGATTTTTCTCGCGCAACTGCTGATACTTGTTAGAAAGCTTCTTCACGAACTCTTCCTTTTGGTTAGGATTCATCAAACGGGCTGCCACCGTTGCATTCTGCGAGGCGTCTTTCAGGTGAATAACCGGAGCATGATAAACCGGAGCAATCTTTAATGCCGTGTGCAAAGGAGAAGTGGTAGCGCCACCTATCAACAGTGGTACATCGAGTCCCGCCTTTTCCAATTCAATGGCAACATGTACCATTTCATCCAGCGAAGGAGTGATAAGGCCACTCAACCCAATCATGTTTACCTTTTCCTCTATGGCCCGCTGCACAATCGTTTCAGCGGGAACCATTACTCCCAAGTCAATTATCTCATATCCGTTGCAAGCCATTACTACGGAAACAATATTTTTCCCAATGTCGTGCACATCACCTTTCAC
>OMDO01001381.1_pt1 | contig 11080 bp, 6 predicted proteins | sample 1674051 | NCBI WGS metagenome assembly OMDO01 (sample SAMEA103958138, study PRJEB25191) | human gut metagenome | biome: human-associated habitat [ENVO:00009003]; feature: intestine environment [ENVO:2100002]; material: feces | place: Germany | collected 2013/2015 | reverse complement strand
TGCTCAACGACGCGCAGGGCCGTCCTACCCTGACATGGAACGCCGTGTCCGGTGCGGCCAAGTACGAGGTGTACCGCGCCCGCAGCAAGGACGGCACCTACACCAAATACAGCACTACCACCGGCACCGCCTATACCAACAGCTCCTACCTCACCAGCGGCGCCACGTACTACTACAAGGTCCGCGCGCTGGGCGCCAATGGTAACGCCGGTCCGTACAGCGCGGTGGTATCCGTTACCTGCCGCCTGAAGCTGACGGCCCCCACCGTCACCGGCGGCACCGATGCGCAGGGCCGTCCGACCCTGAAATGGAACGCCGTCACCGGCGCGGCCAAGTACGAGGTGTACCGTGCCCGCAGTATGAACGGCGACTACGTCAAGTATTCTACCGTCACCGGCACCAGCTACACCAATACCTCCTACCTCGCCAACGGCACCACCTACTATTACAAGGTCCGCGCTCTGGGCTCCGATGGCAGCTACGGCCCGTACAGCACCCCTGTCTCCGTGACCTACAAGGCTCCCTTCGGCGCGCCGCTGGTCACCGGCAGCAAGGACAGTCAGGGCCGCCCCGCCCTGAAGTGGGACAAGGTTACGGACGCCGCCAAATATGAGGTCTACCGCGCCCGCAGCAAGGACGGCACATACAGCCTGATGTCCACCCAGTCCGCCACCGGCTATACCAATACCTCCTACCTCGCCAACGGCACCACCTATTACTACAAGGTCCGCGCCCTGAAGGCGAACGGTACCGCCTCGGCATACAGCTCCGTGGTGACCATCACCTACGGCCCCCGCTGCCCCTGCGATGCGCTCGGCCAAGGCTGACTCCGCCGGCATCACCGTGAGTTGGGACACGGCGGCCAACGCCGTGACCTACAACGTCTACCGCACGGCGGACGCCGGCAGCAGCTGGACGCAGGTGGCCTCCTCCGTCAAGGGCAGCAGCTACAAGGACACCACGGTGAAGAAGGGCGTGAAATACGGCTATAAGGTGCGTGGCGTGGCCGCCGATGGCAAGACGCTGGGGCCCATGTCCCCCACCGGCGTCACCGCCAAGGTGACGGCGGCCTCCACCACGCCGGACTACGTGAAGCTGACCAGCGCCAGGCGCGTTACCGGCGGCATCCAGCTGACGTGGGAGAGCGCGGCCGACGCCAAGACCTACAACGTCTACCGCAAGGTGGACGGCGCGTCCGGCTGGACGCTGCTGGCGTCCTCCGTCAGCGGCACCAGCTATACGGACTGGAACGTGGAGCCCGGTGTCCGCTATACGTATACCGTCCGCGGTGTTGCGGCAGATGGCCAGACTCTCAGCAAAACCTACAACAAGACCGGTGTCACCGCCTTTGCCACCATCAACTCCAATAATGTGGCATCTGACAGCCTGCTGCTCAAGCCATCGGTCAATATTCCCAGCAGCCTGACGCGTATGAACTGGGATTATATCGGGCTTTACTACTACCACGGCCAAACGATTAATGCAGGGCTCGATGACTTCGGCGGCATGCTGCGGCTGCTGTTCAACAGTGACGGTACCGTCTATCTGGTCAGCGGTAACGGCACTTCCCGCGGCGTGTATTACGCCAATGACTCGGTGATCTCCATCATGTTTCCGGATGATGAGACGCCACAGGTCTATATGGTGACATTTATGCGTACAGAGAAATACACCTATCTGCACCTCATGCCAGACGCCTCCGGAAGAGAGGCTCTGGTGTTTTCGGCCGGTTCCTACCGCTAACGCACCGCAAAAAAAGAGGACTGTCCATCGGACAGTCCTCTTTTTCTTTCCGCATTTTACAGGAAAAACTTCCGGTGCAGGCTGCGGCGCAGGGGCTTGCACACCGCAATGACCAGCAGCATGGCGCCCAGCACGGTACACACCGCCAGCGGGTAAAACGACCACAGAAACGTGTCGTGCAGCCGGAACGTCACATTCAGCAGCCACTCCACCAGCACGGCGTAGCCGCCGGACAGGATGAGCCCGCCGCCGCAGATATACAGTGCGCCCGCCGGCACATACCGCAGCAGCGCCACCACCGCCGTCACCAGCACCATGGCTGTCCCTGTCACCGGCAGGGCGAAGCTCATGAACCAGTGGCCGTGGGTGGCGCAGTTGATATACAGCAGGTACACGCCGATGACCACGAAGTCCACCGGCACGAAGATCACAGGGTTGGGCCGCTTGAACCACAGGGGCAGCACCACGGTGGTATACAGCAGCACCAGCCCGCCCACTACATAGCCGGACCATACGATGCCGCCGCTGAGCCGCCAGTCGCACAGCACGGAGATCACCGCCGGCAGCAGAAACAGCACCGTCAGCACGAACAGCACGCCCGCGCGGCTCACGTCCTCTACACGGGGGCTGACATCCGGCGGATACGGGCTCTCGGCCTGCCCGCAGGGCAGATCGGGGTGGAACACACGGGTTCCGCACAGAGGACACACCTTTTCACTGTCGGCCAGCTCCACGCCGCATTTGATACAATACATTGTTTTCGCTCCTTTCCCGTGTCAGCGCTGGTTGCTCTCCACCTTCACGTGGAGCCCCAGCTGCCGCAGCACACGGTAGAAATACATCTCCAGCTCCGGCTCGCGGATGCTGCGGATGCAGTTGATATACATGGTGCCGTTCCATGTCACCACGCCGCAGTCGTGGGGCGCGGCGGCCTGCACACCGATGATGAAGTCCATCCGCCGGACGTAGGGGGCCATGGCCTCCGGCAGCTGCACGTTGCCCAGATTGGACAGACACAGGCAGGATTTGCACTCGCCCACGGCGTCAAACACCGCCTTCATGGCGATGTTCTTGATAAACAGCGGCATCACCCGCAGTACGGGGGACTTCTCACTGGCCACATTGGCGGCGAACTTGGCCCGCATGGTGCGTCGGTTGTTCTCCAGCCCCATCCGGTGGTGTACCTCGCCGCACAGCTCCTCGAAGCTGCACTCGCCCATGCGGGGGTCCAGCTCGGGTGTGATGTAGGACGCAAAGTTCCGCAGCGTCCGGCTGGGGAACAGACTCCGCAGGTTCACCGGCACCAGTACCTTCACCGGCTTGCGCCGCCGGGGGTCCCGCACCTTCTCCGCCTGCAGGTTCAGAATGGCCTGCATCATGGCGGCGCACAGCAGCTCCGTCACAGAGATGCCCCGCGCCTTGGCGCAGGCGCGCACCGCATCGGCGGACAGCATCATGGTAATGAGGTTTTTGTAGCCATCCCGCTCCGCCGTGCCGCTGAGGTGGTAGGCGGTGGCCTCCTTGCGGCTGGCGGTGACGTCACCGGCGTAGTGCAGGAAGCTGTCCTCCAGCTCCTCGGGGTCCGGCTCCTCCAACCGGCCCAGCACCCCGTTTTCCGCGGGGATGGCCACGCCGTACTTCTGGGTCAGGTACTCCGCTACCAGGGTTTTCAGGAAGATGAGCCCGCCGGTGCCATCGGTCAGGGCGTGGAAGAACTCCACGGCGATGCGGTCGCGGTACACCAGCACGCGGAAGGCGCAGCGCCGCACCTCCTGGAAGGGCACATGGGCCAGCGGGCAGCTTTTCTCCTCCTGAATAGGCGGCGTGTGGGGGATCTCTTCCAGATAGTACCAGAACACGCCCCGCCGCAGCCGCACAGCGATGGAGGGAAAGCGCCGCACCGTCACGTCCAGCGCGCTGCGCAGAACGGCAACGTCCACCGTCTCCGTCAGCGTGGCGGACAGGCGGAAGAAGTTGTTCCAGTTGCGGCGCTTGGCGGCGGGGTAGATCTTGGCGGCGTTGTCCAGCCGCATCCACCGGAGGCTCTGGGCGGGGGAAAGGTTCTTGGTGAGGAAGTGGTCGATGGCCTGAAAATCCTCGGCCATATTCTCCTCCAGACAGTACAGCACATAGGCGTGCCAGCGCTCCGGCGCGATGTGCAGCTTACTGCGGCAGCCGCATTGCAGCAGCTTTTCGTGGAGCAGTCGGGCATCGTCCAGCATCACCTCGTCGCCGCCGGCGAACAGCAGAGACGGCGGCAGCCCCGTCAGATCGCCGAACAGCGGCGAGCAGAGGGGATCTTTCGGGTCGTCGGTATAGCAGGCGGCATAGAATTGCAGCAGCTCCGGCGTCATGGAGGGGTCGATGTCGCGGTTGTCGATATAGGACTGGCCTGAGCCGGTCAGGTCAGTCCACGGCGAAATGCCGATCAGGCCGCACGGAAGCGGCAGGCGCAGCTCCTTGAGGCGCAGGCAGAGGGCGTAAATGAGTCCGCCGCCGGCGGACTCGCCGCAGAGCAGGATCTGGCTGGCGGGATAGCCCTTGGAGAGCAGATACTGATAGCTCACGACCGCGTCGTCCAGCGCAGCCGGAAAGCGGTCCTCCGGGGCCAGACGGTAGGCTGCGCAGAACACGCGCACACCGCACTCGTCTGAAAGCGTGGCCGCGAAGCCCTTGGCATAGTCCAGATTGCCGCAGGTGTAGCCGCCGCCGTGCAGATAGAGCACGACGCCCTGCCGCCGCTCGTCCTTGGGCATGATCCACGCGCCCTGAAACGGGCCGAAGTCATGGTCGCGGACGATCACGTCGCGCCGGTGGATGGCCTCCATCAGCTCGCCGAGCTTGTCCTGTCCCTTCCGGGTGATCTCCAGAGAGCAGTTGGCGACAAAGGGTTTAAAGAAATTGAGCTGTGCGCGCACCAGCTTCGCAGGCAGACCCATAAATACCGTTCCTTTCAGAAAAGTGTTTCAGTCAATTTGTATAGTATAGCATTGACCGGAATTTTTGTAAATACACGAAACCGCGCCGGAAGGGATTTTCCTTCCGGCGCGGTTGGGGTTGTGGGGGTGATCAGCTGTTCAGGGGGATATATCTTGCGGGGGCGGCGGGGGCGTTTTTCGCGTCCAGAACGAACAGCTTTGCCTGCGCGGCGTTGGAATCGATCTGGAAGGTCAGGCTGTTGATTTTCCCGGACTCGAGCGGCTGGATCGACGTGCTCAGCAGCCGTCCGTCCGCCGCGTAGAACGCACAGATGGCGCGCGCACCGTCCTGCATGCAGGCGATCTCTGCAGTGACAGCGGTTCCGGTGCGCTGGGCTGAGAGAATTTCGGTCGAAGTGAGCAAGACCGGGACGGAATCGGTGTTGTTCAGCATGTTCGGCTCGTCCTGCTGGAGTCTGACCGTGGCCGTCACGTCCTCGCCGTAAAGGGCGGCGAAGGAATCAGGCTCGTATTCGGCGATGACTGTGCCGCCGTACGTAAGGTTCTGGAAGGTGCGTTCGGCAAGCGTCTGGCCGTCGGGGCCGGTAAACAGGACGCTGCCGCTGGCCGGTTCCAGACCGCGGTTGACGACGACGGCCTGCAGGAATTTGCGGCTGCCGATCTGGAGCAGCGCGAGCTCGACCTCTGCGTCTGCGCTGCCGACGGTGCAGGCGGCAGTGTTGTCCTCCGGCGTGTAGTCGTCCTGTCCGGGCTCCTGTACTTCAAAGGTGACGATCTGTTTCTCGGACGGGCAGGTGATATTGACGGTGAATTCCCCACTTTCGCCCGGCAGGAGCTGGCAGTCCTGCGCCGTGCTCACGCCATCCGCGGTGAGCGTGAGACTGCTGACCGTGTGGTCGCCGGAGTTGGTGACGGTGAACGTAACGGGAAGCGTTTCGCCCGGAACAAGCGCGTCGGCGTCAAAGCTGACGTCGGAGAGCTTCAGGTCGCTGACGGGCAGGATCTGCGTCCAGACGAGATCTTTTGTGTCGTCTACATCATCCGCGGTGATCGTCACGGTCGTGTGCATACCGAGAGCGTAGGTCTTACCGTTCAGCTCTGCGGCGTTCAGGTTTTCCAGATACTGCTCGTCGCCGATCAAGAGGATCGGTGCACTCCAATGGTCGTTTACAGCGTCATAATGCAGCGCGGCCAGATTGGCGCTTGCGCCGTTGGACTGGTTAAAATAGATGCTGTCGCCGACGATGACGAAGTCGCGACCCAGGCCTTCGACCGGAACCGTGTTCCCCGCTTCGTCGTGCAGCGCGCCGTCTGCATTCCAAATGAAGGACTCCCCTGCCGCGCCGGGCAGTTTGCCGTATACGGCACGGCCGGTCACGTTTTCGGCCAGCAGTCGGCTGCCGCAATGGAGCTTGCCGTCAGCGGTATAGGCGACGGCAGGCGTGCCGTTCTGTGCGCCGATGCAGAGGGAGCTGACGGCTGCGGCGTCCGCTGCTTTGCGCGCGTCAAGCCATGCTCCGCCGCGATATTCCGCCGTATAGACCGCGCTGGCGGCGGGGTTCACAACGCTTTCTTCACTCGTGACCGCGGATTCGGCCCACGCGAGGACGGGCGTTCCGTTCACGCAGGAGAGCGTGGGCAGGTGCATATACATGTAATTGTCGGACTGGTAAGTCTTCTGCGCAGTGAACGCGAGCGTGTCCTTGTTGACCGTGCCGACGACGATGGTCTGGTGCTGGGCATAGGCGACGAGGGAATCGCCGGGCTCCTGCGTCGTGCGGGCATAGGCAAGCCAGAGATTTCCGGCTGCGTCCGTGCAGAGCTGCGGCGCGTCGTCCAGGATCGCGGATGCGTCGACAGCCGCGGGGGCAGACCAGCTTGTCCCGTCAAATTTCGTCAGCGCGACATAGCGCTTGCCGGTAGTCTCATTCGCACGCACGAAGGCCGCGTAAAGCGCGCTCCCATCCGAGACCATGACCGGCTGGGCGTTGCGGTATGTATTTTCCAGCAGCGGGTGATATTCCGTCCTCGCCTGCGCGGCGCGGGCAGCGTAGGTCCGCACGGCAGCCGGGGCCCAGTCGGACTCCTCCGCAAGATAGCTGAGGTCAGACGGGGCATACGCAGAAGCCTCCGGTGCCGCATCCCACGCCGCACCGGACAGCAGGGATTGGGATTTTACGGAATTGGCGGTGTATAGGTGCCAAGTTTGGTGGGCGAAGGGTTTATGGGCTTCCAATGGGCCGATGTATCCCTTTATGCCAAGCTCACCCGTCAAATCAACAGTCTGCAAAAAGCCACTGCTTGTCCCAAGTATGTTCCACTTTGCAGCCAAATCTGCTTGTCCATACCCACCAAGGCCGCACACACCGCTTGCGCCGACGCCCAAAAATGGCGTTAGCTTAATTGAGGGCTTCATGCTGATATTGCCGTTCCATGTTTCTGTATTAAACCGATAGCTGATCGAACCGGCCGTTTCAAGTGCAAGTTTTACATCAATCTGTAGTGTGACCGGAATGATCATCACTGTATTGTAGCTGTGCTTAAAGGCTTCCACATCTATAATTACTACGATATTGCCGGAAGCCGTCTTGCTGCCAATATCCGCTTCAGCATAGCCGCAAACCATAACGTCGCATGTCTTAAAAAAAGTCGTTTTATTGCTCTGCTTCATAAAATTTTTGAGCAATTTTTTGTCTGTTTCTTTTACGATTCCGTAAGTGATAATCTTTGCAATCGTATCTTTATACTCTTCCAACTGCTCTGCTTCAGTCTTCGCGCTGTTTCCCTCCAGCTTCTTTGAAACAAAATTTATTCCAAACTGTAGCTTGTCTTGCGTCGCGGACACAAATACAGGCGCGTTCAGCGGCATATCGAAAGAAAGCGTAGTTCCTCCAATATACGGAATATCGTCACTTACAGCAAAGCTGATTTTCTTTCCTTTGAGTTCGAATTTGAAATCCTCGTTGACAGAATTTTTCGCAAATTGCAGATTAATGCGCGTATCCATCGTCTGTCCATTTGCACCGGTCACACGGACAAAGCAGCCACCGCCCTCTACGAAGTCTCTGACGTCAAGCTTCTGGAAATTTCCGTCTGTGGATTTTGCGATTTCCTTTTTATTCTGATAGACTGCATAGCCTGTCACGGCCGACGTGTCCGTGGCCGCGCAGGAAAGGTCAAAATATCCCGAATTCAAGTCACCGATCAGGGCCCCGTCGTTGCGCAGGTTCAGAACCTTCGTCTGGATCACCAGATTCGTATCAAATTTGTCAGATATCTTTGCATACTTGAGTTTCAATTTACCATAGCTTTCAGGGTAGAGAATTACTCGTTCAAAGCGTGTGTCGCTCTTTTTCCAGTTGCTGTTTTTATTCGTCCACTCAATATATCCGCTCTTGACGACCCGAATAACAGGCTCTCCAACCGTCGTCAGATCGACGAACGCATCGCCATTTTCATCCGTGACTGCTCTGCTGCCGTTCCACCACACCGTCGCATCGCTGACGGGATTGCCGGATTCGTCAATGGCCCGAATACAGTACTTTCCCGTTGGAACAGAAATTTTTGTTTCTTCCGGAATTGTTTTTCCATCCCATGTTTTCAGCGGATACCCGTTCCATGTACCAGCTGCTGCATCGTAGGCTGTGCTGTCTGTCCAGCCAGTAGTACCGGGGACGTAGTAAATGGTAAGAGGGCAGTTGCTTATAAATACTTTATCTTTTATAGTTGGCGCATTCCCGCAGAAGTATGCGCTCTCCATATTTCTACATCTAAACGCCTCACTTTCTATTTTTTCTACGCTATCCGGAATTTTTATACTCTTGAGGCTTTTGCAAAAACGAAACGCACCGGATTCAATACTCGTTACGCTGCTTGGTATCATTACATTCAAGAGATTATCGCAATTCATAAATGTACAGGCTTCAATGCTCGATATGCTATCCGGAATTCTAACACTTACAAGACTGGTGCACCCTGAAAACGCTACGCCTCCAATATTTGTAACACCATCGGGAATTGTAATGTCCGCAAGAGCACTGCACCCCGTAAACGCGTAATCTCCAATATTTGTTACTCCACTAGGGATTGTAATGTGCGCAAGGCTACTACAATCTTTGAACATCCCACATACAATACTCGTAACGCTATTTGGTATAGAAACACTCGATAGGTTCGTACAATGATCGAATACATAATCCCCTATGTTTTTCACACTATTCGGAATAATGACATGCGTCAGACTGGTACAGCCTTCAAACGCCTGGCTTCCTATTGTCTCTATTCCATTTGGAATTACAACGTTTGTGAGGCCAACACAATTTGTAAATGCCAACTGCCCAATAGACAACACGCTGTTCGGAATATCAATTTTTTTGAGGCTACTACATCCTAAAAAAGCTCGTTCACCGATGCCTACAATATCGTCTGGAATGATTGTGCTTTGACATCCAGACACAAGTATGTTCGCCTCTGTATCTATGATTGCATTGCAACTATTTCGGCTATCATATTTCAAATTTTCTTCGTCAACAACGATGCTGACCAACGAGTAACAATAATCAAATGGCGATCCCGTTATACTTGTTACACTACTCGGAATATAAACAGTTGTAAGCGTTCTGCAATCTCCAAAAGCACCAATTTCGATGCTTGTTACGCTATTTGGAATCGTAATACTTGCGAGCTTCCAGCAACTTCTGAACGCGTTAATACCTATCTTCTTCACGCCATCTGGAATACTAACGCTTGTGCAATTCCAACATCCATCAAATGCGTTTTGTCCGATGCTTGTCACACCATTTTCTATGACAACTGTCTCGATTGTAGATTTGCGTCTATACCATGGCATAGCAGCCTGTGTTTCCCTCATTTCTCCATTTCCAGAAATCGTTAAAACGCCATCTGAATCCAGCGTCCATGTCAAATTCGTCCCGTTGCCTTCCCCGCCGCAATAGCCGGAATCGATGATATCCGCCGCGAAGATTTCTGCCGTCAGCGCGGCCAGCATGCACAGGGCGAGTGCAAGGGCGGTGAGGCGGCGGAGAAGTCCAGACTGCTTTTTCATGATAACTCCCTCTTTCTTTTCGTTTCTTTAGCAAATACTACCTGAATTTATTGTACATGGGAACGGACTTCTTTGCAACCGGTTTGCAGAAAAAAATGGAGAAAATCGGTGAGGATTTTCTCCGTGGGGGCGCAGTTGGTAGGGGCGGGCGGACAAACAGGGCGGACAGAGTCGTCCGCCCCTACAGTGAAGCGGGAAGGCGCATCCGAATCCGCCAGGCTTACAGCGAAAAATCTGCGTCGTCGTGGGTGTGCTTGGGGGCGGCGGGGCGGCCGGGGATGCGGCGGAGGGGGTCGTAGCGGAAGCGGCGGCAGCGGTGGTCGCTGGGGACGATGCCGCAGAACTGGCAGACCATCGTTTCATCGTCAATTTTCCCCGCGAACTGGCAATAGGTACAGTAGCGGTCGATCTTCTTTCGGAACAGCATGGGGCAGCAGCCTTTCTTTGATGTTTGCCCCCATTATACACGCTTTCCGTGCAAATTGCTATGGTACTTTTTGCGAAAAAGCAGCAGGCTCACCGAGCACAGCAGCAAAGACGCCGCTCCCGCCGTTTCCAGGCCTTGCGTGCCGGAAAATGCGGCGGCGGGCCAGCTTTCCGCGTGCAGCAGCGGCGCGGCGATGAGCGTAAGCGTGCAGGAAAGCACGGCCTGAAGCGCCTTGCACGGCAGGAGCAGCCTCCCGGTCAGGCCGTGCTCCTGCACGGCGGCGCGGCTCTGCGCCAGAACGCTTACGCCGCCGAAGGACAAAAGCGCCGACGCGATGCACAGCTTCCATTGAAGCGCAAGCGCGCAGTCCGCCAGCGCCGCGCAGCCCGCGGACAGCTCCAGCGATCCGAGAACCAGCGGCAGCGCCTCCGGCGGCAGAAAGCGGCCCGCGGCAAGCAGAAAATAGCAGGAGAGCACGGAAAAAACCGTGATAAACATACAGATCTGGATCGCGCTCATCCCCGCGCGGCGCACCGATTCGGAAAAGGCTGCGGCAAAGGATTCCGGCTGCGGCGGCTTCGCGACGGCTTTGGCGGGCGCGTACTGTTTTTTCGCGGTCAGACGGCAGACGAGCACGGCGGAGACGATCTGCACCGCGTACAAAAATGCGCCTGCCGCCGCGCTTTTGAAGACCGCGCCGCCGAGTACGCCGAAGATGAACGACGGCCCCGCCTGATTGCAGACGGCAAGCGCGCGCTCCGCGTTCGCTCCGGACAGCTCCCCTCGCGCGTAAAGCGTACCCGCCGCCTGCGCGCCGGCCGGATAGCCGCCGAGAAGCCCCAGCAGAAATGCGCTGCCCGCTGCGGGCGGCAGGCGCAGGAGCTTTGCCGCCGCGCCTCCGAACCG
>OMDO01001379.1_pt1 | contig 11087 bp, 7 predicted proteins | sample 1674051 | NCBI WGS metagenome assembly OMDO01 (sample SAMEA103958138, study PRJEB25191) | human gut metagenome | biome: human-associated habitat [ENVO:00009003]; feature: intestine environment [ENVO:2100002]; material: feces | place: Germany | collected 2013/2015 | reverse complement strand
CTTTTTCTATCGCATAAGCAATACAGGCACCCACACCAGGCGTGTGCACTTCAATACCGAGATAATTTTTATCAGGATTCTCTTCAGCCATATCCACTAAAGATTTCCCCATCCCGAAGCCAATTTCTAATATAACGGGATTTGTATTGCCATAAATCGCGGCAAAATCAAAAGGGGCGTTTTGATAATCTAATCCAAGATCAGCCCAGTGATCGTTCATCATGTTTTTTTGAAAATCACTTAAGCGACCTGTTCGCAACACAAAGCTACGAACTTTACGTTTATAACGACCATCTTCTGTAAATTCAGCCGTTTCAACGGTTTTACGTTTTTGATCAGCAAAGGTTTTTTGCTCTTCTGCCATGGTTTTTATTCGCTTAATTAAAATTGGCGGCGATTATACACTAAAAGGCAAGGTTGTGGGATTTTTCCACCTAATTCCCGTATAATAGCGAAAATTTTTAATTGTTTTTTGTTATGAATATTGTCCGAGTTGCATTAGCCGTACCGCTTCCCCGATTTTTTGATTATCTCTATTCGCCCGACTTGACACCAATCGTTGGTGGACGCGTGTTGGTGCCTTTTGGTTCGCAAAAACGAGTAGGGATCGTGGTTGATTTGCCTGTTTCTTCGGATGTCGCAAAAGAAAAGTTAAAACCGATTATTGATGTGCTTGATGCTGAATCACTCTTTAATTCGACTACGTGGGATTGGTTGGCTTGGTCCGCTAATTATTATCGTGCTGCCTTAGGCGATGTGTTGTTTCAAGCGTTGCCAGTCAAACTCCGCAATGGTGAAAGTGCGGTTAAAAATGACCGCACTTTTTGGCGTATTACGGACCTTGGAAAACAAGCGTTAGAATCAGGCGAATTAAAACGTGCCAAAAAACAAATTGAAGCCTTAAATTTATTGCTAACGCAAGATCTAGAAAAAGGTAACAATGAGATCAGTTCCGCAATTTGGTCAGCCCTTAAAGGCAAAGATTATGTGGAAGAGATTATTGTGTCTACTGAACAAAAAAGTTGGCAGCAAGCTCTAGGGGATAATCCTTTAGTTAATCTTGATAACCGATTGACCTTAAACAAGCAACAAGCCCTTGCATTTAGCCAGTTGCTTTTCCAAGAAGGCTTTAATGTGTGGTTGTTAGAGGGCGTGACCGGTTCAGGTAAAACTGAAATTTACCTGCAATACATTGAAGAAGTCTTAAAGAAAGGCAAACAGGTTTTAGTGCTTGTTCCTGAAATTGGGCTTACCCCTCAGACCGTGAGACGGTTCCAAGCTCGCTTTAATGTGGAAATTGATGTATTGCATTCCAACTTGAATGATACACAGCGCTTAAATGTTTGGGAGCGAGCAAGAACAGGACAGAGTGCAATCGTAATTGGCACAAGATCGGCGCTTTTCACCCAGTTTTCAGATCTTGGCTTAATCATTTTAGATGAGGAACATGACGGCTCGTTTAAACAGCAAGATGGTTGGCGTTATCATGCGAGAGATTTAGGTGTTGTGCTTGCCCAAAAGCTCAATATTCCTATTTTGTTAGGTTCTGCCACCCCAAGTTTGGAAAGTGTGAATAACGTACAAAATGGTAAATATCATCATTTGGTGCTATCAAAAAGGGCTGGAAATGCAACCGCACTTCGCCAGTTTGTGATTGATTTAAAACATCAACGAATTCAAAACGGCTTATCCGAGCCGCTATTGAAACGTATGCAAGAACACTTAGAAAAAGGCAACCAAGTATTGTTATTCCTTAATCGACGTGGATTTGCGCCTGTGTTGTTATGTCATGAATGTGGCTGGATTGATGAATGTCATCATTGCGAAAAACCTTATACTTATCACCAACATCAGCGTGTTTTACGCTGCCATCATTGTGGCGCACAAAAAACAGTGCCGATGCAATGTGGTCATTGTGGTTCAACGCATTTAGTCACAACGGGTTTAGGTACAGAACAACTGGAGGAAACCCTAAAAGCACGTTTCCCACAATATAATATTGCTCGTATCGATCGTGATAGCACAGCACGAAAAGGCAAGCTTGAAGGTTATTTAGAGGATATTCAGCAAGGTAAAAGTCAGATTTTAATTGGCACCCAAATGTTAGCCAAAGGGCACCATTTCCCGAATGTCACCTTGGTTGCTTTAGTGAATGTGGATAATGCCTTATTTTCCCTTGATTTCAGAGCCGAAGAACGTTTAGCACAGCTTTATGTACAAGTTGCAGGGCGCTCAGGCAGAGCCGAAAAACAGGGCGAAGTGGTTTTGCAGACACATTATCCGGATCATCCGTTATTAACTACCTTGCTTGAAAAGGGCTATCAAGCCTTTGCAGAAGAAACCTTGAAGCTACGCCATAATATGGGCTTGCCTCCGTTTAGTTTCCAGGCATTGTTTAAAGCACAATGTCGTCATTCTGAAGAGGCGGAAAATGCATTGTCGCAATTAGCGTCCTTCTTCTATGAACAAAAAATAGAAGGCTTGCAAGTATTGGGGCCGATTCCTGCACCGTTTAGCAAAAAAGCGGGGCAGTATCGTTGGCAGTTATTATTACAGCACGCGTCTCGGAAACAATTACAGGCAGCATTGAGTCGATATTCACCAGAGCTGATAAAGTCTTCTCAAGTACGGTTAATTTTAGACGTAGATCCATTGGATTTGAGTTAGCAAAAATTCCCTAGAAAAATGCACAGTTTTTCAGTAGAATTAGGCGTTTTTTATACTCTAAGTTTAATTTATCGAATATTTTAGGATTTTATCGTGGCTCATCGAGATTTTGCCGGTCGAAGCGGCTCAAAAAATAATAAAAAGAAAGCAAAGAAAAGTTTTAATCGCAATACCTTAATTGTTCTTGCGTTGGTGGCGGTATTAGGTTTTGGGGTAGGGCTTTACTTCTTAAAAAGTAAAACACCAGCACCAGTAGTGACGACAAATGTTCAGCCGGAAAAACCACAACCGAAAAGCGTGTTGCCGAATCGTCCAGAAGAAGTATGGCACTATATTAAAGAATTAGAAACTCGTACGGTGCCGGTGGATAATAATCCTTCTTCAGTTGAAAAAAATATGCGTTTGACGGAAGAGCAGCGTCAAGTGCTTATTCAAATGGAAAAAGAACAAAAAGCGGCAGAAGAAGCGAAAAAATTAGAAGCTCAACGTAAAGAGCAAGAAGCGGCGAATGCAGAAAAAGCCGTAGCTCAAGCACAACAAGCTCAATCAGCACAGACAGCTCAAACTCAGCCAGCTCAGCAAACAGCAAAACCAGAAGCGAAAAAGCCTGAGCCAGTTAAAAAAACAGAGCCAGTTAAAAAGCCTGAACCGCCGAAAAAAGCGGAAGTAGTAAAAGCTGAACCAGTAAAAACAGAACCGGCTAAAACAGAGCAACCGAAAAAAGCAGAACCGAAACCAGCTGAACAACAAGTACAGGCTGGCGGCAAAAAATTTGGTTTACAATGTGGTGCATTTAAAAATCGTGCACAAGCAGAAAGCTTACAAGGTCGTCTAGCGATGGCTGGCGTAAATGCACAAATTGCGACAAGTGAAGAATGGAACCGCGTACGAGTGGGACCATTTGGTAGTCGAGATGCCGCAACAGCAGCACAAGATAAAGCAAAATCAGTGGCGAGTTGCGTAGTGATTGGAATGTAATTCAGAATTTAAAAGTGCGGTTAAAAATAACCGCACTTTTTTTATATTTTTCCTTGCCAAAAAACGAAAAATCAATAAAATGAACGTTCATTCATTTTAAGTGTTCATCTTAAATGACCTTCCTCATATATAACCCTAAGAATTTGATTTTTTATTATGCGACAAGTAAAATCCTCTAAAACGAAGCTTGATGTCAGCGAGCAGATCTTTGATGCAACAGATCGTCTTATGGCAAAAGAAGGATTACATCATCTTTCTATGCATAAGTTAGCCAAGGAAGCAGGCATCGCAGCGGGTACGATTTATCTTTATTTTAAGAGTAAAGACGAGTTATTAGCACAATTTGCTCGTCGAGTGTTCAATAAGTTTGTTTTGGCGATTGAAGAAGGTTTTGATGAAAATCAACCTTTTTTCGAACAATACAGAAAAATGTGGTGGAATATTTGGCATTTTCTTCAAGAAAATCCAAAAATTTTGTCAAATATGAACCAATATCAATCCTTGCCAGAATTTATTGAGATCTGTAAAAAGATGGAACATTCATGCTGGGATCAGTTTTGTCTCAAGGGACAAGCAGCAAATGTGTTAGCTGATTTAGATCCTCGAATTTTATTTTTGCTGAGTCTAGATACTGCAATAGTTTTAGCCTCAGATAACAAATTTCTCGGTATAGCGGTTACCGATGTGATGTTAGAATCTGTCATTGAACGCTCTTGGCGTGCAATTCAGAAGTAGTCATTTTATTGTCTTAATGGAGTTTTCCAAATGAGTATAACTCAAACTAATAGACCAAAGCGTTCGCACGTTTTCTTTTTGAAATTAGCGTTAGGCGTATTTGTGTTAATTTTTGCTGCAATGATTTTTCTTAATCAAATGAAAGCAAAAGGCATTGCTGATTTCTTAGCAAATAAACCAGAAACAGCCTCTCCTGTGACTGCAATGACAGTTAAGGCTTCAGAATGGACGCCAATCATTGAAACGACAGGTCTTGTTCGTCCGAATCAAGGGGCGATGTTAAGCGCTCAAAGTGCAGGAACCGTGTCTAAAGTGCTCGTGCAAAATGGCCAAAGCGTGAAAAAGGGTGATTTGTTAGTTGAGTTAGATAGTTCCGTTGAGCGTGCAAGCTTACAAGCGGCTCAAGCTCAAGTGGTGTCATTACGTCAAACTTATCAACGTTATGCAAACCTTGCGGGCAGCGGGGCTGTTTCTCGTCAAGAATTAGATAATGCAAAAGCAGCTTATGAAGCACAAGCGGCAAATATTGAGTCATTAAAAGCGGCGATTGAACGTCGCCAAATCGTGGCACCATTTGATGGTAAAGCCGGTATCGTGAAAGTGAATGTTGGTCAGTATGTTTCAAACGGTACTGAAATTGTGCGTGTGGAAGATCGTTCTTCAATGAAAGTCGATTTTGCGATTGCTCAAAACCTATTAGATAAATTGCATATTGGTCAAAAAGTAACAGCTACGGCAGATGCGCGTAAAGGTGAAACATTTGCTGCTAAGGTGACTGCAATTGAGCCAGCAATTAATTCTTCAACGGGTTTAGTTGATGTTCAAGCAACATTTGAGCCAGAAGATGGTGCAAAATTATTATCCGGTATGTTTACTCGATTAAATGTCGCGTTACCAACTGAACATAACCAAATCGTCGTGCCGCAAGTAGCGGTGAGCTACAACATGTATGGCGAATCGCTTTATATTTTGACCGCACTTTCCGATGAAGATATTGAGAAATTAGGCGGCGCAGAAAAAGCAGCAAATATGTACCGTGCAAAATCAATCACTGTATTTACGAAAGATCGTCAAGGTATTTATGCACAATTAAAAGGCGATGAAGTCAAAGTTGGCGATAAAATTGTGACCGGTGGTCAGCAAAACTTAAGTAATGGTGCATTAGTTTCTGTTGCAGATAAAGCGGGCGTGGGTACAGAACAACCTGCAAATAAAACGAATCTTTAATTAGGAAAAGCGAATGAGATTTACCGATATATTTATTCGTCGCCCTGTTTTGGCGGTTTCGATTAGCTTGTTAATCATTATTTTAGGTTTACAAGCGATCTCGAAATTGGCTGTGCGCGAATATCCGAAAATGACTACGACGGTGATTACGGTGACCACTGCATATCCAGGGGCGGATGCGAACTTAATTCAAGCGTTTGTTACTTCCAAAATTGAAGAGGCGGTAGCGCAAGCAGATAATGTGGACTATATGTCTTCAAGCTCTAGCCCAAGTACGTCAACTGTCACCGTAAAAATGAAATTAAATACGGATCCGAATGCGGCCTTGGCAGATGTTTTAGCTAAAGTTAACTCAGTTCGTTCTGAATTACCAAGTGGTATTGAAGATCCAACAGTTTCTTCATCAACCGGTGGTTCGGGGATTATGTATATTAGTTTCCGTTCTAACAAACTTGATGCAAGCCAAGTGACTGACTATATTCAACGCGTAGTGAAACCACAATTCTTTACCGTAGAAGGTGTGGCGAGTGTACAGATCTTTGGTGCTTCGGAGTACGCACTTCGTGTTTGGTTAGACCCAGAAAAAATGGCGGCTCAAAACCTTTCGGCAACACAGGTGATGTCAGCATTATCGGCGAATAACGTTCAAACAGCAGCAGGTAATGATAATGGCTATTTTGTAACCTATAAAAACAAAGTAGAAACCACGACAAAATCGGTTGAAGAATTAAGCAACTTAATTGTGACGTCTAATGGTGATAAGTTAGTACGTTTACGCGATATCGCTGATATTGAGTTAAATAAATCAAGCGATAGCTCACGTGCGGTAGCCAATGGCGCAGATTCTGTTGTATTAGCGATTAACCCAACCTCGTCAGCAAACCCATTAACAGTAGCTGCGAAAGTACGTCCGCTATATGACAGTATTAAAAATAATCTACCGGATGCTATTGAATCTGACATCTTATATGACCGTACAATTGCGATTAATAACTCAATTAATGAAGTAATCAAAACGATTGTTGAGGCAACGATAATCGTGTTGGTGGTGATTACCATGTTTATTGGTTCATTCCGCTCGATTTTAATCCCGGTTATCACTATTCCGATTTCATTAATTGGGGTAATTATGTTGCTTCAATCATTGGATTTCTCCATTAACTTGATGACTTTGTTGGCATTGGTTCTGGCTATCGGTTTGGTGGTGGATGATGCGATTGTGGTATTGGAAAACGTGGACCGCCATATTAAGTTAGGGGAAACGCCATTCCGTGCGGCGATTATTGGTACGCGTGAAATTGCCGTTCCGGTTATTTCCATGACCATTGCCTTGATTGCGGTATATTCACCAATGGCGTTAATGGGCGGTATTACGGGGACGTTGTTTAAAGAGTTTGCTTTAACCCTTGCTGGAGCAGTATTTATTTCTGGTATCGTAGCATTAACGCTTTCACCAATGATGACCAGTAAATTGCTAAAATCCAATGAGGCTCCAAGTAAATTGGAACAACGAGTAGAGCATACCCTTAGTAAAGTGAATGCAGCTTATGCGTATGTACTTGATTTGGTGATGGTAAACCGTAAATGTATGTTGATGTTTGCGGCAATCATTTTTGCAACCTTACCCGTGTTGTTTAAATCCCTTTCGAGTGAATTAACACCTACAGAAGACAAGGGCGCATTTATAGCGGTCGGTTCTGCACCTTCTAACGTAAACATAGATTACGTGCAAAATGCGATGACACCTTATCAAGAGATTTTAACCAATACGCCAGAAGTACAGTTTGCGATGACGATTTCAGGGGTACCAAGCTCTAACCAATCTTTAAACGTTGTGACTTTAAAAGATTGGAAAGAACGCTCAAAAAGCCAAACAGCTATCATGAATGAGTTAAATGAAAAAGCGAAATCTATTCCTGAAGTGTCTGTACAAGGCTTTGCGTTCCCAGAAATTGATACAGGGGAGCAAGGTCCTCCAATTGGTTTTGTGATTAGTACGTCACAAGACTATGGCGATTTAGCAAATGTGGCGGGTAAATTCTTAGAGGATATGCAGAAATCCAGTAAGTTCGTTTATACCAACCTCGATCTTAAATTTGATACTGCTCAAATGCGTATTAAGATCGACCGTGAAAAAGCGGGGACTTACGGTATTACGATGCAACAAATCAGCCGTACGTTAGGGAGTTTCTTATCTGCCGCAACCATTGAACGTGTGGATATTGACGGCCGTGCTTATAAAATCATTTCCCAAGTAAAACGTGACAATCGTTTATCACCGGAAAGTTTTAATAAGTATTACGTCACTGCGGCAAATGGTACCTCTGTGCCATTAAGCAGCTTGGTGACGGCTACATTGGAACCGCAACCAAGTACATTGCCTCGTTTCAGTCAGTTAAACTCTGCGGTGATTAGTGCTGTACCGATGCCTGGGACTTCAATTGGTGATGCAATCCAATGGTTGCAAGACAATGCGAAAAATACGTTACCACAGGGTTATAACTATGACTTTAAAGGTGAAGCGCGTCAGTTAGTACAAGAAGGTAATGCACTTGCTGTAACGTTCTTACTTGCGGTAGTAATTATTTTCTTAGTGTTGGCGATTCAGTTTGAATCAATTCGCGATCCAATCGTGATTATGATTTCTGTTCCGTTAGCTGTGAGTGGTGCATTGTTGGCCTTAAATGCTTTCGGATTTATTGGTATTGCAGGGACAACGCTAAATATCTACTCACAGGTTGGTTTGATTACCTTAGTTGGTCTTATCACAAAACACGGTATTTTAATGTGTGAAGTAGCGAAAGAAGAGCAGTTAAATCATGGTAAAACGCGTGTTGAAGCGATTACCGAAGCGGCTAAAGTACGTTTACGTCCAATTCTGATGACAACCGCAGCGATGATTGCAGGTCTTGTACCGTTGCTTTATGCAACAGGTGCAGGTGCGGTATCTCGTTTCAGTATTGGTATCGTTATCGTGGCAGGTTTGGCAATCGGTACATTGTTTACCTTGTTCGTGTTGCCAGTGATTTATTCTTACATTGCAAGCGAACACAAACCGTTACCAGTGTTTGATGAAAATGTAAAACCAATTGAAGGTCACATTAACGAACAACATTAATTGAAAATACTATAAAAACAAACCGCACTTTGATTTTTCAAGTGCGGTTTTCTTTGAGAGATTAAAAAAGCGAACATCATGTTCGCTTTTTATTTGTAAAGTGCGGTCAATTTTTTGACTATTTTATTTAGCCATTTTTATTTTTTGCCGCTTTATAAAGTTCCATCGCTTCTGGTAATAAGCGTTGTAAGTTTTCTTGACGGGATTCATCACTCGGGTGAGTAGAAGCTAACACATCAAGTGCACCTTTAGAACCACCAGAGGCTTTAGCCATTTTTTGCCATAAGCCAGGCGCGACTTGTGGATTATAACCCGAGCGAGCCATTAACATGAGACCCACTTCATCGGCTTCAGTTTCAGCGCTACGCGAGTAAGGCTTATCTAAAGCAAAGTCTTTAGTAAGTGTCACTAAATCAGTCACATCGGCTCCAACGACAACAGACAGAGCTGTTCCACCAATAGCGCCAGCAATCGCACTCATGGTGCCGAAGTTGGCTTTGGCTTTACCGTGCTCTTTTAAGGCGTGAGCCATTTCATGACCCATTACAACCGCGATTTCATTATCGTTTAGTTGTAAAGTATCTACTAAACCTGTGTAGAAAGCCATTTTCCCGCCAGGCATTGCCCAAGCATTGAGCTCTTTAGATTTAATGACATTGATTTGCCAATTAAACTCCAAGCCTGTCTCATTCTGTTGGTTAGCATAAGGCACCATTTTATTAAAGACATGATGAATACGTCTTGCGGTATTTGATGTGGTATCAATCGCACCTTGTGAGCGAATTTTCCCCATTTCTTGTGTGTAGCTACTTGCTGCTTCTTGATTGATTGAGGCAGAATCCGCACAAGACGTGATAACCGCCCCTGCTAATACAGCAAAAGCAAAACTTTTGAGTTGTTTTTTCATAAATTATCCTTTTGTTGAGATGGCTGATTATATGAATTTATTGCGTTTTGTCGATACAAAAAGATTGTCTTTTAAATTTGCACTACTATAATAGTGCAAATTTTTATTTTAGGACTTAACGATGACAATAAAAAAATCTCCTTCTTTATTAGGCGGCGCCATGATTATTGCGGGTACCGCGATTGGTGCAGGTATGCTCGCTAATCCAACTTCGACGGCGGGCGTATGGTTTATCGGCTCTATTCTGGCTTTGGTTTACACCTGGTTTTGTATGACCACATCAGGTTTGATGATCTTAGAAGCCAACTTACATTATCCTACCGGCTCAAGCTTTGACACCATCGTAAAAGATTTGTTAGGGAAAGGTTGGAATATTATCAATGGTCTTTCTGTTGCTTTCGTCTTATATATTTTAACTTATGCTTATATCACCTCTGGTGGTGGTATTACACAAAACTTGCTTAACCAAGCTTTTGGTTCTGCTGAAAGTGCGGTCGATATTGGACGTACTTCTGGTTCCTTGATTTTCTGTTTTATTCTTGCAGCTTTCGTCTGGCTTTCTACTAAAGCAGTGGATCGTTTCACAACCATTTTGATTGTTGGAATGGTGGTGGCTTTCTTCCTTTCTACCGCAGGCTTATTGAGCTCTGTAAAAACAGAGGTGTTATTCAATACCATTGCGGAAGGTGAACAAAGCTATTTGCCTTATTTATTGACCGCACTTCCAGTTTGTTTAGTGTCCTTTGGTTTCCACGGAAATGTACCGAGCCTCGTCAAATATTACGATCGTGATGGTCGTCGCGTGATGAAATCGATCTTTATTGGTACAGGTTTAGCCTTAGTGATTTATATTTTATGGCAGCTTGCAGTGCAAGGTAATTTACCGCGTACCGAGTTTGCTCCGGTGATTGCAAAAGGTGGCGATGTATCAGCATTATTAGAAGCGTTACACAAATACATTGAAGTAGAATACATTGCCGTTGTGTTGAATTTCTTTGCTTATATGGCTATTGCGACTTCATTTTTAGGGGTAACGTTAGGTTTATTTGATTATATTGCTGATTTATTTAAATTTGATGACAGCGTATTAGGCAGAACCAAAACCACATTGGTAACATTCTTACCTCCACTATTGTTGAGTTTACAATTCCCTTATGGTTTCGTGATTGCCATTGGTTATGCTGGATTAGCTGCAACCATTTGGGCAGCAATCGTGCCAGCACTGCTTGCTAAAGCCAGTCGCCAAAAATTTCCAAATGCGACTTATAAAGTGTATGGCGGTAATTTTATGATTGGTTTTGTGATCTTATTCGGTGTGTTAAATATTGTGGCACAAGTAGGCGCAAACTTAGGATGGTTTGCAAGTTTCGCAGGATAAGTTTTCGCGTTAATATTGTAGGGGCGTATCTTATGCGCCCTTTTTAATTTTACATAGGAAACGAGATGAATAACAAA
>OMDO01001378.1_pt1 | contig 11089 bp, 7 predicted proteins | sample 1674051 | NCBI WGS metagenome assembly OMDO01 (sample SAMEA103958138, study PRJEB25191) | human gut metagenome | biome: human-associated habitat [ENVO:00009003]; feature: intestine environment [ENVO:2100002]; material: feces | place: Germany | collected 2013/2015 | reverse complement strand
CTTGTCAATCAGATGCTTTGCATATTTTTTTATAAATGTTGTCTTTCCCGCTCCCAGAAAACCTGTAATCAAATCTATCTTTACCATGATTGTTCCTCTCATATCTGATATACTCGCACAATTTACTCTAACTATAATACCACAATCTTCTTGTATTTCAAGAATTCCTTACGGTACATTTACTGTTGAATCCACAGCCTGTTTTTCCTATAATAAACTTATCAACAACGAAGGTTAATTTTCATGAGATTTTCAACATTTTCATCTCATCAAAACACACTTTTTGAAGATAACGCTTACGAAACGGAGAATTTATTATGGAATTTCAGAAGATCAGTTCCCCTTCCCTGAGGGATCTGTTTATTGAACAATTAGAACATCTGATTCTTTCCGGCAAGCTACAGGTCGGAGAGAAACTTCCACCGGAACGCCAGCTTGCTGAAATGATGCAGGTCAGCCGTGCGGTTGTCAACAGCGGGATCAGTGAGCTGGAAAAGAAAGGATTTCTTACCGTAAAACCCCGCAGTGGAACTTATGTAGCAGATTTCCGAAGAAAAGGAACTTTGGATACATTGATCGCGATCATGAATTACAACGGCGGACGCATGCGTGATCAGGAGATTCGTTCCATCTTCGAAGTCCGCATTGCGCTTGATACACTTGCTGCACAGCTCGCCATCGACACGATCAGCGACAAAAATATCCAGCGCCTCCTCGAATTCGTCAATCAGATCCGTGACGCACAGGATGTCACCACTGCCATTGAAGCAGCTTACGAATTCCAACACGAATTTGCCCTGATTTCAGGAAATACGTTGATTCCACTTATTTTCCAGTCTTTCCGTGCACCAATTTTCAATATGTGGGAACGTTATTGTGAATTGTATGGGATAGAAGAACTCTACCGAAGTAATTATAAGACCTGGACCTATATCCGAGACCGGGATACCAAAGGAGCGATTGCATGGGTTCAGAAATCCATGCAGGACTGCATTGATGGGAAGCATCAGATTTACTATGAATTGTAAATTTTGATTTGGTGCACGTAAACGAGAAGATATACTCAGGTTCATCAGATCAGGAATGATAAGAATAAGTCGATAAACTTCCCGTTCATCCAGCATAGGAAATTCTGTATTTAAGTGTTAAATTCGTTCCACGGCAATCCCTTCTGTCCTGGATAATGTAAGTGATGTGGATACTTTATTGTTGAGGACACATTTTAAGGCAGGAGCGGTTCTGAATACACTTTGTTCTGAATGTTTGAAAAAGCCCAAACAGAAATCACTCACGATGCCTGTTTGGGCTTTTTCGTTACATTCATTCAAAGGGATGAAGAGGAGCGGGCCGGTGTCCGATGCAATAAAGTATCCACATCACGCCCTTATCCAACAAAAGTTTTTGCTTCATTACTCAGAATTCAAACGTCTAAATACAAATTTAAACTTCTGCTCTCACCATTGCTTCCTTATAATCCTTCTGATCTGTAAAGATCTCATTCTTATAAGGATTCTTCTTCTGCTGTTTTGCTCTCTTAATGATCGCCATCAGACAAATCACATTTGCTGCAAGTGCAATTACCGCGATCACACCCTGCATGGTTGGATTAGCACTTGTCGGTCTTACTGCTGCATCCATGAATCCGTCAGAATACAGAGCCGGAATTACTGAGAAACGGCTTGCATCCTGGAATAATGGGAATACCTGAGCAAACATACACCACAGTGCCAGTGTATTCGCGCGGTTCTGGATCCAGCCACCCTTGTTCCAGAACATATTTGCAAATGTCGGAGCAAGAAGTAATGCAACACCACAGTAGAATGCATGTGTTGTCAGGTTGTTATATGTGTACTCAAAATTCCACAGATCATATGCAATGATAAAGCACCATGTCATATCCGGCCAAAGCATATCGTCATGCTTCTTGGATGTGTAGATTCCCCACCATCCTGTCATACAGAAAATATTTATAATACCGGCGATACCGTTTACCCAGTTCCACCAGCCGCCATAGAGCCATACATTTTCAGACGAAAGCCACCAGCCGCCTGAAATTCCGCCCTTAATTGCCGACTCAAAGTCAGAACCGACTGCGATAAGAATGTTGATAGCGACGATTGCAAACGGGAACACCTTAAACCAATCTTTTTTGCCGATGCCCCATTTATACTTAAGCATCATAAAGCCGATACAACCTGCTGTTGCCGCATAAAGCTTTGCATAATGGAACCAGCTGTTCATATGAACATAGGTATCATTTTGAAGTGCCCAATCAGCTCCCTTAGCCGCACCGATATAAATTGCAATGAAATATACCGTCAGTGCTGCCGGTAAAACAAAGAAGCAAAAAATTCCGCCTGCTTTTGTTCGCCTTGCAATTTCATTCATAACGACGAGACCGACAAAGACCATTACCCAGCCGAGAAGTTGCCAGCCGGCCATATCGCCGTAAATTTGGAATAACATTGTCATTCCCCCTCCTCTAAAAAAGTTAAATAAAAATCATATCGTCAAGACAGAGCGCATTAATATGCTACCGTGCCTCAATTTCCTTTATCATAATTTCATTACCCGAAAGAAGATAGGTGTTTTCGCTTTGACAGTAAGGACAAATTTTACCGTACTCTACGGTTTTGTATTTGCCCTTGCAGCTTTCGCAATACGTTACTGCCGGGATAACTTCTACCTTAAGTTCTGCCCCATTCATAAGCTCACTCTTTGAGCAAGCCCATTTCCAACAATCCTCAAGATAATCGTGGAGCACACCCGAAACCTCGCCTATTTCAACCGTAACAGACGATACCGTTTTAAGCTCATTTTCCTCGCCTACATCTTCAATTTCGTTAATGATATGAAAAACTATACCAAGTTCGTGCATAATTAATCCTTTTTAGCCTTTTGAGCTTTTTTAATCTTGAAATTACGCTTAATCATATAAGGCAAAATTGCTTTCATCTTATCATCTGAATTAACCATTGTGCTACATTCGGGATTATCTCTAAAAAGATGAATTGCATCAAATTCGCACTTGGTAGTACAAATTCCGCAGCCTATGCATTTATTTTCGTCAACAACGGATGCGCCGCAGCCAAGACATCGTGCAGTTTCTTTTTTAACCTGCTCCTCTGTAAGGGGAAGATGAGCATCCTTAAACGAAGATTTAGCGTCAATTTTCTTATTAATATTTGGGATTTGACGTGAGGAATTATCGTAACTGTCAACAAGGATATCGTTTTTATCAAGCATTATGAAATCACGTCTGTTTCTGCCGACTGTAAGGCTTGCGTTGAAATGAACAAACCTATGGATTGACTCTGCACCCTCTCTGCCGGCAGCAATAGCGTCAATAGCAAAGCGAGGGCCTGTGTAAACGTCACCGCCGACGAAAATATCCTTTTGCTCTGTTTGATAAGTAAGACTGTCAGCCTGAGGAGCGTTACCTCTGCCAAGTTTTACTGCCTCACCGTCGATAAGATTACCCCATTCAATTGACTGACCGATTGAAAGATAAATACGGTCACATTCAATTGTTTTAGTATCATTTTCGTCATACTGAGGGTTAAATTTGCCGTCTGCATCCTTAACACTTGTGCATTTTTTAAGCACAACGCCTGTCACCTTGCCGTTCTCTGCAAGAATTTCCTTAACGCCCCAGCCGTTGTTTATTTGAATACCCTCGTCCTCGGTTTCAAAAATTTCCTCTTCGCTCGCAGGCATTTCCTCTCTGCTTTCAAGGCAGAACATACCCAAAATATCAGCGCCGCAACGCTTAGTTGAGCGTGCAACATCAACGGCAACATTACCACCGCCGATAACAACGGTTTTATTGCCTTTAAGGTCAAGGTCGTGATTTTCGGCAATCTCGTGGAGAATATCAACAGCGCTCTTAACACCGTCTGCGTCTTCGCCGTCAACGCCCGATTTTCTTGAGCCTTGACAGCCGATAGCAATATAAAATGCCTCATATCCGTCCTTGCGAAGTTCGTCAAGAGTGATATCCTTACCTACCTCTACGCCGCATTTAATCTCAACACCAAGCGCACGAATAATGTCAATCTCCGCCTCAACAACATCCTTTTCTAGCTTATATGACGGGATACCGTAAGTAAGCATACCGCCGGGTTTTTCATTCTTTTCAAACACTATAGGTCTGTATCCCGTAAGTGCAAGATAATATGCGCACGAAAGGCCTGCCGGTCCGCCGCCGATAATGGCAATTTTATTTTTAAACTCGCCCCTATTTGAAGGTATTACTTTTTTAGGAATATATCTTGTTTTACTGTCAAGATCCTTTTGAGCGATAAAGCGCTTAACGTCATCAATAGCAACTGCTTCATCAAGAGTTGCTCTTGTGCAAGCCTCCTCGCATCTCTTATTACAAACTCTGCCGCAAACTGCCGGGAAAGGGTTATCCTTTTTAATAAGAGCCAAAGCATCGGTATATCTACCCTGAGCCGCCATTTTAAGATAGCCTTGAACTGCGATATGAGCGGGGCAGGCAGTCTTGCAAGGCGCCGTACCTGTATCGTAGCAATTAATTCTGTTTTTATCTCTATAATCAGGCGACCATTTTTCCTTGCCCCATTTAACTGCGTCGGGAAGTTCTTGCTTAGGATATGTAACAGCAGAGCCGTCTTTTTTGCAAAGTTTTTGACCGAGCTTAACGGCACCGGCAGGGCAAAATTCAACACACTTGCCGCAGGCTACGCAATCCTTAGCCTCAACCTTAGCCACATACGCCGAGCGTGACATATTAGGCGTATTAAAAAGTTGAGAGGTACGAAGCGCATTGCATACCTTTACCTGGCAATTACAGATAGCAAAAATTTTATTTTCACCGTCGATATTGGTAATTTGGTGAACAAAACCGTTATCCTCGGCACGCTGAAGAATTTCCATAACCTTTTCACGTGTGATATAGTGACCCTTATTTGTTTCAACAAGGTAATCCGCCATATCGCCTACACCGATACACCAATCCTCAGGGTCATCGGCACAGCCTTCGCCGCACATTGCACGGCTATAACGGCACGAACACGGACCTGCCGCATATTTGCCGTCATATTTATCAAGCCAATGAGAAATATGTTCCACATCAGCAGACTGATTTTCCATTGAAATTGCCTTTTCAACAGGGATAACGTGCATACCTATTCCGGCGCCTCCCGGAGGCACCATCGGCGTAATTGCTTCAAGCGGAAGCTGAGTCATACGCTCAAAGAAATTTGCGACCTGCGGATGCTCACAAATATTATCCCATTTCATATTAAAAAATTCTGCGCTTCCGGGAACGAACATAGGAAGCATATATTGCTTTTCATGCTCCGGATTTTCCCAATTAAATTCAACAAGACCTACATTTGCCATTTCCTTAAGAAGCGGCTCAAGGTAAGCGGCACTTTTGTCCGTAGCTTTCATAATTTCTTTAAGCTTCATACCCTTGTGCACCTTCATCTTAAGGGCAACCTCTGCCATCTCGTCGGTTACAATTGAAGCAAGACCCCAATACTCAGGGTCGTTAACGGTAAGCTCTTTACCTACCTTTGGAAGCCACGGCAATTTATACAAAACTCTGTCTGTAATATGCTTGCCGAGTGCCAAAATCAAAGGACGTGCAGGCTCGTTTGAATGATTTTCATAATAATGCATCACTCTGTCATCGTACACCCTATCCTCAGGCGGCTTGACAATATCAAATTTGTATTCATACTCCTTATTTGACATAGTATTCTCCCTCTAAAATATACATCTTATGTCATAAATTACAATTTCATTTTATATGTTTGTTAATTATTTGTCAATATACAGTTAAAGGTAAAATGTCATATTCGGGAATGATTAATATTTAGTTTATTTTTTTATTCAAGGTTTTAAAAACGCAAAAAGAGACGGCATTTCTGCCGTCTCCAAATGCTTTAATCAAAGTGTCAGATTAGTCATTTCCACCGAAGCCCCAGTCAGTACCACCGGATGTAGTAATAACATCAGCTGTCTGAGAAAATTCATTAACCTCTGACACCGGCTTTGTATAAAGCTCTTTCATTAGGTGTGTCCTCCTTAATTTATCAAAGCTCGCCTCCACCCCTTAAGGCAGAGGTGAAAGCTTTGCCAAATTGTGTTAATTAAGCATTATAGTCGTAAAGTGATGCTTCTGAATAGTAAGTATGAACATTACCATCTGCATCCTTAGTAACTACGAATGCTCTTGCGCCGGCAACGCCTGTCTTTGCAGTAAGACCGTAGTTCAAACCAATCTGTGAAGCGTTGGTGTTGTTATAAATAACTCTAACCTTACCAGGATTTGTACCTGATGCAGTCTTGCCAACGTTTTCAAGTGTAAGGTCAGAAGCTGTTACATTCTTACCATATACGAAGCCCTGGCTAACTACTGTCTCATTATCAGCAACAGTACGTGTTGCAACAAAGAGAACGTCGCAATCTGTAGCTGAAGGACGAGTTGTTGAAACGATAGCAACCTGAGTCTTAGAAGTGTCATCAGCCTTTGTAACTGCTGTGAGTTCGATATCCGAAGCACAGAAGAATGAGTATGATTCACCGTAACCAACTGTTGCGCCGTTTACTGTCCATGATGTTGCGCCTGCCTTAGTAACTGTTACCTTAGCGTCATATGCAACATTTTCAGCCTTGTCAGTGTAGTCAGTGCCGTTAACTGTGATTGTTGCGCCTGCAGCCTTAACTGTGTAAGTCTGAGTAGCATCCTTCTCATAGATAGCTCTGATGGTCTTACCTTCTGTAAGAGCGGTAATCTCATCGTTTGTAAGAGCCCAGCCCTTGAATGTATAACCAGGATAGATAGGAGCAGTTGCAGGAACCTTAATGTCAGCACCGCTTGCTACTTCCTGAGTTGATACAACGTTGCCGTACATATCAATGAATACAACTACGAATGTTGATTCAGCTGTTTCTGTAAATACAGGAGTTACCTCTGTATCAGCAACTGCTGTGAATGAATATGTTTCGTTAGTTGAAACGAGCTTGTTAGCAACCTTCCAACCTACGAACTCTGCACCCTCATTAGCCTGAGCTGTAAGAGTTACAGTTGAGTTAGCAGGAACCTTAGTAGTCTTACCGTTTGTTGCGTCCTCGCTGTTAAGAGTTGTTGTACCGTAAGCAGTCTTAGCAACTGTGATATCATAACCCTTAAGCTGAGGAAGAACCTTAGTTTCAAGAACCTGACCGCAAATTGTACAGCTTGTAACTTCTGAACCCGGCTTATCAAGTGTAGGCTCTGTTACAACAGGTTTACCCTTTGTGCAATCTTCTGTTACAACCTTAGCAACTTCGTCATAGTTAGCATTTGCTGTTACAGCAGAAACTGCCGGCCAGCTATAAGTTGTATGGCTGTGCTGTTTACTACCTGCCGGTGTAGCAGTTGTATCAGCAGTATTTGTCTTTGGAGCTACAGGAGTAGCGCCTGCAGCAAGCTTCTGAGTATCAACTACAGTGCCTGCAGCGTTTGTAAATGTGATTGTATAAACCTTAACAAGACCATTAACTGCATCTTCAAGAGCAGTAGCAGCAGCAGTTACCTGTGCCTGATCTGTATAAGCTTCAACAGTAGCCTTAGCGTTAGCTTCAAGAGCAGCTGTTACCTTAGCATAAGATTCTGCTGTGTAATCGTCAGCCTTTACAGCCTCTGCCTTAGCAAGTGCAGCATAGTAAGCTGTACCGTCAAGCTTATCGTCCTTAGTCTGAGTATCTACATGATTACATACAGTACATGTTCCTGTAAGAACAGTACCTGAAACAAGTGTATGCTTGCTTGTCTCTGCATAAGTAATGTTACATTTTTCCTCAGCTGTAGTAGCAACCTCAGTGTAAGTTGCATCTGCAGTAGCAGCTGATACTGCAGGCCATGAGTAAGTTGTTACTTCGTGCTTATTATCGTTCTTATAATTTACAGTTGCAGCAGTATTTGTTGAAGGAACTGTTGGAGTATCGCCTTCTTTAACTGTCTGCGTATCAACAGTCTTGCCGTTGATGTCATTAAATGTAATAGTATAAGTCTTAGCTTCAGGTGTTGATTCCTTTGCATAATCTGTCCAAATTAATGCCCAGTTAGCAAAAGTGCTTTTTGTATCGTCATGTGTAACAAGGTATAATTCAGGATTTACAGCATTACATGAAGGTTCGCCTGTACCGTCAATTGACCATCTGAAATAAGGCTCAAACTCTGTACCTGCAATATCGGTATTAAATGTAAATACTTCAGAAAGGTCGCAATCCTTAATTACTTCGAATGCATAAGTATAGCAAACCAAACCGTACTTACCGAATGGTTTTACGCCATCAGAACCAACTCCAATGTAGTTGGAAGTTGTCTGCTGACCGTTTGTGGCAGCTGTACCTGTAATAGCACCATAGAAAATGCCTTCTTCATTATTATACGTTGAACTATTAAACTGCATTCCATCTCCATAGAATGCAACACCGTTTTTAATTGCGCCCTTGGCAGCTGTATTAATTTTCCAATTATCACGTACCTTAGTAACATTTCCCGGAGTGGATGCCTGAAGATATTCAGTGTTGAATTTACCTTTGAACTGACCTGATTGGATAACATCAAATCCGCCGATTTCAACTGTAATAGCAATACGCTGACCTGCTTTAACATGAGCAGGGTTTACAATATTACCTGCTTCTTTAACAGCCTCATAAGTATGTGCAGCATTTACGCCATAATATTGGTTAACGTACTGCTTGTTGTATTTATCGAATGTACCGTTCGCTACGGCATCTTCAGCTTCTTGTTTTGAACCCAAGTTGGAAACTGTTGCAGCAACTACAGGCTTATAGTCATTACGATGGTCTTCGAGTCCATTGTTCGCATAATCTGCGATTTCAGCACCGAAATCAAATGAACCAGCACTAACTTCATCATTAGCATAGCCACGATATTCAGGAGTTGACTGAAGCTTTTCAAGGCTTATATCTACGCCATCATCAACCCACCATTTTCTGTTCTGAGTAACAGTATAATCTGTTGAACCGAACATATCAGCTACACCATTAGTGGCAGCTAAAGCAGAAAACGGAACGGAGAATGCAACCATAAGAACTGCAAGAAGAACAGCTATTGCTTTTCTAAATGTCTTTTTCACTTAGAAATCCCCTTTATTTATTTTGAAAAAATTCACTTTATCTCTAATCCGTTATAATAACTGGAGCCGGATGCACAAGCATAAACAGTTGTAGCATCTGTACCGGTTACTAAACTGTCGCCGTTAAGGTCATAGTATAAATCTGTTTGCTTTGAAGCAAAAAGATATACACTTGTTGCATCGGTGGCTGTAATTATACCATCCTTATTAAAATCACATGCCATCATAGGAATAACCGCATTAGTAATATCGGCACCGTTTACGATAACGGTAACGTCATTACGAGTTATTGCATAATCAGACGAGATTGAAAGATAGTATGTTCCGTCCTTTAACGAATCAATAGAGAAAGCGTTTACACCATCTTTAAGTGATGATGTGGTTGTACCGACAAGCTCGGTACGAGCTGAATCGGAATATACGTTAACCGTATATTCGCCGTAAACAGGACTGTTGGCAGTATCGCCTTTCGCATTTGTCATAATAGCAAGCGAGCCGTTTACGCTATGACCGGTTGACGGTGAAACGTCACAGGTCATTAAATATAGAGAACCGGGATAATCGGCAGATTTGGTAACAAGAGCATACTCATCGTCAAATCCATCATTATAATTAGCCAAAACGAAAGTCTTATTTGGGTCTGTTGAAACCGAAATAACATCAGCGGCGTCACAATCCTTTGCAAAAGCAACCGAGAAGGTTGCAAGCAACGTGCCGTCCTTTGTTACAGATGAACAAGTGTCAGCATCTGAAACAAAGCCGAATACCAAATTAGAATCATTCGTTACAGTTCCCATCGAAGATACGCCGGCAACCTCATCAGAAAGAAGAGCCTTAGGCTCACTTTTCACCGATACATCCGAAGAATAGGTTGATGTAACCTGCACAACCGATAACTCGGTAACGCCCTCTAAATAAAAGCTGACGTCATATGTACCGGCAGGTAACTTATCACCGTCGTATTGTTTGCCGTTAGAATCTGTGTATGTGCAATAAACGTTCGGGCTCTCCGTTCCGAGCGCAGCAGCATACGAAGTACGAGGAAGGCACACAACAAGCGCAACAAAAACCAAAAACGCAAGTGTACCGAAAATAACACCTACTTGTTTTTTTGCAATTGTATTCATTGGTGTTACCTCCTTGTTAAAAAAATTGCTTAATTTGGGGAGAAGCAGAATCGCCGTGAAGGGCAAAGACAAAATCGGTCAGAAAACATAAAAATATGAAACCAAGCAACTTTGGCAAAAGCCAAACACCGTGAAACATTAAACATTTACTAAACAAAACTGCCCATAGCCTCCCCGCCCAAAGCGGGCATAGTATATAAACGGCAAAAGCCGAATATATCAAGACAAAGCAAAGCCATAGCTCTGCTTAATTAAATGATAACACAAGTTATCGTAATTTTCAAGTAAAACTTCTTAGGGACTTTCGCCCCTAAGAAGTATAGAAACTAATATTACTTAATAGTAACATCAGGAAGTGCAATAGTTGAAGATGCAATAGCAAAGATGTTTGTAGCATCTGTACCGGTTACCGAGCCATCACCATTAAGGTCATAACGAAGATCGGCAGCCTTAGAAGCGGCTGCATAAACCGACGTCGCATCTGTACCGGTAATATTACCGTCTTTATTATAATCGCATACAATCATTGCAATTGCAGGACCTGCAATATCAGCGTCACCAACAACAATGCTTACTGTACGTGCAAGAGCAAAATCAGAAGTAATTGTTGCTGTATATGTGCCAGGTGCAAGGTCAAGACTAATCTTGTTTGCAGCAGTTGTAAGGTCAAATGACTTTTCAATAACAGGAGCGTTTGCACTGTCATAAACAGTTACTTTATATGTTCCGTTTACGCCCTTATTGTTAGTAGTGCCCTTTGAAGATGTTGCTACAACAAGTGAAGCAGTAACACTATGAGTTGACGGAGCCAATGACTCAACCGAAGGAACGATTGTAGTA
>OMDO01001375.1_pt1 | contig 11103 bp, 7 predicted proteins | sample 1674051 | NCBI WGS metagenome assembly OMDO01 (sample SAMEA103958138, study PRJEB25191) | human gut metagenome | biome: human-associated habitat [ENVO:00009003]; feature: intestine environment [ENVO:2100002]; material: feces | place: Germany | collected 2013/2015 | reverse complement strand
CGGCCCTCGACCTCCACCACCTGGATGTCCGCGTCCTCGGTCAGGCCGCTGACGGAGATCTTTGCCGAAGCGCCGTATTCCGTATCAACGAGCAGATACAGGTTTTCATCCGTGCCATCGGTCAGGGTGTTGCCGGTGATGCTGACGCTGCCGCCCAGCGTAAGCTCTGTGCCGCTATGGTTGGGCGAAGCGTGCACGCCGCCGCCCTGCTCGCCGGCGGTGTTGCCGGTGATGCCGCCGTTGAGGAGCTTGGTCCATCTGTCCGTGTACTGGCCTCCCTCACTGTAGCTGTACAGACCGCCGCCGAATCTGGCTGCGCTGTTGTAGGCAATGGCGTCGCTGCGCAGGCTGTTCATGGTGAACTGGCCGAGGTTGGCCACACCGCCGCCTCCGGCGCTGCTCTTACCGCTGACATTTTCAAGATCCGAATTAGGATAATAGTTGCCACCTTGCATCAAATTGCCCGTATTGGTGGACTTATTGTGCTGGATGGCTGCATTTCCGTACAGGCCGAAGCTGCCGCCGCTGCGGGGCTCCACGGCCACACCCGCGCCATAGCTGGTGGTAAAGCCGGTGATGGTACCGTTATACAGGTTGACGTACGCCCAGCTTACCTGCAGGCCGCGCTGGGCGGTCAGGGCGCTGTTGCCCCGCAGGCCGCCGGGCGTCGCCGCGCAGTCGGTCAGGTTGGCCGAGGCGCCGTTGCAGACGCGCAGCAGGGAGCTGCTGGTGTTGCTCTTGTCGCTGGTGACGGTATGGCCGTTGAAGCAGAGGTTCAGCGTCACGTCCTCGTTGTTGGCCTCCCACGTCTCCTCCAGCGTCACATCCTTGCTCAGGTACCAGTTGCCGGTGCGGGGCAGCCAGTTGGTGGCTTTGACACGGATGCCGGATGCGAACGTCGTGGAGCCGTAGTCCTTCTGGGCCTCGTAGTCCCTCCACTCCTTGAAGTCGATCTCGCCGCCGCACTCGCCGGAGTGGCCCGCCACGGAGATGTCATGGCTGGCGCTGTCCAGATTGCAGAGGGTATGCTTGTGGTAAATGGTCAGGTGGATATAGGTGGCGCCGCCGCTGTTGGCAGCCAGCTCCATTTGGCCATCATTGTCATCGTCCAGCGTGAAGCGGGGTATATCGTTCACCATCGCACCGGTGTTATAGTGGTTGCTCTTGCTATTGATGGTGATGACGTCTTTGCCGTTCGCCGGCTCCAGCACCGTCACGCCAATCTTGCTTCCGGTGCTCAGCAGCGTTGTACTGGTGTTATAATCCCTGTCCAGCACAATGCACTGGGTGGTAGCCAGGTTGTTGGCCGCACCGTTTACGGTGTTGCCGGTCACGGTGATCCTGGAACCTCTGGTGGGATACAGTGTGATCTTCTTGTCGGAGGGCTTATAGACGCTGTCATCTTCTTTGCCTGCGTTATATATGCCGCCGCCCTGCGTACCGGCGGTGTTGCCGGTGATGCTGCCGCCGTACAGGGTCACGTAGGCAACATTGTCATAGACACCGCCGCCGTAGGTAGCCGCGGAGTTGCCGGCGATGCTGCCGCCGTACATCTCGAAGCTGCCGTCCTTCTGGACCGCCACGCCGCCGCCGGCGCTATCGGAGTGGTTGCCGGTGATGGCGCCGCCGTACATCTTGAAGGTGGCGCTCTTCTGGACCGCCACGCCGCTGCCAAAACCCTTGATGGTGCCGGCGTACAGGTTAAACGTGCCGTAGGATTCCACCTTCACGCCCGCGCGCTTGCTGGCCGCCGTGTTGCCGCCGTTGATGACGCCGCTGCCCTGGCAGTCCACGATGTTCAGGATGTGGCTTCTGGTCACGTAATAAGTATAGTCCGCGCCGTCCTTCACGGTGATGGTGTGGCCGTTCAGGCACAGCGTCACGTCCTCATTCAGAACGGTACCGCTGCTGACGGTCACATCGTTCATCAGTCTCCACGCGCCCGCCGTGGTGGGCAGGCTGTCGGTGGAGGTCCACTTCTCATAGATGTCCTCGCCCTCGCCGTTGGGGTCCGCTGTGCCGTCCGGCTTGTGGACGTGGCCCGGGGACACCAGATACCGGCTGTTTTCCACCGTGTAGAAGTTGTTGCCGGTCTGGGTAACGCGGTCGGCGGACAGGCTGCCGATATCGATCTTGGCGCTGTCGCCGAGGCGTCTGATGATGCTGATGTTGGCGCTGTCGTTGGCAAACGCGATGCTGCTGGTGCCGTTGTTGTTCCAGATCCGCGCGTTCTTGCCCAGCTTCAGTGCGCCGCCGTTGTCCACATAGATGGCATTGCCCTGACCGCCGGTGATCACGCTGTTGCCCATGATGTCGCCGCCGGTCATGGTGAACGTACCGCTGGTGCCCACATACACGCCGCCGCCGTACCGGACGCCCACGTCGCTGCCCACGCTGCTCGCGCGGCCGTTATTGCGGATGCTGCCGCCGTACATGTTGAAGGTGCCGTTGTTCAGAACGCCGCCGCCGTGCTCCACAACGACGCCGACGCCGCCCTGGTCGCCGTCGCGGTAGATATGGCCCGCGTACATGTTGAACGTGCCGTTGTTGTACACACCGCCGCCGTCCGTGCCGACGCAGCCGACGATGGCGCCCATATACAGGTTGAATGTGCCGTTATTGCGGACACCGTTGCCCCGATACGTCGAGTTGTCGGCCGGCATCAGTGCGCTGGCGTTGTGGTATTCGCTCCAGTCGCTGCTGCAGTCGGTCAGGCTGAACGTCACGCCGGAGTCCACCGTGATGATATCAAAGCTGCCGCCCGCGATGATGCTGTGGCCGTTGGTACACAGCACGGTGCCCTCCTTGGGCTTCCACGTCTCGCTGAGGGTCACGTTCTTGGTCAGGTGATAGCAGCCCGCCTCGGTGGGCAGGGAATCCTCGGACTCCCAGGGCGTGAAGGTCTGGAGGTTGGCCGCGGTATGGCTGCCGCTGACCGTGTGCTCCGCGCCGCAGACGCAGTGGTAGTGGGCCGGCAGCTTCTTCAGCTGCTCGTTCTCCACATACAGCACGCCCAGACTGGGATCGTCCAGAGAGAAGCAGCCCAGCGTCTCGTCCGTCACCCTGCCCTGCACGATGCCGTCCACCCAGCTGTTCAGGGCGATCTTTGCCGCGCTCTGGAGGCCGCTGACGTGAATGGGATAGTTCTCGGGATTCAGCATGCACACGTTGCTGCGCGGCTGGGTGCCGGGTGCGCCATCCTTATAGTTATAGTAGACCTTGGCGGTGCCGCCGATGTTCAGAGTACCGCTGCCGGTGGCGATGCCGCCATAGGCCGTACCGACGTTATTGAAGAGGGAACCGCCGGTCATGTTGAAGGTACCGTTGTTCAGAACGCCGCCCGCATAGCCCTTGTTGTCGCGGATCTGGCCGCCGGTCATGTTGAACGTGCCGCCCTTATTGATCACGATGGTAGCCTGCTTGTCGCCGGTGCTCTTGTTATACTCGATGGAAGCGCCGTCGCACAGATTCAGCGTAGCCCGATCGCCCACCGTGATAGCGGCCTTCGCGCAGTCGATGCCGGTGAGGGTCACGTTGCTGAGCGTCAGGTTGTTGCCCCGCTTCAGAAGGATGGCGCTGTTTTTGGAACCGGCGGAATTATACACGCCGAAGCTGCCCCGCTTGGAGGCGTCCTCCGTGCAGTCCATCAGCGTCAGGGACTGCTGGTCCGTGATGTCGTTGTAGGTCGCCTCGTCCTTGCCCAGGATGCCCGCGCCGTTGATGGTGTGGCCGTTCAGGCAGATCGTCAGGCTGTTCGTGCCGCCCCACCATGTATAGGGCGTCCAGTCCTTCGGCAGATACACATCCTTGGTCAGGCAGTATATGCCGAGCTGGCCATAGTCCACATAGGGCAGTGAGTTGCTGGCTGTACTGTTGGGGCCGCACTGCTCACGGGCTCTCTCGTCCGTCCAGAGGATGCACTCCACGTCGCCGTGCATATGCTTCTCCGTTGTGGACGTCGAGGCGGCCTGTACCTGTGTGGGCAGCATGCACAGCGCCGCCAGTGCCAGTGCCAGCAGACCGCCCATCCATTTCTTCTTCATCCGTCGATTCCTCCCTGTTGTGATTGCAGATTCTCTCATCGCTCCCCGCGGGTCTGCGCCCGCAGTGCGGTTATATACGTATTGCTCCCGCCGCGTCACTCGGCGCGGGATTCCCCGTCCATGGGGCCGGGCTCCGGCTCCTCCGGCACTCTGCGGAACCCCATGATGCGGGCCGGGATGTAGACCCACGGCCGGTGCAGCGCGTGGTTGTAGTTGTCCACCGCCTGACGGTAGATGCTCTCGCTGCGGTACAGCACGGCGGCTGCCTCCCGATCGGCGGGGGTCTGCGCCAGACGGCGGCGGAAGGCGGTGACTTGGCTGGCTGCGCTGTCCACGATGCTCTGCCGGCCGGTCAGCATGCGCCGCACCTCCCAGGACCAGAGCGCCACGAAAGCAGCCGCGCAGACGGCGGCGATCAGCCACGCGATCCACGGTGTCATGTCCCATCGCCCCCCTTTCTCCAGCTTTCAGCATGGTCAGTTTACCAGCTTTTTCCGGCGACAGGAGGCCGCGCCCTTGAAATGTATATTTTTTCGACACGAAATGTCAGAACATGACTTTTCAAACCACCCCTCCCTGTGGTAGAATCGTAGGCGATCATTCAAACGGAGGTGTTTGCGGTGTATATAGCGGTCTGCGATGATCAGGCGGAGGAGCTGTCCGCCCTGACGGCACTGCTGGACCAATGGCAGGCGGAACGGCATTTCCCCCTGCGGTATCACACGTTCCGCAGCGCCGCCGGCATGCTGGACGTGGCCCAGCGCGAGCGGTTCAGCCTGTACCTGCTGGATGTGATGATGCCCGGCATCGACGGCATGGACGCCGCCCGCGAGATACGCACCTTTGACGATGCCGCCGATATCGTGTTCCTCACGTCCTCCCCTGGCTTCGCCTACGAGAGCTACGGTGTGCGGGCGCTGGAGTATCTGCTCAAGCCCATCAGCGGCGGCCTGCTGTTCCCCGTACTGGACAAGCTGATGCTGCGGGAGCAGCGTCCGCAGGACGGTCTGACCCTGAAGGCGGGTGCCACGCTGGTGCGGGTGCCGTTTTCCCGGCTGTCCTATGTGGAGGTCAACGGAAAGCATCTCTACTTCCACCTGGCCGACGGCACGGTGCGGGAGGTGGCGGGTTCTCTGAAGGACTACGAGCCGCTGCTGCTGGTGCGGCCGGAGTTCATGCGCATCCACCGGTCCTACATTGTGAACATGCTCCAGATCGATGAGCTGTCCCCCGCCGGTGTCCATACGTTTTCCGGCATGAACCTGCCGGTGTCGCGGCTGCTGTACCCCCAGCTGCAAAAGGACTATATGAAGCTGCTGTTTGCGGAGAGGGAGGAGCTGTGACCGTATCCGACATGAATATCGCGTCCCTGCTGGACGTGTTCGATTACGCTCTGGTGCTGATCTACGGGCTGGCACTTGATGTGTTCATCTCCGGCGGCTGCGATACCCCCCGCCAGAAGCGTCTGATCGCGTACCTGTGCCCCTGCTTTCTGGTGGTCCAGCTCCTGGGCTGGCTGACGCTGGGCGAGCTGGCTGTCAAGCAGATCTACCCCCTGATCGTCCATCTGCCGCTGGTGCTGATTTTGGTGCTGGCGCTGAAAAAGCCCTGGGGCATCGCCATCGTCAGCACCGCCACCGCCTATCTCTGCTGCCAGCCGCCCCGCTGGGGCAGCATGGCCGTGGAGGCCCTGACCCACAGCGCCGTGGCCGGCAATCTGGTGTATATCGTGCTGCTGAGCGGGTCGTTCTACCTGTTCCGCCGGTACTTCGTGGCCGCGGCCTACGGCGCCATGACCAGTTCCCCCACCGCCCTGCTGCTGTTCGGGAGCCTTCCCTGCAGCTATTACATTTTTGACTACGCCACCACCATCTACTCCGATGCGCTGTATTCCGGCATTCAGGCCCTCAACGAGTTCCTGCCCACGGTGCTGGTGGTGTTCTACGTCCTGTTCCTGCCCGCCTTCCACGTCCAGAGTCAGAAGCGCTCCAGCGCCGAGATGCAGCGCTCCCTGCTGGAGGTGGAGCTGAAGCAGTCCCAGCAGGAGATGGACTCCCTGCGCCAGTCGGAGATGCAGACGGCGGTGTACCAGCACGACATGCGCCACCACCTGAACATGATCAGCGGCCTCCTGGCCTCCGGCAGCCCCCAGCAGGCTCAGGAGTACATCCAAAAGGTCCAGTCCGACGTGGAGGCCATCACCTCCCGCCGCTTCTGCGAGAACGAGACGGTGAATCTGCTGTGCTCCTCCTTCGTCCAGAAGGCGGAAAAATCCGGCGTTACTCTGAACGTGGATGCGCGGGTCCCCGCCCACCTGCCCATCAGCGACACGGAGCTGTGCTCCCTGCTGTCCAACGCGCTGGAAAACGCCCTGCGCGCCGCATCCACACTGCGGCCGGAGTTCCGTCGGACGGTAGACCTCTACTGCGGCATCCGCCTGAACAAACTGCTCATCGAGGTGCGCAATCCCTACGACACGCCGCCGGTGATGCGGGATGGCGTACCGGTATCCGATGCGGCGGGCCACGGCTTTGGCTGCCGCAGCATTCAGGCCATTGCCCAGCAGCGCGGCGGCCTGTGCCAGTTCCTGGCGGAACGGGGCACATTCCTGCTGCGCGTGGTGCTGCCGGCAAAGGGCGCCGCCAAGTAAACCTGCGGCCAATAAAAAAGGACCTGCACCTCGCGGTGCAGGTCCTTTTTTATTGGTTTGTTCAACCCTCGATGATCTCCTGGAAGTACAGGGCGTTCATGCCGGTGCCGTCCAGCATAGCCACCATCACGGTGTGGCCGTCCTTGTCGATGAAGGTGCCGGCATAGGTGACGCCGCCCACCTCGATCTTCATGGTGCCGCCGTCCTCGCTGAGGGAGTAGGTGCCCTCGGTCTGCTCCTCATCCTCGGCCAGCACAACCTTACTCTCGTCCACGAAGATGAACTGGTACACGTCGTGAAGCTGGCTCATGACCTCCTGGGTCTGATCCGCGGTCATCTGCACGCCGTCGACATAGCCGCCGATGAAGGTCCAGTAGGTACCCGCCACTTCGGGAGCGGGAATAAACTGATCGGCCAGGATGGTCAGCAGGCTCTGGCCCTCAGGGCTGGTCTGGGTATCGTCCGCGGCGGCATCGTCCTGCACCTGCTGATCGTCAGCAGCGTCGTCGCCCGTGTCGGCGGTATCGCCGCAGGCCACCAGAGCAAATGCCATCATCATCGCCAGCAGCAGAGCCAGCAGTTTCTTGAGTTTCATGTTCATTCTTCCTCCATTGTTGTCGTTTCTCTTGATATCTATATAAACCGCCTCTGCGGTCTATATCGTTCTTTGCATCACACGCTGGTGGAGATGCTGTCGCCCTCCACGGTGAAGACGGCCGGGCTGGAGTAGGCGCAGTTGTCCATGGCGTCCCGCATTTCGAACACCATGACGTACCGTCCGTCCGGCAGCGCCGTCTCGCCGAAGGCGGTATCCGCCGTCACGGTGATGGTCTCCGCCTCGTAGGCCTCAAATTCATCATCGCCGGAAATGCTGGACATATACCACACGGTGGTGAGCTCATCGCCCTCCTGCAGCAGCCGCAGCTCCTTACCGGCCATGCCGTTCTCATCCAGTCCCTGCCGCGCACCCAGGATCTCCCAGCTCTCCGTGGAGAAGTTATAGGCCACCTGCAGGTTGTATGCCTCGCCGTTCAGCAGCACCGGCACCGTATACAGGTTGTAGTCGTCACCCACGCTGCTGAGCTCCATGTAGACCACCGCGCCGTCGATGCTGCCCCAGACGCCCCGGAAGTTGTCTGTGAACACGCCGTTCTCCCAGTCGCCGACGATGTCGTTGTCCGTACCCAGCATCAGCAGGCTGTCGCTGTCCGGATCCGTATAGTACAGGGAGAAATTCACGGACGCCAGCAGGCTGTCGGCCTCCGGCCCCAGGGTCAGTACGGCGCAGCCCTCATCGTTCAGGGTCAGGGGCGCGTTGTCCCAATCCATGGCGGACAGCGTCTCCACCTCAGGCAGGTCGTGGATATCCATCTCCGCCAGATAGTCCATGCCGCTCTGGTCCAGCTCACCGGTAAGCTCATAGAGATAGAAGTACTTGAACGCCGTGCCGGCGCCCAGACCGGCATAGCTGACCGCCTCGTCTGCATCGCCGTTATAGGAGTAGTAGCAGGACAGGCCCGTGGCCTCGCTGCGGTAGGGGCCCTTCACCTGATACAGCACGCAGCTGTCCAACGCATCCAGCACCGCCTGGGCCGAGGGCAGCATATCGCCGCTCTGGCGGGCCATGTGGCCCAGGTCCACCATGTTGGCATAGCCCTCCTCGCGGGTGTTGCCGCCGTAGTTCTCGCTGCGGTCCGCCACGCGGGCAAACCGCGTGAAGAAGGACGGATCCTGGCAGGCGGCGCTCAGCGCCTCCGCGCCGTAGCTCTCATAGGCCGTCAGCAGCGGCCCGATCTGGGACAGGTCGGTGAGGGACAGCGTCACACTGTCCTCCGTGCCCACCAGCTCGCAGCCGGTGTAGTACGCATCGCAGATGGCGCGTCCCAGAGCGGCGCCGTCCATGGACGGCTGTTCCGCCAGCGCGCCCACCCAGTCGGTGTAGTACCAGCCGTTGCCCGGCTCCGTCTCCTCCGACGCCACCAGATAGCGGCTCAGGTCGCAGAAGGTGTAAGCCACGTCCACCGTGGCCATCAGGCAGGTGTCAAAGCCCACCAGCTCCAACGGCTGCTGCCCCGCCTCCAGCGACGGCTCCCAAACCTGAGAAAACGCGGCGTACATCTCGTCCAGCGTCAGGGAGTCGTAGTCGTACAGCTCATCAAAAGCCGCGCCGGACACCGAGCCGCCGCCGTGGTTCCAGAACACCACCGCCGTCTTGTCGGCGGGATAGCTGTCCTTGGCAAACTGCAGAAACGCCGCCAGCGTCTCGCTGTCGCCCATACTGGCCGAGGGCTGCTCGTCCACCAGCTGCAATCCCTCGCTGTTGTACACGAAGCGCTGCAGCTTGGAGGCATCCACCACGTCGTTCTGCCACTCGGCAGCGCCGCCGGTCTGGATGACCACCGTCACGTTCTCCGGCAGCTCCACCTCCATCAGCTCGCTGAGGTCCGTGGTGGCGCAGCCACCCCCGGTATCCAGATCGCTGCCGCAGAGGTACCAGTATACCGCCCAGCTGCCGTCGTCCGCCGCCGTATTGTTGTCCGGCGTACCGGGCTCATCGCCGCAGGCGGCCAGCGGCAGGGCCATGACCAGCGCCATCATCAGCGCGAAAATTTTCTTCTTCATATTCAGATCCCCAGCAGCTGCTTCTTCTTGGCAGCAAACTCCTCCTCGGTGATGACGCCGGTGTCCAACAGCATCTTGTACTTCTGCAGCTCCGCCACCGTGTCCACGACAGGAGCCGCGGCCTGAACGGGCTGGGCCGCCTGAGCGGCCGGCGCGGCGGCGGTCTCGCCGTCCCACAGCTCTCTGGCGCCGGGATTCATCACATGAGCCAGCGCCGTGGCCATGCGGTGCAGCTCCGCCACCTTTTCATCGTACTCATTGAGATAGTCGATGATGCTGGGGTTCGTGGAGCTGAAGGACGGCGCGCTGATCTCATTCCGGAAAGACTTCCAGTACGGGTCATTGAGGATGACCTCCACGCTGAACTTATGCACCGGCGCGTCCGCCTCGAAGCGGGGCTCCGGTATATCGAACCGGCGGTCGTCCGGCTCCCCGGGACGGCGGTCGCGGTCACGCATGCGCTCCATCCGCTCCATGCGCTCGTACTCCTCTTTCTGCATCTGGAAGCGGTCCACCCGCATCTGCATGGCCCGCGCCCGCTCCGGCACGTCGCTCTCATGGCAGTGCAGACCGTCGGCCCTGCCCTCGAACAGGGTCTTGCCGTCCTCCAGGAAGCGGAAGGACACCAGGGCCGACGCCGGAAATACCAGTGCGCCGTCGTAGCCCTTCAGCCGCAGCAGACGGTGCTCCGTGTCCGCCAGCAGCTCGCCGCTCAGAAAGCCAAAGCTCATGCGGTCCGTCTCCTTGAACGCATCCCGCAGCGCCTGGTTTTCGTCATAGTAAGCGATGTATTTCTTGAACTGATCCAGCGACATGCGCTCCAGCACGCCGTCCGGCAGATCCACCTTACCGGCGCACTCCTTGCACAAAGGCATATCCTCCACCTTGGTGGCCAGCAGTCGCGGGGTAGGGCTGCCGCAGATGGGGCAGAGCTTTTTATTGTTACTGAATAATCCCATAGGGCCCTCCTGTATTCTCCGTTTGTTCCGGCGGTCTGAACCGCCCACTCTCCGTTTCGGCAGTATAGCATGTTTTTCGACAGCGATACAGGCTCCGCCTGAAATGTATGTTTTTTCGGCGCGAAATGTCGGCATCGTGCTGCCGGGACTTCTGACGCAGCATGGCGCGTTTCGATCGGCAGAGCTTGTTTTCCCTTGCTGTCTGACAGCATTTTCAGCAGATATTACCAGCCCTCGCCGCCGCATATTCGCCGTCCCGCGGGAAAAGCTATGACTGCGATACCCAATCAGAGTTTATCGCTCAACAACAGGAAAGGAGATTTTTCAATATGTCCAGTAAGAACAGCAGCAAGCTGAACGTTCCCGAGGCCAAGGCCGCTATGGATAAGTTTAAGATGGAGGCCGCCTCCGAGGTGGGCGTCAATCTCAAGCAGGGCTACAACGGCGATCTGACCTCCCGCGAGGCCGGTTCCGTCGGCGGACAGATGGTCAAGAAGATGATCGAAGCTTACGAGCAGGGCATGAAATAACTTTCGATCCGATAAATCGAGGGACTGCACATTGTGCAGCCCCTCGAACTGTTATATATTCAGTTTTTTCTTCTGCATTCGAAGCAGCGCCAGCCGCCGTCGGCGTGCCGCGCGATGATTTCAAATCCGTTTTCGACGAATGCGTCAACGACTTCCTGCTCGCGTATGTCGATTATGCCGGAGGTGATGAACACGGCGTTGCCCGCCATGAACTCGGGTACCGTCTTGCAGAACATGATTATAATGTCTGCGACGATGTTGGCGACTACTATATCGAACTTGCCGCTGACCTTGTCTGC
>OMDO01001368.1_pt1 | contig 11135 bp, 8 predicted proteins | sample 1674051 | NCBI WGS metagenome assembly OMDO01 (sample SAMEA103958138, study PRJEB25191) | human gut metagenome | biome: human-associated habitat [ENVO:00009003]; feature: intestine environment [ENVO:2100002]; material: feces | place: Germany | collected 2013/2015 | reverse complement strand
TTACACTCCCAGCTTATTGCGGCGGATGATCTCAGCCTCGTCGGGAGTGGTGGTGGAGGTGTAGCCCTCCAGCGGGATCAGGCGGGCGTTGACCGCGTCGATGATCCACTCGGCATACGGGAAGAAATACTTGTCGAACTCGTGCGGCGGGGTGATCCAGTTGCGCGCGCCGATGACGACGGGAGGCGCATCCAGATAATCGAAGCACATATTCGTCAGATTCTCCGCGATCTCGTTGAGGAACGTGCCTCTTGCGCAGGCGTCGGAGGCCAGGACGACACGGCCGGTCTTCTTGACGGACGCGATGAGGTCGGTATAATCCAGCGGGACAAGCGACGGCATATTGATGACGTCGGCCTCGATGCCGTATTTCTCGGAGAGCGTCTTGGCTGCGTCGACCGCGCGGTAGAGCGTTGCGCCGATGGTGAGGATGGTGAGATCCTTGCCATCGCGGACCTTATTGACCGCGCCGGGGGCCCACTCGTACTCTTCGGCGGGAACGCCGCCCTCGTGGAACTCTTCGCCCTTGCCGTAGATACGCTGGGACTCGAAGATGACGCAGGGATCGGTGCCGTTCAGAGCCGCCTGCATGATGCCCTTGGCCTCATACGGGGTGGCCGGGAAGAAGACCTTCAGGCCGGGGATGTGGGAGACGATGGCGACCCAGTCCTGAGAATGCTGCGCGCCGTACTTTGCGCCGACGGACATACGCAGGATCATCGGCATCTTGAGAATACCGGCGGACATGGCCTGCCACTTGGACATCTGGTTGAAGACCTCGTCGCCTGCGCGGCCCAGGAAGTCGCAGTACATCAGCTCGACGACCGCGCGGCCGCCGCACATACAATAGCCGACGGCGGTGCCGACGATAGCAGCCTCGGAGATTGGGGAGTTGAACAGGCGGGAGTGCGGGATCACGTCCATCAGGCCGCGGTAGACGGCGTATGCGCCGCCCCAGTCGCGCACGTCTTCGCCATAGGCGACGAGCGTGGGATCCTCGTAATACTTGTTGATCAGCGGCTCAAAGATAGCGTCGCGGATGTTGTAGACCTTCATGTCGGAGAACTTATTGCCGTCCTTATCGAACGCATAGTGCTCCTTCTTGGCAAGGTCTGCATAGCGCTTGCAGCTCTCCTTCGGGCCGGTGACGTTCAGCTTCTGATCGGGCGCGCCCATGGATCGGACATGCTCGTTGGAGAACATGAGGTTCGCCAGATAGTCCGGGTTCTTGTCGAAGTCGACATACGGAGAGATCTCCTTGTCGTCGGCTGCACGGCAGATCATGGTCATGCGGTCAGCGGTGTCCTGCAGCAGCTTGGCAAAGAACTCGTCGGACTCGACGCCTGCTTCCACGAGGGCCTCGCGGAACTTGACGATCGGGTCATGGCTGCGCCAGTCCTCGATCTCCTCCTTGGTGCGGTACGCGTTCTGGTCGGAGGTGGAGTGGCCGACGAGACGATAGGTCACGACGTCAAGCAGGACGGGGCCTTCGTTATTCTTGATCAGCTCCATCTTGCGCTTGTACGCGTCGATGACAGCCAGCGGGTTCCAGCCGTCGACACGCTCGGCGTGCATCTGGCTCGGGGTGATGCCTGCGCCGAGACGGGCGGGCATATTGTAGGCCATGGTTTCGCCCATGGTCTGGCCGCCCATGCCGTAGAAGTTATCAAAGACGTTGAAGATGATGGGCAGACCGCCCTTGCGGCCTTCCTCCCAGAGGGTCTTGAACTGGTCCATGGCGGAGAAGTTCATGGCCTCGTAAACCGGGCCGCAGCCAAGGGACGCATCGCCGATGTTGCAGACGACGACGCCCTTCTTGTCGTTGTTCTTCTGGTACAGCGCAGCGCCCGTTGCGATCGGAGCGGAGCCGCCGACGATGGCGTTGTTCGGGTAGATGCCGAACGGCAGGAAGAACGCGTGCATGGAGCCGCCCATGCCGTGATGGAAGCCGTTTTCACGGGCAAAGATCTCGGCGACGGTGCCGTAGAGCAGGAAGCGGATGGCCAGCTCCTTGACGTCGCTGGTGTCGGCAAATTTCTTGACGGCTGCGAGGGTCTTGCCGCCGAGGAAGCTTTCCATGGTCTGCATCAGCTCTTCGTCGGAGAGCTTGTTGATGCAGCTGAGGCCCTTGGACAGGATCTCGGAGTGGCTTCTGTGAGAACCGAAGGTGATGTCGTCCTTGTTCAGCAGATATGCTTCGCCGACGCAGGAGGCCTCCTGGCCGTAGCTCAGGTGCGCGGGGCCGGGGTAGGTCGTCTCGACGCCGTTATAGTTGGCCTGCGTCTTGATGAGCGTGAGCATATGCTCGAACTCACGGCAGATGGCCATGTCGCGGTAGATGCGGATGAGGTCTTCCTTGGTGTAATTGCCCTCGTCCAGCTCCTGCTTGATGGTCTTGTTGTACTGGCAGACGGGAATATCTTCAAAGTGGATATAGCCGGGTTCGCGGACTTTTACGGGATCGATATACAAAGATTTCGGCATAATTTCGTCCTTCCTTTCTCTTACTTGGCAAGCAGCGTCATGAAGTTCTCAAGGCTCTTGCACAGCTCGCTCATGTAGCGCGCGGCAGGTGCGCCGTCGATGACTCTGTGATCGAAGGTCAAAGACAGGCCCATGGCCGGGTACGTCTCGATGACGCCGTCCTTCGCGGACTTGATCTTCGTCTGGATATTGCAGACGCCGAGAATGCCGGTCTGAGGCGGATTGATCACGGGCGTGAACGCCTCGCAGCCGAACGAGCCGATGTTGGAGATGGTGAAGGTCGCGCCGGACATATAATCGGGGCTGAGCTTGCCTTCGCGGGCCTCGGCGGCAAGCCGCTTGGCTTCCATGGACAGCTCGAGCAGCGTCATCTGGTCGGCGTTAAAGATCGTGGGGACGATCAGACCGCGCGGGGTGTCGCAGGCGAAGCCGAGGTTGACGGTATTGAAGTGACGGACGACGTTCTCTTCGAGGACGTTTGCATTCAGATCCGGGCAGGACTTGATGGTCTTCGCAACGGCGAACATGACCATGTCGTTGAGGCTGACCTTGCCCATGGGCGCGTCAAGCGGCTTGAGCATGGCGCGGTAGGCCTGGATCTGGGTCGCGTCGAAGGAATACTGCTGGGTGAGCTGCGCCATGGTGGACAGGCTCTTGGTCATGGACTTGGCCGTGGCCTTGCGCACGGGGCTCCACTTGACATCCTCAAAGTCGGCGGCAGCGGGCGCTGCTGCGGCGGGTGCTGCATACGCGGCGGCTGCGCCGGAGGCGATCAGCTTGTCGATATCGCGCTCGATGATGCGGCCGTTGGGGCCGGTGCCGGTGGCAAGGGCCGGGTTGACATTGTTCGCGACGGCCTTGGCCATAGCGCGCGGAGAAATGGCCTTCAGCTCGGCTGCGGCGGCAGGCGCTGCGGCAGCTGCGGGCGCGGCTTCTTCTGCGGCGGGAGCGGCTGCGGGAGCCGGAGCCTCTGCGCCGGGCTTCAGGAACTCATACGCGTCGCCGGGGTTGCCGACTGCGCAGACGTTGGCAAGGCACGGAACCTCGTCGCCGTCCTCAAAGAACTTTGCAAGCAGCGTGCCGGAAGCAGTGGATTCGCATTCGAACTCCGCCTTGTCGGTTTCGTAGGTGAACAGAACGTCGCCGGCGCTGACGGGATCACCGACATTCTTCTTCCACTCGCCGATGATGCAGGACTCGACCGTGATGCCCTCCTTCGGCATGATCACGGCCTGTGCGCAGGGGCCTGCGGGCGCTGCTGCGGCAGCGGGAGCGGCAGCCTTGGGGGCTTCTGCTGCGGGAGCTGCGGGTGCAGCGGAGGCTGCCGGTGCGTTTTTCAGCGCGGAGGTATCCTCGCCGGGGTTGCCGATGGCGCAGACATTGACCAGGCACGGAACCTCGTCGCCGTCTTCATAGAATTTCTCAAGCAGGGTGCCGGAGGCGGTGGATTCGCATTCGAACTCCGCCTTGTCCGTCTCATAGGTGAAGAGGATATCGCCGACGTTTACATGGTCGCCGACATTCTTCTTCCACTCGCCAATGATGCAAGATTCGACTGTAATGCCTTCCTTGGGCATCAATACGCCTTCTGCCATAAGTGTTTCACTCCTATTTTATTTCAATAAATTATTTGTTGGCCAGCAGATACTTTTCCGCTTCTGCGCTCCACAGACCGTTGTGGCGCTTGGTGATCTCGTCGAGCTTGGCAAAGAGAGGATCGGTCTCGCCCAGCTTGCCGAAGTCGGCGATGGCCGTCAGGGGCAGCTCGATCTGCGTGTAGATGAGCTTCTTGCCGCCGGGGATCTTCGGCAGGTTCAGAACGGTGTCGACGACGGCGTTCAGGCCGCCGATGTGGGTGATCATGGCAGCGGGGTTGATCTTGCCGGAGGTCATCATCTCGATGGCTTCCTTCATGTCGCTGGTGTTGCCGCCGGAGGTGCCGACCACATGGGTGTAGAGATAATGAACGTTGTACCAGTTGAATTCTGCCTTGAACTGGCTGTTGGTCGGGCCTGCAAAGAAGTTCAGGCAGCCGTCGAAGCCGAGGATATCGCCGGCCTGCTCGACAACGGGACGAACCGGTGCGAAGCAGATGACATCGTCATAGCCGGTGCCGCCGGACAGCTCACGCAGGTAGTTGGTGTCGCAGCCGGGCTTGGCGGTGTTGACATAGTGCAGCTCAACGCCCATTTCCTTTGCGTGCTCAACAGTATAGATGCTCTGGGCGCGTTCGAGTCTGGCGTCGTCAATGTCGGTGATGACGAGCAGGCTCGGGCGGCGGTCGCAGTGCAGCGCGTAGTCGATCGCGCCGAGGCCCATGGGGCCGACGGAGGCGAGCATGGCCATCTTGCCGCCCTCGACGATGCCCATCTGATGCTCATAGGAGCCGGGCTTGGTATGGTACATGGCATGGAACGTGCCGATGATGCAGCTCATGGGTTCTGCCAGAGAGCCGTAGAAATACGTGTCGGAGTTGTACGGCAGCAGGTTGTCGGTCAGCAGCGTCTCGATGGGGATGTTGGAATACTGGCTGTCGCCGCCGCAGTACTGGTAGGAGTAGCCGGGAGCCAGCTGGGAGCCCTTGTAGAAATGCGCGGGCTGGATGGCGAAGCCCTGGCCGGGCTTATACTTGTTCTTCCAGTTTTCACCGACCTCGGTGATCACGCCGCAGAATTCATGGCCGACGATTGTGGGATGCTCCGCAACGTCGTTCGGGACGCGCTTGTGATCCTCACCCTCGACTGCGGCCTTGTAGGTCGACATACAGATCGAGTCGGAAATGACCTTGACCTGAACGTCATCCGGGCCGACCTGCGGCAGCTCGATCTCCTCCAGGCGGAGGTCCATTTTGCCATGGATACGGACAGCTTTCGTTTTCATACGTTCCATTCCTTTCTTGCATTTACCTTACATAAATCATCCAACCAAAAATGGGATTGTGTTGGTTTGTATTGATTTCACCTTATTGTAGCGCAAGAATCCCAAAGTGTCAACGACAAATCCCGCATTCCGGTGCGGGATTGCGTTGTTTTTTGTGGGAGCACTTTGCATCCCCCTCCCCTGCCGGACACGGCGGGCAGAAAATGGCTCCCCTGAAAGGGGAGCCGGGGTGCTGGCGCGCCAGTGCTGATATTGTTACCCCTGCACCCTGCGCAGCGTGAGGGTATAGCTGTACTGCGTCCGCACAGAATCGGTTATGGTGTCGGTATAGGTATAATCGACTGCGATGCCGTCCACGACGGTGTGGTATTCGGAAAATACGCAGTTGGACAGCTCGGACGCAGCCTCCTGCAGGGGCTTATCGAGCAGGATATGGCCCTTCTCTGCTCCGGCGAATGCAAACAGGGCGTACTGCATCACGGAGCCGGACGGGATGCTTATCCAGCTATCCGCTTCGCCGCCCTCCGCATGGTAGACAATGCCCGTCAGGACGCCGTTTTCTGTCTGGTATTCCAGCTGCGGCAGGCGGTGGTTGAACATGACGGTCGTTGTCCCACCGTTCGATTGAAAGCTCGATTCTTCCTTCCAACGGCCGTTTTCGTCCAGTTCGATGCCCGCATCTCCGAGCTGGCGCTGGATCCTGTTGTAATTCTCCGCAAACTGCGCAACAGTCAGCTCCCCGCGGTAAACCGGGCCGACCGGCAGCAGTACGCGCAGCACGCCGCCCGCGATCAGCAGCGCAGCAAACACAGCTGCCGCCGCAAAGCGCCATCCGGCGTGATCGCGGATGGTCTGCTTGGAGCCGTCCTCCCACGGAAGCGCCTTCCCCTGCTGCTCGTCGGTATAGCTGACATACAGGCGGTACAGGCGGAAAACCGGCAGATTCAGCCGGATCCCGTACCAGAACAGGTACGCCGTGCGCTCCCGGCCCTCCGCATAGGTCAGCTTTCTACCGTCCGGGCTTGTCACGCGCAGGCCGAAGAGCCATTTGCCGGGCGTCGTGCCAAACCGGGACAGCAGCAGCGGCTCCAGCAGGAACATCGTGCCGAGCGTCAGAAGCTCCAGAAACAGCATGCCGCCCCGGCTGTTTTTCAGCATGTTGAAGCCAAGAGCCGGCAGGAGCAGCATCCACAGCGTCCGGTAGATCTGGCCGTCGAGCAGGCGCGCGAAGAAGCGCTGCCACGGAAAATGCTCCTTCGGAAGCGTATCACGTTCGAGCACGCGCTCGGTCTGCATTTCATCGAGATACGGCCTTGCGTCGAGCGTCCGGAACTGCGCATGCGCCTGCCGGAGCCGTCCGGCGATCTCCCCTGCCCGGTCAAGCGCCGCCTTTTCCTTCTGTATGGCCGTAATACGCGCGGAAAGCGCCGCATCCAGCTCTGTTTCGCCGCGCACGATCGCCTCGATCTCCTCGACCGAATAGGACGAGCCGCAATAGTCGCATTCGAGCTTCCCGGACGCGCCGACAAAGTGCAGCGGGCCGGTACACGCGGGACATTTGTAATTCGTGATCTGGTCTGCCATGCAGATACTTCGCCTCCTTTGATGGCTCTGCCCGCGCCAAAGGCGCGGGCAGAAAACTCAATTAAAGAACGATATCGCCCTCGTCAAACGGGTCGCCGCATTCGGGGCAGAACTTGGGCGGGTGGGTCGGATCCTCCGGCTCCCAGCCGCACTTGTCGCACTTGTACTTGGGTGTTCCGGCGGGCTTGGGCTTGCCGCACTCGGAGCAGAACTTGCCCTTGTTCACCGCGCCGCAGGAGCAGGTCCAGCCTGCCGCGGCAGCGGGTCTGGGCTTGCCGCATTCGGGGCAGAATTTGCCGGTGATGCCGCTCTGGCCGCAGGCGCACGTCCAGCCTGCGGCAGCGGGCGCTGCCGGTGCGGGAGCGCTCTGCGCGGCCTGCTGCTGTGCGCCCATCTGATAGAGATTCTGCGCATTCATGCCGCCCATCTGTCCGGCCATATTCATGCCCATGAAGGCCATCGCCGGGCCGGCGTTCGGGTTGTTGGCAGCTGCCTGCATGGCGCTGGCCTGCGCGCCGACCAGATGTGCCGCCGCTCTCGTCGGGTCCATAAAGGCCGCGTTGCGCTGCAGCTCCTTGAGCATGGCCTCGTCTTCCTCGCTCGCCTTGACGGACGAAACGCCGAAGGAGACGATCTCAAGACCGCGCAGATTGCGCCACTTACCGGACAGGACCTCGTTGAGCGCGTCGGCCATCTCCATCGTGTGGCCGGGGAGCGCGGAATAGCGGATGCCCTGCTCGGAGATCTTGGCAAAGGCGGGCTGCAGCGCGGTCAGCAGCTCGGTCTTGAGCTGGCTGTCGAGACGGTCGCGGGTATAGTCCCCGCCGACGTTGCCGCAGACGTTCGTATAGAACAGCATGGGGTTGCTGATGCGGTAGCTGTACTCGCCGAAGCAGCGGATGGCGATATCAATATCGATCCCGGCGCGCTGGTCGACCACGCGGAACGGGACGGGAGAGGGCGTGCCGTATTTGTTGCCGATGAGCTCCTTGGTGTTGAAGTAGTACACGCGCTGATCCTTGGGCGGCTCGCCGCCGAAGGTGAAGCGCTTGCCGATATTCTTGAAGGTGTCGAGAATATTCTTGCCCAGCTTGCCGTAGAACAGAGACGGCTCGGTCGAGGAATCATATTTGAATTCGCCCGGCTCCGCACAGAACTCCGTGACCTTGCCCTGATCGACGATGATCATGCACTGGCCGTCGGCGACGGCGATCACAGAGCCGTTGGAAATGATGTTGTCTGAGCCTCTGGTGTTGCTGCTGCGGCCGGAGGTGCGTTTCTGGCCCTTGACGGCCATGACGTTTTCCGGAAGAGAATCGCAATAGAAATACTCAAGCCACTGATCGGCCATCACGCCGCCGGCAGCGCCGAGTGCCGCTTTGATAAGTCCCATTTGATTACGCTCCTTTTCTTGTCTTGAATGAAGTTGCTATGTGGAAATCTGCCATTGTATTCAGGATACCATAGTTTGACGCGTTCGGCAATCGGTTTGTTCCAATTTCATGAATAATCACAAATTTTCGCAGGAAACCGCGCATGGGCAGAAATGAAAATGTGACCATAGGCAGATTTCCTTGAATTTGATACAATTATATCGAATAAGAGCGTTTGGCGAATTTGTACGCACCCGCGCACATGATCGTAGGGGCCGATGCCCACATCGGCCCGGCAGAATGCGCCATTTTTACGGAAGTCTCCGGCGAATTCGTAACTTCCCAAACGGGCCGACAGAGTCGTCGGCCCCTACGGTGAGCTTTCGATGCATCCGTACCCCGTAGGGGCGGACGACTCTGTCCGCCCGCAGGATGTATCACTTTTTTCGGAAATCTGCGGCGAATTCGTAACTTCCCAGCGGGCCGATGTGTACCGGCAAGCGGCAGACCCACATCCGTAACGCTCCTTCGTCGCGAACGGCTGTGACCGGCATCGGCCCCTACAGAGTGCGGCGTAAATTTGCAGAAAGGACGTGAGCCGAACCATGCAGTTTTTGAAGTGTGCCTGTTATCTTGCAGGGCTGGGTATCCTGAGCTTTGTACTTGGGCGGCTCGTTCCGAAGACGTGGTTCGACTATACGCGCTTTCCCTATCGCACGTTTGCGTTTGAGCGGAACGGGAAGCTCTATGAGGCGCTGCGCGTTTCGCGCTGGCAGAGCCGTGTGCCGGATATGAGCAGGCTGCTTCCGAAGCTCATGCCGCCCAAGAAAATGCCCGCCCGTCCGGACGAGCAGACGCTGCTCGTCATGATCCGCGAGACGTGCGCGGCAGAGGCCACGCACACGCTTCTGATGCTGGCCGGACTTGGCGTGATCGTCATCTGGCCGTGCGTATGGGGCGTGATGCTGTATCTGGTCTACGCGATTTTGGGAAATCTGATTTTCATCATCATTCAGCGCTACAACCGCCCGCGCCTTGTCCGGCTTTACGAGCGGAAGCGCGCAAAAAGGAGCAACGAGGCATGAAGGTACTGATCCTCAGCTGCAACACCGGCGGCGGGCACAATTCCTGCGCCAAAGCCATCGGCGCGGAGCTTTTAAATCGCGGGCACACGTATGAGACGGACGACGCGCTTTTATACGTCTCCAAGGGCACGAGCCGCTTTGTGAGCAATTGGCACGTGCGGTTCTACCGCTACTTTCCCAAGCTCTACAATAAAGGCTATCAGTACGCCGAGGAGCACCCCGCGTCGTTTGACGAATCCTCCGCTGCCTGCCGCATTCTGCGGCGCGGGTGCAAGCGGCTGCGCGCAGCGATCCTCGCGGGCGGCTATGACGCGGTCGTATGCGTACACCTGTTCCCGGCGCTGATGCTGACGTTTATCCAGCGGGAGGCTCCCCTGCCCATTAAAACCATGTTCATCGCCACGGACTACACCGCAAGCCCGTCGTGCGACCGGATGCGGCTGGATACCTGCGTGATCCCGGACGCGGCGCTGACGGAGCTGTTCGTGAAAAACGGCGTCAGCCCGGACACGATCGCGCCGCTCGGCATTCCGGTGCGTGCGGAGCTTTATTCCTGCCTGCCGGTGCAGGAGGCGAAAAAGGCCGTCGGGCTTGACCCGTCGCACCGGCACCTTCTGATGATGACCGGCAGCATGGGCTGCGGGCCGATGGAAGAAATCACGCAGCTGCTTGCAAATTCGCTTCCGGCGGAGTATGATGTGACTGTGGCATGCAGCAGCAACCGTCAGCTTCTGCGGCGTATGCGGAGAAAATTCGCAGACAGGCCCAACATCCACATCTGCGGATACATCAGCGACGTTTCCGTCATGATGGACAGCGCCGATCTGTTTCTGACAAAGCCCGGCGGCATCAGCACGACGGAGGCCATGGTCAAGGGACTGCCGATGGTGCTGGTCAATGTGGTCGGCGGCTGCGAGACGCCGAATCTGGAATTCTTCGTTTCGCACGGCGGCGCGGCCACGGCCGACACGCCGGAGGCCATTGCCGCGCTCTGCAAACGGCTGCTGGAGCACGACGAGGAGCGCCTGATCATGCGCCAGTCATTGCTCGCCATGCACAAAACCCCCGCTGCGCAGGCCATCTGCGACTGTCTGGAGGCATAAACCGGGCAAGGCGTGGGATTCTAAGGAAAAACAGGGAGGTCACGCGAATATGACGATCGTAACACTGGATAATTTTGAAAAGGAGGTCATGCAGGCCGAAACGCCCGTTGTGGTGGATTTCTGGGCAAGCTGGTGCGGCCCGTGCATGATGCTTGCGCCCGTGATGGAAGCGCTGGAGCCGGAGGTTCCCGGCGTGAAATTCTGCAAGGTCAACGTCGATGACGAGCGCGATCTGGCCATGGAGTTCCAGATCGAGTCCATCCCGACGCTGCTGTGCGTCAAGGGCGGCAAGGCCGTGAAGCGTCTGGTCGGCTTCCGCGAGAAGGACGCGCTCAAGAAGGAGCTGGAGGCGCTGTGAAGGTACGGCTGAACGAGGACAAGGAGGTCGTCGCCCGCATCAAGGAGGGCCTCAAGCGCACCGGCGGCTACTGCCCGTGCCGACTTGAACGCACAGAAGCCACCAAATGCATGTGTCAAGAATTCAAAGACCAGATTAAAGACCCGAACTTTGAGGGCTACTGCCACTGCATGCTCTACTACAAAGAAAAAGACGCGAAATAAGCAAAAAAAGCGCCCCCGCGGGGGCGCTTTTTTCTTGGTTTTTTAGATTCTCGCGACGCCGGAAT
>OMDO01001363.1_pt1 | contig 11184 bp, 8 predicted proteins | sample 1674051 | NCBI WGS metagenome assembly OMDO01 (sample SAMEA103958138, study PRJEB25191) | human gut metagenome | biome: human-associated habitat [ENVO:00009003]; feature: intestine environment [ENVO:2100002]; material: feces | place: Germany | collected 2013/2015 | reverse complement strand
GGAGTAACATTCCTTGATCACATAAGTGGATAAAACATCACGACCGTTATAAATATAAATATCGGAGCTGACATAATTGCCATCTTCATCAATTGCATATGCGTAAGTAGGAGACATTACAATAATACGGATCTGCGGATACAGACGCTGCAGAATCTCGATACTCGCCTCCAGATTGCCGGTGAACTGCGTAGGATCTGTAGGATTGTCATCATTATACATAGCATTTCCCAGCAGATAATCGGTGGCATCATACATGATCGCCACAGTATCAATGGTGTTGAAATCCAAGGTTTTCAGAGTGTTTACGACCTCTTCCGCTTCGGGCGGAGTCTTGTCACCCAAAGCTTTCGCAGCATCATTGTAATAGCCGTCCAGGGGAACTCCGGCGGCCAGATTCACCAGCCAATACAGACAGTAAGCATCCATAGGGGCTAGGGTGGGATCAAAATTGGTGTGCTGTGCGGCCAGATAACTTCCGCTGATGGAACAGTTGTATACGGTAGCACCGGTCTCCTTAGCAATCAGACTGGCCAGATTGTCGGAAGAACCGCGGTCATCGGCAAAGGGTGCATTTCCGAACACTACAATATTAGAAGCATCGTTTACTATCATTTTACCGTTTTCATCGGTCAGAGGGAGAATAGAATCCCAGCTGTCATCATAGGATCCCTGTCCGTCCTTGAAAATATCCGACTGGCTTACCCGCTGCCCCCAATGCGTAATGCGGTAACCCAGCAGACCTACCACAACAAGCAATACCAGGGCAAAAAGGACATGAAGATTCAAAAAACGCCGGATCCCCTTAGGAGAGGGATGCTTTACTTCCTCCTCTTCCCAGTCATTTTCCTCATATTCATCATCCGGATATTCTTCGACATCATCGGAAATATCGGATTTTCCAAAATCTGTGTCTTGCACAGTTTCATTTTCCAGGTCTACAATCTCAATATCAGGCAAGTCATTCACATGTTCGTTTCGTTTCATTCCATCTCTCCGTTTCAAGTATCTGCTTTTAGTGGTAAAAAGAGTTATTCTGATTTTACTATTATACGGAAAGAAAGTCCATAATATTAGAAAGATTTAAGAAATTCTGAAGAAATGGACGAACAGCTTGAAGCGGCGGAAATAGAATGTTATAATGTTACGGAATTGTTACACTGAAGTACATTGAAGAATTATGAGCAGAAGGGATAGATAAAATGAAAAAATTATTTAACCATACAAAACGTCCGGACCGTAACTGGGAAGAAGACGTACAGGATGGTTACGATTGGGACGAGGAAGAATATACCGGAGAAGAAGACAGCGAGGAATACTATGCCGATGAAGAAGAGTATCCGGAAGAGACTGACGGCGAATAGTACTATGCTGATGAGGAAGAGTACACCGGAGAAGAAGACGATGAGGAGTACTACGCCGATGAGGAAGAGCACACCGGAGAAGAAGACGGTGAGGAGTACTATGCCGATGACGTGGAGTACATCGAAGAGAGTGACGATGAAGAGTATTATGCCGACGAGGATTACGAGGAAGAGCCGGCTCCCACGGGCAGGAGAAAGACCGGGGGCAAAAAGCAGGGCGGAATCGCTGTAATCTGGACAAAATTCCTGAACCTGAGTACCATGGACCGGATCATGGCAGCTACCGGAGCGGCGGTACTGATTCTGGCTATCGTGACCGGAAGTGTCTATGCCAGTGCCCGGGCAGTGGATGGACAGGTATCGGAGTTCGTCAGCGTGGGAACACAGCTGGACGGCATCCAGATGATCGGTGAGCAGGGACTTCTGGCAGTGGCAGACGCACAGATGGCAAAGATCGCGGCAGCCAATGCGGTAGAAGAAGATCCGGAAGAACAGAAGGAATATGAAGAGGCAGAGTACACCAACGGCGGTACGGTAGAACTGGAGCTGGTCTCTGTACAGAAGGATCTGAAGATCAAATTTAACAATAAAAAGACCGGCAAGCTGATCTCCAACGTACCCTTCAGCGTAACCATCACAGATCCCAACGGCAAGACCGAGACCTGGACTGATGACGATATGGACGGTATTATCTATAAAAAGGGTATTACACCGGGGAATTATTCCGTAGCGGTAAACGCACTGACGGATGATAAATACAAGGACTATGTTCTGCCGACAGCAGCACAGAAAGTAGAAGTAAAGAAAAATATCGCCTATAAAAAGGTCGATGTCTCCAATGAGATCAAGAAAGAATCTGAGATCAATGCTGCAAAAGAGGATACACAGATCAAGGATACTACTGTAGAGTCCACACTGCAGGATACTGTGCAGTGGGTGGCAAGTACCGCAACTGCCAATACCTATAAAGAAGTATCCAAGGATACCATTACCGATCCGGAGACCGTAACGGTGGCTTACAGCGGTAAGTTCCTGCGGATGGCAGAAGTGTCTCCTACAGCAGAACCAACAGCGGAACCAACAGCGGAACCGACAGCAGAACCTACAACAGAGCCCACAGCAGAACCTACAAAAGAACCGACAGTATCCCCGACTGCAGAGCCCACAGCGACTCCGACAGTAACCCCGACGGCAACAGCAACCCCGACGGCAACAGCAACCCCTACAGCGACTCCGGCGGCAACAGCAACCCCGACAGCGGCCCCTACGGCAACTCCTACAGCGACTCCTACGGCAACCCCTACAGCGACTCCGGCGGCGACAATTACTCTGGATAAAACGGCAGTGACGACTTATCAGAAGGCAACGGATACAGTTACCGCAAAAGTCAGCGGAAGTGGAACCGTAAGTGCGGCTTCCAGCGATACCGGTATAGCAACTGTGGCTGTAAGCGGCAAGACCATTACTATCACCGGTGTGAAAGCGGGAAGTGCTACGGTAACGGTAACGTATACAGAAGGCAGCAACAAGGTGGAAGCCAAGTGCACAGTAACTGTAAAGGCTTCCAATGCGAGAGAAGATAAAACTACCAAGCTGAAAGACAAGAGCGGTGTACAGCTGTATGTACAGGATGGTGACAGCTATCGTGAAGCAGTCTATGCGGATTACTTTACTGCCTCTAAGTTCTTTATCAAAGGTGATGTGAAATACACCGGATGGCAGACACTGGACGGAAAGCTTTATTTCTTTACAGCGGATGGCAACAAGGTTACCGGAGAACAGGTCATTCAGGGCGCAAAATACAATTTTGCCAGTGACGGATCTCTGGTAGTTGGTTCCGGCACCATGGGAATCGATGTGTCCAAGTGGAATGGAAAAATTGACTGGAACGCCGTGAAGAATTCCGGTGTCAGCTACGTGATCATCCGTGTGGGTTATCGCGGTTCCTCTCAGGGAGCACTGATCGATGACCCTACCTTCAAGACCAACATCAAGGGAGCTACGGCAGCAGGACTGAAAGTGGGTGTATACTTCTTTACCCAGGCAGTGGATGAGGTCGAGGCAGTACAGGAAGCCTCCATGGTACTGGATCGTATCAGCGGTTACAAGATTTCCTATCCGGTATTCCTGGATGTGGAAGGAAGCGGCGGAAGAGGTGATAAGATCGATTCCGCTACCAGAACGGCAGTATGTAAGGCATTCTGCAATACCATTCAGAATGCAGGATACACCGCAGGTGTGTATGCCAACAAGACCTGGCTCAGCCAGAAGATGGATGCAAGTGCACTGAGTGGCTACAAGATCTGGCTGGCCCAGTATGCAGCAGCACCCACCTACACCGGACGCTATGATCTGTGGCAATACAAATCCACAGGAAAAGTCAGCGGCATCAGCGGCAATGTGGATCTGAACCTCAGCTACCTGGGATATTAACATCAGCAATGACCAGCCGGTGAGACTGCTTGCAGGCGGAACCGGCTGGCCATTAGCTGATGAAACACACATGAGCATGTAGGACGATAGTCCGGAATGCGAATGGGTGTCACGGATCCGAGAGCACGAAGTGCGGAGGAGCCGTGTTGATATCCTGCTCGTTTTATGGTAAAATACCCCTATCTATAACAAAAAATGTGCGCTGTGCGCAGAACGGAGAAAAAATGAGAACTTATCTGGTAACAGGAGGGGCCGGTTTTATCGGTTCCAACTATATTCATTACATGTTTAAAAAATACGATAATGAAATCCGTATCATCAACGTGGATGCACTGACCTATGCAGGCAATCTTGAGAATCTCAAGGACGTGGAGAAGCGTGAGAACTACACCTTTGTCAAGGCTAATATCTGTGACAAGGATGCCATCAGCAAAATTTTCGCAGAGAATGATATCGACCGTGTGGTACATTTTGCGGCAGAAAGCCATGTAGACAGAAGTATCCGCAACCCGGAGATCTTCGTACAGACCAATGTCCTGGGTACTGCAGTGATGCTGAACTGTGCCAAGGCAGCCTGGGAGCTTCCCGATGGCAGCTTCAAAGAAGGCAAGAAGTTCCTGCATGTATCTACAGATGAGGTCTACGGATCTCTTCCCGATGATGACAATGCTTTCTTCTATGAGACCACGCCTTACGATCCCCACAGTCCTTACTCCGCAAGTAAGGCAAGCTCGGACATGCTGGTGAAGGCATACATGGATACCTATCATTTCCCTGCCAATATCACCAACTGCTCCAACAATTACGGTCCTTTCCAGTTCCCTGAGAAGCTGATCCCTCTGATCATCAATAATGCATTGCATGGCAAAAAGCTTCCGGTCTACGGTGACGGTAAGAACGTCCGTGACTGGCTGTATGTGGAAGACCATGCTAAGGCTATCGATATGGTACAGGAACAGGGAAGACTGTTCGAAACCTACAATGTGGGCGGACATAACGAGAAGCAGAATATCGAGATCATCCACATTATCATTGAGACTCTGCAGGAGATGCTTCCGGATTCCGATCCCCGCAAGGCGCATATTAACAACGACCTGATCACTTACGTGGAGGATCGTAAGGGACATGACAGAAGATATGCCATTGCACCGGACAAGATCAAGGCAGAGATCGGCTGGTATCCCGAGACCATGTTCAAGGAAGGCATCCGCAAGACCATCGCCTGGTACTTCGAGCATGAAGACTGGATGAATAATGTGACCAGCGGTGATTACCAGAAGTACTACAATGAGATGTACGAAGAAAAGTAAAGAATACCTGTTAAATGGGAACGATGAACGTCGTTCCCATTCGGTGTGTTAAAAAACAAGTAAAAAGAAGCCCGAAAAGGGCGGATCGGAGGACGAAATGAAAGGAATTATACTGGCGGGAGGTTCCGGAACCAGACTGTATCCCCTGACAAAAGCGATTTCCAAGCAGATCATGCCGGTGTACGATAAACCCATGATCTATTATCCCCTGTCAACACTGATGCTGGCAGATATCAGAGAGGTATTGATCATCTCCACCCCAAGAGACCTTCCGGTATTTCAGGAATTGCTGGGAGACGGCAGCCAGCTGGGCATGCACCTGGAATATGCGGTGCAGGATCAGCCCCGCGGGCTGGCAGATGCCTTTATCATCGGTGCGGATTTCATCGGTAATGACAGAGTGGCACTGGTACTGGGAGATAATATTTTCTACGGACAGAGCTTTTCCGCAGTATTGCGCAGAGTAGCTGCCAGAGAAAAGGGCGCAACTATTTTCGGCTATTATGTGCGTGATCCCAGAGAATACGGTGTAGTGGAATTTGATGAGAACGGCAAGGCACTTTCCATCGAGGAGAAGCCGGAGCATCCCAAGAGCAATTATGCGGTTCCCGGACTGTATTTCTATGACAATGCTGTAGTGGAGATCGCAAAGAATGTAAAGCCCTCTGCAAGAGGAGAGATTGAGATCACCAGCATCAACAACGAGTACCTGAACAGAGGCAGTTTACAGGTAGAGACACTGGGAAGAGGCTTTGCATGGCTGGATACCGGCAATCATGATGCCCTTCTGGATGCGGCAGATTTTGTGGCGGCTTTCCAGAAGAGACAGGGTCTGTACATTTCCTGTATTGAAGAGATCGCTTTCAAGCGAGGATTCATTGACAAAGAGCAGCTGCTTGCTCTGGCAGAGCCGCTGCTTAAGACGAACTACGGAAAATATCTGGTAGAGGTAGCAAATGGACTCTAAGCTGCGGAAAATGGCGATTCTGGCCTCCATGGCGGTGATCCTGCTGGTGGCACTGCTGGTCATGTATGTCAACAGGGAGCAGTTTACGGCAGCTTCCGGACCGCCGGCATCCGGCACTCAGAATGCCGGAGCGGGTGACAGTGCATCTCCGGCGGAAAATGGCGATCAGGCAGAAGAGACGGTCTCACCGGATGGTCAGATCGGCAATGATCTGAAGGCATTTTTAAAAGATAATACGTTTTTTGATCAGGAAGTAAATCCAATTCTGGAAGCTGCAAAGGATAACAGCAACCGTCTATCTCTGGTAGCCACCTCCATAGAAAAGGATCTGCGGATCCAGATCGTGGACAACGAAGGAAGTCCGGTGACCGGGGAGAGCTTCTACGTACGACTGGACGGTTTGGGAGATTACAAGGATCTGGATCAGGACGGTATCATTTACATTGGAGATCTGGATTCCGGAGACTATTATATTGAGCTCCTTCCCATTGAGGGATATAAGGTTCCGGTCAGTGAGACAAGAGTTCACGTCAAGGATAAAGTGGAGTTTCTGGCCATTGACGATATTTCCCTGTTGATCAAGACGGAGGATGAAGTGGATGCAGAAGCCGAGGACAGCGCCGTGGCAGGTGCTCTGGCAGATGCGGACAAGACAGAGATCCAGAAGCTGCAGACCACGTCCGGTAACGCAAAGGTCGGTATCGATGTCTCCAAATGGAACAAGGAGATCGACTGGGATAAGGTGGAAAACGCAGGAGTGCAGTTTGCCATTATCCGTGCCGGATACCGCGGTTCGGTAACCGGAAGCCTGGTGGAAGATCCCATGTTCGTGACGAACATGAAGGGTGCACAGGCCGCAGGAATTCCGGTGGGCGTATACTTTTTCACCCAGGCTGTGGATGAGAAGGAAGCTGTGGAAGAGGCTTCCGCGGTGATCGAACTGATCCGGGATTACCGGCTGAACTATCCGGTATTTATCGATACCGAAGGTGCGGGCGGTAACGGCCGTGCGGACAGTCTGGATGCGGAGACCAGAACACTGGTATGTGAAGCGTTCTGCAGGACCATAGAAAATGCCGGATACACGGCGGGTGTCTATGCCAGCCGTAACTGGTACAACAATAATCTGCAGACAGCAAGACTGGAAAACTATCATATCTGGCTGGCAGAGTATCGCAGTGTTCCGTTATATCAGGGATATTATAAGACCTGGCAGTATACCTCCAAGGGAAAAGTGGACGGCATCGAAGGTCGTGTGGACATGAATATCACCTACGAATAGTCAATAAAAATAGAGAGTGAGGACGAAATAAATGGGTAAAATAACAGTAGAAACCTGTGAAATTGAAGGATTAAAGATCATTACTCCTACGGTATTCGGAGATACCAGAGGATATTTTATGGAGACTTACAATTATAACGATTTCAAGGCTGCGGGAATTCCTGAGGTGTTCGTACAGGACAATCAGTCCGCTTCCAAGAAGGGTGTATTGCGTGGACTGCATTTCCAGAAACATTTTCCTCAGGACAAGCTGGTGCGCGTGATCCGCGGAGAAGTCTATGACGTGGCAGTGGATCTGCGGGAAGGTTCCAGGACTTTCGGCCAGTGGTACGGAGTGCTTTTGTCTGAAGAGAACAAGAAGCAGTTCTTTATCCCGAAGAATTTTGCACATGGTTTTCTGGTACTGTCGGATTATGCGGAATTCTGCTATAAATGTACGGATTTCTATCATCCCGATGATGAGGGCGGTATCGCTTACAACACACCGGATATCGGTGTGAAATGGCCGATTCCAGAAGGCATGGAACTGACGCTTTCCGAGAAGGATACCAAGTGGGGCACATTGGAACAGTACGTGAAGGAAAAAGAGAATGAAGGTAAGTAAAAAAGCGGGCATTGCCCTGTTTGTGACAACGGCAGTGATCATGGCAGTACTTATTGTATTCCATAAGAATCCGGGACCTGCGGCGGATCCGGGACAGGAACTGGCCAAGAAGATCATTTCCTGCGTAGTGATCGCGGCGGCATGCGTTGCTTTTATTCACTGGTATGATAAATTCACCGGACTGCCGGTGGAACTGTTCCAGAACCGGCATCTGATCTGGAAACTGGCCAAAAATGATTTCAAAAAAAGATATGCGGGATCTTATCTGGGTGCGGTATGGGCTATGGCACAGCCGGTGGTCACGGTGGCTATGTATTACATTGTTTTTGATAAGATCATGGGTAATACGAGTACTCCCCTGCGGGAGGGTGTGGAAGTACCCTTTGTATTGTTCCTGACGGCTGGGCTTGTACCCTGGTTCTATTTTAGTGAGGCATTAAACAATGGAACCAATGCGCTGCTGGAATATAACTATCTGGTGAAAAAAGTAGTATTTAAGATCAGTATCCTGCCTATCATCAAGATTATTGCAGCCACCTTTATTCATGTATTTTTTGTGTGTCTGCTGTTGATTGTGGCAGCAATTTACGGGTATTATCCTACCATATATACGATACAGATCGTATACTATAGCTTCTGCCTGTTCATTTTTGTACTGGCACTCAGCTATACGACTTGTGCAGTAGTAGTATTTTTCCGGGATCTGTCTCAGATCATCAGTATCGGATTGCAGATCGGCATGTGGGCCACTCCTATTTTGTGGAATCTGGATTCCCTGTCCGGCAATTGGATCACGATTCTGAAGCTGAATCCGCTGGTGTATATTGTAAACGGTTACCGCAGTGCTATCTATGAGAAAGAATGGTTTTTCCAGGATTTCTTTTCCACCATGTATTTCTGGATCGTGACGGTAGTGCTGTTCGGATTGGGAGCCGTTATTTTCAAACGATTGAAGGTACATTTCGCAGACGTGCTATAGCCCGGAAGACGAATGATCGTTACGATTTCGAGAGTTCGCAGAACGGAGAAATCGTATTATAAAAAGAAGCAGAGCATAGCAAAACTTTTAAAATGGAGACCTTGTGGGGAGGGGCTGCATTACGAAACTGTTGTGGGGAAAACAGAAAGGGTGAAAGTAATTGAAGGGTGCTCGTGAAAAATTAAGAAAATTCTGGTTATGGAAGCCGGGGAAGATCCTGCTGGCAGTGGGATGCTGCGGACTGCTGTTGTTGACGCTGATTCCATTGTTTCGGCTGACAGTCTATGCGGTTCCGTATTATGATGATTACAATTTCGGAAGATTTGCCAGAGCTGCCATGGAGCAGGAACAGTCAAAATGGGCTGCCATCTCCGGGGCACTGGATTGTTCCAGAACCCAGTGGTATGCATGGCAGGGAACGTATTCTTCTATTTTTTTCATGACACTGATGCCGGCTGTCTGGGGAGAGCAGTATTATTTCTTAGGACCGGTGTTCATTCTGTTATTGCTTTTGGCGGGAAGCATGGTGTTTACCCACGTGATCCTGCGGAAAGTCTTCCGAATGGAGAAATGGAGCAGCCTGGCAATTCAGGCAGTGATCACCATAGCGGAATTTATGTTTATCTATTCCGCGCAGAGCGGCTTCTACTGGTATAACGGCGGGATCCACTATGTGGGAATGCATGGCTTCGGACTTTTGTTTTTGTCTGTGGCCATCTGCCTGGAGAGAGCAGAGGGCAGAACCGCGAAAGGTCTGTTATTCACTGCATCGGTTCTGCTTGCCATGATTACGGCGGGAAGCAATTTCGTCACGGCATTGCAGGGATTATTGTGTCTTCTGACCATCCTTCTGGTCAGCGTGGTAGTGGAACGGCGCAGGACGGGGCTGTGGCTGCTGCCGCCTACACTGGTGTATATCATAGGCTTCGGCCTGAATGTGGCGGCTCCGGGAAATTCCGTACGTGCCCGCAGCTATGTGGGCTGGGGTTACGGACCGCTGGAGTCCATCGGCAGATCATTTTTGGAAGCCGTGAAACACATTCCGGAATATACCGGATCAGTGGTTCTGATGGTGATGTTATTGTTGGTACCTATGATCTGGCAGGCAGTGAAAAGCACGGATTACCGTTTTCGTTATCCGGGGATTGTACTCGCCTTGTCCTTCTGTCTGTATGCGACCGGCTATACACCGAGCCTGTATTCCCTGGGACATGCGGGACTGTCCAGAACGTTGAATGCAGTAAAAATCACCTATCTGCTGCTTTTATTTCTGAATGAGATCTACTGGATCGGGTGGCTGCGACAGTTACTGGAGAAAAGAGCGGAGCAGACAACCGGGCAATTGACGATACAGAAGTGGGCCATACGAAACGGCGCAGCAGCCTGGTGGTTTTATGTGCTGATCGGTGTGGCATGTCTTGTGATCTTCCGGGCATCATCCAATCAGGCGGGACATTATTCGTCCTACGGAGCCTATTATTATGTGCACACCGGGGAGGCTTATAATTTCCATCAGGAATATCTGGAGCGGGTGGCAATTCTGTCCGGACCGGAAAAAGATGTGCAGCTGCCGGCCTATCAGTTCCGCCCGTGGTTTTTGTGCATGGGAGAAATCTCCGAGGATGCGGACAATGAGGCCAACCGTTCTCTGGCCATGTGGTACCATAAAGACAGTGTAACACTGAAAGAAAAGGATTAAGACATTATGCAGGATAAGAGAAAACTGGCAATTGAAGTTGATAATGTCCAGAAAATCTATAAATTATATGATAAACCTTCGGATCGTCTGAAGGAAGCTTTCGGATTCGGTAAAAAGACCAAACATAAGCTCCACTATGCCCTGAAAGGCGTGAGTATGAAGATCTATCAGGGGGAAACCGTGGGAATCATCGGTACCAACGGTTCCGGTAAGTCCACCATCCTGAAGATCATCACCGGAGTATTGAATCCGACTTCCGGACGGGTGCTGGTCAACGGGCGTATCTCCGCTCTGCTGGAGCTGGGTGCCGGCTTCAATATGGAATACAACGGTATCGAGAATGTCTATCTGAATGGTACCATGATGGGATTTTCCGAAAAAGAGATTGAGGCAAAACTGCCGGAGATCTTAAGCTTTGCGGATATCGGAGATTATGTCTATCAGCCGGTAAAGACCTATTCCAGCGGTATGTTCGTCCGTCTGGCATTTGCCCTGGCCATCAATGTGGAGCCGGAGATCCTGATCGTGGATGAGGCGTTATCCGTA
>OMDO01001339.1_pt1 | contig 11350 bp, 9 predicted proteins | sample 1674051 | NCBI WGS metagenome assembly OMDO01 (sample SAMEA103958138, study PRJEB25191) | human gut metagenome | biome: human-associated habitat [ENVO:00009003]; feature: intestine environment [ENVO:2100002]; material: feces | place: Germany | collected 2013/2015 | reverse complement strand
TGGAATCCGCCTTTTTCTGTATGGCAGGGTGCATAATGTAAGGTTGTCGCATACAGCTCTACCGCTGTCCCGGCAGGAACCCGGAATGCTTTGACTTTCGAGGTGTCATAGGTAAACTCCTCTGTGATGTCCTGCTGTTTTCCCAGCATCAGCACCAGCTCTGTTGCCGCTACGTCCACCTCAGAGCTTCTGTGGTATTCCAGCGCGTTTAATTTCCGGTTATGACCGTTGCAATAGCCGATCTGGATCGGAAGCTCGCCATAGGTTTTGTCCGTCAGCTCTTTCATGACCGCAAGCGCTTCCAGCTTCGGCTCGGAAGCCACATATACCACGTCCTCCGGCACCGGCGTGTGCTTCATCTCTGCCAGCAGCTCTGTCAGCTCCACGCTGTCGATGATTTTGCCATACTCTTTAAAAAGAGGGTCTGTCACTTCATAAATCTGCATGATCGTATCTCCTTTCTGTGTCTCACTTCAATTTTCCGAACAGCTCCTTCACCGTCGGATAAATCTGTTTAAACTGCGCGTAACGTTCTTCGTATTTCGCTGCAAGCTCTGCATCCGGTTCTACCGTGTCCACGACTTTTAAAAGCTTCTGCGCTGCTTCTTCCACAGATGCGTACTCGCCACAGGCAACCGCCGCTAAAATCGCCGCTCCGTAGCCGGGTCCCTCTTCGGTTTCCGGCACGTCCACTTTCACATTCAACACATTGGCAATAATCTTTTTCCAGAGAAGGCTCTTTGCACCGCCGCCGCAAATCTTCGTCCGGTCGATTTGGATGCCGAGGGATTTTGCAATTTCAAAGGAATCCCTCAGGGCAAAGGCAACGCCTTCGAGTACCGCCTGCGTCATATCCGCGCGGCTCGTATCCATCGTCATTCCAATAAAGGTGCCTCTCGCATCCGGATCATTATGCGGAGAACGCTCACCCATCAAATACGGCAGGAAGTAAACATGATTTTCGCCAAGCTTCGTGATCGCCGCCTGCTCTGCCCCATAGTCCTTCGTGCCGATGATCTCGTCCATCCACCATTTATTGCAGGACGCCGCGCTCAGCATACAGCCCATCAGATGGTAATGTCCGTCCGCATGGGCAAAGGCATGCAGCGCATTATTTTTATCCACTGCAAACTGATCGGAGGAAATAAAGATCGTTCCGCTCGTTCCGAGAGAAATATTGCACTGACCGTTTCCAACTGTTCCGGTTCCCACTGCTGCCGCCGCGTTATCCCCTGCACCTGCTGCTACCTTTACGGTTTCCGGCAGGCCGAGGTTCTGCGCGATTTCGGGGAGCAGCGTGCCGACTGTCTCATAGCTTTCATAGACCTTTGCAAGCTGTTCTTTATGAATGCCGCAGATCTCACACATTTCTTCCGACCAGCAGCGGTTCTTCACATCGAATAACAGCATGCCGGAAGCGTCCGATACATCCGTGCAATGTACGCCGGTCAGACGATATGCCAGGTAATCCTTCGGCAGCATGATCTTTTTGATCCGTGCAAAGTTCTCCGGCTCGTTGTTTTTCATCCACAAAATCTTCGGCGCGGTAAATCCGGTGAAGGAGATGTTTGCCGTATATTCGGAAAGCTTCTCCTTGCCGATCACCTGATTCAGATAGTCGTTTTCCCGGAAGGTTCTGCCATCGTTCCAGAGAATCGCGGGACGGATGACCTGATCGTTTTCATCCAGCACAACTAATCCGTGCATCTGACCGCCGAAGCTGATGCCCGCCACCTGGCTCTTGTCGATTCCATCCAGCAGTTCACAAAGCCCGTCCATGGACTGCTTGTACCAGTCTTCCGGGTTTTGCTGCGACCAGCCCGGATGCGGGAAGTACAGCGGATACTCCCTTGAGGTAACTCTTACAATTTTCCCGTTTCCTTCCATCAAAAGCAGCTTCACTGCGGAAGTCCCCAGGTCGATTCCAATGTAATACATACTCTGCTGCTACTAAAAACATATACAAATGTATATGCTAGATGATTCGCTACAATCTCACAATTTGTAGTTACTGCTTCATCGTGTATGCTTTGGTGGTCGCAAGTGACACACTACTCACAAGTTCTTGTACACTCCACAGTCGTAAATTCCCGACTAAGCCATCGGTACATACCTATAAATTCTTTTTTTATTGATTAGATATAGGTTCATCTAAATAGCTTTTCCTTTCTAAAATTTTGATTTTTTGCCATTTGGTTTTCATGGACTTCTACCATTACTCAATCATTACCATCAAGGTTCTACCCTATAGTTAGCAAGACTGTTTCAACTTGCACTGGCTTATCTTTCCTATGATTTCAGTGGTTTTAAGTTACCAACTAATACTATGGATTTTAAGTATCTTTGAGTATGTTTACTCACGTTTGATAATATATTTAATTACTTAAATTTCCTCCTTTATTCTGTTTTGCGTGCCCGTGCACGCAAGCACACACAAGGGACTGTGATATAAAATCATGACACACTTTCCCTGTCGTTCTTTCACCATGCCTTTATCATAGATTTTAGACCATAAAAAATCAAGACCCCAATTTATTTTCAGAATTTTCACCAAAACCATGCCGTTTCCTCCGCACGCCTGCGTTTCCAATTTGTGCATTTTCCCATTTTTGTGCGCGGGCACGCAAACCATGCCGCGATTCGTTGACTTTCCATTTTCATCATGATACGCTAAAAGCAGAGACAAAAGCGCCATTTCATGTGCAAAAAGGAGCTGCACAGCACCAGAAGGCATCGAAGATATGGTTTATGACAATAGAATGCACGCCCTGCGATCATTCTATTGTCATGAATAAAAAGAGGTAACTATGGCAACCATTCGGGAAATCGCAGAACTGGCGGGGGTGTCCCGCGGCACAGTCGACCGCGTGCTCAATCATCGCGGCTCCGTCAACGCAGCCACCGCCGCTCTGGTCAATGATATTGCAAAAAAACTGGACTACAAGCCAAACCGCGCCGGGATCGCCCTCGCCGCACAGCGAAAGATGGTCCGGATCGGCGTCGTTTTGTTCGATACCGGAAATCCGTTTTTTGATGAAGTATGGAACAGCGTTCTTTCCAAAGAAGAAGAATTAAACAGCTACAACTGCTCTGTTCTCAAAAAAAAGACCGGGTTTTCTGCGCAGGAGCAGCTGCAGGCTATCGCCGAGCTGGAGACAGAAGGCATCGATGGACTCGTGATCAGCCCTTTTAACGACATAGCTGTCGCGAACAAAATCGACCAGCTGCAGAGTCACCAGATTCCCGTCATCACCACCAACACGGATATCCGCAATTCCAGCCGCCTTGCTTTTGTCGGCAGCGACTTTTACCGCTGCGGGCAGACTGCTGCCGGTCTGATGAATCTCATGACCTCCGGGGAAGTGCGCGCCGGTATCGTCACCGGTTCCTCCCAGGTGCTCTGTCATACCGACCGGATTGCCGGTTTCTGCGACCGGATCTCTGCCTGCTATCCGCGTATCCGGATCATCGCCGAGATTGAAAACAGCGATGATGATTTTGAAAGCTACGATAAAACAAGAGCGCTGCTGTCTGCACATCCAGACATCAACGCCCTCTACTTTACCGCTGCCGGTGTTTATGGAGGCTGCCGCGCGGTTCTTTCCCTAAACCGCACCGACATCCATATTCTCGCTTATGACAAAATTCCTGCTACAAAAGAGCTGATGGAGCAGCACATTATTTCTGCTGTGATCTGCCAGCAGCCTGCCATTCAGGGCTCAAAACCCATCCAGCTGCTGTTCGATTATCTGACTGCAGGTGAGGCACCTGACCGTGAATTTTATTATACCGCTGTGGACATTCGGATTTTGGAAAACCTGTAAACGCGCCGCCCTTTTAGTTTGCCGGCTGGATCACTTCACTCCAGTTCGTGATCCCGATGACGGACTTTGCAAACTCCGTATAGCTGTTGGAATTTACCTGATCGATATTTTTGTAAACCTCGTAAATATATTTATGCTGTCCGCCCTGAGTGGACAGTCCCAGTGCAAGTCCCTGTGCAATCTCTTCTCCCGCGTCCGTCTGTCTGGACAAAAGGATCGCATTGATATAAGGATTGTTCTCTGCTGCATAGTAGGCATAGGCAAATGCCGCCGCCTGATTGATTTCTCCCTGGGAAGAGGAATATCCCAGCTCGCTCAGAATCACCGGGCGCACTTCGCCGTCCGCCGTCAGCATTTCTTCCTTCTGCAAAAAGTTCGTAATGACATTGATATTCTGCATTGTCACGATCGACGTATTTTCCGAATTGGTAATCAGCTTCTGAATCTTGCCGGACGAATTCCAGAACGTCGTATTCGTCAGCGGATACGCATAGGGGTGATCTGCAAGTCCCCAGTCGATATTTCCCTCGGAGGAAATCACCTGGTTCATCGAAACCAGCAGATCACGCACGTCATAGCTGTTCTTCGACGACAGATCCCGATTCCACTGCTGATCCATCGAAACATAGACTCTCGCATTCGCGTTCATACTCTTGATGCTGTTGTAAAAAACGCGCACCGCGTTCGCGTATTCTCTCACATAGGTATCCAGATCGACGTACTGCATATAATTCCAATCAGAACGGACGTTGACCTCGTTGCCGACAATCCAGTTCATAACAATCCCGTGATCATTGTCCCGGTATCTCTGCGCCAAAAACGCGCCGACCGCTGCAAGCGTCTCCACGCCATCTGCTTCCGCCGCATTGAACGCATAATAATTAGCAGAGCCGCCCCGGGAAAGCGGATGGGTGAGCTCCGGATACGCGCTGCTCTTATTATTTAACAGAATCGCAGAAATCGTAATTCCCTTTGCCGTCAGCCTGGAAAAAATAGAATCATATTCCGCAATCCGCTGACCGTTAAACGCATAGGTTCTGCCGTCGTATGTATAATAAACCGTAGGGAACAAGCCGTTTGTCGTCTCCCCGAGAATATTTCCGACCGGAATATTGTACGCCGCATGGTTGACATGCAGCTCATCCAGCTCATCTACCCGAAGCGGATCTACTAAAATCCCTTTAATCGAAGAACGCTGCGGATATTCCGCCTGATAGGACGCAAGTACCTCCGGGTTTGTCATATAGCAGGGATCACAGAGCGGAACATACGCATCCTTTAATTTTACCGCTACGACGAATTTCGACATCAGCCTGGAATCCACCTGATTTTCGTTGACATTTGCCGTCAGGGAAAATTCCTTGTCCTTCGGCACGGACGCGATCGGCTCTGCCCCGGCATCCAGCTCAGTATCGTACATGTTCATTTTGAGCAGGTAAAAATTATCGTCGTCGCTCGCCGGCTTTTCCTCCACCGACGCCTTTACCGAAAAGGTTCCCGTCCCCTGCGCAATTTTGCAGGATTCCACTTTTACATAGCCGTCGATATTGTCCTCTGTCAGCTCGACAAGCATTTCGGTTTCCGTCTCTGTTTCCGTTTCGGGTTCCGTCTCCTGCGTCTCTTCTGTTTCTTCTATAGCAGCAGGAACTGTGCTTTCCTCTTCCGTCGTCGATTCCTGCGTGTTTTCCGCAATCAGCTCTTCTGTTACCCTCGTCGAATGCACCGCCCAGAATACCCCTCCACCGATCGCGCCCGCCGCTACAAGCACCAGCGCAACATAAATCGTTGTCAGTTGTCTGACTGCCTTCGGATTTTTTCTTTTCCGGCTCCTCTTTTCTGCGTTCTGACTGTTCTGCCTCCCGTTTTTGTTTTCCTTCACAATACTCCTCTTTGCACCCATCCGGCTGCGGCCTGCTGCAACGGACTGAAACATGCGGCACCGAAAAAGTCGCGTCCTGCCATCGAAGCTGAGCCTTTCGCACAGCGCACATGCCATCCTTTTTTCCAAAAAACATCCGATTTATATCATAGCATCATCGAAATTACGATTGCAACAGATTTTTGGGACAAATAGCATACTTTACGCCATTTTTCCGGTATACAACTGCGAAGAACTGAATCTTTCGAAAGAATGTTTGAAAATAAATTGACTGAAAATATAGAAGATATTATAATATAGTCAGACAATACAGTGCCACGATCAAAAGGTCTATGCCCACATGAGCTTGCTCCTGTGTGGGCGAAAAATCTTATGCCTCGGAAATATCAGCGAGGTACAAAAGAAAAGAGGGTGAGCGTATGATGGAATCGATGATGATGATGGCAGCTGCAATTTTCCTTTTACTGGTGTTAGCAGACTTTTCACTGGCTGACACTCCGCAGGACCGAATCAGCGGAAGGATGTATGTACGGTTCTTATCCGGCTGGCAAACCGTATGCGCCGCATTTTCCAAAAAGGGGACGCTCGAAAAGTTCGATAATCCGGCAATCTGTCTCTCCGATCCACAGATTACATCCGGCGCTTCCGAGCCCCTCGCCGCTGTCGCAAAAGCAACCGCAAAGTATTCCTCTTACCAGTCGCGTCAGAAACACAGAAATACAGAATCGCTTCAGCGCAGACAATATAACCGGAAAATGATGGAAAATTAAATTGGATAAGGAATTGCCGCTCAGTCCGTAAATTCGAGGACTGAGCGGCATTTTTTTGACGTTAAGACAAACATTTTCTAAAAACATCCTGAAAACCAAATACACAGCTTCCAAATTTTCAGGAATCCGTTTGAAACAGTTCCCCATACCCAACCTGATACAGCTCTTTCAACGCATTCAGCTCGCTGATGCGGATGTTGTATTTGTTCTGCTCGATTTTTTTATAAATGTCAGTTGTCATGTACACACCCCGCTCACAGAGAAGCGCCGCCACCTGTGACTGGCTGTAACCGGCGTCCTGCCGGAGTTTTCTGAGATTCTGACCGATTCCAATTGGCTCCTGCTTTAATTTCATCGGTCACCACCTTTTTCCTGTTGCACAAAAAAGTCATCAAACGAGTCCACCTCATAGACCTGTTTGAAGGCAAGTAATACACTGATGCGAATATTATGATGTCCGGATTCCATCTGCGAAATAATTTCACGGCTCATGGAGATTCCCATCAGCTCCAGCTGTGCTGCAGCCCGTTCCTGTGAATATCCGGCACGTTTTCGCAAAATGCGCAGATTCTCCCCGATCGAGACATCCTGAGATAGTTTGGTAGACATAGATTGCGGCTCCCGTCTGAAATACTGGAATAAAACCGTTCCAATTTTTAGTTTACAAATTTTCCGACAGGATATTGGAACGAAAACATTCCAATTTTGCCATTCTATTTTTCTAAAAATAAATTTGAAATTTTTTTACGAAAAAGCTTGCCAAACGTAAGAAGCTGTGTTATTATAAATTTCGTCGCTGAGATACATCAGCGAGAGATAAAATGCGACAGTAGTACAGTTGGTAGTACGCCACCTTGCCAAGGTGGAGGTCGCGGGTTCGAGCCCCGTCTGTCGCTCTTCTAAAAGGTCAGTAAACAAGCGGTTTCCGAGGATTCGGAAGCCGCTTGTTTTGTTTCAAAATTCTTTTTGCAAAAGTTTCTATTTTTCATGTGCCGTACTCAGGAACCCATTCTCTTCTGCTATCAGTATCCCGTGGTACCGTACTAGCGCTTTGCATCGCTAAAATTTTATACAAATTTTAGAACTAAAACATTTTCTTCCTATACAAACTTCCAAAATTCCAGATTACGCATTGACATTTTTTTTCGCCGGAACTAGAATGGCAACAATTCAACATGCAAATGCAGTGAGCAGGACATGACATTTAGAGTTAATCTGTTTCCAGAGAGCCGCCATTGATGGAAGGTGGCAACAGGTTCCAAATGCCCTCGCCTGTCAGCAGTTCTGGTGAACGTTTTTCCAGTAGTCAGAACCGGAGTCCCTCCGTTACAGGGGAGCACATTGACCGGATCAAATGCCGGGAGCTGTGACCGAGAGGCTGCTTTTTGCAGCAAAAGAAGTGGTAACGCGGAGTTTATATGCCTTCGTCTTCTATTCCCCGAAAGGGATAAAGACGAAGGCTTTTTTTGTTGCAGCGACAGGAAAACGAATTCGGGCTGTCCGATATTCACCGCGCCCGAACAAATTCTATCCCCCTGCAGAAAAACTCCGGGCAGGTCGCCCATGCACTGCCATGTTGAGCATTCTAACGAAAGAGAGGAACCTATCTCATGAACACACTTGCAATCGTTTTAATCGCAGCCGTATGCCTTGCAGCCGCTTATCTGCTGTATGGCCGCTGGCTCGCAAACAAATGGGGCATCGACCCTGCTGCCAAAACACCTTCCCAGGCCCACGAGGACGGGCAGGACTACGTTCCGACAAAAGGCTTTACCGTCTTCTGTCACCAGTTTTCATCCATCGCAGGCGCAGGCCCTGTCACCGGTGCAATTCAGGCCGCTGCATTCGGCTGGCTCCCGGTTCTTCTGTGGGTACTTCTTGGCGGCATCTTCTTCGGTGCTGTTACTGACTTCGGTGCTTTGTATGCCAGCGTCAAAAACGACGGCAAATCCATCGGTCTGCTGATCGAAAAGTACATCGGTAAACTCGGCAGAAAGCTTTTCCTGCTGTTCTGCTGGCTATTCACCCTGCTGGTTATCGCAGCATTCGCCGATATGGTAGCCGGAACCTTCAACGCATTTACAACCGTTGACGGACAGGTACAGCTTTCCGAGGCTGCCAGACCGAACGGTGCTGCCGGTACCATTTCCCTGCTTTTTATCTTATTCGCTATGGTATTTGGCGTACTGCAGAAGAAATTCAACCTTTCCGGCTGGAAAGCAACCGTTGTAGGTCTTGTCTGCACCGTAGCAGCTCTGGCAATCGGTATGGCTCTTCCGATCACCGCCGGAAAAAATACCTGGACTTACATTACCTTTGTTTATATCTTCTTCGCAGCAGTTCTTCCGATCTGGCTGCTCAAACAGCCCCGTGATATGATGACCACTTACATGTTCATTGGCATGATCGTCGGCGCTGTTCTCGGACTGCTCGTTGCACATCCGACCATGAACCTGCCTGTTTATACAGGATTTACAAATGAAAAGCTCGGAAACATGTTCCCGATCCTGTTCGTAACCGTTGCCTGCGGTGCGATCTCCGGCTTCCACAGCCTGGTATCCTCCGACACTTCTTCCAAGACAATCGCAAATGAAAAGGATATGCTCAAGGTTGGTTACGGCGCAATGGTTCTTGAAAGCCTTCTGGCCGTTGTCGCTCTCTGCGTTGCAGGTGCTGCTGCATCTGCTGACGGCACACCGGCTGCAGGCACCCCGTTCCAGGTATTCTCCAACGGCGTTGCAGGCTTCCTGGAAATGTTCGGTATCCCGCTTTATGTTGCCCAGTGCTTCATGACCATGTGTGTATCCGCACTTGCACTGACCAGCCTGGATGCAGTTGCAAGAATCGGTCGTATGAGCTTCCAGGAGCTGTTCTCTGTTGATGATATGGCTTCTGCTCCGGTATGGAGAAAGGTTCTGTGCAACAAATACTTCTCCACCGTTTTAACCCTGCTGTGCGGCTTCGTTCTGACCCGTATCGGCTATGCAAACATCTGGCCGCTGTTCGGTTCTGCGAACCAGCTGCTCTCCGCCCTGGTACTTGTAACGCTGTGCGTATTCCTGAAGGTTACAGGCCGTAGCAACAAGATGCTGTTCCCTCCGCTGGTAATCATGCTTTGCGTAACCGGCACCGCACTGGTACAGCGCACAATCGCTTTGGCAAAAGCGTATGCGGCAGGCTCTGCTACCTTCCTGGTAGAAGGACTGCAGCTGATCATTGCAATCCTGCTGATCGTCCTTGGACTGACCATCGTAATCAACTCCCTGCGTTCCTACTTCGCAGCGTCCAGGAATTCTGAAAAGGCTGCATAAAACAGCTGCTGAAAAAGAATCCTGCGAAGCAGGATTCTCCGCCTGCGGCGGGTCGCGTAAGCGACATTCTACCATTCCGCCGCAGTGCGATCCGCGCGGAGCGTTTTTATTTCATAGGACGCATTTTCCTATGAAATGAAAAAATACCCGTCGGAATCGAGGTTCCCCTGTGAGCCGATTCCGACGGGTATCTTTTTTTGTAACTGTGAGGGTACTGAACAGTTACCATTTTTCTTTATTCTGCCATCTTTTCCTGAAGCACTTCCATCGCTTTATTCAGCTGATTGTCCGTACCGTCTTCCACATATGCCTGAGCATCAAATTCAACCTCCACATCCGGTTCAATACCAATCTTATGGATGTTGTTGCCCTTCGGCGTATAATACTTGCTGACTGTAAGCTTCACTGCGGAATTATCGGTAAGCTGCATAATCCGCTGTACAATGCCTTTTCCGTAAGTCGTCGTTCCAACCAGAGTTCCAATTCCGTAATCCTTTACTGCGCCGGACATAATCTCCGAAGCGGAAGCGCTGTTTCCGTCTACGAGGACAACGAGCGGAACCTCTAACGGATTCGTACCATCGCTGGAGTATTCTTCCCGGTTTCCGTATTTATCCTCCGTGTATACAATCAGTCCTTTCGGGAGCAGCTCCCGGCAGATATCACATACCGTCGAAAGGTTTCCGCCCGGATTTCCTCTCAGATCGATAATCAGACCTTCCATGCCTTCAGAACGGGCATTGTCCAGGGCTTCCGTAAACTGATCCAGCGTCACATCGTCGAACTCCTGAATCTGGATGTAAGCCATGCTGTCATCCAGCATCTTTGACGTAACCGTTTCGTTTGCGAGCTTACGGCGAACCACATCAAATTCCAGATAATTGCTCTCGCCGCTGCGGATCACCGTCAGGTGCACGCTTGTGCCTTCCTCACCCCGGATCAACGCGACTGCGGAAGAAAGATCCATTCCCTGCAGCTCCGTGTCATCCGCCTTATACAAAAGGTCGTTTGCCATCAGCCCGGCTTCCTCCGCCGGCGTTCCTGAAATTACGCTTGCAATCTTCGGAAGCTGCGTTTCGGTATCCAACGAAACCCTTGCGCCGATTCCGTAGTAGATGCCCTGCGTCTTTTCCTGCAGCGTTTCCAGTTCATCCGCTGTATAATAAACGGAATACGGATCGCCCAACGCATCCAGAAGTCCTTTGTATACCCCCTGCTCCAAATCCTCTGCGCTGACATCCTCGAGATAATAATCGTCGATCATTCCTTCCAGCACATTGACCTTTTCCATCGTCGTCTTGTTGCCGACCTCTTCCAGGGAGCTACCGTTCTTCGTTCCCTGATACAGGGTCACGCCGACAAATGCGCATCCACCAACTGCAAAGGTCAGGACTGCTCCGGCAATCAGGCCGCCTGCAAAAACTCTCTTATTCTCCATTGATGTCTTCTCCATATTGATGCTATTTCATTCATTTTATGTTCGCCGTTCCCTCGGCTCATTTCAAATAGTTCCACGGGCTGACGTAGCTGCCGTTGCTTCTCACAGAAAAGTGCAGATGCGGTCCC
>OMDO01001321.1_pt1 | contig 11450 bp, 10 predicted proteins | sample 1674051 | NCBI WGS metagenome assembly OMDO01 (sample SAMEA103958138, study PRJEB25191) | human gut metagenome | biome: human-associated habitat [ENVO:00009003]; feature: intestine environment [ENVO:2100002]; material: feces | place: Germany | collected 2013/2015 | reverse complement strand
CGGGGACGATTACCCGGCAGAGCTGGTGAAATCCAAGTTTATGAAGCTGGACAGCAGCCACATTGAATTTGTGTTCCAGTGTTTGAGCAAGAACACTTCGGAAATCCGCAACATCAAGAAATACCTGTTGGCTATGCTGTTCAACGCCCCCAGCACCATGAACGGTTACTATACCGCGCTGGTGGCCCATGACATGAACACCGGCAAAATCTGAAAGGAGGACGGCCCTATGAAACAGGGTGCATTGATTTTTGACGAGCGCAGCGACCGTTACGACATTCGCTTTGATCTGGCGGACTACTACGGCGGCCTGCACTGTGGGGAAACCTTTGACGTGATGGTGGGCGGCAGGTGGAAGCCCACCCGTATTGAGTACGGGGACGACTGGTATCTGGTTGGCATCCGTGCCGACGACCTTTCCGGCCTGCGGGTGAGGATTTAATCGGGGACAACCGGCGCAAGCGGCTGTCCCTTTTCTGTTTCCTGCGGCGGCTGACGGTGCCACCTTAACCGTGCCGCCGCACTTCTACGAAAGGAGGGATAGCGATTGCAGGAGGAAGTAACCCAAAAGACAATGGCCTTTTCCATCAAATCGGCCAAGCTGACGGCCCAAGTGTTGCAAGCGGCTGCCCGCAAGTTTCTGGAAGCCAGAAACAAGGGCAAGACCAAACTGCACCACGGCCAGCAGAGCCTAAAGCAGCTCAAAAAGCACGGGGCGGCCCTGTCCAACATTGAGATCACCGACGCCAATATCGGCCTTTTCCGGCCCTGCGCCAAGAAATACGGCGTGGACTTCACGCTGCGGAAAGACGCCACCACCCATCCCCCGCACTACATCGTGATTTTCAAGGCCAAGGACGCCGACAACATGGAACAGGCGTTCAAAGAGTTCACGGCCAAGAAATTGCAGCGGGAGGAACGGCCCTCGATCCGCAAGGACATTGCCGCAAGCAAGGAAAAGGCAGCGGCCCGCAACGCTGACCGGGCCAAGGAGAAATTCAAGGAAAGGGGGCTGTCAAGATGAAGCCGGAAGTGAAAAAGCTGATAATCGCCAACCTGCCCTATCTGCTATTTGTCTATCTGTTCGGTAAGTTGGGGCAGGCGTACCGGCTGGCGGAGGGCATCGACCTTTCCCAAAAGCTCCTGCACTTTGCGGACGGCTGCGCGGCGGCCTTTGCCAATGCTGCCCCCAGCTTCAACCCCTTTGACCTGCTGATCGGCGTCGCCGGTGCTGCGGCGCTGCGGCTCATGGTGTACTGCAAGGGCAAGAATGCCAAGAAATACCGCAAAGGTGTGGAATATGGCAGCGCCCGATGGGGCGGCCCCAAGGATATAGCCCCCTATATCGACCCCAATTTTGACAACAACATTCTGCTGACACAGACGGAACGGCTAACGATGAACAACAGGCCGAAAGACCCCAAGACCGCCCGGAATAAAAATGTTCTGGTGATCGGAGGCAGCGGCAGCGGCAAGACCCGGTTCTTCGTGAAGCCGAACCTTATGCAATGTGTGTCCAAGGACTATCCGACCTCTTTTGTGATAACCGATCCCAAGGGCAGCTTGATCGGTGAAGTGGGCCAGCTCCTTATCCGCAGCGGCTACCGCGTGAAAGTGCTGAACACCATCAACTTTTCCAAGAGCATGAAATACAACCCGTTTCGGTATCTGCACTCGGAAAAAGACGTGTTGAAGCTGGTAAACACCTTGATCTGCAACACCAAGGGCGAGGGAGAAAAAAGCGCGGAAGATTTTTGGGTGAAATCGGAACGGCTGTTCTACACGGCCCTGATCGGCTATATCTGGCAGGAAGCGCCGGAGGAAGAAATGAACTTCACGACGCTGCTTGAAATGATAAATGCCAGCGAAGCCCGCGAGGATGACCCGGAATTTCAATCGCCGGTGGATATGATGTTTGAGCGATTGGAGGAACGCGACCCCGACCATTTTGCCGTCCGCCAGTATAAAAAATTCCTGCTTTCGGCGGGCAAGACACGTTCCTCTATCCTTATCAGCGCGGGCGCGAGAATGGCCCCGTTTGACATTCGAGAAGTCCGGGAGCTGATGGAGGACGACGAACTGGAACTTGACACCATCGGGGACGAGAAAACGGCGCTGTTCCTGATTATGTCGGACACGGACACCACCTTTAATTTCATTTTGGCAATGGTACAGAGCCAGCTTATCAACCTGCTTTGCGACCGGGCCGATGATAAATACGGCGGGCGGCTGCCGGTTCACGTCCGCATGATACTGGACGAGTTTGCGAACATCGGCCAAATACCCAATTTTGACAAGCTGATCGCCACCATCCGAAGCCGGGAAATCTCGGCTTCTATTATTTTGCAAAGCCAGTCACAGTTAAAGGCCATCTACAAGGACGCTGCGGAAATCATTTCCGACAACTGCGACTGTACGCTTTTCCTTAGTGGGCGGGGCAAGAACGCCAAGGAAATCTCTGACGTGCTGGGCAAAGAAACCATCGACAGCTACAACCAGAGTGAAAACCGGGGCGCACAGACCTCTCACGGATTGAATTATCAGAAGTTAGGAAAGGAGTTGATGTCACAGGACGAGATCGCAACGATGGACGGAGGCAAGTGTATTTTGCAGGTGCGCGGTGTAAGGCCGTTTTTCAGTGAGAAATACGACATTACCCGCCATCCCCGCTATAAATACCTTTCCGACGCCGACAAGAAGAACTATTTTGACGTGGACAGGTACTTGACCGCCCTGCGCCGGAAACGGCAGCGGGTGGTGTCGCAGGAGGAAACCTTTGACCTCTACGACATAGACCTGTCGGATGAAGATATGGCCGCTGTGGACGAGTGACCGGCGGACTGAAAGGAGTATCGGCCTATGGAATACTCGGATAAATTGACATTTGCGGATTATTTCAGAGCAGAGCAAGAAATCTACCGGGCTATCATTTCCGCTGCGGTAATGTGCCGATGGATTGCGGAACACGACACCCCGCCGACGAAACAGGAGGCGGAACAGATGGTGTTGGAAATAAACCGCCAGATGTGTGAAGCATGGGGCGAAATGTATTCGCTGGCCGTGCTGAAATGGCTGGACGACCGTTAATCTCCGGGCCGTCTGCGGATTGTGACGCCGGTATCTGACCGGCGATTTTTATGTAAAAACAACATCACAATTTGAAATAATGGAGGTAAATTTATGGCATTTTTCAATAGCGCAGTTACTACTTTGCAGACCATCGTTGTGGGCCTCGGCGGTGCCCTGTGTGTTTGGGGCGGCATCAACCTTCTGGAAGGTTACGGGCAGGATAACCCGGCCAGCAAGTCGCAGGGCATCAAGCAGCTTGTCGCGGGCGGCGGTGTCGCCCTGATCGGCGTCACTCTGGTTCCCATGCTGTCCGGTCTGCTGGGCTGATCCCCCGGCTGTCCGCCATCCACCACCTACTACCGCAAACTGTAATCGTTAAATCCTAACACACCACCGCGCCCTCTCGGTTCCATGCGGGAGGGCGCGGGAAAGGAGGTGTACCCGCATGATAGGCGAACTCATAGGGGATTGGATCAAAGGCATTTTAATCGACGGTATCATGGGCAACCTGTCCGGGCTGTTCAGCACGGTCAATACCAAAGTTGGAGAAATCGCCTCGGATGTGGGAGCGACACCGCAGGCGTGGAACAGCGGCATATTCAATATGCTGCAATCTCTATCGGACACGGTGATCGTCCCCATTGCTGCGGCGATCCTTGCCATTATCATGTGCTATGAGCTGATAGACATGATCGTGGAAAAGAACAATATGCACGACTTTGACACGTCCATGTTCTTCCGCTGGATTTTCAAAAGTGCTTTCGCCATCCTCATTGTGACGAACACATGGAATATCGTCATGGGCGTTTTCGACGCCACCCAAGCCGTCGTCAACCAGAGTGCCGGGGTGATTATCGGGGAAACCAGCATTGACTTTGACACCCTCATTCCCGACCTTGAAACACAACTGGAAGCTATGGACATCGGGCCGCTGCTGGGCTTGTGGTTCCAGACCCTTGTTGTAGGGCTGACGATGAACATTCTTTCCATCTGTATTTTCCTTGTGACATACGGCAGAATGATTGAGATTTATGCCGTGACCGCGCTGGGGCCGATCCCCCTTGCCACGCTGGGCAATGCGGAGTGGCGCGGCGTCGGCCAGAACTACTTGAAATCCCTGTTGGCGCTGGGCTTCCAAGCCTTTTTGATTATGGTGGTTGTCGGCATCTACGCGGTGCTGATCCAGCAAATCGGACAGGCAGCGGATATATCCGGGGCCATTTGGGGCTGTATGGGCTACACGGTTCTGCTCTGCTTCTGTCTGTTTAAGACCGGCAGCATATCGAAAGCCGTCTTTACCGCACATTGACAGACAGGAGGACTACCAACCATCGAGGAAGTACAAAAGAAACGATACCACATCATTTACGCCGATCCGCCGTGGCGGTATGAGTGCAAGAAAACAGGTGCGGCGGAACATCACTATCCCACCATGAGCATTGACGAGCTGTGCGCCCTGCCGGTGGAAACGCTGGCGGAAAGGGACTGCCTGCTGTTTCTGTGGGCCACATTCCCACAGCTCCCGGAAGCCCTGCGCCTGATCTGGGCATGGGGCTTTACGTTCAAGACGGTGGCCTTTGTCTGGTTGAAGCTCAACAAGAAAAGCCCCACATGGTTTTATGGGCTGGGCTACTGGACGAGAGGCAATGCGGAAATCTGCCTGCTTGCCAAACGAGGCAAACCCAAGCGCCGCAGCGCCGGTGTCCATCAGTTTATCATTTCCCCTGTGGAGGAACACAGCAAAAAGCCGGACGTGACCCGTGACAAAATCATTGAGCTGGCGGGCGACCTGCCCCGCGTGGAGCTGTTTGCCAGACAGAAAGCGCCCGGCTGGGATGTTTGGGGAAACGAGGTGGACAGTGATCTTTCCCTGACCCCACAAGAAAATGTATCAGAAACGAGGTGATTTGAATGGCTTATGTGACTGTTCCCAAGGATTTGACCCGCGTAAAATCCAAGATTATGTTTGGCCTTACCAAACGGCAACTGATCTGCTTCGGCGGTGCGCTTCTCGTAGGCGTCCCGCTTTATTTTTTGCTCCGGGGCCGGGTGACTGGCAGCGCGGCGGCCCTGATTATGGTGTTCGCCATGCTGCCGGGCTTCCTGCTGGCCCTGTATGAGCGCCACGGCCAGCCCCTTGAAGTGGTGGTATGGCAGATCGTCCAGTGCTGCTTCATCCAGCCCAAGGAAAGGCCCTACCAAACCGACAACGCCTATACTGCCCTCATGCGGCAGCACCAAATGGAAAAGGAGGTAAATGCGATTGTCCGAAAAGCAAAGAAACGAGCCGCCTGTAAAGCTCACCCGCGCCGAAAAGCGGGAAATACAGGCCATCATCCGCAAGTATAAGGGCGACGGCAAAGCCCATTCCGCACAGGCCAGCATCCCGTATCATGCCATGTACCCGGACGGGATTTGCAGGGTGACGGCCAACACGTTCAGCAAGTGTATCGAGTTTTCCGACATCAGCTATCAGCTTGCACAGGCCGACACCAAGACGGCCATCTTTGAAAACCTGTGCGATCTCTACAACTATCTGGACGCCTCTATCCACGTCCAGCTTTCCTTTGTCAACCGCAAGATTGACCCCAAGCAGTACGCCAAGAGCTTTGAGATCAAGGCGCAGGGGGACGACTTCGACGACATCCGGGCGGAGTATTCCGGCATCCTGCAAGACCAGCTTGTGCGAGGCAACAACGGCCTCACCAAGCGCAAGTTCCTCACATTCACCATCGAGGCCGACAACCTGAAAATGGCCCGCGCCCGTCTGACCCGCATTGAAACCGACCTGCTGGGCTATTTCAAGACGATGGGGGCCGTGGCTCATGTGCTGGACGCCAAGGAACGTCTGGAAGTGCTGCATGGGGTACTCCACCCCGACGCCGAGCCGTTTCAGTTTGAATGGAAATGGCTGGCCCCGTCCGGCCTATCCACCAAAGATTTTATCGCCCCGTCCTCTTTCCGCTTCGGCAATTCCCGGATGTTCGGGCTGGGCGGCAAGTATGGGGCTGTGAGCTTCTTAAACATCCTGTCCCCGGAGCTGTCGGACGAAATGCTGGCCGACTTCCTCAACACGGAAAACGGCATTGTCGTCAATCTCCATGTGCAGGCCATCGACCAGAGCGAGGCCATTAAGACCGTCAAGCGCAAGATCACCGACCTTGACGCCATGAAGATACAGGAACAGAAACGAGCCGTCCGCAGCGGCTACGACATGGACATCCTGCCCAGCGACCTTGCCACCTACGGACAGGACGCCAAGGAGCTTTTGAAAACCCTGCAAAGCCGGAATGAGAGGATGTTTCAGATCACCTTTCTGGTGATGAACACCGCCGACACCCGGCAGAAGTTGGAGAACGATGTATTTTGGGCCGCAGGCGTGGCGCAGAAATACAACTGTTCCCTTGTCCGTCTGGACTACCAGCAGGAACAGGGCCTTATGAGCAGCCTGCCGCTGGGGGCCAACCATATCAAGATCGAGCGTTCCTTGACGACTTCAAGCGTGGCCGTGTTCGTGCCTTTTGTGACACAGGAGCTTTTCATGGGCGGCGACGCCATGTATTACGGCGTCAATGCCAAGACCGGCAACATGATTATGCTGGACAGAAAACGGGCGCGGTGTCCCAACGGCTTGAAGCTGGGTACTCCCGGTTCCGGCAAGTCCATGAGCTGCAAATCCGAGATCGTCAGTGTGTTCCTCTGTACCCCGGACGACGTGTATATCTGCGACCCGGAAGCCGAGTATTACCCCCTTGTGAAGCGGCTCCACGGCCAAGTGGTGAAGCTGTCGCCCACCAGCAAATCCTATGTGAACCCGCTGGACATCAACCTGAATTACAGTGAGGACGAAAACCCTCTGGCCCTGAAATCCGACTTTGTGCTGTCGTTCTGTGAGCTTGTCATGGGCGGCAAGAACGGGCTGGAAGCCATCGAAAAGACAGTCATTGACCGGGCTGTGCAGGTGATCTACCGGCCCTATCTGGCAGACCCCCGCCCGGAGAATATGCCGATCCTGTCCGACCTGCATCAAGCTCTGTTAGACCAGCATATCCCGGAGGCCGACCGTGTGGCGCAGGCCCTTGACCTGTATGTAAACGGCAGCCTGAACGTCTTTAATCACCGCACCAATGTCAACATCGAGAACCGCATTGTGGCCTTCGACATTAAAGAGCTGGGCAAACAGCTTAAAAAGCTGGGGATGCTCATTGTCCAAGACCAGATTTGGGGCCGTGTGACCCAAAACCGCAGCCAAGGCAAGGCGACGTGGTACTTCTGCGACGAGTTCCATTTGCTTCTGCGAGAGGAACAGACAGCCGCTTTCTCCTGTGAGATTTGGAAGCGGTTCAGAAAATGGGGCGGCATCCCGACAGGTGCCACCCAGAACGTCAAAGACCTGCTTTCTTCCCCGGAGATCGAAAACATTCTGGAAAACAGCGACTTCATTTGCCTGCTCAATCAGGCGTCCGGCGACCGGCGTATCCTTGCAGAGCGATTGAACATTTCCCCGCAGCAGTTACGGTATGTGGACAATTCCGAACCCGGCGAGGGGCTTTTGATCTATGAAAATGTGATCCTGCCGTTCCGCAACCCCATCCCGCAGCGCAGCCAGCTCTACAAGATTATGACGACCCGGTTAGGCGAGGGCGAAACGGTATGACAGACAAGGAGGTGACGCCCTATGAAGCCATTGAAGCCCCGTGACAAGGTGACGCAGCACATGACCCGCGACGGCCTGACGCTGGACAACCAGACCACCGGTGAGAGCATCAACATTTCCAGCCGGGAGGCCGAACAGGACTATTCCGCAGCCGAGCCGGGCGGCACCGCTGAAAAGGTGCTGGAACGTGCCGGGGACATCCGGGAGCGCAGCAAGGCGAAGCGGGCCGCCAAGGATGGCGCGAATACGGCGGCGCAGGCCACCGGCCCGGCGTCCCGCCTGCAATTCACCGCCGAGGAACGGGCCGATCCCGCCCTTTCCAAGTACATCCACAAGGCGGAAAAGCGGGCGGATAAGCTGGACGCAGCCAAAGAAGCCCTGCCGAAAAAGCGCGTCGTCACCAAGGAAACCGTCTATGACGAGGCCAAGGGCAAGGCCAAAACCAAGCTGCACTTTGACAAGGTGGAGAAACCGGCCCCCAAGCTCAAACCCAACCCGGCCAGCCGTCCGATGGAGGAAGCGGGCCTGTATCTGCATGGGAAAATCCATGAGGTTGAGCATGAGAATGTGGGCGTCGAGGGCGGCCATAAGGGAGAAGAACTTGCCGAGCGCCAAGCGGGAAAAGCCATTCGCAGCAGCATCCGGCGTCATAAGCTCAAACCCTACCGGGCCGCAGCCAAGGCCGAGAAAAAGGCCATTGCCGCCAATGCGGAGTACATCTACCAGAAATCCTTGCGGGATAACCCGGAAATGGCGCAGGCGGTGAAAAACCCGGTGGCCCGGTTCTGGCAGAAACAGAAAATCAAACGGGATTATGCCAAGGCAGCACGGGCGGCGGGCCAGACGGCACAGGGCGCAGCCAGCGCCACCAAGACCACCGCCGCAGCCGCCAAGAAAGCCGCCGAGAAAAGCAAACAGGCCGCGTCCTTTGTGGCACGGCACTGGAAAGGTGTGCTGCTGATCGGCGGCGTGGGCCTTATGCTCATGCTGATTATGGGCGGCCTGCAATCCTGTACGGCCATGTTCGGCAGCGCCGGAACCGGCGTGGCGGCCACGTCCTATCTGTCGGAGGACAGCGATATGCTGGGGGCGGAAGCCGCCTATGCGGACATGGAGGCCGATTTGCAGTATGAGCTTGACAACTACGAAAGCCTGCACCCCGGCTATGACGAATACCGCTACGATCTGGACGAGATCGGCCATGACCCCTATGTGCTGACTTCCATCCTGTCGGCGCTGCATGAGGGCGTCTATACGCTGGGCGACGTGCAAGGCGACCTTGCCATGCTTTTTGAAAAGCAATACACCCTGACACAGACCATTGAAACCGAAACCCGGACGGACAGCGAGGGCAATCCCTACACCGTGGAAGTTCCCTACACCTACTACATCTGCAACGTGAAGCTGGAAAACTTCGACCTGTCCCATCTGCCTGTTTACATCATGGGCGAGGATCAAATGAGCCTGTATGCGGTGTATATGCACACGCTGGGCAACCGGCCAGACCTGTTTCCCAACGGCACCTATCCCAACGCTTCCACCGTCAAGGAGCCGACCTATTACGACATTCCCCCGGAGGCTTTGGAGGACGCCACCTTTGCCGCAATGATGGCCGAGGCGGAAAAGTATATCGGCTATCCCTATGTGTGGGGCGGCAGCTCTCCCAGCACCAGCTTTGATTGCAGCGGCTTTGTGAGCTGGGTAATCAATCACAGCGGATGGGACGTGGGACGGCTGGGCGCACAGGGCCTTTGCAATATCTGTACCCCCGTTTCCCCGGAGCAGGCCAAGCCCGGCGACCTTGTATTTTTCGTCGGCACTTACGACACTGCCGGGATGTCCCATGTGGGGCTGTATGTGGGAAATAACCGGATGTACCATGCCGGAAATCCCATTGGTTACGCAGACCTGACAGGCTCCTACTGGCAACAGCACCTTGCCGGAGCCGGACGAATCAAACAATAAGAAAGGATGAACCGATATGATTCAGATTAGAAAAGAGGAAAACCAGAAAAAGCAGAAAGAAAAGAAGCTGAAAGTCTACAAAGTCAATATCCACAAGAAAACCGTGATTGCCCTGTGGGTGCTGCTTGCAGTGAGCTTCCTGTTTGCTGTCTATAAGAATTTCACGGCGATAGACATTCACACTGTCCATGAAACGAAAGTGATTGAGGAACAAATCCTCGACACCCACAAGATAGAAAACTTTGTGGAGAATTTCGCAAAAATCTACTATTCATGGGAACAGTCCGCCGCTTCCATTGATAACCGGACAAATGCTTTAAAAGGCTATCTCACCGGAGAGCTGCAAGCCCTGAATGTAGATACTGTCCGAAAGGACATCCCCGTATCGTCTGCCCTGACCGATTTTCAGATATGGGAAATTACAAAAGAAAAGGAGCAGCATTATCAAGTGACCTATACAGTGGAACAGCGTATCACAGAGGGAGAATCCAGTAAAACCGTCCGTTCCGCCTATCAGGTGACGGTCTATGTGGACGGCTCTGGAAACCTGACGATTATCCAGAACCCAACCATCACCAGCGTTCCTGTAAAATCCGGCTACACCCCAAAAGCGGTACAAAGTGACGGTACGGTGGATTCCATCACCACAGAGGAAATCAACGAATTTCTCACCACCTTTTTCAAGCTGTACCCTACGGCAACCGCAAAGGAACTGACCTATTATGTAAATGAGGGTGTGCTGAAACCTGTGGGAAAAGAGTATATTTTCTCGGAACTGGTAAATCCGGTCTACAACCGAAACGGAAATCAGGTGACAGCTTCCCTTGCAGTGAAATATCTGGATAACCAGACCATGACAACACAGGTATCACAGTTTAACCTTGTACTGGAAAAGAACGTGGAAAACTGGAAGATTGTGAAATAGAGTTATATAAAGCAGAAGACACATTGTATTTCCTGAAAGATTACAATGTGTCTTCTCGTTAAAATTCTGTTCTGGACATTCCCCTGTCCTCTGTTTCGACTTCGGCTATCTCTTTTGCTGTGGCGGTGACTACCCGTATTCCTTTCTCACTCATACTATCAAGCAGTGTATCAAGCTGCCTACGTTGTGTATCTTTTTCCGCTGATTTATCTGGGAAAAAGAATTGGTCTACGGATATATCATAGCGTGTTACAAGCTCATAAAAAATTTGTAAACTCGGCTGTTGTCCTTTATTCTCAATATTAGCAAGATAACGTGGTGAGATATACATTTCATCACTTACTTTTTTACGGCTCTCTTTTCGTTCGGTTCTCGCTGCTTTGATAGCTTGTCCGAAAGCCTTAAAGTCATATTTAGCTGTTGGTCTTTTTGCCATATTTATTCACCCATATACATTCTACTGTTCCTCTTTCATACTGAATATGTCTATACAGTTCCTATTTATAGCCATAATAATTCATATGCTTGCACTTGCTATTATTCGTATGCCCGACTATAATTATACTGATATGATTTGTAGAAAGGACTTGGGTGTTATGGAATATATGTCTTGCCCCGAAGCAGCGAAGAAATGGGGAATTTCTGAAAGGCGGGTACAGGTACTTTGCAGAGAAAACCGCATACTGGGTGTTTCAAAACTTGGATATATGTGGCTGATACCAAAGGACGCGGAAAAACCGATTGACGGGAGAACAAAACAAGGAAAGGAGCTACACCATGAATAAAGTTTTGATTATAGATGATGATAAAGAGCTTTGTGCGCTGATTAAGCGA
>OMDO01001317.1_pt1 | contig 11464 bp, 8 predicted proteins | sample 1674051 | NCBI WGS metagenome assembly OMDO01 (sample SAMEA103958138, study PRJEB25191) | human gut metagenome | biome: human-associated habitat [ENVO:00009003]; feature: intestine environment [ENVO:2100002]; material: feces | place: Germany | collected 2013/2015 | reverse complement strand
AGTAACGGTCTCGAAAAGCGTCCGAAACTCCGGTTTCCGGGCTTTGATGAGCCGTGGAGAGTCGAGAGGTTATCCGACTTCGCAGACCGAGTAACACGAAAGAACAGCAAAAACGAAACTGATCTTCCTCTAACCATTTCCTCTAAAGATGGTCTTGTCGATCAGGTTAGCTATTTCAACAAGACGGTTGCAAGTAAAGACATGAGTGGGTACTACCTGCTCAAGAATGGCGAGTTCGCGTACAACAAGAGCTATTCCGTAGGGTATGACTTCGGCTCTATCAAGCGTTTAGATCGTTACCCAATGGGTGCTTTATCGACACTTTACATCTGTTTTGCGCTCAAAAAGCATGATAGTGACTTCATCAAGGCTTATTTCGATTCTCTGAAATGGTATCGGGAAATATACATGATCTCTGCCGAAGGAGCAAGAAATCATGGTCTGCTGAATGTGCCTACCGAGGAGTTCTTTGACACAAAACATTATCTGCCGGAAAACACCGAAGAGCAAAGAAAAATTGCTGACTTCCTCATTACTTTGGAGCGTCGCATCGAGGCGCAACAGTCCCTCGTAGATAACCTCAAGAAGTATAAAAGAGGACTCGTTAAGGCGTTAATTTCTGGTACAGTGGCTTTTGCAGGCAGTGAAAATAAACGCTGGGAAACCGTAAGATTGGCAGAGATTTTTACGATTTCTGCCGGGGGCGATATTGACCGACAAAATAGTTCACCCACATATTCAACAAGTTATCCATATCCAGTGTATGCAAACGCCTTGACTAATAATGGTTTATATGGCTATGCAAACTACTTCAAAGTAGAAGGTGATTCTATTACTGTATCTGGAAGAGGCGAAGTTGGTCATGCGATAGCTCGTCACTGCAAGTATGTTCCGATTGTCCGTCTTCTTTCGTTAGTTCCTAAATACGAAGATGATGTGGATTTCTTTGCTTACATGATCAATGCCACTTCCATTTATATTGAATCGACGGGTGTTCCTCAGTTAACAAGTCCTCAACTCGGTGCAGTGAAAGTATTTCGACCACCCATTTTGGAGCAGAAGAGGATTTCTTCATTGCTGCTGAAAATAGATGCAAAGATAGAGAACGAAGAACGCCTAACATTTTATCTGGAAAAAATCCGGTCATCCATGCTGCAACAGCTCTTTATATAAAAAGCTGTTGCTGTAAACCTGCTCTCGCCTTGCAACACCTATCGAGAACAGCTTGTTGTGATGCAATGTACTTATCTATGCTGTTCATTACCCCAACAAACTGCTCTTGCCCTATTTGATGAGGTACGGGGACAACGAAGTTTCTAATGCGTTCGAGAGCCAGCTTAGGCTGTCCGTTTTTAGTCTTTGAGGCTTCAATCTGTGACTGAATTAGATCAGACGAAAGTACATGGTAAAGGTATTCGGGATTGATCCCTCTAAAGTTTGTAAAACGATCACAGTTTTCAGTCAAGTTTACTCCATCCAAGTCAGGAGTGATGATATTCAACTTTCCAAGAGTGCCAGCAACAGAAATAATGATGTCACCATTTCTGACTTTATATCGAGTAATTTGCTTTTCGGTGTGGCTCGTGATGAACTGCAAAGTGTCTGAACTTATATATTTTTCACCCATATCCGATACTGTTATATACCGGTACTCAGTAGGACGGGGAGAGAATGTTTCGCCTTTGGGAATGCGTTTTCCACTCAGTACATCACATACTTCATCTATTCTATGACTTACTGCATCATGCAAAAGTGAGTGGCTGCCTTTTTCGGAAAATACAGTTCTTAATAATCCTCTTTTATACTTCTTGAGGGATGCAAGGAGTTTTTCTTGTGCAGCGATGCGTTCATCTATTTTTTTGAGAAAGTCGGCTATGTGCTTCTGTTCAGTGGACGAAGGGAGATGAAGTGTCACGCTCATATAATCTTCAAAGGAGATATTGAGCAGCCCATCCATACGAACGCTTGACGATACGAGCCGTTTTAGTTGCTTATCCATTTTTGCGTTATTGAGTGCCATCGCAATAAACGGTGTATATTCGTGATCATTGATCTTGAAACAATGATACACATAGGGGATTCGTGCTTCTGGCTCAGTCAGCTCATAACAACAGCCAAACTGTTTAGCCTTAGATGCGCCGTGATTATACGCCAATTCTCCTTGTTTCAAGAGAATGTATTTTTTGAGGCTCTGTCCTGCATTGTCTCTGGAATACTTTTCGGACTGCATAATAAAGCCATTTCCAGCACTAAGCATCATAATAGGCGCGTTAGATTTCGGATCGGTGCGATTCACCAGAGACGCTATTTCTCCTAATGGAGTAGTTCTGTACGGCTCATCAAAGCCCGGAAACCGGAGTTTCGGACGCTTTTCGAGACCGTTACTTGAGGATACATTTGCCATAATTATTTGCCCTCCACATCAAAGGGGAAATCAAGTCCCAGCTCATCGAAAAACGGTTTCAGTTGTGCGTCGATGCCTTTGATCTCAGCCTGAATATTGCGGATTTCTGCTGCAACAGCATTGAGGTCGATTTCCTCTTCCGGCTCAAAGGTATCAACATAGCGAGGAATGTTCAGATTGAATCCGTTCTCTTCAATCTCCTGCATAGTGGCAACATGGGCGTACTTATCGACATCCACACGATGCTCGTAGGTTTCGACGATCTTATCAATGTCGCACTCACGGAGGATATTCTGATTCTTTCCGGCTTCAAAGTCGTTGGACGCATCAATGAAGAGAATGTTATCCGAGTTGCCGTTACGCTCCCGCTTGAGGACAAGAACACATACCGGAATGCCCGTGCCAAAGAAGAGGTTGGCAGGAAGACCGATAACAGCGTCCAGCACATTCAGCTTTTGGATCAGGTGCTTACGGATCACTTCTTCGGCTGCGCCACGGAACAGAACGCCGTGAGGCAGCAGGACAACAGCTCGTCCGTCTTCGTCCATGTGGTAAACCATGTGCTGCACAAAAGCAAAGTCAGCCTTGCTCTTAGGCGCAAGTTTGCCGTATTCATTGAAACGCTCGTCCTCCATGAAGTGCATATCAGCAGACCAATTTGCAGAATACGGAGGATTTGCAACCTGAACACGGAACTTCATATCTCCGAAGTAGTCATGCTCAAGCGTATCGCCATTGTAGATATTGAAGTTACGATACGGGATGCCGCGAAGGATCATGTTCATTCGGGCAAGGTTATAGGTGGTCGAGGTCAATTCCTGACCGTAGTAGTTACGCACATTGGCATAGTTCTTGAGGCGAAGCAGCAGAGAACCGGAACCGCAAGTCGGATCGGCTGCGTCCTTAACATCGGTCAAGCCAAGACAAGCAAGGCGGCACAGCAGCTCGGCAGGACCCGAAGGCGTATAGAACTCACCGGCTTTCTTACCGGCTGTGGCAGCGAACTGACCGATCAGGTACTCATAGGCATTGCCTAACACATCAATCTTTGTGTCATCCACGCTGAAATTGATCTCGTCCAGCGAAGCAATGATTTTCGCCATGACAGCACTTCTATCTTTAACGGTATGCCCCAGCTTCGTAGAATCAAGCTGCATATCGGAGAACAATCCGTCAAAGTCTTCCTGCGAATCGTTGCCGATAGTGGATTCCATCAGAGCGTTGATTGCTTTCTGCAAGAACTCAATGTCGAAGGAACGGTTCTCAACCATCTTGACCATCTTGCGGAACAAATACTCCGGTTCGATGATGTAGCCGAGGTCACGCAGAGCCTCTTCTACGATGGCAGCCTTGTATTCATCGTCATTCCAAGCATCCTCGTAGCTGATATTATCGTCTTTGAGAAGATTAACCATGTACTTCTCGGTCTTGTCGGAAAGGTAGTAATAGAAGATCATGCCCAAGATATAGTTCTTGAACTCGTATGCCTCCATGTTACCTCTCAGGGCATTTGCCATCGCCCATAGTTTGTTGCAAAGCTCTTTCTGGTGAGCCTGAATAGAATTATCCATTGTTCTCTCTCCTTATTGGTATTTCTCGGTGTGCTGCCGGATAAATTCGACGATCCGGTTGACCAAAGACCTCTTCTTGAGCAGCGGCATGGGCTTCTCAATACGGTCACGGATGTTTCCTGCATCCATTGTGCCGGAGAACTCATACTCAGAGATGATGTCCGTAAGCATGGAAGAATCAATATCCTCAGTCTTTGCGAAAGCAACGATCTCTTCTCGTTTCGCTTCATTTTCAAAGTCGTTGTATGCAGCGTCAATCTCATCCGCACTTTCAAGACCAACAACGACACGATCCAAGAACGCTTGAAGAATTTCAACCTTGCGAAGCAACTGCGGATTATCCGTCCTGCTCAATTCTTCCTTGATGTGCTTGATGTCGTAGTCCTTCTGCTTCTTGTCATCAAAGTGAATGTTGCGTATCAAGTTCATGATATAGGCAACATTGATACGGTCACTCTCCATGATCTCAATGCAGAAGTCCACATCATTCAGGACAGATACGACTTCTCGATCAGTTTTTTGCCGGGAGTAAAGCATCAGATACTTGCTCTTGTAGTCCTGATACTCCTGCTCGGACATGATGAGCGCATCCTGATCAAAGCTGAACTCAATGAATGTCTGCAAGGATTGGAGGTATTTTGTCAGCTCACGGAAAGTGATGACAAACTTCTTTTGGTCATCTTCGCTCTGCATGGTATCGACGGACTCAGGGTAGAGTGCCACTTCCTTGAGCTTCATAACCATTTCATTGAACTTCTCAACAAAATACTGATAGCCCGGAACGACAATGCCGGAGGTGTCCTGGCTCTTGGAGAAGAGCGTCAGCGCATCATCTGTCCGTTTCTTGAGGTTGCGGTAGCAGATGATGATACCAAACGGTTTGGTTTCTTTCTCAACACGGTTCGTGCGAGAATAGGCTTGCAGCAGATCATGGTACTTCAAATCCTTGTCCACATACAGCACAGAGAGTTGCTTGCTGTCAAAGCCGGTCAGGAACATATTCACGACGATGAGAATGTCCAGCGACTTAGTTTTCTTTCCTTTGACTCGATCTGAAATATCCTTGTGATACGCAGAGAAGGTGTCGGTAGAGAAATTCGTGCCGTACATCTCGTTATAGTCCTTGATGATACGCTCCAAGGCATCTCGGCTATGCTCGTCCTTGCCCTCGGCATCTTCGTTCTGCCCATAGGAGAAGATACCGCTAATGTTCAGATCATGTTTGATCTTCTTGAAGATGTCGTAATATTTGACAAGAGCTTCAATGGAGGAAACAGCAAAGATAGCCGTGTACTGACCATTTCTTGTTTTGGCTTTGTGGTTCTGGACGATGTGGTTTGCAATGAGGGACATTCTCTCATCCGACATATAGAGTTCGCCAACATCAATCGCGTCAGCCAATGTCGGATCGTCCCAGTCAAAATCGCCTTCCATCGTCTTTATGTACTCAATATGGAAACCGAGGACATTGTTATCGAAGATAGCATCCTTGATCAAATAGTTATGCAAACATTCCCCAAACAGCATTTCGGTGGTCTGCGTGATCTTGCCCTCCGTCTTTCCGTTCACTTCAAAACGGGGCGTACCGGTAAAGCCAAAGAACTGCGCTTTCTTGAAATGCCGAACAATATCCTTGTGCATATCTCCGAACTGGCTGCGGTGGCATTCGTCAATGATGAAGACAACCTTTTCGTCACGGTATGCGTCCATTACCTTTTCGTATTGAGGACGCTTAACGGCATTTGCCATCTTCTGCATCGTCGTGACAATGAGCTGCCGGTTCTTATCCTTCATTTGCCGCACAAGAATGTCCGTGCGATCTGTGACATCCACAGAGCCAGCCTCAAACTTGTTGAACTCTTCGGTGGTCTGAGAGTCCAAGTCCTTACGGTCAACAAGGAAGATAACCTTCTTGATGTTCGGATTGGCTGCGAGGATTTGAGCTGTCTTAAAGGATGTCAGCGTCTTTCCTGCACCGGTGGTATGCCAGATATAGGCGTTGCGATTTGTGAGCGTAGCCTGCCTTATAAGGGCTTCTACGGCATACACCTGATAGGGGCGCATAACCATCAGAATCTTATCCGTATCGTTCAGAATGGTATAGCGTGTCAGCATCTTGATGATGTGATCCCTTGCCAGAAAAGAGATTGAGAAGTCCTTCAGGTTGGTAATACGGATGTTGTTGAAATCCGTCCAGAAGAAGGCGAGGCTATACATCAATTCCCTGTCGGAGTTGGCAAAATATTTGGTATCAACGCCGTTTGAGACAATGAAAAGCTGAATGAAGTGATATAGTCCGTTATAGGAGTGCTTCTTATAGCGCATGACCTGATTGACCGCCTCTCGAATGTCAATACCTCTGCGCTTTAGCTCGACCTGAATCAACGGCAAGCCATTCACAAGAATCGTCACATCATAGCGGTTGACATACTTTCCTACAACCGTTGTCTGATGTGTAACTTGGAAGATATTCTTGGTGTGATCCTGATCGAAGAAAGACAGGTAAACCTTCGTCCCGTCCTCACGCTCAAGGACAAACTTGTCTCTCAGAATTTTTGCGCTCTGGAACACGGACTTTCCAAGCATGAGGTTAAAGATACGCTCCCACTCTTTATCGGTGATAGGCGTATCAAGTTTGGGTGCATTGAAGGCTTCAAACTGAACTTTGAAGTTCTCCACCAATGCGTCATAATCAGGAATATCGACTGTGCTGTATTCCTGCTTGTTTAGCTGCTCTATGAATTGCTGCTCAAGAGCCGCTTCGCTTTGGTATGCCATATCTTCATCTCCAATACTTGAGGATCATTTTTGGTTGCCAACCGATCCTCTTTTTATTTTATCACAGCAACTGTCCGATATAGCGGACTCATTTTCGTCTTATTTCCAATGTCACATCGCCATTATCCGCAATGGACATTTGCATCGTTTTCAAATACTTGTCCACAAACTGTTTCTGTTCCGAAGAACTCATTTCAATTCGAGTCGCTTTTAACGCCTCTGTGAACATCTCGTAGATATTCAGCCGCACCGCCTGGTCTATGTAATGATACATCTCTTTGAACAGTGCGCCGATCTTAATATCCTCTGCATTGCCGGAGTAGAAGTCATCAATGTAGCAATAGAATATACCGGCATTGACAAGTGCGTTCTTCAAATCCGGTCCGCAGTTTTCGCGCTCTATCATGACAAGGAATCGAGCCTCCGGTAAAGAAGAAATCAGTCCCCAATAGTCGGAGTCGCTGGACACCAAAATAAAGGAATCCACATTGTTTTTGTAATGCTCCTGACAAGTTCGGGCAATCAGCATCACATCGACCAGAGACTTGTTCTGCTTTACCCGTTCGGTCATCATGTGTTCGACCGGGATGTGGGTAAAACTATTCAGAATACGCCAAGCAGATGCACTATGCACATCATCAAACAGGATGATGGATGCTATCTTCTGTGTGTACTGATAGTCAAGATTCTTGAGCGTAGCGCAGAGCTTGTACGGATCAGAGTTTTCACAATCTACCACTACGACAACCTTTTCGCTGCTACCAATAAACTCGTAGATGCTTCCTTTAATGTAACTTCCAGCATCAGAAACTTTACTGTACTCTGTAAAGTAGTCACCGTTCATTTGATAAAGCAGCGTCACGAATTTTTTATCGTTATAGAGCAGATTACCGACATCCTCCGGTTCCCAGTTTATATACATCTGGTAAGGATAAAAGAGTAAATGAGCGTAATAAATATCTGCTGCTGCTTTTGTCCCTTCCTCTTTCAAGCCATCTGGCATGAGAAAGAGGTTTTTTACATACAGCCAATTCAGCCAAAGAGGAAATAGCTTCTTGCAATTATTGATCCGATCAGAAATCAGCTTGTTTATCTCAACGATATGCTGACTTAGCTTCGTGCTGGACTTCTTTATAAAACTAACGCCATCCGCATTTAGTTGTTGAAGGCTATCCTGCGGCACATATTCCGGCATACTGCTGATTGAGAGATAACTAAACTTCATGCGCTCGTTGATATGCTTGAAGTTTCTTTCAATCGCTGTCCTTATGATACACAAATGACGGATTATCCGTGCCGTTTTGTCTGCATCAAGTTTTTCGTATATCTCTATCTTGGGTGCTTCATGCTCATTATCAAAAATGCGTTTCGGAACACCAATCAAATATGCAACCTTAGAAACAATTTCATAGGTGCTGTCTTTGTAGGTGACTCGATCATCTGTGGGAAACGCCTCCGCTTCAACGAGGGCATTTTTCTCAATCACAGCATTCTCAAGGACATCCATATATGCTCCTTTCGCTGAGGTATTTTTCTCTACCTATAACAAAATAGCCGCACGAAAACTCGGACCTACTTCTTGCCCGTTCGCACAGCTTCACATATATCTCCAATGTCACAATTCAAATAGTCGCAAATGCGCAGCAGAACAGAGAGAGCTACATCCTCGTTCTTATTGAGCTTACTCATCGTGCCGGGAGACAGCTCTATATCCTTGCGTAAAGTTGATTTTGGGATCTCTCTTTCAATGAGCATTACCCATAATTTCTTATAGCTTATCTTCATAAAAGCACCTCTCTCAAACGCTTATAGCGAGACTCATTATATTATACACCAAACGCTTCAAATTTTCAATATGATGCTCCAAAAATTCAAAATATATTTCAATTTCATGGAGCGCATTACGAAGAAGAAAGCCTGAGCCGATTTAATTATTCGACTCAGGCTTTGGAGGTTATTCACGCTCGGTGCTTTTTTCTTTTCCATGCTCTTGTGAGAGTGTCGGGCTGAGGAAATCATCCACATTTGCCTTCATGGTATCAATCACCTTAGCCTCTTTTTTGAGCCTTGCTCGTTCGTCGTAGAGGCGCTGCTGCTCTTCCAGAAGGCGTTGCTGCTCGGCTTGCAGAGATTTCAAACTTGGAAGTTTTTCATCGTCTTGCATGGCAAGCAATGTACTCTTTGCTGCTTCAAAAACGACAAGCTCCGCTTCGTGCGCAGCTCGAAAACTCTGCTTGTTCTTCGCCTTTGAATAGACATCATAGATCGGCTTGAGCTTCTGATAAGTTGAGATATTCTTGATAAGCGGCTGCACCTTTCGGAGCTGCGATTCAACGATTTTCAGGTCAGCACCGGTACGCTCATAAGAACTATGGATGTCTTCGACTTTCTTTTCAAGATCGGCATATTGAAGCAGCTCGTTCTCAGTGAGGTAATTGAGCGTTCTGGCGGCTTCTTTGAGGATCTTAATCTTCATAGAATGCTCAAAGCCCTTACTGTCGATCTGCTTAATTCTGTTTTGAATATCGCTGATGAGAGAGATGTTCTTCCTACCGTTCTGTATCTGCCGTCTGCGGGCATTGCGTCCTTGAATGCGTTCCTTGATCCGGTCTTCGGTGTAGTTATCTCCGATGGTTTTTGCACGGGTGAAACGCTCTTGCCCCTCAGCACGGAAGGAGATGTATTTGCCGGTTTTGATTTCATATCCGGTGTCCTGCATCAGCTTCAAAAACTCATCGTAGTCCTTTGCTGTGACCACGCAGCGATCAATGGTCTGCTTGAGTTTTTGCTTCCAACTTGTACCGCGTTTGGCTTCGGTGTATTCCTTGTAGTCCATGCCTTTTCCCTGAGAGGGAGGAATAACTGACAGCCCGTGTTCAGCACATATCTCATCACTGAGATGCCGCATCTCACGATAGGTTTTCTTATTGCTTCGGTACGCATGGAAGTCAACATAGTTGACAGCGTTAAAGATAATATGATTGTGGCAATGCCCCTTGTCGATGTGCGTTGCAATCACATACTCGTACTTTCCCTTGAGCCATTCGTCGGCAAACTGCTTACCGATTTCATGCGCTTGTTCCGGGGTGACTTCATCAACCGCAAAGGATTGAATCAGATGTCGGGCGATCACCTTCGGCATCTGCATTCCTTGTTGAGCAGCAAGATTTCTTGTCCACTCAAATTCCTTCGCTGCGGCATCGCTGGCAGAGCAACCATAGGAAGAGACATAGAGCTGGTCATCTGTTTTCTGCGGATCAAGAATGTATGCGAGAGCCTTGTTCACAGTTCCTCGGATTGGCTTGATTTTAGTAATCGCCATATCTCAGCCTGCCTTTCTTTCAGCTCTGCAACATCGTCCTCATAGAAGTGTCCTGTGGAGTTGATTCGGCGGCAAATGTGGTTGATATTTGCCGCTGCGCGAGATACTGCTGCGGCAAGTTTCTTCTGCTGCGTGTAGTCCACTTTGATGATGTAACCGTCAATCGCCATCTTGCGAAGATACGCTCCCATGTTGTTTGTACCAAGCTGTTTCATCTTTCCTTTGATAATCCGTTTCTCGTCATCTGAAACAAAGAAGAGTATCTGATTTGGTCGTGTTCTGTTTGCCATAAGCGGTTTGTCCTTTCATAAAGATAGAGGGTTTGGGAGACATCCCAACAAGCATTTTCTGGATTAAGGGGAGGGTTTCCTTAATCCAAAATCGCCGTGTGTATATACACCGGCTGTGCTTGCTATTCTCTAAAATCGTAATCTTAGTTGGAAGTCCCCCGTAAAATACCCCTTCGTAATACAACGGACAAATTCCGCGTTTTTGTCTCACGCATAAAAGAAAAAGACGCCCGAAAGCGCCTTTTTAGTATTGTTCAAGCGATGAGAACGCATCACTCTCAATGGTCAGGATGTCATCCATCGGGATCTTCGTGCCGTCCTGCATGGTAATCAGGCGTTCAAAATCATCCAGCTTTTTCACGATGCCTGTTGCTTCAAGATAAGCACCACCGGCTTTTCGCTCATCTGCTTTGAAGTATGTGATTGCCACCTCCGGCTCATCTTCAAGGTGCTCCACAAGGAGCTGAAACTTCAAATTTAGGTTATTGAGTTCTTCATAATCCAACTCAATCTTTATGTCGGTCAGACGCCCGGTTTCTTTGATAGCGGCATCATAACCAGTGAGAGCTGCGAACGGAGAAAACTGAGCTGCACGATCTGACATCGGCATCTGCGGTCTGGTTGCAGAGACATGGTGAGGCATATTAAGAATATCACCATATTTTTGCTCAGAGTAATTCATGCCGCACCACCTTTCTTTTAGATCCTGTTGTATATCTCAAGTGTTTTATTACGAAGCTGCTGTAAGTGTTGGTGTAACTCCCATGTTTGATTTTCGTCTTCACTCAATCGTTTAGCAATCTCTTGGAATTTGCGTTCACGCGCGTAGTCATCGGATATGTAAACATAGTCAATAAAGCATTGGTGACACCAATAATTTCGGATTTCTCGAATTTTCTCCAACAACATATAGTCCCGTTTAGTAAGATCGGGGTGTCCATCGCTATAATCTAATTCCTTTACTTTTTTTATCATTGACCCCAGATTTACTTTTTCAAGAGCATCAAGGTTTTTGTCAAAATCACCCTTGCACATTCCGGCATAAATCAACTTCAAGTCATGCTCAATACACTGAACTTGCATTATCAACTCACTGTGA
>OMDO01001307.1_pt1 | contig 11528 bp, 6 predicted proteins | sample 1674051 | NCBI WGS metagenome assembly OMDO01 (sample SAMEA103958138, study PRJEB25191) | human gut metagenome | biome: human-associated habitat [ENVO:00009003]; feature: intestine environment [ENVO:2100002]; material: feces | place: Germany | collected 2013/2015 | reverse complement strand
GTTCTGGATGAACAGGATGGTTTCGTAAAGGTATCCATCGAAGAAGGTGATGGTTGGGTATCCACAGATTTTGTAGATCTGAGAACAGATTATGTATATGCGGAGTCCAAGGAAGAAGAGGAAGCTCGTCTTGCCAAGGAAAAAGCAGAACGTGAAGCAGCACAGAAAGCAGCTGCCGCAGCAGAAGCCAAGAAGAGCAAGAGCTCCAAGAAGGAGTCTTCTTCTGAGTCTGTTGTGATCGGCGGAGGCAGTGGAAGTGCAGGCGGAAGTTCCATTGCAAGCTTTGCATCCCAGTTCGTTGGTAATCCATATGTATATGGCGGTACAAGCCTTACAAATGGTGCTGACTGTTCAGGATTTACATTATCCGTATATGCACACTTTGGAATTTCACTTCCACATTCCGCAACTGCTCAGTCTTATTACGGAACAGAAGTAAGTCTTTCAGAGCTGGAACCGGGTGATCTGTTATTCTACGGAACAGACGGAGATATCGGACATGTTGGAATCTATACAGGTGGCGGCATGATCGTACATGCAAGTACAGAAGCAACAGGAATCAAGACATCTGTATATAATTACAGAACTCCGATCAAGGCAGTCAGACTGCTTGGACAATAAAGGATAAACAGAATAGAAGAAAAGTCGGTACATGGTGAGTGAACAGGTTCTTGTTTCTCTCGGTATGTATCGGCTTTCTTTTTTTGCATTCGATGAATAAATTAAGAAAATATGGGAGATAGAAAAAAGATACATATGCATTTGTGTAGTTTTCATAAATTATATAAATTAATTGTTAATTTGACTAAAAAATGAAAAACAAACGGTTTCCTTTTGTTTAAAATGACTTGAAAAAATGGTGGTTTATGTTATAATAAGACTATCAATTCGGGGACACCCGAAAAAGAAGGAGTTGGGCAACATGAATTACATAATTAGTGGAAAAAACATCGATGTTACTGAAGGTTTAAAGAATGCAGTATATGACAAGCTGTCCAAGCTTGAGAAATATTTCGCAGAAGATGCTGTTGCACAGGTTACATTTAGTGTAGAGAAAGACAGACAGAAGATAGAAGTTACGATCCCTATGAAAGGACATATCATTCGTGCAGAACAGGTAAGTGATGATATGTATGTATCGATCGATCTGGTAGAGGAAATTATCGAGAGACAGCTCAGAAGATACAAGACGAAGCTGATCGCACAGCAGCAGGCGGCTGCAAGTTTCCAGCCTGATTACCTGGAAGCGGATGAAGAAGAGGAGGAAGAGGTTAAAATCGTCAGAACCAAGAAGTTCGATATCAAACCGATGTATCCGGAGGATGCCTGCGTACAGATGGAGCTTTTAGGACACAGCTTTTATGTATTCTGCAATGCAGAGACGGATCAGGTAAATGTTGTTTACAGAAGAAAAGGCAATACCTACGGGCTGATTGAGCCGGAAGTATAAATCTGGACAGAGCCATTGACAAATTTGAATCAGCAAACCAAAATCGGGCGGGAGCGGAAGCTTCCGCCCGATTTTGCGGTGCGCTTTACAGCGATGTACGTTATGCCGTAAGGCGCACTGCGCAGCACTTCTGCAGTTGCCCGCCATCCTGTATTATGCTAAGATGTAACAGACACGAAAGAAGAAGGAGAAAGAACATGGCTGTTGTTTTGCTCGCTGCTTTTTTGATGATCGCCTGCCTGCTGGCGCTCAGATTTGAAAAGCAGCTGACGGCTGTCCTGCCGTTGGCAACCTGCATTCTGATTTTAATATTATATGTGCTCGCATTTTTCCGGCGGCTGTCCTGGATCGATTATTTCAGCACAGCGATTGTGGTGGGAGCAGTTTTGAGAGTTCTGTTTTTATCCGGAGAAAAGAAGAAAAAGCTGTTTGCACAGCTGCGGGAGCTGTTCTTTGCGCCGTCTGCGATTGCTGCCATGGTGTTGCTGACCGGTGCAGTGCTTCTGACCGGAAATAAAATTGCAACGTGGTGGGATGACTTGAATTTCTGGGCAACGGACGTCAAGGCATTGTATGCGCTGGATGGCTTTGCAGCGAAATATACGAATGCAGCTTCGGAGTTTGGCGATTACCCGCCGGGAATCCAGCTGCTCAAATGGTGGTTTGTTCATTTAAAGCCGGACGGCTTTTCTGAGGGGCTGATGTTTGCCGGATACTATTTCGGCGTGTTTGTTTTTCTGACGCCACTGCTTAGCAGGCTGGACGAAGCGCTGCAGACTGACAGACGGACGGTGAAGCAGCTTTTCTGGACCGTTGTGCTTGCGGTCTGCCTGGCAGCGTTTCCGAGTATGACAGAGACGTTTTACCTCGGAGGAATGTGCGCCGACCTGGTGATGGCGGTGATCTACGGTGTGATACTGATGAGCTGTCTCGAAGATCGGGCTGTGCCTGGTGCAGACACTGCCGCCGCAGACACCGCTACCGCAGACATTGCTGATGCAGCTTCCCGTTCCCGCGCCTTCTCCAACCTGCGGATCGCCCTGTATCTCGGCGTTCTGGTGCTCGTAAAGTCCGTTGGATTTTTGTGGGCGGCGTTCGCCCTCGTCTTTGTCTGGTTCTGGCGGCTGCATGGCGCAGCGGACAAAAAGAAAGAAATACGGCAGCTGCTTTGCATCACAGCACTTCCAGCCGTCAGCGGAGGAAGTTGGATGCTGTTTTGTCTGCTCATGAAGCGGGTGGCAAAACTGACCGGGGCGGCGGTTTCGATGGCGTCGGGCAACCTGCCGATCCTGCTTGAAGGAACGGTACAGAAGCTGTTGCATGCGTATGCAGAAGCATTTGCAGCACGGGCGCTGCATCGGGATGGATTTTCTTGGATCGGTGTATCGGCGCTTGCCCTGTTTGTGATTTTTCTGATCGGAATCGCATGGCTGTACCGCAGGAAGCTTCTGACCAAAACGGAGCGGAATTTCCTGTTTGTGTATGTGCCGCTGACGGGAATTGTTTTTTACGGCATCAACCTTGTGAGTCATCTGACGATTTTTGCGACGGAAACCCAGTATCTGGAAGCAACCGGGATGATTGCGTCGATCGAACGCTACAGTGCACCGTTTACAGTTGGAACGTTGTATCTGCTGTTCGGGATTTTTCTGGAACGCAGTCCGAGGCTGTGGGGAAAAATTTCGCCCTATGCAGCGCTGGCTGCAGCTGTATTGTTGTGTGCAAACTGGGGCGCTGTCTATGACGGGATGATCGGTTACCGGCAGCGTTTAGACGACGATTTGCAGGCACGGTCGAACATGATCACGGATGCGTCGGAGGAATTTCTGGAAAAAATGTCCAAACAGGACGTGGGCAGTGGGATGCGGGTGCTGTATCTGAAAAATGTACAGGATGCGGCGCAGTGGGTCAGAAATACCTACATTTCGTTTGAGGCGTCTCCGGTGTCAGTGCTGTTTGGCGGAATCGGGGAAGACACCACGTCCGGACAGGTGTGGGAGCTGGTGCAGGCTTCCCATGCGGGCTACTTATATGCAGATGAAACGGATGAAGCGTTAAAAGAGCTGTTTGCGCCTTATACAGAGAAATTTGCGTGGAAAACGTTGTATCGAATTCAAATGAACGATGGGACATTGACACTGGAAAGAGCGGAAGAAAGCCGACAGGGACAGCCATAAAAGGAATCAAACGGCGTTGGATAACACCAGAGTAAGGGTACACAGAAATAGTGCAAGGAAAACATTGGAATGGAGAATACAATGGAGAAACGGATACCGGTCATTATACCGGCTTATGAACCGGATGAAAAAATGATCCGCCTGCTGCAGGCGCTGCAGGAATCTGGAATCGAGAGAATCGTCGTGGTGGATGACGGAAGCGGAAACGAGTATCGGAACCTGTTTGAACAGGCAAAACAGCTCGGCGCAATTGTTTTGACTCATGCGGTGAACCTGGGGAAAGGGCGCGCATTAAAAACTGCTTTTAATGAAGTTTTAAACAGATACCCGGAGGCGATCGGAGCGATTACCGCGGATTCGGACGGACAACATACGCCCGCCTGCATTCAGAAATGTATGGAAGCGATGGAAAAAGAGCCGGAAAAGCTGATTTTAGGCTGCCGGAATTTCGATCAGGACAACGTCCCGGCAAAATCGGAATGGGGCAACAAAATCACACGTCAGGTGCTCAAATACCTTTGCGGCGTGGCGGTATCGGATACCCAGACCGGGCTGCGCGGCATTCCGGCTGCGTTTATGCGCCATCTGATGAACGTCAAGGGCGAGCGGTTCGAGTTTGAAACCTACATGCTTCTGGAGGCAGGAGAGCAAAAGGTCGGCATTCGCGAAGTGCCAATTGAAACGGTTTACTTAAACGATAACAAAGGCAGCCATTTCAACCCGCTGCTGGATTCAGCCCGGATTTATCTGGTATTTGCAAAATTTTTGTTTTCTTCCCTGTCATCGTGCATCATCGATCTGGTGCTGTTTGCGCTGTTTTGCAGCCTGACGAAAGAAAGAATACCGGAGACTGTCAGCTATATTGTGGTTTCGACCGTGCTTGCGCGCGTGGTGTCGGCGGGCTACAACTTTTTCCTGAATTACAGGGTCGTGTTTAAAAGCAGCGGCGCAGTGTGGAAATCGGCGGTGCGCTATTTTGTGCTCGCAGTCGTGCAGATGTTGGCAAGCGCCGGACTGGTCAGCCTGCTGTATGGCGTTCTGGGTGGCTCGGAGGTGGCAGTTAAGATCCTGGTGGACGTATTCCTGTTCTTTATCAGCTTCCTGATCCAGCGGGAAATCGTGTACCGTTAAAGAACGCTGCTTGCAGCTTCCCTCAAAAGTTTAAGTCTTTCTTAGGATTTGGACGAAACGATTGACGCTTTCTGAAAAAAATGGATATAATACTCTCAACAGGAAATGAGAAAACGGTTTCGGAGAAAACAGGGCAATGGAGTTTTCAGAAACCGGATTTACAGCCAGTCGTTACGCAAAACGGAGCTGCAGTTCGTTAGATGGATCGAACCACGCGGTGCTGAGCCAGCTGCCCTGCATCCATTCCGCACTGTCGTAACGACCCGGCTTTGCCCGAGGGGTCGACGGACAAATACGGGAATGGGGTTTCCCGATATCCGGGAGAAAAGTCTTGTCGTTTCAATCATTTACATTTGCCGCTTTTCTGGCGGCAGCAGTAGGAGGATTTTATGCCGTGCCGAAAAAGGGACGGCTGGCAGTTTTACTGATTTTCAATATCCTCTTTTTCGAGTGGGCAGATCCGTTTGCGGGCATCTGGCTGCTGAGTTCTGTGTGTCTGACGTGGGGCTGTGCCCTTTTAGTGGAAAAAGGCGCAGACAGGACGAAGCGCCGTTTGCTGATCGGAGCGTGCCTTTCTTTTCAGCTGATTCTTTTGGCAGTGTTTAAATATCTGCCGGTCTGGAATGAAATCATCAACAAAACATATGGAAGAGGTCTGCAAATCGTTCATTTGGATGTTGCAGCGAAGTTCGGACTTGTCGCACCCATCGGAATTTCGTTTTATACGCTGGAAGCGATCGGCTATCTGATAGACGTTTCGAGGGGAAAATATCCTGCGGAAAAAAGCTTCTGGCGCTTTGCGGCATTTCTCTCCTTTTTTCCGAACATTATGAGCGGACCGATCGAGCGTGGAGACCATTTTCTGGGACAGCTTAGAGAAATTACGGAAAAAAAGCGGCGTGAGCTTCTAAATTACGACCGGGTCATGCAGGGGCTGATTGCGATGCTGCTCGGCTATGGGATGAAGCTGATCGTCGCGCAGCGGGCGGAAATTCTCGTGAATCAGGTTTACAGCATGTATCAGGATGCCAACAGCTTTACGATGCTGATGGCAGCGCTCTTTTATGCGGTTCAGATTTACTGTGATTTTGCGAGCTATTCGATGATCGCGGTCGGTGTCGGCAGACTATTTGGCTTTGAGCTGGTCCAGAACTTTAAGCAGCCCTATTTTGCCAGAAACCTGACGGATTTCTGGCGCAGATGGCACATTTCTTTGAGCAGCTGGCTGCGGGATTATATTTATATTCCGCTGGGCGGCGGCAGAAAGGGACTTGCAGTCAGACAGCGCAATATACTGCTTGTTTTTCTCATCAGCGGTCTGTGGCATGGCGGCGCGCCGCAGTTTTTGGCATGGGGACTGCTGCATGGTGCCGGACAGGTCGTGCAGGATTTTTACAAAAAGGCGAAGCAAGCGGTATTCGGGGAAGCAAAAATTGGCCTGGAAAAGCTGCGGCATATGCTTTCGGTTCTGCTGACCTTTTTTACGGTGATGTGTTTTTGGATCTTTTTCCGCAGCGAATCGGTATCGATGGCAGTGATCTGTCTGAAAAATATGTTTACCAGGTGGAACGGATTTCTGTACTGGAGACAGTTTTTGTTCACGATGGGATTGGAAAAAACGCAGTTTTTCATTGCAGTCGCTGGGATTGCAGTGCTGCTTGGAATCGATTTGATTTCTGAAAAAAAGAAACAGGAGCCGGCAGTCTGGATTTATAGGATGCCGCTTCCGGTGCGCTGGGCGATCTGTCTGTTTTTGATCGGCGCAGTGTTCGTGGTCGGGCAATATGGAAAGGGCTTTGACCCGTCCGGATTTATTTATGTGGAATTTTAAGGCGTGTGGGGGATTAATGGGAAAAATAAGCGTGATCGCTTATTTTTCACACTGCTATTTGTGCCGCAGGCGTCACAAAGTAGCTGGGATTGCAGAGCCGAACTGGATGTTCGCCTCGCGATTCCTTCGGCGCAAGCGCCTGTGGAATGGAGAATAAAATGAGAAAAAAGTGGATTCGAGGGGGCATTTTTCTGTGTCTGGTGCTCCTTTTACTGAGCAATTTAAATCGGATTCTGTGTGTCAAATCGCCGCATGGAGTCGATCAGGCGCGGTATCTGTATGTGCAGCCGAAAAATAAAATCGACGTACTTTTTCTGGGCAGCAGCCACGTTCACTGCAACGTGAATACGCAGCTGCTCTGGGACGAATACGGCATGGCAGCGTACCTGATGACCGGCGCGGAGCAGCCGCTTTGGAACAGCTATTATAATCTGAAAGAAGCGTTGAAGACCCAGAAGCCGAAGCTGGTGGTGCTGGACATGTTCTGTCCGAGTCGTTTTTATGATGATTTCCAGCCGGGATGGGCAGATGAAAACCTTGACGGGATGCGGATATCCCTGAATAAGCTGGAAGCAGTGTATACAAGCGTGCAGGAGGAGCAAAGTCACTTTTTCCTTGGATTTACGGAATATCATTCCAGATATGATCAGCTGACGACAGAGGATTTTCAGAATTTCGTCTGGAATCGGAAAACGCAGGAGCGTTGGAAAGGCTACACGCCGCTAAAACGCCACGCAGAGCTGACGGAGCCGGATATGAGCCATGTGACGACATCGCAGGAAATGACCGAAAAATCAAAGGAATATTTTGAAAAAATCGTAGAGCTGACAAAAAAAGAAGGCATTACACTTGCGCTGATTTCCGGACCGTATCTGTTGGAGGAAAGGGATCAGGAGGTTTACAATTCCATTGGGCAGCTGGCAGAAAAAGATGGACTGCTGTTCTGGAACACTAATACGCCTGCCCGTTATCGGGAGATGGGGCTGGATTTTTCAACGGATTATGCAGACCACGCGCACTTAAACGAGGCGGGCAGCGCAAAGTACACGGCGTATCTTGGAAAGTGGCTTTCCAAAAACTACAGCTTTCCCGACCGCAGGGGACAAAAGGGCTATGAATCGTGGGAAAACCAGCTCATGAAATCCGGAGAATGAGGACTGCGTGCTGACCGGGCGAAAGCTTTACAAAAAACGGGACTTCTGGTATGCTGTCAAATATGGTTTCGGACTGGAATGTGCGCGCCGGATGCGCCGCAGATTGGTAAAATATGCCGCTGCTGATCGACCAGGACGCGCTGCAGTGCAGGCAGGAAGCAAACAGACAGAAAGGAAATTGACATGGACATTTTAAATAAGCTCAGAGAGGAACTTCAGGTAGAGCGCTGGCAGGTAGAAGCTGCGGTCAAGCTGATCGACGAGGGCAACACGATTCCCTTTATTTCCAGATACCGAAAGGAAGCGACCGGTTCTTTAAATGATGAGGTACTGAGAAATCTGTACGAGCGTCTGAACTATCTGCGCAATCTGGAGGAGAAAAAGACCTCCGTTATGGCGAGCATCGAAGAGCAGGGCAAGCTGACGGACGATCTGAAAAATAAAATTCAGGCGGCAGAAACGCTGGTTGTCGTAGAGGATTTATACCGCCCTTACCGTCCGAAGAGAAAGACGAGAGCGAGTGTTGCAAAGGAAAAGGGGCTGGACGGACTTGCCGATCTGATCCGGGAACAGAAATTTTCCGGTTCTCTGGAAGAAGCGGCAGCTGCTTATGTGAATCCTGAAAAAGGCGCAGCGGATACAAAGGAAGCGCTGCAGGGCGCACAGGATATCCTTGCGGAAGGAATATCCGATGAAGCGGATTACCGAATGTACATCCGGAAAATCACGATGGACGAGGGCAAGCTCACCAGCACCGCGCGGGATGAAAAGGCGCAGAGTGTTTATGAGATGTACTATCAATACGAGGAGCCACTCAAAAAGGCAGCGGGACACCGTGTGCTGGCATTGAACCGCGGCGAGGCGGAGAAATTCCTGACCGTTAAGGTGGAAGCACCTCGTGACCGTATTTTACAGTACCTTGCAAAAAAAGTAATTACCGAAGAAAATCCGGTGACGGAGGCGGTACTGCGCGCCGTGATTGAGGACAGCTATGACCGTCTGATCGCCCCGGCGATCGAGCGCGATATCCGCAATGAGCTGACAGAAAAAGCCGAAGAGGGTGCAATCAGCGTCTTTGGCAAGAATCTGGAACAGCTTTTGATGCAGCCTCCAATCGCCGGACATGTAGTGCTCGGCTGGGATCCGGCGTTTCGTACCGGCTGTAAGCTTGCTGTTGTGGATGCGACCGGAAAGGTACTGGATACGAAGGTCATTTATCCGACTGCACCTCAGAACAAAGTAGAAGAAGCCAAAAAGGAATTAAAGAAGCTGATCGACAAGTACGATATTTCTCTGATCTCTGTGGGAAACGGCACTGCGAGCCGTGAATCCGAGCAGGTGATCGTCGATTTGATCAAAGAGCTGAAAAAGCCGGTTCAGTATGTGATCGTCAACGAAGCGGGCGCATCTGTTTATTCTGCCAGCAAGCTGGCAACGGAAGAGTTCCCGCAGTTTGACGTGGGACAAAGAAGTGCGGCTTCGATCGCACGCCGTCTGCAGGATCCACTTTCCGAGCTGGTAAAGATCGATCCCAAATCCATCGGTGTCGGACAGTATCAGCATGATATGAACCAGAAAAAGCTTGGGGAAGCCCTGGGCGGTGTGGTAGAGGACTGTGTAAACCGGGTAGGCGTGGACTTAAATACCGCATCTGCTCCGCTTTTGGAGTACATTTCCGGTATTTCCAAGACGGTTGCAAAAAATATCGTAGAATACCGGGAAGCAAACGGACGCTTTACAAACCGGAAGCAGCTGTTAAAGGTTCCGAAGCTGGGGCCCAAAGCATTTGAGCAGTGCGCAGGCTTTTTGCGGATTGCGGACGGAGAAAATCCGCTGGATGCGACGAGCGTACATCCCGAGTCCTATCCTGCGACGATGGAATTGTTAAAGAAACTGGAGCTTTCCATGGAAGATGTGCGCATGCTGCAGGCGGAAGCCAAAAAGGGACGCGCTGCGCAGAACACATCGGGCGCTGACAGCAAAAATGCTTCAGGCGACGCTGCACGCCAGAATGTGTCCGCCAAAAACAAAGCAAACCGCAAGGACCGCAGACAAAACGGCTTCAACATCCGCAATACGGATACGGCGATGGGACGCGCACTGGCAGCAGCCATGCAGGGAATGACTTTGGATGCAGACAATGGCGGAACCGACAAAAAAGGAGCAAACGCATCGGGGCGGTCTGGCGCAGGTGCATCGAACGCTGCAAATGCGTCGACAGGAGCCGCTGCAGGCAGCAGCACATCCGGCAGCCAGAAGACAGCAGCCGTTTCTGCACTGGAACGCCGCATTCCGGACAAGAAAAAGCTGGCGGAAGAGCTCGGTATTGGCGAGATCACGCTGACAGATATTGTCAGGGAGCTGGAAAAGCCTGCCCGCGATCCGCGTGAGGATATGCCCCGCCCGATCCTGCGCAGCGACGTGCTGGATATGAAGGACCTAAAGCCCGGCATGGTGTTAAAGGGAACCGTCCGTAACGTCATCGACTTTGGTGTATTCGTGGATATCGGCGTCCATCAGGACGGACTGGTGCACATTTCCCAGATCACGGACCGTTTTATCAAGCATCCGCTGGAAGCCGTCAGCGTTGGGGATATCGTGGATGTAAAGGTACTGGACGTTGATCCGGTCAAAAAACGGATCGGCCTGACGATGCGGCTGGATCAGAAATAAGAAAAAAATAAATTTTCTCTTGATTTTTTATCAAAAACGTCATATACTCAACACGTTAATAAAGGTAAAGTTCTTCAGGGTCGGGTGCAAGTCCCAACCGGTGGTATAGCCCACGAGCCTTTTGCTGTATAAGTCAGCGAGGCATGATTCGGTGATCCTTCTGCAATGGGAGCAGACGGAAACTCCGAAGCCGACAGTACAGTCTGGATGGAAGAAGACGATTGCTTTTTCTGATGCGTTTTTGCCGACGCAGAAGAAACCCAAAGCAAACAGCGCACAGACCCGGAAGATTTCTCTTCCGGGTTTTTTTATGTTCCCAAGGAAGGGGATATCCTGTGAAGGAAAAGCCCTTTGGCAGGATCCCTGACAGGCATATCGCTGTGCAAAGAACTTTCCTGCAAATCGAAAGGAGACTTAAAAATGAGTTCTTTATGGCAAACTGTATCTGAAAACGTAGTATTTGTATTGGAGTTTCTTGCACTGATCGTGGTGATGTTTCTGATCGCCTATGTCATTGAAAAAGCAGTCAAGAAAAAAAATAGCGACACAGAGCGTGTCCTTGCAACCAGAAAAATCGTCGTGATCGGCGTATTTTCCGCAATTGCAGCGATCCTGATGGTACTGGAGTTTCCGGTTCCCTTCGCACCGTCCTTCTACGGACTGGACTTTTCCGAGCTTCCGGCGCTGATCGGTGCATTTGCATACGGACCGGTGGCGGGTGTCATGATCGAGTTTTGTAAAATTCTGATCAAGCTTGTGTTAAAGCCCTCTTCCACAGCGTTCGTCGGAGAGCTGGCAAACTTCTCGATCAGCTGCATGCTGGTGCTGCCTGCGTCCGTGATCTACCTGTTCAAAAAATCGAGAAAACAGGCGATTCTCGGCACCGTTGTGGGTACACTGATCATGACGGCGTTTGGCTCCTGCTTCAATGCCATTTATCTGCTTCCGAAATTTTCTGAGCTGTACGGAATCCCGCTGGATGCGATCATCGGAATGGGAACGGCGATTAACCCGGCGATCCACAGCATCAGCGGACTGGTGCTGATGTGTGTTGTACCGTTAAACCTCTTAAAAGGCGGCCTGGTATCGCTGATCACTATTTTAGTTTACAA
>OMDO01001291.1_pt1 | contig 11658 bp, 17 predicted proteins | sample 1674051 | NCBI WGS metagenome assembly OMDO01 (sample SAMEA103958138, study PRJEB25191) | human gut metagenome | biome: human-associated habitat [ENVO:00009003]; feature: intestine environment [ENVO:2100002]; material: feces | place: Germany | collected 2013/2015 | reverse complement strand
GCCTCCGAAGAAGTCGACCACGAGCTCGCCCGGCCGGCTGCTGCTCAGAATGGCCCGCTCGCACAGTGCGATCGGCTTCGGCGTTGCGTGCCCGCCTGCGTCGTCTCTTTCTGCCGTGTTTGTGATCGGGAAACGCCACACATCGGTCATTATGTCGTGCTCGTCGCTGTCGTTGTGGGTGTTGTCGAAGAAGGCGCGCAGCTCCATCGCTTCTGCCTTCATGTTCTGGTATGCCTCGGACGGCTTGTTGCGCAGTTTCATCACTTGATCGTGCGGCAGGCTGAAGGCTCGGCCCTTAAATGCCTGCTGGAGCTTTTTGTAGTGCCACTCCGGGATCGGCGTGAACTGTGATTTGCTAAACCAGTGCCCCCACATTTGAACGCCCGTGATCTCCGTTAGCTGCTTGGCCTTGAGCCCGACCTTCTGAGCCTCCCCGATCATATAATCAAGGATTGCCTCGTATGCGTCGTTGAAATGGTCTTTGTTATTGTTGAAGCCTTCGACGCCGCACATAACAAAGAGGCATTTCTCGGTTTCCCTCGGGTAGCTCCGCATGAGCTCGCTGTTGACGCCGAAGGCTGAGTGCTTCGCCCATGTGATGTAGTTTCTGAATGTGATCTGGTTCGCTGCGATCATTGGCCGAAGGATAAAGGCGTAAATATCCATGAGCGGCTCGTCGATGCCCCAGCAGTACCAGCTCCCGTTTTCCTTCAGGATCGAGAAGCTGAGCGCAATCCACTTCTTATTGAACTCGAGGAGATCGTTCTGGTTCTGGTTGTCGTTCTGGACGCCGTCGCTCTCCTTTCCCATGCCGTATGGCGGGTCGGTGAAAACAAGGTCGGCGCGCTGCCCGTCGGTTGCCTTTTGGACGTCGCCCATCTTTAGGCTGTCGCCGCAGTATAGCCGGTGATCGCCCAGCAGCCAGAGGTCGCCGGGTTCGGTGAACGGTTCCTCCGGCGGCGCCTCGGGCTCGGTGTCGCCGTCCTCCTTTTCCGACTCGTCATCGTGCAGAGCTTCGGACAGAGCCGTGACAAGATTGCCGTATTCTTCTTCAGTGTAGCCGCTGAGCATGAACGGGATCTCGCCGGTGTCGACGTCGGCGAAAACCTCGGCGAGCATCTTGTTGTCAGTGGTGGCGAGCTCCGCGATGCGGTTGTCAGCCGTCAGGTCGGCCAGCTCCTCGGCCTCGCTGGCGTAGTCCTGATAGTCGACCGGGGCGTCGGTCAGGTCGTCGAGCTGCGCGGCCATGAGTCGGCCGTGGCCCTTGGTGACGAGCCCGCTGCGCTTGCTGACGGTGATCGGGGCGCGCCAGCCGGTCGCCCGGATGATAGAGGCGAGGAGCTTGATCTGCTCCGGCGGGTGCTGGTTGGGGTTCTTGGGGTTAGGCCGCAGATCCTTCAGCGGGACGATGGCGTCGTGTGCGCAGAACACGGGGACGCTGCCGGCGTATGCCTTCGGCGTGGCCGTGGTGCTGTACTCCTCGATCTCGGGGCCGGCCTGCGGCTGTGGTTTATTCATGGCCGTTACCTCCTGCTGAAAATTGATTTTCAATCCACTTGTGGAGGCTGGAGTCCCGCCAGTTGTTTCGGCCGTCAAGACGGTTTTTCAGCCGTTCCAGCTTCGCCTCCTCGACCTCCTCGGTAGATCGGTGGAAGATGATGCGGAGCTGGTCGAGCATGATCTGGACGTCTGCCATCTCCTCGACCGCGTTCTCGAGTGCAGCCTTCGCCTCTGCGGCGCAGCTCACGCGCTTCACCTTGCAGAGGGCTTTGGTCAGCTCGGCCATCTCCTCAACGGCCATGTCCATTTGTGCCGGCGCGCCGTAGGTCGTGATCGCACGATCTAGCAGGGCCCGGCGCTCCTCCGTGGTCATCACGGGCGGCCTCCCTTCGTCAGCTCTCTGACCAGTATGGCCACGAGCACGATCACGATGATGGCGAGGGTGATGGCGGTCGGGATCCAGATCGGGGCCAGTACCCACAGCCAGCTCCAGTTGATGACGCCGGTGAGCTTCAGGACGATGAAGGCGACGGCGAGAAGGCCGCAGAAGCCGATCCCGCCGGCCGTCGTGTTGTTTCTTTCGTTGTTCATGTATTACCTCCAGTATTATTTGCCGAGCCCCTTCAGCGCGCAGGCCGTGCAGGCGGTTCGGACGTCGGGCTCCAGTGCGAGGATCCGGCGGGCCGTGTCTGTCTGCCAGCACTCAGCGCCGCAGACGGGGCAGGTGGTGAGCTGCCAGTCGTCCGTCGGAGGCTTCGGGACGTTGTCGCGCAGCGGCATGGTGAGGATCCCGCCGTCTCCGGGCTGGTGGGGCGCGAGGACGGGCTCAGGCTCGTCGGGGATCATGGTGCCGAGGAGCTCGTTGTACTTCTTGAATATGGCCTCCGACGCTGCGCTCCAGCTTTCGCCGTGCTCCGTGTCCTCCGGGGTGGCGACGTGGGCCAGCTCGTGCGCCAGCAGCTCAGGGGCGGCGCTGATGGGCGCCTCGGCCGAGATGCAGACGATCGGCGTGCTGCCATCGTCGGGGAAGATGGTCAGGCCGTAGGCGGTGCTGTTGGTCTCGTCCCGCAGGTCGGGGACGTACTGCGCGACGTACTCGATGCCGGGGTAGAGCTCGGAGAAGGCCCGGGCCACGATGGCCGTCGGGTCGTTGATGAAGGGCGAGGCCATCGGGCCGATCTTCTCGTACTGCTTCAGGGCCGCGTAGGTCTCGCGCAGCATGGCCCGCACTTCGTCCTTCTTGATGCCGTTGATGGTGGGCCCGTTCAGGATCAGGTCGAGCATCTTGTCGCCCCAGTCCTGCATCAGGTGGGTCTCCGGCATACCGCAGCCGAAGGGCACGACATCGACCTTCTCACGGGTGAGGGTTTCGTATTCTTTCACGGTGCTGCTCCTTTCAGAAAAGCCGAGCGGGCCGGAGCCCGCCCGGCGCTCCATTTACTGCATGACGACGACCTTGCCGGCGTCGATCAGATCGCCCATGTTCTTCAGGAAGTAGTCGGCGATGTTCTTCTTGGCCTCGAGCTTCCAGATGCCGCCGTCAGCCTCGAAGAAGCCGATCCCCTCGTCGGGATCCACGCGCAGCAGGAACTCGCTCTCGGGCTGCTCCACCTCGAGGAAGGTGCGGAACGGCCGCAGCATGACGCGGGGCTTGATCTCGACGAGCGCGTTGAGGGCGACGCCCTGACGGGCCTCGACGGTCTGCGTGACGCCGTTGTCCTTCGTGCTGACGCTGTTCTCGTCCGTCATCCGGCTCAGCAGGTCGAGCAGGTAGGCCGTGCCCTCGTTGGGGATGCAGAGGCTCCGCAGCTCGATCAGAGCTACCTCGCGTCCTCTGAAGCCGGTGCGCAGGCCCGGGGCGTCAGCCTTGGCGCGGTAGAGCGTGTTGCGGGAGAAGTCGCTCAGGTAGGTGGTCATCACCTCGACGGTGTCGTTGCTCTTGACCTGCACCATGATGGTCGTGCCGACCTTCTCGAGCTCGGTGCGGATCAGCTTGCAGATGCTATCGAGGCCGCTGACGCTGATGCAGTCGGGGCGGTCGACGTGGGGCGGGATGCGGGTGAGGGATGCGTCGGCGTAGGTCTGGCCGTCGATCTCGAAGATCTTGGTCTCCTTCAGGCTGACGATTTTGTCGATCATTTTTGCGAGCATTGTGTTGTCCTCCTTGTTCTGTGTTGTGGGTGTTTATCCGTGCTGGACGAGCTTCAGGAGCTTCGGGGCCTCCTGCTGCGTGCCGTCCATGTTCATTTGGCCGGGCACCTGCGGCACCATCTCGGCGACGACGAGCTCGCCGTTGCCGTCAGAGGTGACATAGAGGGCCGTGGCGACGGGGTTGGTGGCCGCGAGCGTAGACTTGGCCGTCACGGAGACGCCGATGGTGCGGCGCTCGTCGTCCGGGGTCAGCTCGATGGTGAGGGTGATCTTGCGCTTGGCCGTGGCCTTCGTGTTGGGGTCGAGGATGTTCTGGATCACCTTGTCCATCTCATAGTCGACGCGCTCCTCGAAGGCGCCGCGGGCCATCGACATGATGCTGTCGCGCTGGTTCTGTTCGTTCATGGGGTTTCTCCTTTCTTTTCAGGTGGCCGATCCGAGCGTCATCTGCTCGGCCTCGGTCGGGTTGTCTGCGTAGGCTGCGGCCGTCTGGCCCGTGGGGCCCGAAGGCTCCGCTCTGGCCCACACGGCCTCGGTGGCGTTCGAGCGGGTGGCCTTGCGGCGACCGACCGTTGTGAGGATCCCGATCTCCTTCAGCTCCGTGAGCCGTGGGGCGACGTAGTTGCGGTTGAAGTACGGGATCCGGCCGGCTGCGACGAGCTCCTCAGTGATCTCGCTGGCCGTGAGCTCACGGTTGCCGAGGGTCTCGAGGATCAGGCGGCAGCGGGCGGCCCGCTTGGGGAGTACGGCGTCATAGCTGCGGCGCCGGGTCTCTTTGGTTGTCTGGTTCATGCGTTTCCTCCTTTCCAGCCAGCTCGACGCTGTCGGCTGGCGCGTCCTTGACTTCAGGCGTCGGCGCTTCGTTGCCCCACACGTCCCATCCCGGGGCAGCCTCTCGGGCGAAAAGCTCGATACGGGGCAGGTCTCCCATCAGCTCGACGATCCTGTCGCGGATTTCGGCCGGCTTTCTGCTGTGCTGCTGGAGCGGGGAGAGGACGATGCTGCGGACGCTGCCGCTGATGCGCTTCGGCTTGCCCTTGGTCGCCAGCAGGCAGATCTCTGAGTTGCTGCGCGTCCAGTTTCCGAGCCCCATGAAGATGCCGGTGCCGTTTCTGTTCTGCTTTACCCAGTTGAAGGCGACGGTCTTGTAGCTGAAGCCCCACGCCTCGATCACGTCGAGGGCCTCGCGGAGCATGGGGAAGGTCGCCCACATGAAAAGCACGCAATCCTCGTTAGCAATACCCCCCCCCCGCAGCTCCGACGCCCATGCGCTTGATGTCCTCGATGGTCATGGTGTCGTAGTGCTTGGAGGCTGCCGCTCTGGTGCCGCGGTTCTGATAGCTCCACGGGGGATCGGCGTAGATGATGCTGTACTTCTTGTCAGGGAGTGGGATCATGGGCTGCCTCCTTTCCGGGCATTTCCGACTCGATGCCGTGCAAGAACTTGATGAAGCCGGCCGTCGCCGGCACTTCGTAGCGGGAGAGCTCTGCGTGCGTCATGTACTTGCGGCCGTAAATCTCGGCCATATCACGCCAGACGGGCCACGGCACGCGGTAGAAGTCCGTCAGGCTCACGGAGACGAGCACGAAGGCGATGGCGCCGAGCTTGTGATGGGCCTCGAGGTCGTCCTGCTGCTCTTGGGTGAGCCGGCGCTGCTCGATGCGCTCGTCGTCGGTGTGCTTGGCCTCGAAGTAGATGCTCCGGCCGCCCTTCAGGGTGCCGCCATAGTCCGGCTGGGCCTGCTTGGTATAGCAGGCGAGGAACTGGCCCTTGCGGTTCTTGGCGCCGAGGGGCTTCATGGGCTCCGGCGTCTTTTCGATCTTGGCGAGGCCGCGGCTGAGGTAGTAGTCGCACGAGGCCGAGATGATATTCTCGAAGTAGCCGCCGGCGACTCTGGCCTGCTTGCCGCGGATCTGCGCCATCATGTGTTTTTCGGCTGCGTAGGGCGTCTGGTCGTTGTAGCCCTCCGCGTTCTTTCTCGGGTCGTACTTCGTCACGGCGTTCAGCCTCCGATCTCGATGTGGACGCCCGGATCGGAGATCAGGCGGTCGGCGAGCTCGAGGATGACGCTGCCATCCAGCTCGATGCTGATGGGGCCGTGGTCGAGGTGCTGGTTGCAGACGGCCATCGCCCTGAAGGCGGGCAGGTGCAACGTGGCGCTGCCGATGTCAGGCTTGTCCTTGGGCTCCTCGTCGGGCTTCAGCTCGCTGATGGCCTCGAAGCCGTTGCGGACGGGGATGCCGTGCGCCTTGGCGAGCTCGATCTCCGCGGCCATGCCGGCCGAAGGGTGGTCGATGCCGAAGGCCCACAGCTCGGAGCAGCCGAGCACCAGCTCGCTGCCGATCTTCAGGGCCAGCTCACGCTCCTCGGGGACGTTGTCGTCCATGAACTGCGTGAGATAGATGTGCGGGGTGACGGGGATGACGCCCTTCTCCACAGCCGCGCGGCTGTACTCCTTGGCGCGCTGGATGTTGTTCTCGTAGTCCCCGCGGCACGGGGAGCAGATGTAGACCTTTTTCATGGGGTTATGTCCTCCTTATGCGTGAGCACTTTGGCCCACCGCTTCTTGTACTCGGCCGGCGGCTGTTTCTCGGGAAAGAGTGAGAGCTGCGTCGGCCTTCCTGCGTATCTCTGCTTGTTCCACCTTGGCTTTCCGGCCTTCTCAGTCTCCAGTGTCCAGCCCGCTGCCTTCAGGCTTGTCCCGGGCTCGCTCTGGAGCGTGAAGGTGATGATCTTGCCGTAGCCCTCGCGCTTCGCCCGACGGGCACAGGCGGCGTATAGGGCCGAGCAGTCGTTTCTCGTTCCATCGGTGCAGAGGCGCGTCACCTCGAGCGTGTTGCCGTCATCCAGCCGGCGGCCGGTTGGGCGTCCCACGATGGCGACGCCGCAGAGGCGGCCGTCCTTGAAGGCTGCGAGGCTCCACTTGTGCCCGACGACTCTGCCATGGTGACGGTGTACGGCCTCGACATAGGTGTTGGCCTGCTTCAGCGTCGTGGGCTTGACCTCGATCACCTGCTGCGCCAGCTCTGGCCGGTGAGGGTGATGGCCCTGCACATTTCCATGAGCCGGTCGATGGTGGCCCGGGCCGTCATGCTGTCGTGGCTTTCTCGCGGCGTCATGCGGTCGATCAGGGCCTCGGTGTCGTAGTTGGTGGTCACTATGGTCGGCAGGTATGCCTCATAGCGGCCGTTGATGATGTTGTAGACCGTGGAGATCGCCCACTCGGTCGGCGGCTCCTTGCCGATGTCGTCGATCACGAGGAGCGGGACGGTCTTGTAGATCTTCAGGACGTCGCTCTCGCTGCCGCCGGTCGCGGAGTAGGTGCGCTTGATGCGCTCCAGCAGGTCGATCATCGTCATGCAGATGACCGGCTTGCCCTGTGCGATCAGGTGGTTGGCGATGGCTGCGGCGAGGTGTGTCTTGCCGGTGCCCGGCGGGCCCGCTATGAACAGACCGTTGCGGCCGGGTTCCTGACGGCCGGGCTGCGGCAGCATGGCGTCGAAGCCTTCGGCATAGCGCCGGGCGGCTGCCGCTGCGCGCTTGTTGTCGTCGGTGAGCTGGAAGGTGGAGAAGGTGCGCCGCAGGAAACGGTCGCCCATGCCTGACTCGCCGACGATGCGCTTGATGCGATCCCGCATTTTCTTCTCCTCCACAGCCTTGGCGGCTGCGGCCTCAGCAGCTTCGCGCTCTGCCTTCGCCTTCTCATAGGCAGCCACGGCCTCGGGGCAGGTGCATCGCTCGGCTCCGTAGGGAGGCCAGAGGATGCGGTTGCCGAGCTGGATGCCCTTGTGGTAGCGCAGGGCGCCGCAGAACTCGCAGGGGACGGGCTCAGGGACTCCGGGACGGCCGGCGAGGCGCTCGTCGTTGCTCCAGATCCAGTTACCGGCGTCACTCGTCGTCGGCCGGCTTGAAGCCCTTGCCCCAGTCTCGGCCGGAGCTGTCGGGCTGTTCAGGATCTCGCTGATTTTCTGCACCTTCGTTCACCTCCTCATTGTCCCAGTAGCCGCCGTTGAGCCATGTGCTCGGGTTCGGTATGTAGCGCCCGTTCTCCCGGCGCCACTGGTCGCTCCGCTTCTGAGCGTCGACCGCCTGCATGATCCTCTCGTGGAGCTCAGCGGTGGGCTTGATCTTGTTCCACGCCTTCAGAGCGTACTGCTTGCCGGTCTTTTTCGGGTAGGCTTTCCAGAACTCGAGAAATCTGGCCTCGACGAGCGACTTCGTGCCGCCGTCACTCCCCTCGTCAGAGGGGGAAGGGGGTGTATTACCTTCTCTTGTCTTATCTTCTCTACTCTGGTCTACTCTGCCTCCGGCTTTCTTGCGGCTGTTTGCCGGTCGTCCGGCGGTCGGCGTTGGGTCGTCCGGCGAGGCGTCGGCAGACGCCGCAGCAGCGGCCCGGCGACTGCGGGAGCGCTCTTTCTCGGCTTGCCGCTGGTCGATCAGCTTGCCGGCGTACTCGTACCAGTCGTGGATCTCGAGCGTCCCGTCCTCTTTTTCGTCGATCCAGCCCGCCCGGATCAGCGTTTTCGCCAGCTTTTCGGGGTCTCCGTCCCACTGAGCAGCCCGCGAGATCATGCGCGGCGTGATGTCGACGAGGCTGCCGGTCGGGGCGTTGTCGAGGGCCCACAGCCAGAACGAGACGAGCAGCCCCATCATGTGCGGCGGCTCGACTTCGAGCTGGTCAGCAGCGTCGAACAGTTTGCGGTGATCCTTGAGTGTCTGATGCACTTGCAGCCATGCCACGGTCGTCACCTCCTTTCTGTGGTCGTTTGTTTGTGGTCTGCTTTTGGTCGTCTGCCGGTCGTCCGGCGGTCAGGTTAAAAAGGAAGGTCGCCATTGTCCTCGATCTCCGCGAAGTCGCCGGAGCCCTCAGAGTAGCCCGGATCGGCGAAGTCGCTGCCAGAGCTCTGGCCGCCGTCCTTCTTGCTGTCGCAGAAGTGGACGGAGTCGACCGTGATCTCGACGGCTTTGCGGCGGTTTCCGTCCTTGTCCTCGTAGCTGCGGCTCGTGAGCTCGCCCTCGACGAGGACGAGGCGGCCCTTGCTCAGGTACTTGCAGACGAACTCGGCCTGTGCGCGCCATGCGACGCACTCGATGAAGTTGGTGATCTTCTTGCCGTCCTTGGTCTTGCGGCCGGTGTCGCTGGCGAGCCGGAAGCTGGTGATCGCCACGCCGCTCGGGGTGTGTCTGAGCTCAGGGTCGGCCGTCAGCCGCCCTTGCAGTCCTGTGTGGTTATACATCAGCCTTGACCTCCTTGCTGGTTATGCTGCGCGGCAGCAGCGTCGAGGGAGTTGCAGATCTCGTCGTACTCCTGCCGGGTCAGGGTGGCCGGATCCTGCTTCTTGTACTTCTCGAGGATCCGGGCGATGGTGCGCTCCTTGGTCATGCCGGCGGCCTCTGCCTTCTTGTAGAGGCGGCTGAGCTGTGCCTCGGACAGGCGGCCAGAGCCCTGCCCCTGACGCTGCTGGCCCTGTCTGGAGCCGCCAGAGCCGCCCCCGGGGCCTTTACTCTGCGCGCCGAAGTCGCTGTTGTCGGGGTCGTCCTCACCTTGGTCGATGCTGAACTTCTCGAACAGGTAGTATTTCAGGGCATAGGTGTGGGCGGCCCCCTTGGCCTTGGCCGGGTCGTCGTTCCAGCCGAGGGCGTGGACGACTGCCTCCAGCGTCTCGTCGTCGTTGTCGAGGTTGATCCAGCGGATCGTCAGGTCGGCCTCGTAGAGGAACATGAGCTTGTCGCCGTTGCGGGTCTTGGTCTGCATGGTGATCCAGTAGACCGGGTCGCCGTTCTCGGCGTGGCGCGTGGCCTGCTCGCTGATGACGTCGAAGTCGACGCCGAGCTCGTTCATTATGGGGGTGATTTTCTCCCACACGTCGTAGATCTTGGCGTACTTGTAGCTGACGCCGTCGCTGTGCTGCTTCTTGACGATCTCCGGGCAGGCTTTCCGCATTTCGACGAGCTTCTGCCGGAGCGTCAGGCAGGCGGCTTCAGGAGGGGCCGCAGCAGCGGCCGCCTCGGTTTTCTTGGTTTCTGCCATATCGGTGCCTCCTTACACGTCGACCGTGAAGATGCCCGGGGTCTCGTAGACGGTGACGCCCTCCACGATCTCGCCGGTCTCGGTCAGGGTTGCGATGTCGCCGGTGTAGCTGAGCAGCTTCTTCAGATCGGCCCAGCGGGTTGACTCCTCGACCTTTACGAGCTCGCCGTAGCCGTTGGCCTTGAGCCACGGCACCAGCTTGGTCTCGTCGAGCTTGGTCTTGGTGGTGCCCTTCTTGAAGGTTAGGGTGCCAGAGAGGAGGCGGTACTTCTCCGTCGTCTTGGTCTCCTTGTGGGGGACGGTGGCGAAGAAGTCGGCCAGACAGCTCGTGAGGTACGAGGTGCCGTTCTCCATGCGCTTGCGGGCGGCGGCTACTTTCTCATTGATGGCCGCGATCTGCTCGTCGGCCAGCGCCTTCAGGCGGTCGTACTCGCTGCGCTCGTCGGCGATCTTGCGGATGGCCCAGTCGGCGCAGCGGTCGTCAGTGATACGGAACGGGGCGCGCTCGCCCTCTGCGACGGTGCCGAGGTCGACCTGCTCCAGCTCGTCCAGCGTGGCAGCAGGCAGCAGCTCGGGCTCCTGCGTGGTGATTGCCTCGACGTCTGCCTGCTCAGCAGCGAGGGCCGTGGTGGTCTTATCGCTCATTGTTGTGCTCCTTTCTCTCGGTGACGTTGAAGGTGAGCATCACGCCGCAGGTGACAGGGGTGACGCTCTCGAGCTCGAGGTCGCGGCCGCTGCGGAGGTGCAGGGTCTCGCCCGGCTTCATTTCGGTGAGGTGTTTCATCTGGTACTCCTTTCTGCAAAGAAACGGTGCCCGCCTTCCTCGATGACGAAGATCTGGCTCTCGTGGAAGTCGCTGGTCACGAGGGCGGGGTTGTAGAAGTAGAGGATCGGCTCGTCCACGACGGTCTCGCCTCGGTCGAACACGGCCGCGACGGCGTCCTTGACGCGCTGCGTGGGATCCGGCCGGCTCTTGGTGTAGCTGTAAAGGACGACGGCCTCAGAGGGGTCGACGCCGCGCTTCTCGGCTGCGTTGAGGATGCACTGAGCGACGAGCATCTGGCCCTCGAAGGACTCCCCGCCGGCCTCGGCCATGACCACGCGCTCGACGACGTCGCGCTCGGCGTCTGTCAGAGTGTAGCGCACGGCGGGCTCGGTCGGCTCCACGGTCTCAGCGGCCGGGGCGGGGGTGTCCGGGATGTATGTGCCGACGGTGGTGGTCGGCGGCAGGATGTTGGTCTCCTGCTTGCTGCCGGCCGGGGTGGTGAAGATTGCCACAGAGATGCCGCCCAGCAGAAGGACGGCAGCGGCCAGCGTGGCAGCTCTCAGGGCTTTCCTCTTGGCACGGCGGCGCCGGCGTGTTATACTTGCGGTGCGGGATCCGTATGCTGGCAGGCTGCTGGATCTTCTCGCATGGGTCGCCCGGTCGCAACGGGCGGCCCTTTCTTTTGTGGTTTCCATTGGTTTCTCCTTTCACTGAGCCCGTGCGACGGTCAGATCACAGAGGGCGTGAGTGAGGTCGCTGAACTCGGTCTCTCGGACGGTGTCAGCGGTCAGCAGCACGAGGTAGTCGTTGTCGTAGTAGTCGATCTCGGGGTGCCGCTGCCGGTTTACTTCGTTTTTGTGGCGGGCGTAGGGCTCGGCACGGTTCCAGACGTCGTCAGGGATCCAGCGGTCGAGGCGATCCTCGACGCGCTCGCGCAGCTCCTCGCTCGTGATCGTGATCTCCGGGCTCATGCTGTCATCTCCTGAGTGCGCCTATCGCGTATTCGAGCGCGATGATGTCGCAGTTGTAACGCAGGTTTTCCTCGTCGATGATGTGCAGTTTTTTCCTTTCGGCGAGAAGCTCAGAGAGCTGGTCGACCACGTCGAAGCCTTCAGGGGGCGGGGCGGGTGCGGTGCTGTCCTTCTCCTTCAGCGCTCGGTCGTTTTCGATGATCTGCTCCTTGATTTCTTCGGGGGTGTCCGAGAGGTC
>OMDO01001269.1_pt1 | contig 11952 bp, 13 predicted proteins | sample 1674051 | NCBI WGS metagenome assembly OMDO01 (sample SAMEA103958138, study PRJEB25191) | human gut metagenome | biome: human-associated habitat [ENVO:00009003]; feature: intestine environment [ENVO:2100002]; material: feces | place: Germany | collected 2013/2015 | reverse complement strand
TGGAAGCAGCCGCCGGAGCCGAGGGCTGGGTGGATGTCTGCAAGGAGCCGGAAGGTAAATAAAAAGGGTCCATCCCGCAGTATTGCTGTTGGATGGACCCTTTTGTGATTCGCAGAGTAATGCCGGCAATATTGATTCCGTATTGCAGACGTAAAAACTGTTGACCCTGCGATTGGGCTCCATCTGCAATAAAAAAGGGCAAAGCCGCCTGCATGCAGGAGACCTTGCCCTTTTGTGTTATATTTTACAATAAATTAGGCAGTTTCCCGTGTATTCACAGCGCCACATTGACCGGCAGGACATACACGCCGTCGGCGGCGTAGAAGGTGATCTGAGTAATCGTCTTGCCGATGATGGATGCAAAGTAAGGATCATCGGCATTGAAGCCCAGCTTGGTACCATGCCAGATGTTGGTCACATGATGCAGGCCGTACTCACTGCCATCGGCGGTGGTCAGAACTACGCCGTAGACCTTGTTGGCCTTGTAGTCCAGATCAAAACCGGAGATTTTCATCTCGTAGGTGGTGTGGTGACCGTTGGTATTCAGCTCCACAGTGGTGCCCTCTACGGTGGTCTCGGCGGCGTGGACCTTGCCAAACTCCCACTTGCCGCTCAGCAGGTTATACCATGCGGTGATGTAGTAGGCAGGGGTCTCACTGAGCTTGTAGTAAGCGTAGCTCTCGTTCTCAAACAAGGCATCTGCGCCGGTGTAGGTGGTGGTGGATTCCTTGCCCTTCAGGGTAACGGTAATGTCGTAGCTGTCGGCATCGGTGACCTGCTTTGCGTTCTTCAGCGCCCACGGGGTCAGCACCTTGACCGGGAAGGAAACGCCGGTGATGTCGGTGCCATCTGCGTTGACGTGGTAGGAACCGGCGGCAAGGTTGCCTGCACGGGTCTTGTTCCTGGTGGCGCTGGTCACAGCGTCGATCTCAGATGCGTTGTCCACACCGGCAGCCTTGTAGAAGTCGGCGTAGGGGATGTTCATCTGGACATAGCTGGAGGTCAGGCAGTTTTCCTGTTCCACCTCTTCCGCAGCGAAGGCCGGGACTGCCACAGCGCATACCAGCATAGCGGCCGCAAGTGCACCTGCAAATACTTTTTTCAATCTCATGGTAACACACCTCTATCTCAGTTTTGAAAAAACAGTTAGCTTTTCCTAACAATCGATGCAAAAAAATGCAGGGGCAAAGCCCCTCAGATGGTTAGACAAAACAAATTAACAAAGTAAAAATAGCACTCCCACCGGGCGTTGTCAAGTAGAAACCGGAAAGTTTGCAGAGGTGAATTTTTCGATGCAGGAAACGATCTGCATCCTCTATACCGCAAAGCCCTTGACCTTTTTGCCGGAGCGCAGTATACTGCTTGTGCAGTTAGTCACATTTAACTGCAAGGAGGTACTACATGATACAAGACGCATTCTGGGGGATTTTGATCCCCTTTCTGGGTACAAGCCTTGGGGCAGGCTGTGTGTTCTTTTTGAAAAACGCTCTGCGTGACGGCATCCAGCGCGCCCTCACCGGCTTTGCCGCCGGAGTGATGGTGGCGGCATCGGTATGGAGCTTACTGATCCCGGCTATGGAGCAGGCCGCGGATCTGGGCAGGCTGGCATTTTTCCCGGCGGCGGTGGGTTTCTGGCTGGGTATCCTGTTTTTGCTGCTGCTGGACCATCTCATCCCGCATCTGCACCAGAACAGTTTGCAGGCCGAAGGGCCAAAAAGCCAGCTCCAGCGCACCACCATGATGGTTCTGGCGGTGACGCTGCACAACATCCCGGAGGGTATGGCAGTGGGCGTAGTCTATGCCGGATACCTTGCCGGAACTGCTCAGATCACCGCCGCCGGGGCGCTGGCACTTTCCCTTGGCATTGCCATCCAGAACTTCCCGGAGGGTGCCATCATCTCCATGCCCCTGCGGGCAGAAGGAATGAAAAAAGGCCGGGCGTTCTGGGGCGGCGTACTGTCCGGCATCGTAGAGCCCATCGGGGCAGTGTTGACGATTCTGGCGGCAGGCATCGTGGTGCCCGCGTTGCCCTATCTGCTCAGCTTTGCCGCCGGAGCCATGCTGTATGTGGTGGTGGAGGAACTGATCCCGGAAATGTCGCAGGGGCAGCACTCCAACGTCGGCACGGTGTTTTTCGCGGTGGGCTTCAGCGTGATGATGGTGCTGGATGTGGCACTGGGGTGACGGTTGGGGGTTCCCGAAAGCGAAATCTCTTTCGGAATCTCCGAAAATGCCTAAACTTCTTGACAGAGGAGACGGCAGGGCGTATTATTTTGGCAGAAGGACCGCTGAGAAGCGGCTTTTTATAGAATGAAAAGTTAGCTTTACCTAACTCAAAACTCTGCCCTATACGAAGAAATATATCTCTTCTATTTACAGGTGGAAAATAAATAGAGAAGGAGCGTATCAGGATGAAGATCTACCATTTTGGTGCAGAGGATGCCCCGGTGCTGTTGCTGCTGCCGGGCACCTGTTGCCATTGGAAAAGCAATTTCGGTGCGGTGATCCCGCTTCTGGCTGACAGCTTCCGGGTGCTGTGCGTCAGCTACGATGGCTTTGATGAGACTGAACAGACCGAATTTCCCACCATGCTGGAGGAGACCGAAAAGATCGAGGCCTACCTCAAGATCCACTGCAGCGGTCACATCCGGGCGGCCTACGGCTGCTCTCTGGGCGGCTCGTTTGTGGGGCTGCTGGCGGCACGGCAGAACATCCACATGGACTACGGCATTCTGGGTAGCTCCGATTTGGATAAGGCGTCGCCGCTGGCGGCAAGCTTGCAGACGGATTTTCTGCTGCCATTGATCTACCCTGTGGTGCGGGACGGAAAGATTAAGGCGAAATTTCTCCAAAAGCGTCTGGACAAGTGTGCTAAAGAGTCGGGGGATTATGTCAAGGCTTTTCTGAAAATGTTTGGCGATGCCCGCCCTTATGTGACCATGCAGAGCTGTAAAAATCAGTTCTACTCCGATCTTATCACTCCGCTGCCGGATAAGATCCATGTGCCCGGTACCGAGATCCATATCTTTTACGCCCTGAAGATGGGCAAAAAATACCGTGCCCGGTATCAGCAGCATTTTGCACATCCTGTTCTCCATGAGCAGAACTTGCAGCACGAGGAATTGCTGGCCTGTCACCCGGAGCAGTGGGCGCATCTGGTAAAAAGCATTGCATTGTGAACGGTAAAACGTATCTGGAGCAAGCAGGATTTTGTAAGATCCAGAACCACAAAAATAAAAAGGGCTGGCTGTGCATCACAGCACAGAAATGAGGTGCGATCATGTCGAAAAAAGCAACGGAATTTCAAAGAAAAGCAATGAGCTGGATGTACCGGGGCAAGGAAATCTTCAAGCCTTTGAACACCGGCTGGATCGACGAGAATGTTGCCTGCGTGCGCGAATGGGTGGCGAACATCTTCTTCTACCGCAAAGGCGATACGACCATTATGGTCGATGCGGGATATAACTACGACCGCCTTGCCGAAAAAATGGGCTGGCTTGGGATTGATCCGAAGTCGATACACCATATCCTTATCACCCATCAGGACACCGACCATGTGGGTGCGGTGGAAGCAGACAGTCCGGGGCTGTTCCGGAATGCGAAGCTGTACATCGGCGAGATCGAGAACCGGTATCTCACCGGCGAGGTGCGGCGAAAAGTCATCTATCATCTCTATAAATTGCCGCAGGTCACGATCAACAACGAAAAGGTACTGCTGCACGATGGGCAGGTACTTGACATTGACGGCGTCAGGATCGAGTGTTTTCTCGTTCCCGGTCATACATGGGGGCACATGGTATACCTTGTGGACGGGAAATATCTCTTTACCGGCGATACCCTCTGGTTCGGTGCGGACGGCGGATACAGTTTTATTTCTTCGCTGGCAGAGGATAACAAACTGGCGGTGAAGTCTTTGGCTTTGCTGGAGAAAAAGCTGAGAAAACGTGGGCTGCATCCGCTGTTCATTACCGGTCACACAGGTTGGACGGACAACATGGAGTTTGCCCTTGCGCACAAAAATGAGCTGTGCTCGCCTTTCAAGAAAAGAGCCCACGACCCCAATGCGCTTTACGATGCCTATGATGAATCCGATGATACTGAGGAAAACTCAAAAAGCGGGTACTTGAAGGGCGTGGGAAGATAAGGAAGTGCAGGCGGCGCACCGGCACTCTTTGACGCGATGACAGAGCGTGATCCGAAAAAAATAATGCTGCAAAAACCAAGGGGCGGATGGTATGAGAACTTTGGAATATGGAAAAGAACATGAAAAGACGCTGCTGTTTCTGCCGTGCACGGCGGAGCCGGAGTGGGCGTTCGCCGACTCGGTTGGCCTGCTTTCGCAGGATTACCATGTGATTCAGATCGTCTATGACGGTCACGGCGAAACGGGAGAAGACTTTATCTCTGTGGAGACGACAGTAGACGAGGTGACAGATTGGCTGCAAGCGCACGGCATTACCCGCTTGAACGCGGCATACGGCTGTTCTCTGGGTGGGGCGTGTCTGACACGCTTTCTCGCCTTGGGAAAAATCCCGGTCGAGCGCGCCGTTATTGATGCAGGCATTACGCCGTATCGGATGCCGCTGATCTTGCGCCGTCTCGCTTGCCTGCGAGACAATCTTGGTTTCAGGCTCATAGCGAAGAGCCGCAAGGTCCTTGAGACGGTCTATCCGCCAGAGCGCTGGACGATGCCGGGGCGCGATCCAGTGAAGGAATATGACGCGCTGGCGGCGTATCTGAAAACCTATTCAAAACGCACCGTCCGCAACATTTTCTGGTCGGCGAACAATTATACTCTGCCGACGAAGCCGGCTGAAATGGGCTGCCAAATCACGTATTGGTACGGCGAAGAGGAAAAGCAGGCGCGACACAGCAATATCTGCTTTATAAAGCAATATTTTCCACGGGCGCAACTGCATGAAATTCCGAAGATGGATCACGCGGAGCTTGTGATGATGTATCCGCAGGAATTTTACCGGAGAATCATGGCGTTCCTGACACAGGCACAGGCAGCTCAAAACGAAAGAGGCTGAAGAAAAGGAAGAATCAGAATGCTCTATCCGCAGCTTTTTGGATTCAACGGAGATATAGGCTGATGAAAATCATCGTTGCAATTGCTTTTTATTTTCTGTATTGGGGCGTATGTTTTCTTGGAACAGGCACGGACAAGAAAAATCTCATGGGGCTGCGTTCTTATCCCGAAGAAGTTCAAAACCGTGTGCGAAGCGACCATCAGCTTGGAAAGGCTGTTCCGAAGAGGAAATCCACCGCTGCCGTTTGGCTCAGCAATCTTTTGCTTTTCACAGTCGTGTTTTCCGCTTTAGGACTTGCGCTGAGAGGCGTGCTGAACTTGGACGGTTATCTGTCGGCATTTTGGTACTTTCTTGCGTTCAGCGAGGGGCTTGGGCTGTTCGATCTTTTGGTGATCGATCTTCTCTGGTGGCGCAACACAAAACGTACCCGCTTCTCTTTCCTGCCGGAGAAGAAATACTATCAAAATCCGAAAAAGCATACCGAATCGTTTTGGCGCGGTATCCCGTTGTTTGCCGCAGTCGCTGCACTGTCAGCCTTGATCGTCACGGCGTTTTGAACCATACATCGTAGAGGGATGGCTGTAAGTGTGATTACACCATCTGCGGCGATCAGGACCCATACTTAAAGGAACATCCCGAATACAGGGACGAGGCGGGATTCAGGAGAAACAAATAATACAGCAACGCAAAGGCGGTGAGACAAATGGAAACCTTTCTTGGAATCATGATCCCTTTCTTGGGAACAACATTGGGCGCGGCCTGCGTGTTCTTTATGAAAAAATCCCTTGGCGATCTGGTGCAGCGCTCCCTTGCGGGCTTTGCCGCCGGGGTGATGGTGGCAGCGTCCATCTGGAGCCTGCTGATCCCCGCCATTGAGCAGTCGGAGGATATGGGGAAGCTGTCCTTTCTCCCCGCCTTTATCGGATTTTGGGTCGGCGTGCTGTTTTTGCTCCTGCTTGACCATGTGATTCCCCACCTTCATGTGGGGAGCAATCAGTCGGAGGGCCCGAAAAGCAGGCTGGGCCGCACCACCATGATGGTGCTGGCTGTTACCTTACATAATATCCCGGAGGGAATGGCAGTCGGCGTGGTGTATGCAGGCTTTCTTTCGGGAAATACGCAGATTACTGCGGCAAGCGCACTGGCGCTATCCCTCGGCATTGCCATTCAGAATTTTCCCGAGGGTGCGATCATCTCCATGCCGCTCCGGGCGGAGGGGGAACGCAAGGGCCGAGCATTTCTCGGCGGTGTGCTTTCCGGCGTTGTCGAGCCTATCGGCGCGGTGCTGACGATTCTCGCGGCACAGCTGGTGATCCCGGCGCTGCCGTATCTGCTGAGCTTTGCAGCGGGCGCCATGCTCTACGTCGTGGTGGAGGAACTTATCCCAGAGATGTCACAGGGAAAGCACTCCAACATCGGCACGATTTTTTTTGCCGCTGGCTTTAGCGTCATGATGACGCTGGATGTGGCGCTGGGATAGGCGCGGAGGTGTCGTTGCTTTTGCGACAGCTATGATATCACCTATGACGGTCTGCACCCGAAGCTCGTCTAGCATCGGACGAAAACGCTGGGACGCGGCGACGACCGCTGCAATTTTTGCATGAAGACCGTTAGAAAAGAAAGGAGTCCCAAGAATGAAGCCTGACTACAAAAACTGGATCCCCAAGGGAATGCTGTTTTCGCTCATCGCCGGAACGGTGCTGTCCCTTGCGCTGCTGCTGGTTTTCGGCGTATTCGGCGTCTGTGTGAGCGGAAAGCTGCGCGTCGTGCTGGGTGTGGTATTCGGCATCGCCTTTGTCATCTGTGCAAGGTACACCCAGTGGTGCGTGTATGCCTATCGGAGCTTTTCCTATGACGGCGAGCGCAAGCTCTCAAAGCAGATCATTGACGGCACGGCGGAGCATATCACGCTGCCGGAGGGCGGCGTGGGACTGGACATCGGCTGCGGCAGCGGTGCGCTGACCATTGCCTGCGCAAAGCGCAATCCGCAGGGAAAAATGATCGGCATTGACCGCTGGGGCAAGGAATACGCCTCCTTCAGCTTGCCGCTGTGCGAAAAAAACGCCGCTGCGGAGGGCGTGAAGAACGCTTCGTTCAGGCGCGGGAACGCCGTAAAGCTGGATTTCCCCGACGAGAGCTTCGACGCGGTGACCAGCAACTATGTCTATCATAATATCACAGGGAAAGACAAGCAGGCACTTCTGCTGGAAACACTGCGGGTGCTGAAAAAAGGCGGAACGTTTGCCATCCACGACCTGATGTCGCCCCGTAGATACGGCGATATGCAGGCATTTGTCCAAAAGCTCAGAGATATGGGCTATGAGCGTGTAGAGCTGATCGACACGACCGACGGCAGCTTCATGACACCGAAGGAGGCCAAACGTCTGATGCTTCGCGGCTCAACATTGCTGCTGGGAATAAAGTAAAGCATCGACGACATCAGTAATGCCGGTCTGCATCCGAGGCTTACTTGGCAGAGAACCCTGACGCCCGTTCACGGCGGCAGTCGGTGATCTTTGAAGAGCCGCCTTCGGGCGGCTTCTCAAGGACTATATGGTTAGAGTATGCTAACCAATAAACGTTCAAAGGAGGCGAGAGCGAATGTCTGAAGAAATACTGATCCGTCAAGGGGCGCCCACGCTGGCGGGCATCAAGACGGGGAGCTTGTTTCCCTGCCCCTGCGAGGATCGCGAGGCGTTGCTGTCCGACATCCGGAAGCTGAACCGGCGGCTGTCGCCCAGGGGGCTTTGTCTGCTGCCGCTCCGCTTTCTGCCGGGGCGGGCGCTCCTTTACCTATACCGCCCCGCCGGGCTGCGGCGGGATCTGCGGGACGCGCAGGCGTCCGAGCTGCTGCGTCAGGCGGGCTACGGCGATGAGAGCTGTGAGCGCTGTGTGGCGCGGCTTGTCTGCCGCTTCCGCGAAAGCAAGGAGTTCCCCCATGAGGTAGGGCTGTTTCTCAGCTATCCGCCGGAGGATGTGAAGGGCTTCATCGACCACCGCGCGAACGATTTCAAGTGCGCGGGGCTTTGGAAGGTCTACGGCGACGAGGAAAAGGCGCGCTCGCTATTCGAGAAATATAGAAAATGCACGGAGATCTACTGTACACTTTGGCAAAGCGGCTTGAAGCTGGAGCAGCTTGCCGTTGCAGTTTGATCATATAAAATCATTAAAAGAAAGGAACTTACAAACATGAAAACTGCTGTTATTTACTGGAGCGGTACGGGCAATACGGAGGCAATGGCGCGTGCCGTTGCCGAGGGCATGACCGCCGCGGGCGCAGAGGCTGTGCTGCTCACGCCCGCCGAGGTCGCACCCGGAGATCTGAACGCCTACGCCGCCATCGCCTTCGGCTGCCCCGCCATGGGCGCCGAAGTGCTGGAGGAAATGGAGTTCCAGCCCATGTTCGATGCCTGCAAGCGCAGCCTCGGCGGCAAGCGCGTGGCGCTGTTCGGCTCCTACGGCTGGGGTGACGGCGAGTGGATGCGCACCTGGGAGAGCGACTGCGACAGCGCAGGGGTGAACCTCGTTTGCGAGAGCGTGATCTGCACGGAAACGCCCGACGACGCGGCGCTTGAAGCCTGCCGCGCCTTGGGCAAGGCGTTGGTGGAGTGAGAAATGATGCCTGCCGCTGACGGGAACTTTAGCGGCAGATTGCGCGGGTTGCGTTTGCCAAACAGTCTATCCGAAAAGGCAGGGACACCTCTTGCGGTGTTCCTGCCTTGCGCTGTATGGCGATGCTTGGAGTATTGAAAAGAACATGCGCAAGCATCCAAGACAGGTGAACAGAGAGTCTCTGCATTGAACTGGGCAAACAGAAAAATCACAAACCACATTGACAAACTCAATCTGCTCGGTTATAATATACCAGCAGTATATACTACCGGTATATCAGGAGGCGTAGAACATGGAACGAACGGAAACCCAAATGAAGATCCTCGAAGTTGGGAAAAAAGAATTCCTGGAGAAGGGCTTCAAGGACGCATCTCTGAACCAAATTGTCGCGGAGGCAGGCTTCACGAAGGGTGCATTCTACGGCTACTACCCGGATAAGACCGCTCTGTTTGAAGACCTTGTGGGCGAGACCGCAAGCGAGCTGCTCACCCGCTTCAAGGCGGCACAGGATGATTATTTTGACCTTATCCCAGAGGGAAGAGCAAAAGACAGTCTGGAGCTTTCCACCCAGCACCTGCACGAGCTTGTCGCGTTCATGTACGACCATTTCGACGAATTCAAGCTGATCCTCTGCCGGGCGGAAGGTACGCGCTATGCAAACTTTTTGGAGGAGCTTGTGGAACTGGAGGTAGAGTGCTCAGAGGAATACTACGCACTTCTCCGCAAAAGAGGAAAGCTCTCCGGGAAAATGACAAAGCAGCTTCACCACATGATTACCAGCGCCTATTTTACGGCGGTATGTGAGACGATTGCCCATGATATGCCCAAAGAAGAAGCTATGCGGTATGTTGAGGAGCTTGCAAGGTTTTTCAACTCTGGCTGGAAAGGCTTGCTCCGGCTGGAATAATGCACAATCACACAAGAACTTTAATTTTTTACACGCGAGTTAGCGTACTCTAACTGGACAATATAAAATTGGAGGTCGTTTATTATGCTTAAAACAGATTCGAAGAAGCTGGAAACAAGGGATTTTATATCAGTGGGCATCTTTTCGCTCATCTATGCTGTGGTGGCGTTTGTGATTGGCGGTGTTGCGCAGATGACGCCGGTCACCTTCCCGTTTATGCCAATGATCGTGGCGCTCTTTACGGGGACAGTTTTCATGCTCTATGTGGCAAAAATACCGAAGAAGGGAGCTCTCTCCATTCTCGGTGTAATCGCGGCGATTTTGCTGTTTGTTACGGGAATGTTCTGGATGATGTCCGTATTCTTCCTGGTTTTCGGCGTGATCGCGGATTTTATCTGCGCTTCCGCTGATTTCAGATCCTTTAAGAAAAACCTGCTTGCCTACTGTGTCATGGCGCTTGCGCCGATGGGGGCATACATTCCAATGGTTGTCATGCCCGCACAGTTTGATGCTTTTATGAAGAATAAAGGCGACTTCGCCTCCTTTGAAGGAGTGATTCATTCAATCGGGGCTACCTGGTGGGCGATCCCCGCAATGATTATCGGGACACTTGTCTGCGCGATCATCGGCGGACTGATTGGAAAGAAGCTTATGAAAAAGCACTTTGAAAAAGCATGGGTCGTATAAATGAGACTCGACCCACGGACGAAGATTCTGATTCTCGCAGTCACAAGCGTTTCCGTTTTTATGAATAAAAGCATCGCAGTGGAGTGTGTGCTTGCGGGGATTCCGCTTGTACTTCTGAGCACTTCCGGCAATCTGAAAAGGATGCTGAAATACGCAGCTTTTTTTCTCGCGCTTCTGCTGATCCAGCTTTTTATCGTACCGAGGCTGTCCGTGACTTTCGGCGGAATCGTCTATATGTTTGCAGTGTATATCCGCAAGCTTCTTCCCTGTTTTATGCTGGGCAGCTTTCTGATTGCAACGACAAGCGTAAGTAAATTTCTTGCGGCGATCACAAAGCTCCGATTGTCGAAGGGACTCACGATCGCTCTTGCCGTTACGCTCCGTTATTTCCCGACCATGAGAGAAGAGTGGGCCTCCATACGGGATGCCATGGCGCTGCGAGGGATATCAGCGTCTGCGGCTGGACTGATTAGCCATCCTATACAGACGATGGAGTATGTCTATGTTCCCCTGCTTGTTTCTGCTTCCAAAATTTCGGACGAGATTACGCAGGCAGCGATTACAAGAGGCATTGAGCACACAGGTGAAAGAAGCTGTATAGAGGAAATCGCGTTTTCATTTGCTGATTTGCTGGTGGTAATTGCTTACGCGGCGCTCGTTGCCGGCATGATATACGCGGGCATGAAAGGGGTGTTTTGATTATGATATCGTTTCAAAATGTCTCCTTTACATACGCTGAAAGCGGGAACGGCGGAGTCCTTGATTTGAACCTTGTTGTTCGGCCCGGCGAATGCGTGCTGCTTTGCGGGCCGTCCGGGTGTGGAAAAACAACGGTTACACGGCTCGCAAACGGACTGATTCCCCATTTCTTCCACGGCAATCTTTCGGGGCAGGTGAACGTAAACGGTATGGATACCCGGGGGACGGAGATTGCTGCGCTATCAGATGCGGTAGGGACGGTTTTTCAGAATCCTCGAACGCAGTTTTTCAATACGGATACGGACAGCGAGATCGTGTTTGGGCTTGAAAATCGGGGCATTCCGCGAGAGACTCTGCGCTCCCGATTAGATGAACTTACGGAGGAGCTGCATCTTAGCGAGCTCCGGGGCCGAAATATCTTTGAACTGTCCGGCGGCGAGAAGCAGAAGATCGCGTTTTCCAGCGTGTATGCTTCGGCTTCCGATGTCCTTGTGTTTGACGAGCCATCATCGAATCTCGACATGAAGGCCATCGGAGAATTGGCTGATTTGATCCAACGGGCGAAAATATCAGGAAAGACCATTCTGATCGCAGAGCACCGCATCTGGTATCTGCTGGACATTGTGGATCGCGTCGTTTATATGCAGGATGGCCGGATTGCATCGGACATGGAGGCTGCAGCGTTCAAGGCGCTGCCTGAAGCGGATATTCGCAGAATGGGACTGCGTGTCAGAGATCTGTCGGTATCCGAATCGGGCGGTGTGAAAACAATCGCTGCCGATGGATTGCTTTCCGCTCAGAAAATCAGCGTCCGTCTCGGCGGCCGGAATGTATTGAATGATATCTCTTTTCAGGCAAGCCGCGGAGAAATCATCGCCATTGCGGGCGTCAACGGCGCCGGGAAATCGACCCTCGCCAGAATGCTCTGCGGATTGCAAAAGAATGGCTCCGGTACTGTTTTGTGGGCTGGAAAACCGATGAGCCGGCGGTTGAGACGGAAAAAGGCATACATGG